>Ga0209702_10001941_pt1 | contig 37639 bp, 34 predicted proteins | sample FRY01_FD_187210 | JGI IMG/M metagenome (GOLD analysis project Ga0209702, IMG submission 187210) | Freshwater microbial communities from Lake Fryxell liftoff mats and glacier meltwater in Antarctica - FRY-01 (SPAdes) (version 2) | ecosystem: Environmental > Aquatic > Freshwater > Ice > Glacier...
TCGATGCTGGATGCTCGATGCTGGATTTTCTTTATGATGATACTATTAATGGGGATGGGTGCTTTGTGATTTATCTTTAAATTCTTTTTTAGGGATTCTAGATACTCGATACTGGATTTTCTTTATGATGATACTATTAATGGGGATGGGTGCTTTGTGATTTAGCTTAGGAGTATATTTTAGGGATTCTAGATACTCGATACTCGATGCTGGATTTTCTTTATGATGATACTATTAATGGGGATGGGTGCTTTGTGATTTAGCTTTAAATTCTTTTTTAGGGAGTCTAGCAACATTTTTTTATTGTATGAGTTGATTGAAGCTTGAATTTTGTTCAATTTATTTATTATTTTGATAATGTCATTACTTTTAAATAGCCCTAATTCTTGAGCAATATTTAATTGTGTTTCCAACTCATAACTTGAACCTAATGCAATATCAAGAAAATGTGAAAATTCTTTCCTTGACATTCTAGAACTTCCCTCTGAGATGTTAGACGGGATTGAAACTGCTGCCCTTCTTATTTGACTAGTCAAGCCATATTTTTCGTCACTTGGAAAATCAGCACTTAGTACATAAATTTCCTTTGTGAGCATTAGACTTTCTTTCCAGATTATTAATTTTTTAAAGTTGACCATTTTTTTCTGCAAACTTCCATGATTAATTCTATTTACTCGTATTTAAACGACTATAAATGTTTACAAATGCTTTTCAAATGATTAAAGAATCAATAATAGTCCGAAAAGTCAACATCAAATAAAGTCTAAAAAAAGTCAATCTATTTCAGGCTAAGACAAAAAATCGAGTATCGAGCGACGAGCATCGAGTATCGAGTATCGAGTATCGAGCATCGAACTACTTCTTCGGCTTCCCAATCACCTTATACTCTCCTTCGCCTTTTAAGATGGAAGTGTACAAAGGAACATTTCCTAAAACAGATAAAGCTTCTTTAATGGTATCATCGTGCCTGAACATGTATTTATATTTTCCACTTTGGAAATAGTAGCGAACGACTAATTCTTTTTCGATGTAGGATTTGATTTCAGATTTAAATAAAGCTAAATCGGCTGCTTTATCATGTTTTAATCCCTTGCCCAATTTTTCGATTTCGGCATTCATACTCGCATAATACTTTTCGCGGGTAGTGGCATCTTTGAGTTTTGCAAAAGCGCTTTCGGTTTGGGTGGAGTAAGAATAACTTTCAGTGTTGAGGTAATTGACGAAGTCAGCGAAATCAGTATCGCTAAAAGTAAATTTTTCTATCGAATCGATGCTCGCATGCATTTGACGGTAGCGACTAGCATAATCGAAGATGATGAAATTACGGATCAAACTTTTTGAAATGTTGCTGGTATCGGCAGGTGCGAGATAACGGTCGGGGTATACCGCAGAACCATCGAAAACTGTACGACCGTTTTTTGTTTTGAAAGGCTTCACCAAGGAATCGGCGACCTCTGTAACTAATGCACCTTCTTCTCCACCAAGATGAGAATAAATTCGGGTTTGAACACAACGACCACTGGCGGTATAATATTTCGCTACAGTAAGTTTCATTTGTGCGTTGTAAGTAAGCGGACGCGTTTGTTGCACCAATCCCTTTCCAAAACTGCGCTGTCCAATGACAACACCGCGATCTAAATCCTGGAAATTTCCGGCGGTGATTTCACTGGCGGAAGCTGAGTTTTTATCCACCAATACTGCAACACGAATATCGGGTGCGATAGGATCTACTTTCGCGATATAGGTATTGTTGGAGCCTTCCGTTTTTCCTTTTTGTGTCACTAGCAATTCTCCTTTCTTGATAAAGAGATTCAGCATCTGCACTGATTCTTCCAGCAATCCACCGCCGTTGCCGCGCAAGTCGAAAACCAGAGAATTGAATCCCGGATTCTTTTGCAATTCCACTACGGCATCGCGCACTTCAGAAAAACAATTCTGCAAAAACTTATCGAGTTTAATATATCCTACGCTATCGTTAATCATTCCAAAATAAGGAACGTTCTTTACTTTAATTTCTCCTCGGGTAATTGTTTTTTCAATGGTATTCGCTTCACCGAAACGTGCTAGTCCTACTTTTACCGTGCTTCCTGCCTGACCTTTGATCAAATCATCAATTTCATCCGGAGCCAGTCCTTCTATTTTTCTTCCATTGACGGAAACCAATACATCACCCGCGCGAACATCTGCCAGTTGAGCAGGAAAACCTTCGTAAACATCGTAAATAACAATGCTATCGCCATTACGAAATGAAGAAGCGCCGATGCCGCCATACTCCGTACTCACATGCTTCATGCGATAATCTTCAATTTCCGATTCAGGATAAAAATTCGTGTAGGGGTCGATGGTCTTCAACATACCATCAATACCAATCTTCAGCAATTCACCTGGCTTCACATCATCCACATAATACTTGTCCACTTCACGATATACCCCAGAAAAAATATCCAGCTGTTTGCTAATCATAAAATAATCGTCAACGAAACTCAGACTTAAAATCGAGGAAGGAATCATCATCCATAAAACTAGTTTTTGACGTTGCTTGGAGAATATTGACATATACATTTTTTAACGTTTCAAAGATAATAGATCGAGGGAAACACAAATTTATTATTTTTAGAGCCATGAACTCAAATAGTAAAAAGACGGCATCTTTACTGATTATCACTGCTCTTGGAATATTTTTATGCTGGTCATTGATTGGATTTTTAACAGCTTTCCTCTCTGCGACCATCATCTACATACTCTTCCGACCCTTCATGAAATACCTTACATTGCGGAAGAACTGGAATAAAACGTGGGCATCGGTGCTTATATTGTTAATTTCTTTTATTACTATTCTCGTACCTATTTGGTCATTATATAGTTTATTGTCGAGTAAAATTCATTATGCCATAGCGAATAGCAATGCTTTGATCGGGGGCCTGAAACAAATGGATGTACTCTTATTTCAAAAAACCGGATTCAGTGTATTGAGTGAAGATATGATGCAAAAAATGCAAGCGTTGGCGAGCAATATTATTCCTCAACTCTTAGGCGCAACAGCTGCTGCCATGGGTACTATCGGAATGATGTATTTCATCTTGTATTATTTATTGAAAAATCAAGGTGAAGTTGAAAAAATTCTTATTGATTTCCTCCCCTTCGATTCCACGCATGCCTTGCAATTTTCTTCCGAATTAGAAATGGCAGTATTCAGCAATGTACTTGGCGCGCCCTTGTTAGCAATATTACAAGGCTTAACAGCAGGATTAATTTTTTGGTCCTTTGGATTGGATCAACCCTGGTTTTGGGGTACCATCGCCGGATTTATGTCCTTCATTCCTTTGGTTGGAACTGCACTAATTTGGATTCCTGCCGGAGTCAATCAATACTTCAATGGCGAAAATTGGCAAGGAATAGGAATTATCATTTGCGGTGCTTTAATCATTACCAATATTGATAATGTATTTCGATTTATGCTGCAAAAAAAGTTTGCTGATGTTCATCCTTTGGTAACCGTTTTAGGTGTCATCATCGGTATTCAATGGTTTGGATTAACAGGAATTATTTTTGGACCTTTATTAATTTCCTATTTTCTATTGATGATAAAAATGTACAAAGAGGAGAACATTTAGATTTTCGAGGATGAAGGTATCGACTTCATCTTCGAAAATCGATTCTAGATGCTGGATTCTAGATTCTGGATTTTTTTTCGTTGGAATATTTCCTGACTTGTTCTCTTAAAATTTATTAAATTATATGTATCTGATAATGTAACCATTAGTTTTCGTTTTTAAAAAATTTGCTGACCTAATGGGTCAAAATGTATGAAATAAGGCAAATAAAATATGCGGCAAACTCGATTTTGATCCAGGTTTATAAAATTGAAAATAGAAAAGAGTAATTGTTAAGCATATTGAAATAGCTCATAACGAACCGTAGAAAGTTGATTTGATTAATTAAACTAAGTTTTAGGATCACACTTTACGTTCTTGACAAAGAAGAATTAATAATGCCAAACTTAATTATTGCTTTATTGCTCTTGTTGTTCCCGAACATATCGAACCTCAAACAAACATATCAATCCGAAAATTTAATTTCGAATGCAAGAAAAAAACGGATGCATGTTTAAGAAAGAAAATAACGAGCAAGCAAAGAAGAATTATTGCAAACCTAAAATCCGAAACAATTTAAATTTTAAGCAAATTGAGTTTGCTGTCCTAATTTGGAAAAGTCAGGAGGACTTCGTCTACGCCTTCTTCTTCGAAAATTGATTCTAGATGCTGGATTCTAGCTTCTGGATTTTTTTTCGTTGGATAATTTTGATCTAATTAGAAAATACATAGCAATGTAAATTTATTCATTATAAATAAATAAATTATTTCTATCCCATCCTATTCGAGAATCCAGCATCTAGAATCGAAAAAAAGAAGTCTTGCCAATTAAATATTTTTTTAGTTTAGGGAGTAACCATATTCGTTACCATAAGCACCTAAAGATTCTTTCAATTTTTTTCTAGCCACATGAATTCGAATTTTTACTGTGCCTAAAGGAACATCTAAGTTTTCTGCAATTTCTGAATACTTATATCCTTCATAAGACATCATAAATGGTATTTTAAAATTATCGGATAAGTTGTTCATAGCACGCTCAATTTCTTGCATAACCATTCTACCTGCACCGGCGTTATTAGATGAATTACCAACGTTCTCTAAAAAATAATTATTCTCTGTGTCATCATGAATAATTTTGCTCTTTGATTTTCTTCTATAATTATTGATGAAAAGGTTTCTTAAAATGGTATGCAACCAACCTTTCAAATTAGTTCCGGGCGTGAATTTATCCCTGTTCATAAATGCTTTCAACATCGTTTCCTGTACCAGATCATCGGCATCTTCCGAATCTCTTGTCAGTTTTAAAGCAAAACCTCGTAAAGGTTGATATTGTTCTTTTACATGATAATTGAATTCGATTTGTGTCATCTTGTTTATGTTTATTTGTTAAATCTTAAACAAAGATACTCAACTGAACCCCACTCCACCAAGCTTTTTGTTTAATATTTTCATATAAATAGTTAAACAGACTTTAAGTCCCTGACCCTCAGGTTTAACTAAAAATAATTGAAAAGTAATAACTTGTACTCTACTAAGAATTAATTCATTATTGATTTAATAAAAGCGTACGATGAAATGACATTGGGGAATTTAAAGGTAGAAAAAGCTATATTAAATAGAAAAAAAGAGCCTGCACATATCTAAAAGCCGAAAATAGTATTCGAGCTGATCCAAATAGTAAAAATTAATGTTCTTGATTTAGTTTCAACTGATCCAGCAAATAAACCAAATCGTTGAGCGAAAACAACAATTTCACTTTTGCAGGAAAATTTATATGAGTGTGTGGCACCTGACTTCCGGCAATTAAAATTTTAGTTGTTGGAAAATCAGCTGTTAGTTTATGTGCAATTTGCAAAGGTGTTTGTGCCGTAATTGCCGTAGTTAAAACTGTTAAAATATAATCTGCCTTATAGATAGACATGACAGAGGAGATATCATTCATAGGAAGATTAGGCCCTAAATAACTAGTATGAAATCCTCGCGCCCGAATTAAATAATTTGCAAATAACAATCCTATATCATGTGTTTCATGAGGAGGAAGAAATAGAATAAACTTACTCGTGTCTTTATGCGATACTTTTTTCTGTTCATCCATCGCCACAAAAAGTTTTTGACGAATTAAATGAGTAATGAAATGTTCATAGGAAGGATTGACAGAGCCGGCTTGCCATAATATTCCGATTCGATGTAGAAAAGGAAAAATAACTTGTTTGAATGTTTCTTCTATACCAACACTCGAAATATTAGCACTTAAAGTTTGATCGAATTGTTCTTCATTCAATGCAAACATGGCCTTGATGAGTGAGTCGATATAGATGGATTGATCAGAAGTATTTGATGTCATCTCCAAAATGATATTCTCCGCTTCCTCCTTACTCATTTTGGCAATTTTGGAAATTTTGTAGCCTTGACGATTGAGCATGGCGACATTCAAAAGGTATTTTATATCTTGATCGGAATAATATCGAATGTTGGTAGCGGTTCTCTGTGGCAAAGGAATCCCATATCTCTGCTCCCAAATTCGCAAAGTATGTGGCTTAATTCCGGTAAGTGATTCAACGTCTTTTATGGAGAAATGATTCATAATTCGATATCCACAGGCTGTAGTTTTTGGTGCGAATACAGTAGATAACACTTCAAGAAGAATAATGTTTTCGAATAATGACTTTTATTAATTCTCTTTGCAAAATGATGTCGGACAGCTTTTCAGGATCCTTACATCCATAATTAGAGGGCAACATATGTTCAGGAACATCAATATGATAAAGTAAATTTGGAATTCGGTCGAACTCGTTTTTACACCAATTTTTTAGATGGATGGAAAGTTGCAACTTATAATTTTCAAACTGAACAGGAAGCTCAGCATTAAATTCAACTTTGTATCCAAATCGTTCAAAATCTTTTACGGTTTGCTCTGCCATTGCTCGTAAATAAGCATGGTCATGACGATATTTTTCAATTTGAATTTCGTTCATATACTATCTTCGTAAAAAATTGAATAAAAAATCAATGTTGCAAATATTAGCATTTTATCGAAATGAAAGGATGAAATTGTTCATGATTTTTATTGCTCTCTTGATTTCGGCATATGTTCAAGCTCAAGGCGGGTATAAACCTCATGCCTTGCTTTCGCCGATGTGGCAGGCGGATACCGAATATTTAGAACCCAGCGAAGTGAAAGATACCACAATGGAAAACGGTCATGCCGTAACAGGATTCAGTTTTCGCTTTCCGATTTATTTGGGTAAAGATTGGCTTTCTGCAGATGGTGGCAAACCCTTTTTCGCAGTCTTACTGAACGCAGGTGCGACTGCTAAAGTATCACAACTCGATTTTCTTGAGCCGGATCGATTACTCACTGTAGGAAGAATTGGTGTCACGGGTTTGATGGCAAAAGGACTGAGAAATTTGTACCTCGTGCAATTTTCTACTTCACTGCCTACCGAATCTTTCCACTTTGAATTAAGTCAGATGCGTTTCCACGGTGCTTTTGTTTGGCGAAAATTATATCATAACAATACCTGGTGGCATACGCTAGGTGTGATTTATACTCCGGTGATGGGCAAAGATCTTCCACTTCCTATGTTAGGTTTGGGAATTAAATTGGGTAATGATGATCAGGTGCAAATGACTTTTCCTTTTAATGCGATGTACACACATATTTTTAACAAACGTTTTAGTTTGAGTGCTAAAGTTCAAAACACAGGTGGCTATCATTATTTGAAAGCAGATAGTATTTATCAGGAACAGCCCTTACTCTATCGTTTTCAATATTACCGCGCAGGAGTTTTAGCTCGATTTTATACGACGCGTCATGTGGTGATTACACCGGAAGCAGGAATTACAGCTACAGGAAAATTGCAAATCGATGATTACAAAGCGAAGCAAGTTCTTTCGCCTTATCTTCGCATCAGCATTCAAGTACGTTTCGGAAAGCGTCCTCCCGTTGCACCTATTTTAAATTTCGATCCGGGTGATAGTGGATTTGATCCTGCGTATATAGTGGAGTAAATTCATTTTCTTTTTACAAATTCTAAAACTAAAGCAATGTTTACATTGTTATAACATGATGAATAAAGTGCTCATTGCCGGGGGATCGGGTTTAATTGGTAATCGATTAACTGAATTGTTACTGGAAGATGGTTTTAAGGTGGCATGGTTAAGCCGTACATTGCATAAACAGGAGGGTGTGGAAGTATATGAATGGAATCCACATTCGGGAAAGATGGATGTACGAGCACTTGACAATTGTGATGTCATAATTAATTTGGCAGGTTCATCGATTTCTAAGGGAAGATGGACTGAAGAATTCAAGAAGAAGATTATTTCAAGTAGATTGGATTCAGCAAGCTGTATTTTAAAATCATTGGCTGAAAATGAAAATCAGGTGGAGTGTATAATAAGTTCTTCGGCAATTGGGTATTATGGCGATCGCAAAGATGAATTGCTTTCTGAAACATCTGATCAAGGAACTGGTTTTTTAGCAGAAACATCAGTTTTATGGGAGCAAGCCTATTCATCTGCATCCATTCGTCATGTAGGATTTAGAATTGGAGTGGTGTTGGCCAATGATGGAGGCATTTTAAAAGAGATGCGTTTGCCATTGCGATTTGGAATTTGTCCGATTTTAGGTGATGGAGAACAATATCTATCCTGGATTCACATAGATGATCTTTGTCGGCAAATGATTCATGCAATCAAAAACAAGAATATGCAGGGTATATACAATGCCGTGAGTCCGGAACCGGTAAACATGAAAGTTTTCATGAAAGAATTAGTAAAAACTTTTCAACCATATTGTCTTTCCATTCCCGCACCCGCATTTCTTTTGAAATTGTTATTAGGTGAGAAAAGTAGCTTAATACTAAACAGCGCAAGAGTAAATGCAGATAAAATTATGCAAAGCAATTTTCAATTTCAATTTCCGCAATTAAAAAATGCATTGCATGCGCTCAGCAAAAAATAAACAATCTATTTCTATTCATTGGTTTCGTCGCGATTTAAGATTAGACGATAATACCGCTTTGTTTCACGCTTTGAATTCAGGCTCGCCTGTGGTATGTGTTTTTATTTTTGATACACAAATCTTAAATCAACTAGAAAATAAAAGTGATGCTCGCGTACTATTTATTTACGAGCAAATACTACGCTTAAAAAATGAATTGCAAAACTTGGGAAGTGATCTGGATGTGCGATATGGAAATCCATTTAATGTTTGGAAAGATTTAATTGAAGAATATACCATAAGCAATTTTTTTTTCAATCACGATTATGAGCCTTACGCCCGAAAACGTGATGCTGAAATAATAGAATTTCTAAAAATGAATCACATTTCTTGCTCTACTTTTAAAGACCAAGTTATATTTGAGAAAGATGAGATTGTAAAATCTGATTTAAGTCCTTACACCATTTATACTCCTTATAGCCGAAGATGGAAGGATTTGCTTTTACAAAAAGGCATCCCATTATTAGATTGCAAGACTCATTTTAATAATTTCTACCAACAGCGAATAAAAACTCTTCCGAAGTTAGAGGAGATGGGATTTATGAAAAGCAACATCACCTTCCCTGTAAATAATATCAATGAAAAAATAATCAGCAATTATTCAAACGATCGAGATATTCCTGGAATTCATGGCACCTCTCGATTGGGTATTCATCTTCGCTTTGGTACTGTTTCTATTCGTGACTTAATTTCAAAAGCGCAAAGCTTAAGTGAATCATGGCTGAATGAATTATGTTGGCGCGAATTTTACATGATGATCTTATGGCATTTTCCGCATGTGGTCGATCAATCGTTTAAAGCCGCTTATGATTATATTCCGTGGCGAAACAACGAATCTGAATTTAAAAGATGGTGCAAAGGAACTACCGGTTATCCAATTGTAGATGCAGGGATGCGCGAGTTAAATGAAACCGGATTCATGCACAATCGAGTGCGCATGATTACAGCTAGTTTTCTAACAAAGCATTTACTGATCGACTGGCGCTGGGGCGAAGCTTATTTTGCAGAAAAACTTCTAGACTTTGAACTGAGTTCGAACAATGGCGGTTGGCAATGGGCTGCAGGTTGCGGTTGTGATGCAGCTCCGTACTTTCGAATTTTTAATCCCTATTTACAAACTCAACGTTTTGATCCCGATTTTAAATACATCCGAAAATGGGTTCCCGAGTTTGAGGATTTCGGATATCCGCCGCCGATAGTGGAGCATAAATTCGCCAGAGAGCGATGCTTAACAGTTTATAAGCAGTCGTTGGTGGTTAGTCGTTAGTTCGTTGGTCGTTAGTCGTTAGTCGTTAGTCGTTAGTCGTTGGTCGTTAGTCGTTGGTCGTTAGTCGCTAGTCGCTAGTCGTTAGTCGTTAGTCGTTATGTTAAAGCCTAAAATACGTTGACCGGTAAATAGCCAACAAGATCAAGTTGATTGCATAAATACATAACAAAAGAAAAAAAATTGTTACTTTTATGCTGCGATCACATACAAAAAGCAAAATGTTCACAGGAATTATAGAGGCTATGGGTGAGGTGATGGTCGAGCTGGAAGAAGGAGGAAATAAAACCTTTACCATCGATTGTCCCTTCATTGAAGAATTAAAAGTAGATCAAAGTGTAGCGCACAACGGCGTTTGTTTAACGGTGACCGGATTTCGTCCGGAAGGCTACATTGTAACTGCTGTTGCCGAAACATTAGCAAAAAGTAATTTAGGAGATTTGAAAGCCGGCGATTTTGTTAATCTGGAGCGATGCATGCAAATGAATGGAAGACTTGATGGACATATTGTGCAAGGTCATGTAGATTTAAGGGGGAGATGTATTTCTATTCAAGACCAAAATGGAAGTTGGAAATTCAGTTTTGATTACGATAAAAACTCAGGTCACTTAACGGTATCTAAAGGCTCCATCACAATAAATGGCGTTAGCTTAACAGTGGTCGATTCATCAACGGGAACATTCAGTGTGGCGATTATTCCATTCACTTTTGAACATAGCAATTTCAAGTATTTGAAAATTGGAGATCATGTGAATTTAGAATTTGATATTATAGGAAAGTATGTTCAGGCATACTTAAATCAATCCAAATAAAATGAATATACTCGTAATAGGTGGCAGCAACAGTTCGGATTCCATCAACCGGAGATTTGCAGTTTACGTTGCATCGCTAATAAAACACGATCTCTCTACGCTTTACGATATCAGTAAAATTGATATTCCGCTTTTCAGCAAAGACCTAGAGAAAAAAAACGGAATACCCGATGAAGTATTTCATTTTGCGAAATCAATTGATGCAGCCGACTTGATCGTTATATCGCTTGCAGAAAACAATGCGGCTTACAATGTGGGTTTTAAAAATTTACTAGACTGGACCTCCAGAATTTCCGAAAGAAAAACCTGGGGAGAAAAATCTATGTTTCTCATGGCAACTTCTCCGGGCGCAGGAGGAGGACTTGGTGTTTTAGCATTAGCACTGGATCGTTTTCCGAGAATGGGTGCGAACATCATAGCCAGTTTTTCACTTCCTAAATTTCATGAAAATTTTGATGATGAAAGCGGAATAAAAGATGAAGCGCTTAGAAAACAATTGCTTGAATTAGTTGAAAAAACTAATCAAAATTTTACCATTAAATAGATATTTATCCTTTTAAATTATTTAGTCTTTAATAAAGACTACCATTTTCCCGCAAAGAGGCAAAGAAGCTAAGTTCGCAAAGGCCTGTTCAAATAAATTTTTTTGCATGTTTTTCTAATCAAATTATCTATAGTTAGGAAATGGTTATATACAAGAACTTGTATGGCTTCTTTGCGCTCGATAGCAAACGGGCTTTGCATGAAACCGCAATACAATCCTTTTCTTAATAAATCATGAAAAGCTATGAAAACTATCTTTCAAGTATATACTTCCTCTGCATTCCAAGAAGACCTAAAGCAAGGAGGGCAATTCCTGCTGAAATAGAAAACACCAATGCCGGACCACCATACGGCCATAGCAAGCCGGTCCAAATGCCGGCGAAAAGTACTCCCACACTATTTACACTCGTATAAAATCCTATTGCTTGTCCGCGCTCATGCGCAGGAGCGATTCCGGAGATGGTGGCTTTAGCAACAGATTCTAAACACGACATGGATGCAGCATAGGCTGCAAATAAAATCATAAAACCTACAATTGAATTTTGAGTGGCCATTCCGAAATAACAAACAGCAAAAAGTAAAATTCCAATCATCAAAACATTTACTTTCCCAAAACGATCGGCTAGCATTCCTGCCGGCATCGCTAATAGCGCATACATTAAATTGTATAAAATATAAACTCCAATCATCCACACATCACTCAAGCCTGCTTCTTTTAATGCCATTAATAAAAACACATCCGGACTATTTACCATAGCAAACAATACGAGCGGTAAAATTAATTTGCGAAATGAAGAAGGTCCGTTTTTCCAATAGCTGAAATAAGAAAAAAATCCTATTTGTTTTTTTTCAGGAGATGGAATAGAAGATGAAATTTTCTTTTCCTTAATCCGTAAAGTGAAAGCAAAGCTGATAACAGCCGGAATAAATGCGACGGTAAACAATGTGGAATAATCACCAGGGCGATACCACAACCAGAGCAATGCTATTGCTGGCCCGATAGCGGCGCCTAGCGTATCCATGCCTCTATGAAATCCAAAAACAGCGGCACGAGTTTCTTTATTCGACTCGGCAGCGAGTAATGAATCTCGAGGTGCGGTTCTAACTCCTTTCCCCAAGCGATCGGTCATTCTTGCCGCATAAATTCGAAATAAATCGGGCGAGCCAATCATGATCATTTTTCCAATTGCTGATAATGCATAACCCCACCGAACAAACACATCTCTACGTTGCAAATTATCCGATTGATGTCCAAAATAACCTTTAGAGATTCCTGCGATCACGTTTGCGATTCCTTCGAGAAGTCCGAGTGCGAGCATGGAATAACCTGCTTCCTTTAAATATACTGGGAGGACAGGATACAACAATTCACTCGAAATATCTGCAAAGAGACTGATGAGTCCGAGTAGCCATACGTTGCGAGAGAATTTTGAAACCACCATTTTACAGCGAATAAAATTTTTCACTGGTAAGAATCCATCTTTTCACCGGCTGCTCAAAATTAATAAAACCGGGTGTAGTGGTGTATTCCTTCTCCAATTCAAAACCCAATTTCTCTATAGTTTTATGTGGTGCAGGATTTAAGGAATAGGGTTCGCAGATTAATCGCTTCAATTTAAAATTTTGAAAATAAAAGGGGATGCTCAACTTCAACCAATGTAGTCCATTCCCTGATTTACGTAAATCTTCTTTCCAAATATGCAAATGCATGGACGCTTCTTCTGCGAATTGAATGGCATTGATGTTAGAATGTCCCACCGCCACGTCATCTAAACACCAGATAATTGCGTAGGCTTTTTTCGATTCGATGCTTGCATTCAACTGTGAATATAACATGGCAGAAAATTCCTCTCGAGTAGGCATTTTGCTGAGGTCGACACCCATCGCCAATAAATAATCATCTTCGGAATTAAACCAGTAATCCAAAAGCGAAGGAATATCAGCTTCGTTTAATTCTCGTACAGAAAGCACAGGCTGTGACATGAGACAAATTTATCTTTTATAAATGATTCTACAAACCAATATTCTCATTACAAATAACTCAGCCACCAATATTTCTTCCTTTGTTTTAAATCACTGAACCATTTACAGCAAGGATACAAAGCAAGAACAAGCAATATCCAAACGAGATACACATATTTCAGAGTAAGACCTTCCCCCACCACAACAAAGCGAAAAGGAATTCCGAATATCATCGAGCACGCTTCATTCAATGCATGACCATTGATTACAAATACACCCATCGCCACAAAATGCAAAATATAAAAATGCATTACATAATAGAAAAATGGAACACGTCCATAAACACTCACCCTCTGACTCCATTTCGTATTCATGTTCTCAAAATAAGCCAAGAAGAGTAAGGCTGGCCCTATGGTGATGCAGAGATACAATAAAGATGGCGGGTATTTATGCACATCCAAAAAAGACATCAACGTAAACATCGAATTTCCTTGTATAGACCAGAGATGCGGATTGCCATAAACGTTAGTCCATCTTAGTAAAACAAAAAATAAAATACATACCCAACCTAATCTACTTAAAAATAATTTTCTTCTTTCAAAAGGAACATCTGAACTATACATAACACCCAAACAATATCCCAACATCATCAAACCTAACCATGGCAGAAAGGGATAAATTATTGCTATTTCATGTCCGGCAAAGAGTGGGTGAAAAGCAAAATTTCCATTGCGCACAAAATCCCAAAACAATCCGTTATTTGTACTCGGTATAAAGTCAAAAACATTGTGACCGAAAACAATAATTAAACCGAGTGCTAATAGCAATCGAAATGGCAAATGAATTAGAACTGCCATACACAACATACTAATTCCGATCGCCCAAATCACGCCGAGAATTAATACAGGATACGAAGTATCGAACGTCCATGCGAAAGTGATAATGACCAGTTCTACAAAAACGAGCCAAAGTCCTCGCTTAAATAAGAAGGAAGAAAGCTCTGCTTTATTTTTTCTTTTAGCTTGCAAGAAGATGGATGTGCCTGCAAGAAACACAAACACAGGAGCACAGAAATGAGTAATCCATCGAGTGAAGAAAAGAATCGGACCAGTCGACTTCAGATCGAGTGGATCATGAATGAATGCATCAAAATGTAAAAAATCTCGCGCATGATCGAGTGCCATAATAATCATGACGAGTCCTCGAAGTAAATCAAGAGAATAAATTCTTTTCTTATCTGTAATCTCCATAAACAATGAAATTAAAGGAATAACAACATATCAAAAAATCTATCAAAGCTAATCATATATTCCAAAAGGCAAAGACCTTCAATCAGATTTTTTCCAACGCAGCTTCAGAGCCGATATTACTTCTGTTTCAAGACGCACATTTTCTACAATTGCAAAATCATTTTGCAAGTAAAACCAGAGAGGAGAAATGTAAACATATTCGTTTTTCATGAGCGCATGATTATGATCCACAACCCAAGCATTTAATTCAACGCAGCCTGACTTCAAAACATCCAACAAAACTTTTCCATTTCCTTTTCTTTGAAGGGTTGCCGGCATCAACATAGTTAGCCATGTTTCTTTATCGCGCAAAAATCTATACGCAAAAGCTGTTGCATTTAGATCATCATATTCCAAAAGAAAGAATTCGACATTCGACAATTTCGAGAAATACATATCCATTTCATCCAATGAAGTATAACATAATGAGGCAGGATATACTTCATTCCAGCAAGCTAAAAGAGCTTGTTTTTGGATAGCATTAAGGCAATCAGTTTTTATGAGCTTCATGATTCGTAAAATAAAAATACAAAAACGAATTCAATTAAAAACAAAAAGCCGCTCCGTGAACAATACGAAGCGGCATACCTTAAGCTGTACTAATTAGAAATTAATTTGTGCTTGCAAACGCAGCAATGAACCTTCCTGAAAATTATCCCTTACTTTTGCATCTTCATATTTACGCTTGGAAATGGTGTACATCGCTACAAGTTCAAACTTGGGACTTGGCTGCCACTCAACACCTAATTCCCAATCTTCAACTTCGTATGAACGAGCGTCTAATTCAAACTTTTTTCCTCCATTATAATACTGATATCGAACAAATGGAATTACATATTGTGAATTAAATTGGGTCATGTAAGAAAAGGTAACATATCCACCGTATAAACTTTTTGTTTCAATACTATCTGTTGCTTTATTAAACTCAGGACCTTCACCTATGTTATACTCGGCTTGAATTCCGAATGGTTTTGGGTACAAAACAAATGAGCCAGCAACTCGTTGATCAGTGTACTCGCGATCCACAGCAGTTCTAATTCCGGCGGTAACACTTTCTTTTGGTACTACAAACTTGCCTGTGTATCCTTGAATTGATGCTTCAACAATTTGAGAGCCGATTTCAACAGGATAACTTAATCTTCCCACCATATGCAATTCATTATTCAACTCCGGCTTATTCGCGGTTTGACCGTTAAAAACTCCAAATGCAAACACACCATAATCACCCGAACCTTTTAAGCCAGTCTTTACCAAACTTGAAAACATTGCTCTTTTATTTTTTGGTGCCCAATAAAAAAATGCTCCCAAATCGCGTTCGTTTTTCAATGCACTGTTTATCGCATCATTTCGATCTAAAGGCAAACGATTTTGTGACGATTGCATATTTTCAAAACCATAAGGAACTTTACTTTGACCCAATCGAACCCTGAATTCATTTTCCCTATCGAAACCAATATCCATATATGCATCTCTCAATTGACCAAAATGTTGATTGGTTGAAGAGGCCGAACTGGCAAAATCAGGTTGGATATAAAAATAGACCTGCTTAGAAATTTGACCTGAAAAAATAATTCGTGCTCGACGTATAAATACACCTGCATCTTTCCCCCAGCTCGCATCACATTGTTCACACCCCAAATCTTCATTAGTTTCAAGTAGTCGATTGTATCTTATTTGAAGATAACCACGAATATTAAAGGATTCATACCAATGCTTTTCCTTTTCCGGCTTTACCACTTCCACAGGAGTTGCAGGAGTTGGGCTTGATTGCGCCTTTAATTCGCTGCACATGAGAACGAGAATGAGAATAACTAATCCCCGAACCTTGCACATGTTAAGATAATGTTTCAACATCTTCTGATTTTATTAAGTTTTTTTATAATTTCTTTATCTTTTATTAATCCCGAGCAAAAGTATTTTTATAAACCGACAAAATCAGGCACCAAAGGCATCAAAAGTTAACAAATCGTTAAGTTCCCTGCTTATGTTAAGCTGATATTAATTGAATGTTAAGGTAACCTTTTGGTTATTTTGAATTTCTGAAAATAATCCAATAAGTACCTATCAATAAAAAAATTAAGCGATGGACTTATTGGCTAATTGTCCGCAAGCGGCGTCAATGTCCTTACCCCTACTTCTGCGCAAATTGACTACATGTCCGTTTTTCCAAAGTTCATTCATGAAAGCATTTATTTTGGGCTCAGTTGTTTTTTGAAATTCGGCGCCATCAATGGGGTTGTATTCGATCAAATTAATTTTACTTACTACCCGACGAGCAAAAGCGGCCAACTCACGAGCATCTTCAATACTATCATTGAAATTATTAAAAACTATGTATTCAAGAGTTACGCGAGTACCGGTCTTCTCATAAAAATAATTTAATGATTGTTCTAAAACTGCCAAATTATTATGCTCGTTAATAGGCATGATGCGATCACGCTTGGCATCGTTGGCGGCATGAAGAGATAATGCAAGATTAAATTTAACTTCATCATCGCCCAGTTTCTTTATCATTTTAGCAATGCCGGCGGTGCTTACCGTAATACGACGCGGAGCCATGTTCAAACCTTGTTGCGAGGTGATGTGCTCAATACTTTTTAAAACATTGGCATAATTCAGCAATGGTTCACCCATTCCCATATACACCACATTACTTAGAGGAATATCGTAATTACTCTGCGCTTGGTCACGAATCATAGCAACCTGATCATAAATCTCATCAAAATGTAAATTGCGGATTCGATCCATCTTCCCAGTACCACAAAATTTACAAGTGAGACTACAACCTACTTGAGAACTCACGCAAGCCGTCATTCGGGTATCTGTAGGAATCAAAACACCTTCCACAATATTTCCATCGTGTAATTTAAAAGCATTTTTGATAGTACGATCGCGACTTACTTGAGAAGTTTCAATGCTGATGGGATTGATGGTAAAATTTTCTTCTAGCAATGCTCGTGTTTCCTTTGACAAATTACTCATCTCCTCAAAAGAACGCGCGGACTTATTCCAAAGCCAATCGCTCACTTGCTTAGCACGAAAAGCCTTATCGCCTTTAGATACGAAAAGCTCTTTTAGCTCTTCAAGACTTAAATGACGAATATTTTGTTTGGATGACATCGGCTGCAAAGATACGCTTCCGTATTCGTTTAATTCAAATTTGCCCGATGAATGGTAGTGAAATATGAGCTAAACGACCTCAAATTAGGAGAATAGCATCTAAAAATTGACTATGTACACTTAAATCAATTCCATACTGCCTGTCTATGAATTTGAAGATAATCAAATTTTAACAAAATTTCTAATTAGACATTTTTAAGAAATGCATGTAAATAATTTTGAATTAATTAAAAAAACATAGAAGAGAAATCCGGGATGAACTTATTTTGAATGTTGCTTTCGTTTCCAAATGAGTAGTTTGAATTTTAAACTATCGTAAAACAATCCAAAGACTAACATAGAAGCCGGAAAAATTAAAACCTGCAAAGCTAAATAGCTATAAAATACACCACCAAAAATTCCTCCCAAAAAGAAAAAAGAAATTATTCTCAACCGAAGATGTATCGTTGAAATCAATTTATTCTTTTGTTCTTTCTCTTTATAAAAAAACAATTGAGACAATTCAATGCCTAAATCTGTAAAAAGTCCTGTCAAATGGGTTGTCCTAACAATTGCACCTGAGATTCGCGTCACTAACGAATTTTGCAAACCCATAGCGAAAAGAAGTACACATGCTATTAAATCAGCATAATTAGAAATCAATGATTGCCCAAAAAAACCTATACCAAACAAAATCAAACTTTCGATTATTGCAGGTATGAAATAAATATATCGTTCGTTTTTTCTTGATACCAGTTCAATAAAAAGGCTGGAAAAAAAAGAACCTAAAAAGAAAAACAAAATATAATAAAAATAAATAATACTTTCAGCAAAATGCAATTTAAAAACATCATCAACAAAATAGGCAAAGTGCCCTGTTACATTTGTGGTTAGTCGTTGAACGGAAATAAACCCTGCAACATTTACAACACCTGCTACGAAAGAAAGCAGGGAAGCAATTTTTTTATTATGACTTAATGTCCTTGCTTTACCTATATGCCTAAACATTACTAATGGTTTTTATTTTTCTTTTTTTTATAGGACTTATAAATAACGAATGTCAAAACTGACAATCGCTAAATGAAATGATAGATACTATCCAAACAGCAATTCAAAGACTTCTTCCACCTTGCCTACCGGAATTACTTTAATAGCAGCATTTTCCTTGAGTTTATCGGCTCCGGCATTATAGCTCGAAACAAAAATCTTTTTAAATCCCAATCGTGCTGCTTCATTCACTCGAGCCTCAATACGATTAACAGGTCTGATTTCACCTGTTAAACCTACTTCCCCTGCAAAACAATAAGCTGGATCAATTGATAAATCTTCTGAAGATGATAGGATAGCACAAATAATTGCCAAATCAATAGCAGGATCTTCCACCCGAATTCCACCAGCAATATTTAGAAATACATCCTTTGCTCCCAATTTAAATCCACAACGTTTTTCGAGCACAGCTAAAATCATGTGCAATCGACGTAGATCATAGCCGGTAGTAGTTCGTTGCGGAGTTCCGTAAACAGCAGAGCTCACCAAAGACTGAGTTTCTATTAAAAATGGTCGAACACCTTCCATCGTACAAGCCACGGCAGTACCACTTAAGCTGGCATCACGTTGAGAAAGAAGCAAAGCAGATGGATTAGCGACTTCAATCAATCCTGCTCCTTGCATCTCATAAATTCCCAATTCAGCAGTGGAACCGAAACGATTTTTAATGGCACGCAAAATACGATACACATGATGGCGATCACCTTCAAATTGCAAGACGGTATCTACCATATGCTCCAACACTTTCGGACCGGCAATAGAACCTTCCTTCGTAATATGTCCGATTAAAAAAACCGGTGTCGCTGTTTCTTTTGCAAAACGTAAAAGTTCACCGGCACATCCACGAATTTGTGATACTGTACCAGGTGCCGATTCATACACATTTGAATAAAGTGTTTGAATAGAATCCACAATAACTAATTCAGGTTGGAGTGCTTCAATTTGATGAAAAATTTGTTGTGTTGTAGTTTCGGTTAAGATGTAACAATCGTTTTGCAAAGTACCGATACGTTCTGCGCGCATGCGTATTTGATGTTCACTTTCCTCTCCTGAAATGTATAAAATTCTTTTTCCTTTTAATTGAATGGCTAATTGCAACAACAAAGTAGACTTTCCAATTCCCGGTTCTCCACCAAGCAAAATCAAAGATCCCGGAACGATACCACCACCTAAAACGCGCATCAACTCTTGATCGGGCACAACAATGCGGGGACTTGATTCCAGTGCAATTTCTGAAATCAATCGCGGCCTATTTGCTTTTGCTTCTTTACGTGGTGCTGTTCTCCACTGATTCTCTTTCGCCACCGGTTGAATCACTTCTTCTGCATAAGTATTCCATTCATTACAAGAAGGACACTTGCCTATCCACTTCGGTGCATTCGCTCCGCAATTCTGACAATAAAAGACTGTTTTTACTTTTGCCATAATATTTCAATCATAAAAAATTAATCTGTTTAAAACATCAATATACTTTTTGCAACATATGCACATCATGATACTTTCCAAACTTTACGCCCACTTCACGAAAAGTTCCAATAACGGTGAAGCCTATACGTTCATGAAGATAAATGCTTTGATCATTGCCATCAGTTATTCTCGCAATTAAAGTATGCAATCCTACATTTTCGCCTTCCAACACCAATACTTCCAACAATTGCTTACCTACGCCTTGCTTCCGGAAATCTTTATGCACATATAAACTTGTTTCAGCTGTTGAATCGTACGCACTTCGATCGCTCCATCTACTTAAAGATGCAAAGCCTGCCACTTTTCCCTTTATTTCAGCTACAAGCACCGGATGATTATTTCCATGTTCTCTCAACCATTTCAAACGATCTACTTCTGATTTTACTTCTGTATCAAACGTTGCGACCGTATTTAGAATGGCTTCGTTGTAAATTTCTGTAATGATGGATACATCATTTTCGCTGGCAGGACGAATTGTTAACATGCTCCAAAATTAGTGAAATAAATCCTGTTCTTTAAAAACGCAAAAATCGCAAATCCTCATTTTAAACCGAAAAAAACTGGGCATCCTTCAATACAGCCCCACTACCTGATAAATCACTAAGCAGCAGGGAACCATCCTTATAAATAGCTCCTTCGAAAGGATCATTATTAATCAAGCGTGGTCCGTCCAAGTCGACCCAATCGGCCCAAGGACTCAATTGTGCAGCAGCCATAGCACCGCAAGTACTTTCGGACATACAACCAACAAGCACTTTCAACCTTAGTTTATTTGCTTGCCTCACCACTAACTGGGCGGCATCAATACCGCCACATTTCATCAATTTCACATTGATGCCATGACAAACAGAACTCAAAAGTTCCAACTCATTTAAACCTTGAACTGATTCATCTAAAATAATAGGCAAGGAAGATTTTTTAAACAGTTCTGCAAAATCTTTTTCCATAGCCACAGGCATTGGTTGTTCAACAAACAAACATCCCATTTCCTTTAAACGATGAATAGATTGAACACTATACTCTACACTATTCCAAGCTTGATTTACATCCACACAAAAATTGGCAGAGGAATAATTGATAAAAGCTTCAATGCGCTCCCAGTCGTTTTCCCCTCCTAACTTAATTTTAAAAAGTGTAAAATCAGAAGAAGCATCTATCTTTTCCATCATATCCTCCACCGAACTAATGCCCAATGTGTAGGAACACTTTACTTTTCTATCATCAGAAATATTAAAAACCGAACGCATAGGTTTATTGCTAAGCTTGGCAAAAAGATCATACATTGCAATATCAACAGCTGCACGAAGTGGATTAGGAATCGCATTCCCTGACTGTGAAACTTTCACCATAGTAGATCGGATAGCCTCACTACCATTCATTTCAGAAGGGAAATAATCGTGGAATTTAGTTGCTAATTCAGGAATATCAAATCCTAAATAGGGCGGAGCAGCAGCTTCACCATAGCCGTGCATTCCCATAAAGGATGCACACACAAATAATGCATCCGTATGCATACGTGTACCATGTGCAATGCCAAAGGGGCTTTTGAATTTCAATTGAAAATGTTTTGCGCTTAATAATAAACTTTCTCCCATGAAAGGCAAAGTTAAACAATTGTTGTTTCAAAAATTTTACTACTTTTAGAAAATCAAAAACGGAAAATGAAAAACTATTTATTCCTTATTGTTTTTATTGCCAACAGCCTGCAAGCTCAAAGTCCTTTACGACTTAAACTCACTGAAATATCAAGAGGATTTACCTCACCAATTGGCATCGCGGCTCCAATGGATGGATCGAACCGAATATTTGTATTGGAACAAGGGGGCAAAGTAAAAATTATTGAAAATGGGATTCGACTTGAAAAACCATTCATTACTATTTCTTCAAAACTGGATGGATTAAATATTGCTTACTCTGAAAAAGGCTTGTTGGGAATGGCTTTTCATCCCGATTATAAAAGTAACGGACTTTTTTACCTGTACTATTCTGCAAAATCTCAAGTGGCGGGAATGGATCATGAAAGCAAGGTTGCAGAGTTTAAAGTATCAAAAGATCCGAATGTAGCGGATGTGAATAGCGAAAGAATTATTATGACGATTCCTCAGCCAGAGAGCAATCACAACGGAGGCCAAATGGAATTTGGCGGGGATGGATTTCTTTATATTGGACTTGGAGATGGTGGTGGCGCAGGTGACAAACATGGCGATGAAGGAAACGCTCAAAACATGAATTCCTTGTTGGGAAAAATAATACGCATTGATATTAATACACCAATCGCTTATAAAATTCCGATCGACAATCCCTTCTTCAACACTAAAAATGTACGTCCTGAAATTTGGGCCGTCGGATTGCGCAACCCTTGGAGGTTTTCATTTGACAGAGCAACGAAAAAACTAATATGTGCTGATGTTGGACAGAATAAATACGAAGAGGTAAACAACATTGAAAAAGGAATGAATTATGGCTGGAGAGTAATGGAAGGAAACCATTGCTATAATCCGGAAAATAATTGTAATGAACAACTCTACAAAGGCCCTATCTCAGAGTACGATCATAGTGAAGGAGTCAGTGTGATTGGAGGATATGTTTATCGGGGATTGGAATTTCCTGCACTACATGGTTATTATATTTTCGGCGATTGGAATGGTGTTTTATGGTATTTAAAACAAAATTCCAATTCTAATGATTGGGTTCGAGGACCCATTTTTACAGAAAAAGAAAACAACGAAATAAATGGCAAAATCAACAGTTTTGGACAAGACGAAAAGGGGAGTATTTATATTGTAACTCAGAAATTGTTCGGACCTAAAAGTCCAACAGGAGTTATTTACAAGATCGGTTTTTAATGAATGTTACACGAAATCTCAACAAAGAAAATGTCCTGTGGGCGATCTTAATCATCACACAAATTTTCTTTTTAGGATATGCATGGCAGCATCAACAGATAAAAACAGCCGACTCGGATGAGTACATACATCAAGCGTATAACATAGTTCACTATGGTGTGATTTACAGTGGTGATTATACGTTACCGGAAAAAGATCCGGCTTTATATGGCCTACGTACACCCGGCTATCCCTTATTTTTAATTTTTAGCAAAATTCTCTTCAATTCAAATTTCTTTCCACTGCTTCTTCAATGTATTTTGTCTATTCTCAATATCTATTTAGGATATAAAATAGTAAAAACAATCTCTGCAAACAGAGTAAAATCGCATCATTACTTACTCTTCTTTTTATTTTTTCCATCGCAGTTTATTTATTCTACAATTTTTATGAGTGAGATACTCTTTCAATCTACACTTTTACTCTGCATATTTTATCTATTGAAATTTGAGTCAAGCGGAAAATACAAACACTTGTACATCCATCATTTTCTATTAGCACTAACGTATATCATCAAACCTATAGCACTCTTTCTTTGGCTCGGATACATTTTATATGGAATCTTTGTACATAACAACAGAGGAATTGCTCCCCGACAAATCATATTAGGTTTCATGCATGTATTACTCTTGGGTTCCTTTGGACTTAAAAACTATTACCACACCGGAATTGCAGAATACTCTGGTATTGGGAGAAAACTATTGATAAATTACAATATGCCGGCTCTAATCAGCTTTTATGAAAATCCGGAATATGCAAAAGTGAAAATTGATTCATTTCAAAGCAGAATAAAAAATGAACCTTATGCAGAACAGTGTGCGAACATTGATTTATTCATAAGAAAAGAAGTATTAGGACATCCTATTGATTTTATAACATTGCAATTTGTAGGAGCTACAAAGTTCTTTTTAGAATCAGGCAGATGGGACCTCGAACTTTGGAAAAATGGCTATCAACATTTAGAAAACATTCCTTCGCTGCGTAAAGCTTATTCCCTCGAAGGCATTTCGGGAATTTACAATGAAATAAAACAATTGCCCCTACTCCAACTAATATACATCCCTTTTGTAGTGTTGAGTAATTTCGTTCTTTTCGCACTCTTCCTCTACAGCATTTTCTCTAAAAGTATTTTATTGCGCTATAAAATAATCCTTTGGTGCACGGTACTTTATTTTGCCCTTCTCACCGGACCATCAGCCTCTGCCAGATTTCGACTTCCTGTATTTCCAATCATGGTCATTTTAGCTGTAAATGGAATGTCTAATATGGGTCAAAAGACAAAAAATATCATGGCGGATCCATTTAATTAACATGAAAACGTTAAGATAGATTCAATATTTCCATGATCCTGTTAAATTTGCATTTCATGAACATTACTGACACACCTATTAAAAAGCTACTTCTTGCATTATTTACAGCCATTCTACTTTGGATTGCATGGCCAGCCGCCGGATTTGCTCCACTTTTGTTTGTAGCACTTGTTCCCTTGCTATTACTGGAAGATACTGTTTACAAACAAAAAAATTCCGGAGCGAAATCAAGATTATTTGCCTATTCATACTTCTGCTTTTTCTTTTTTAATTTATTAAATACATGGTGGATTTGGTATGCAAGTCCTTTTGGAATGTTTGGAGCAGTAGCTGCCAATGCTTTGCTCATGGCAATAACTTTTCAACTCTTCCATTTTACAAGATTAAAATTCGGTAACGGCATTGGATATACGTCACTTCCTATTTATTGGCTTGCATTCGAATTTTTCCATCTGGATTGGGATTTGAGCTGGACCTGGTTAAATTTTGGAAATGGCTTCGCCTCGTGGGCTAACATTGTTCAATGGTATGAATACACCGGCGTATTAGGAGGATCACTGTGGATGATTTTAATCAATGTATTTGTTTTTCATGCACTGCAAGCAGGAAAGAAAACCAGAAAAAATATCTTAATTGGAACAGCGTTTTTAATTGGAATTCCTGTTATTACTTCCTATTTCATCTTTCATTTTTACCAAGAAGAATTGCATCCAATAGAAGTGGTTGTAGTGCAGCCAAACATTGATCCTTACAATGAAAAATTCAGTGGCAACAGCAATGAACAGCTCACAAAAATTCTCAAGCTGGCTACTTCGCAAACTAGTGATAAAACCCGTCTTCTTGTTTTACCTGAGACCGCAATGCCTGATGGAATCTGGAATGAAGAGTTAGCATTTCATCCCCAAATAGAGCGACTTCATGCATACACAGAAAATTATCCCGGATTAAGAATTCTTTGCGGGCTTTCCTATTATAAATTATTTGCTCCGGGAGAAAAACTTTCATCCACTGCCAGAATCTTTAAAGATAATCCTGCTCATTTCGATGCATACAATGCAGCAATTCAAATTAGCAACAGCCCGAAGATGCCCTTGCATTTCAAATCAAAACTAGTTCCGGGTGTGGAAAAAATGCCCTTTCCTGCACTCTTTGGCTATTTAGATGATTTTGCGATTGACTTAGGAGGAACTTCAGGAAGCTTGGGTTATCAAGAATTTCCCACAGTTTTTAAAGGAGATAGTATAAATGCGGCTCCTGTTATATGCTATGAATCAGTCTACGGAAATTATGTTGGAGAATATGTAAGAAGAGGTGCCAACATCATTTGCATTATGACCAACGATGGTTGGTGGAGTGATACGCCTGGCTATAGACAGCATTGCCAATATGCAAGACTTCGCGCCATAGAACACCGCAGAAGCATTGCGCGTTCGGCCAACACAGGTATCTCTTGTTTCATAAATCAAAAAGGAGAAATAAGTAATGAAACAGCTTGGTGGGTTCCGGCTGTCATTAAAGGAGAAATTAATCTTAATAATAAAATTACATTTTATACCAAACACGGAGATATTTTAGGAAGATGTTCTTTTATTGGAGCTGGATTCTTCCTATTTGTCACATTTTTAGCACGAATACTCAATCGAAAAAAATAAATTAATTTCCACGCTCTTTTTGAACTAATTTTGTAAATATTAAATTTTATTAAATGTCAAAATACGATGCAATAGTTATTGGTTCCGGTCCGGGAGGATATGTAGCCGCCATTCGCCTCTCACAACTCGGAAAAAAGACGGCTATCGTTGAACGCTATAAGGCTCTTGGAGGCACTTGTTTAAATGTTGGCTGCATTCCTTCGAAAGCGCTTCTTGACTCTTCCGAACATTTTCATAAAGCGAAACATCAATTCGAGGCACACGGAATACAGCTAAAAGAACTTCGCATCGATTTTAAAAAGATGGTTGGAAGAAAATCAGAAGTTGTTTCTCAGACGGTAGACGGAATTCGTTTTTTGATGAAGAAAAATAAAATCGATGTGATTTATGGACACGGGAGTTTTAAAGATGCACAAACCGTTTTAGTAACCAAAGATGATGGAAGTATTGAAACTATTACAGCCGAACACATCATTATTGCTACCGGTTCAAAACCAAGTTCATTAAAAGGTGTTGAAATTGACAAAAAACGAGTGATCACATCTACAGAAGCATTGAACCTAGATGAAGTGCCAAATCACTTATTAATTATTGGTGGTGGTGTTATTGGATTAGAGTTAGGATCCGTTTATGCTCGACTAGGAGCAAAAGTAAGTGTGGTAGAATACATGGATGCGATTATTCCCGGAATGGATCGCTCGCTAGGAAAAGAATTACAAAAAATTTTACAAAAGCAAGGATTTGAATTTCACTTACAGCATGCTGTAAATAGTGTACAAGTAAAAAACAAAGAAGTAACTCTCAAAGCAAGCGCTAACAAAGACCAAAAAGAACTTAGACTTAGCGGCGATTATTGTTTGCTTGCAACCGGAAGATCTCCATACACCTCAAATCTTGGATTAGAAAATGCGGGAGTGAAATTAGATGATCGTGGACGCGTAGAAGTGAACGAACATCTGGAAACAAACGTGAAAGGAATATATGCAATTGGTGACGTTGTGAAAGGTGCAATGCTTGCGCACAAAGCAGAAGAAGAAGGTGTTTTCGTTGCCGAACGAATTGCGGGACAAAAGCCACATATCAATTATTTGCTAATTCCCGGCGTTGTATATACTTGGCCGGAAATTGCGAGTGTTGGTTACACCGAAGAAGAATTAAAATCGCAAGGAAAAAAATACAAATCGGGAAGTTTTCCATTCAAAGCAAGTGGACGCGCGAGAGCGAGTATGGATACAGATGGATTTATCAAAGTACTTAGTGATACTTCCAGTGATGAAATATTAGGTGTGCATATGATTGGACCGCGCGCGGCCGATTTAATTGCGGAAGCGGTGGTTGCCATGGAATATAAAGCTTCAGCAGAAGATATTGCACGAATGAGTCATGCACATCCTACCTATTCGGAAGCTTTTAAAGAGGCCTGTTTGGCGGCAACAGAAAATAGAGCATTACATATTTAAATCATACACTAATAAGACTGTTTACTTTCAAATTCAACGGACTTTCGAGTCATTTGGATTCATTTTAAAAGCACAAAGAAAATAAGATCATTTGACTAGCAATGATTTACAAGTAAAAACAGAAAGTATTTTAGTATTATACTTGTGAGCCTTAATTTAGTAGATTCTAAAAAAAAATTACATGAAAAGAATATTACTGGTTATTACCTGTATGATCATTACTTTAAATTCAACAGCTCAAACTTGGACATGGGCATCTGCTGCTGGCGGAAGATCCGGAATCGATGGAGCGACCGGTATTGATCGTGATGCAGCAGGCAATACTTACGTTTGCGGTAGCTTCGAAGGCACGCGAAATTTCGGAGGAACAGCATACACTGCGGTTGGGCTTTCAGATTATTTCTTCTCAAAATTCAATTCAGCAGGAATCCATCAATGGACAGTTCAATTAAACGGATCAGGCACGAATGTGTTGGAAGCTGGTGGAATTGCTGTGGATGCTAATGGAAATATTTTCATAAGCGGAAATTTTAGTTTCAATGTAATTTTAGGAGGCAATACTTATTTTAATCCTTCCGGTAGTTACGATGGTTTTATTGCAAAGTATTCTCCTTCCGGAATATTTATTTCGTCGAGTCATTTGAGTGGTCCTGGTTCTGAAAGAATTTCTGCCATCGAAACATTTGGAACTGACGTTTATATTTCCGGAAGCTATAGCCAAGCTTTTTCTTTTGGAACGATCAGCCTTAGCGCTCCGGCAGCTAGCTATGACGATGCCTTTTTAATTAAAATGGACAATGCCGGTGTTGGAGTTTGGGGCGTTAAAGGCGGTGGAGGAAATGATGATCGCGCTTTAGCACTCAGCGTAAGTAGCAACACGATTTATTGGGCGGGTTATTTTAGCAGTACTGCGAATTTTGGTGGCACCAATCTTACTGCAATAGGAAGTGGTTCAGATATGTTTCTAGTTAAATTAAACAGCAGCGGAATTCAGCAATGGGCGATGCGTTATGGAGGCAATTTCGGTCAGCAATTTAATGGAGTAAGTCAGGACCCATGGGGCAATGCGATATGCACAGGCAATTTTTATGGCACGGCAAGTTTTGGAACAGGGTTCACTATTACTGAAGCATTCGGAATGGCGCCTGCCGGAAATGGTGATGCCTTTATAGCAAAATTTAATGAGTCAAATGGCTCTTGTTCATGGCTACGTCAAATTAAATGCATCAATGGCGACAACAACGAAGTGAGTACTGCCATTAGTACTGATTCGGGAGGAAGTTCATATATAACAGGAGCATTCAATTTAAATACCTCCTTCTCGACGAATACTTCTCAAACAGGAACTGTATTAACGACTACCGGTGGTAAAGATGCATTCATTGCGAAATATTCTCCAACCGGAACTTTATTATGGGTGCAGAAGATTGGTGGCGTCAGTAATGACCAAGGAATGGCTGTTATGTGGGATGCAAACGGCTATTGCAATATTGCTGGAAATTTCGGAGGCACCATCACACTAGGAACTACACCTGCTATTACTGCAAGTCCAGGCGCAGTAAGTATGTTCATTGCGCGTTATGATGGATTGACTACAGGAATTAACACGATCGAAAACAATCTTGATTTTGAAGTTTTTCCAAATCCGGTCATTGATGTATTAAACATTCATACTGCAGTTGAAAGTCCTATTCAACAGGTTGAAATTTTCAATATCAATGGCGTAAAAGTTTATGAAGAAAATAATTTTTCTAGAACCAATGAATTGCAAATTCGTGTTACTGATTTAACTCCTGGAAATTATTTTCTACATGTTTACTCGGGCAGTTTTCAAGGCATTAAAAAAATTCAGGTGTTTTAATATTTCCTTAAATTTTAAAAAAAGAGCCGTAAGATTTTTACGGCTCTTTTTTTTATTCCTAAATAAAGCCTTCTTCCGAATCTAATTTACCTGCCAATTCTTTTAAGCTTGTCTTCTGAAGGGATTCAAATAATTTTGAACGACAGTTCAAATACACTACATGTAAAGGACAAGGATGTTTATGATTACATTCTTTATTTCCCATTATACAGGAAGACAAAACATCATCTCCATCTATTGCTATAAGAACATCATACGCGAAACGATTTTGATTTTCCGTGTTCGTCCAAAAGCCACCTCCGGGGCCCTTTACAGAATGCACAAAGTCTTTACGGACCAAGTCTTGTAATATTTTCCCTAAATAATGCTGAGGTATATGAACAGCAAGAGCAATTTCTTCCACACTTAATTTATTACTTACCGAGCTCTGTTTTGAAAGATAAGTCAGCGATTTTAGTGCGTAAGCAAAGGTCTTGGAGAACATCAATGCAAAATAAACCTTCTTCGTTTATATGAAAACTGATATATGTTAGAACATTCTATGATAAAACTAGATTCAAGCGAAACTACCTACAAAAAAAGACTAGAAAAATCTAAGTCATAAGTGAAAATGAGTTTTGTCATATAATCTATCATCACTCGGAATTAGGTTTGCACAAATAAAAGACAAACGACTCTTTTAAACATAAACTGAAAATCAATCCAAATGAAAGCAAAAATTCTAATTATTGGACTAATGTGCATTTCAATGTTTGCATGCACTTCCAAACAAGAAGCTGATGAAGCGGCAAAAAATTCAAAATCCCCTGAAGAAGCTGCCGTTGAGCAACCGGAACAGCATGGTGCAGAAGTAAAAGAAATTGCAATGACGAATCCTTTAAACAAAGAGTGGGTAACAACCGGCGAAAAAATTTATGACAGCAAGTGTTTGTCTTGTCACAAACTGAACGATGAAAAATTAGTTGGTCCAGGCTGGAAAGACGTAACTCAACGAAGAACCCCTGTTTGGATTATGAACATGATCATTAATGTAGAAATGATGTTAGACGAAGATCCGGAAGCTCAACTCATGCTCGAGCAATGCTTAGTAAGAATGCCGAATCAAAATTTAACCGAAGATGAAGCTCGACAGGTTATTGAATTCATGAGACATAACGACGGAGAAATTTAAGATACCACCCTAACCAATTATACCTATAAAAATGAAAAGAATAAATTTATTTACAGCCGCCACAGTTCCGCTAATGCTCTTAGCATTGAATGGATGTGCGCCAAAAAATCCTACTCAAGCAATTTCTGGTGATGCAGCAGAAAAAGTGTATGTCGCACCCGGAAAGCATGATGAATTTTACAATTTTGTTTCAGGTGGATTTAGTGGTCAGATTTCCGTGTATGGCTTACCTTCAGGAAGATTGTTCCGTGTAATTCCGGTATTCTCTCAAGACCCACAAACAAGCTGGGGATATTCGGAAGAAACCAAGCCCATGTTAAACACCTCTCATGGTTTTGCACCTTGGGATGATTCACATCACATTGCTCTGTCAACCACTAATGGTGAACATGATGGAAAATGGGTATTCATTAATGGAAATAATACTCCTCGAATAGCCCGTATCAGTTTAAAAACTTTCCGTACCGAAGAAATCATTGAAATTCCAAATGCTTCGGGAAATCATTCTTCACCCTTCTTAACTGAGAATTCTGAATATGCCATTGCAGGCACGCGCTTCTCTTTTCCATTGGACTATTCAGGAGCAACTGTTGATGTACCCATAAATACATACAAGAAAAATTTCAAAGGCACCGTATCATTTATAAGTATTGATAAGGAAAAAGGAAGTATGGCGGTTGCGTTTCAATTATTGTTACCGGGTGTAAACTTTGATCTTTCAAGAGGAGGTCGCGGCCCATCAAAAGATTGGTTCTTCTTCAGCTGTTACAATACTGAACAAGCTAATACTTTATTAGAAGTAAACGCTTCTCAGAAGGATAAAGACTTTATCATGGCAGTAAATTGGAAGAAGGCCGAACAATACATAAAAGCAGGAAAAGGAAAAAAATTAAATGTGAATTATGCTCATAACGTTTATAGTGATGAAACCCATAGCTCCACTTCCACAATGATTAAAGAAGTTTTGGCACTTGACCCTACTGAATTAAAGGATCTTGTTTATTTAATGCCTTGTCCAAAATCACCACACGGTTGTGATGTTGATCCGACAGGAAAATACATTGTGGGCTCCGGAAAATTGGCTGCTTTAATTCCGGTTTTTTCATTTGATAAAATTTTAAAGGCGATTGAGGCCAAAGATTATGAAGCAGAATACGAAGGATTACCGGTGTTAAAGTACGAGTCAGTATTACATGGCGAGGTGAAGAAGCCTGGACTCGGACCTCTTCATACCGAGTTTGACGGAAAAGGTTTTGCTTATACATCCATGTTCGTATCATCTGAAATTGTGAAATGGAACATAGAAAATTTAACTGTAGTTGATCGTGTTCCTACCTACTATTCTATCGGTCATTTATGTGTACCGGGTGGACCAACAGTTAAACCTCATGGCAAATATGTTATTGCTTACAACAAAATTACTAAGGATCGTTACCTACCTACCGGTCCCGAGTTAACGCAATCTGCACAGCTCTATGATATCTCCGGCGAAAAAATGAAACTTTTATTGGATTTCCCAACTATAGGAGAACCTCATTATGGAGAAGCCATTCCCGCAACATTAGTTGCTCCGAATAGCATCAAAATATTTAAGATTGAAGACAACAAACATCCCTACGCTACCAAATCAGAAAAAGATGCTCGTGTTGTTCGTGAAGGTAAAAAAGTACATGTTTATATGACTAGTATGCGTTCACATTTTGTTCCTGATAATATTGAAGGAATTAAAATGGGAGATGAAGTTTATTTCCACGTTACAAACCTAGAGCAAGATTGGGATGTGCCTCACGGCTTTGCTATTAAAGGAGCAAACAACGCAGAGCTGCTAATTATGCCAGGCGAAACCACTACCTTGAAATGGGTACCGGATCGTGTAGGTATATTGCCGATGTATTGTACCGATTTCTGTTCTGCATTACATCAAGAAATGACAGGGTATGTGAGAGTATCTCCGGCAGGATCATCTACTCCTCTTAAATGGGGTACCGGAGAATCTGCTGAAGCAGCCTTCGGTCCCGCAGTAAAATAAATTAATTCTTCCGTAGGGATCTTTTGGTCACTATTTAAATGAAACAAGGTATTGATCCTTTAAATTATTTAAAGATCAAAAGATCCCTATCAGAAGAAAAAAAAAGAAATATGAAACCATTTGCAAGAATATTGATTGCCCTTTCTTCATTATCTATGATTGCTACATTTTACTTGCCCTTATGGCAAATTCAATTGTGGGCGCCTCAATATCCGGAAGGATTAAACATGAAAATATGGCATAATAAATTAAGCGGAGCTTTTGACATCATCAATGGACTGAATCATTATATCGGAATGCGACTAATCAAAGCTGAGATGTTTCCGGAACTTAAATATATTGGAATTTTAATCGGCATCTATATAGCAATAGGTTTACTGACCGCTATCTCAGGAAAAATTGCACTTCTAAAAGTTTATGTTTTTATTGGTATTTCATACGGGGTCGCTGCTCTTTATGATTTTTACCAATGGGGCTATGATTACGGACACAACTTAGATCCGAAAGCAGCGATACAAGTTCCGGGAATGAGTTACCAACCACCTGTTATCGGATACAAAAATCTTTTAAACTTCACTGCCTACTCAGGTCCCGATTGGGGAGGCTGGCTTATTGTTGCCGCTAGTTTGTTTTCGACAATACTTTTAATTTATCTCCTTGTAAAAAAGAGAAAAATAAAATTTAAAACAAAGAATGAAAACAAACTAGTTGCTGCAGCTTTAGTTGGATTAACTTTTCTATTCAGCTCTTGTTCGTCTTCAGAACCTACTCCCATTCGGCTTGGTAAAGATGAATGCAACAACTGCAAAATGATTTTGACTGATGCCAAATTCGGGGTGGAAATTATAACCAAAACAAACAAGGTGTATAAGTTTGATGATGCCAATTGCTTAAACAATTACATCAAATCAAATACTGAAATTCAGGAGAAGATTAATTTAATATTTTTTGTTGATTATAAAAATGAAGGTAGTTTCATCCTTGCGAATGATGCGCTTTATTTGCAATCTGATGAAATTAAAAGTCCTATGGGTAGTGCTATTGCGGTATTTTCAGCTGAAAACGACAGAAAAGAATATGCTGCTACATTGGGCGATAGTAAATCCATCACATGGAGTGAAGTGAGCAAGATTTATTAACAAAATCATCATGATTAAATCTGTTGCGACATATAGCTTAATAATTTTCTTGTACTTGAATCCACTTCATGTTTTTGCGACAGTTGTGCCTTGTGGTAAGGGAACAAAACTAAGTACTTTACAATCAGCTATTGCATCAGCAAAAGATTATGACACCCTTTCTATTCAAGCGGGAACGTATGCCGAAGGAAATATCGAAATCAACAAACCTTTATCATTAATCGCAAATGGAAAAGTTATTATCGATGGGAAATTTAAGTGTGAAGTAATAACGATCAAAAGCAACAATGTTCTTTTAAAGGGTTTGCATGTAAGAAACAGCTCGAACTTAAGTAGTATTGACATTGCCGGAATTAAGGTCCTGGCTAGTAAAAATGTAATACTTGATAACAATATTGTAGAGAAATGTTCATTCGGAATTTATTTGTCGAACACAAAAAACTGCAAAGTTCAAAACAATTTCATCTCTGGCAACGTACTTGTCAATCAAAATATAGGCAATGGCATCCATGTTTGGAAAGCAGACAGCACTTTCATTCTGAATAATGAAATAACCAATCAACGCGATGGCATCTATTTTGAATTTGTTACTCATTCTACCATCACTAAAAATTTTTCACATAACAATTTAAGATACGGCTTGCATTTTATGTTTTCACATAACAACACCTACACATCTAATCAATTTACAGAAAATGGGGCAGGTGTTGCTGTGATGTATTCTCACCATGTAAGTATGAAATATAATGTTTTCAATAAAAATTGGGGAGCAAGTTCCTATGGCTTATTATTAAAAGAGATTAATGATAGTGAAATTCAAGAAAACTCATTTTCATTTAATACTGCCGGCATCTATATGGAAGGCAGTAACCGAGTGATCATGGTTCAAAATAATTTCAGCAACAATGGCTGGGCTTTGCGAATACAAGCCAGTTGTTCCGACAACATCATTTCAAAAAATAATTTCATCGGAAATACATTTGATGTTTCCACGAATGGCGAAACTCAACTCAGCAATTTTAATTCTAACTATTGGGATAAGTATGAAGGCTATGACTTAAACAGAGATGGATTCGGCGACATACCTTACCGACCAGTTAGTTTGTTTTCAGTCATAGTAGAACAACTCCCGCCTTCTTTATTATTGATTAGAAGTTTTATGGTTTATCTTTTAGATAAAGCAGAAAAAATTATCCCCTCACTTACTCCGGCCTACCTCATCGACAATCAGCCGATTACCAAACTGATTTCACTAGAAAATATTCCTCTGGCTAAAGCCTCAGAAAAACAAAAGAAAAAAACCTCTAATTAACATCACAATGAAAAAAACCTACATTACTCTATTCATCATGGGAATTTCAATTTCTTCCATGATCTTCCTGAACAGTTGCGGAAACACAAGTACCGAAACTGCTACATCCGATTCCAACACTGAAGCAGCTGTTGATTTGGGCGGACAATCTTCAGTAAAAGATGACGTGTCGCAACAAGACGTAGTAAAAGTCGCTGCCGGAAGTAAAGATCACACCACCTTGGTGACTGCTGTCATGACGGCTGAATACGCTGATGTATTGAGCAATGCCGGACCCTTTACCGTATTTGCTCCAACCAACGATGCCTTTGGTAAATTACCTGAAGGCACTGTAGAAAGCTTATTGAAACCCGAAAACAAGGATAAACTTCGCGACATACTAGAGTATCATGTTGCCGTAGCTGTTTACAAACCGGAAATGCTTAAAGATGGACAAGTCATCAATATGGCTAACCTTGGCAACATCACCATTACTGTGAAAGACGGAGAATACTTCGTGAATGGAAATGCGAAAATTCTTGCCTCTGTTCCAGCATCCAACGGAATCGTACATGTGATTGATAACGTATTATTAGAAAAGAAATAGGTTTGATTTTAATAAACAACATCAGTAAGTCGTTCGGAAGGACCAAAGTATTGGATCAACTGACCCTTGAATTTTTCAAGGGTCAGTCCATTGCTCTAATTGGCCCTAACGGTTCCGGAAAAACCACTTTAATAAAATGCCTTCTAGGACTTGTTGTTCCTTCAAATGGAAGCATTTCAATTGGAGGAACGGATGTGAAAGGCGCTTGGCTGCATCGCAGTAAAATCGGGTACATGCCACAGATCGGAAGATATCCTGATAATATAACGGTGATGCAGTTACTAAATATGATTAAAGAAATCAGAAAAGGGACCTACACACATTTAGATGAGGAGTTACTTCATTCTTTTGATATATATCGTTTCGGAAATAAGTCCATGCGTTCACTTAGTGGAGGCATGCGACAAAAAGTAAGTGCCTGCTTAACTTTTATGTTCGACCCGGAAATACTAATTCTTGACGAACCAACCGCAGGACTTGATCCCATCTCTGCTGAAATTTTAAAAGGCAAAGTAAAGGCCGAAAAGGAAAAAGGCAAACTTGTAATAATCACCTCACATATTCTGAGTGATCTCGAAGAGTTGACAGAAGAAGTAGTTTATCTCAACGAAGGAAAAATCGTGTTCTTTAAAAAAGTTGCAGCGATTAAAGCAGAAACAGATTCGGTACATCTTTCAAAAGCAATTGCACGCATTATGGAAAAACAATACGCTCTTGAAAATTAATTATATATTAGCATGAATAAAGGTCCGGAAAATAATACTGCAGAAATAATGAATTCACATTTGAATTTTTTTCGTTCGATTTCGCCTGATAAGGACAATGAAATTATGCTAGAGATGAAAACAAAAATCGGCAACAACAGTTTAATGCTGCGTTTATTGAAATACGTATTGCTTGACATTCTAAAAAATAGAATGGTGATCTTTTATACACTTTTTATGTTGAGTGTTTCTTTCGGACTCTTTTTCATTAGTGGTGATGCGACAAAGGGCATTGCGAGTCTACTGAATATTGTTTTGTTGGTGAGCCCACTGCTGAGTATTATCTTTTCTACTATCTACTTTTACAATTCTTATGAATTCATTGAGCTTTTATCTTCTCAACCCATCAGAAGAAAAACTATTTTATTTAGTCAATATTGGGGCCTTTGTATCTCTTTGGTTTTAGCGTTGATCATTGGCTTAGGAATTCCATTGCTTATCTTTTCTCCAGACAAAGCAGCGCTTAGCTTATTGTTAGCTGCATGCGCACTTACGATGGCTTTTGTTTCATTGGCATTGCTTTCGGCCTTATTAACACGAGACAAAGCACGCGGCATCGGTCTTTCCATTTTGCTTTGGTTTTATTTTACTTTTTTATATGATGCACTCATGCTCATGATTATGTTTGCTTATATCGACTATCCGATGGAAACAATCACATTAGCGATGATTGCAATGAACCCAATAGATTTAGCTAGAGTCATTGTGCTTTTACAACTGGATGTTTCTGCATTGATGGGATATACCGGAGCGATGCTCCAAGAATTATTCGGAACATATCTTGGTGTTCTTTCTGCTTCCCTCATCATGTTGTTATGGATTTTATTACCAATGGCAATAGCTACACGTTTATTTAACAAAAGAGATTTATAAAAAAAGCCTAACGCTTAATATGCGTCAGGCCCTCAATGAATTTTATTTTTTAGCTTTTTATCTTTGGCTAAATCTACATTTCCCTTCTTCTAAAAACTTTTTATAGTCGTTTGCGTCGGGTGTATAACCTTTCGGAACTGCTAATAACTTCCCTTCATGATCGAGTAAAACATAATAAGGTTGTGAGTTCGTTTGATAAATTCGACTTTGCAATTCGCTCCATTTATTCCCTGTAGACTTAACTTTTTTACCGGTGAAACTACTTACAAATTGTTGGTCTTCGGGTAAAGGAGTTTTGTCATCTACATATAAAGAGATCAACACATAATCATCAGAAAGTATTTTCAAAATCTGAGGTTGTGACCACACGTTGTCTTCCATCTTACGGCAATTAACACAACTCCATCCAGTAAAATCAATCATGACAGGCTTGCCCATTTTTTTTGCATAGGCCATACCGGCTTCGTAGTCGTGATAACAATTTAAATTATGCGGACAACTTTCAGAATGACTTTC
>Ga0209702_10001943_pt1 | contig 37616 bp, 39 predicted proteins | sample FRY01_FD_187210 | JGI IMG/M metagenome (GOLD analysis project Ga0209702, IMG submission 187210) | Freshwater microbial communities from Lake Fryxell liftoff mats and glacier meltwater in Antarctica - FRY-01 (SPAdes) (version 2) | ecosystem: Environmental > Aquatic > Freshwater > Ice > Glacier...
CGGAATACGCCCCCGGTGAGGAGTATGACGACGATGAGGATGAGGATGATGATTGGGAGCCGGACTTCGGAGAAGCGGATGAGGGGGAGGATCCAGAGGATGACGATGTCGAGCCCTGAGGCGTGGACCTGATGGCGCATCCCTATCACCACGCGGCCTCCTCCGTCCGAAAATATGGCGGTAAACCACAGGATTACATTGATATTCACAGCTGGTTTGACGCGTCAAAATCCCAGTTCGCGGACTTCCGCCACCGGGCGCTCCGCCACCACGCCTTCGGGATCTTCGAGGCGGAACGGGTCTTCGGGGTCACGATCACCAATTCGGACGGAAAGACCGTCCCGGTCCGGTTCATTGGGGAGCAGCACGTGCGCGAGGACTGCGGCGGGGTGATCCCCTCCGCGCAGGACTGGCTGCGCCAGATCCCCTCAAAGCCTTGGATGAACGTGGGCAAGCTCGCCTCCGATGATGCGCCAGCACCGGACGTGGCGGACCTCAGCCTGGAGGCGTGGCGCGCCACCGTCATCCGCGGGGAGACCGTGCTCGGTCACCAGGAATGGGCAGACCGGCAGGGGATGATCCTCGCGGCTCAAAGCTCCGGAACATCGTGAGAGTGGCAGAGATGAGACGCTTCGTTTTTCGCTCCGAGGAGCCGGAGCCGCACCGGTTCAAAGGGGAGGCGCGCGAGATGTGCGACCGGCTCGCCGAGGCGGGCTACGAGGTCCCGCTGTATGATCTGATCCGGGCCTGGGACACCTATTCGGAGAGCGTCTGTGCGACATGGATCTCCGCGCATGGCCTGGACGGGGAGGATATCCTGAACCTGGTCCGCTCCTATCTGGAAGAGGTCGACAGCCCCTCAGGGCCGGAGATCTGATCAGGGGAAGGGGCTTTCATCCTCGTCTGTTGTCGGATCGGAAAGGTCCGACAGCATGCTCTTGAAAGCGATGCGCCCCTTCCCGGGATAGTCCTGCATGTCCGGAGACCAGGTGCTGAACCTTTCATCACCGAACCGGGCCCGGCTGACCTCCCTGATATGACGGGTGACCCAGTCGTCCGCATTCGGACCCGGCGGCGCGACCCGGTCCAGACCGATCGTGATCGGGGACCCGTTGGCGAAGCTGAGGGTCAAGGACCGCATGAGTGGGTCTGGATGCCCCAGGAAGGGCCTGAACCCGACGTTGTTGAGACAGGTACCCACAAGATTGCGTAGCTCCGCTCCGGGTGCGGGCGCGGCGCGCGCACCAGCCTGCTCCACCGTGGTTAGTCCGGTTTCCCCCAATTCGAGCGCGATTCGAGGAAGAACGGACCTGATCAGGAGCGACTCGTACCCGCGTCGATGCGGGTCACCCCCCAGATCCGGGTCCGCTCCAATGGCTTTTCGGGCAAGGTCGAGAAGCGCCCGACCCAGGAACCGGTCCGGAAGTCCGTGGAGACGGGCCATCTCCCGGCTGACATCCCCGAGCCTGGCGGCAGGCCCGGTCATGGCCCGGCCGAAATTCGCCTAGGCGAGGCCGGGGGGGAGGTTGAGCCCGATCGTTGCCCGGGCGGCGACCAGGAGGGGGTCGGTTTGATCTGCACAGGCTTTCCCGTCTTAGTTATCTCTTGTAAGATATGATCGCCCAGACGAAAAAATGAAACGAATTTTTATTCTTAGATCAACAGTTGCCGGCGCGCCGAAATCCTGCCGCCTCAGCATCGACCTCTGATGCGAAGGGACGCCGGTTCTGTTTCCCCACCGCTTTGTAGCTAGGACAGCCGGGCAGGTGATAGATATTTGAACGTGCGTTCCCGATAACTGGGCCGAGCGTGTCATGATTAGACGAGGTGAGGGGGCGTAGCTCCTCGACGTCGAGACTGGACGCGAGCCTCGCCCCGTCGAAATCGTTCCGCTCAAAACGGGAGGTCACCCCGGCGTCCAGCGTGACATAGACCGGAATGTGGTCAGAGACCCGGTCCCGGGCCGCCTCGTGCGATATCCCCAGAATCTCATGGGGGAACTCGATCCGGCCATACCCGCTCACCGGAATATCCAAATCAGCGTCAACCCAGATGTTGTCATAAAGGTTCGCGAAACGCCCATTGATCGTCGATATCGTGGTCGCCCCGTCCTGGATCAGTGGGTAGGCCACCTCCCCGAGCGGGGCCCAGGCCGCGTTGGTCGGGGGCAGATTGAAGTCCCCCATCAGAAGGACCGGAATGCCCGGGAAGGTGGCCCGCAGCCAGTCATGGTAACCGCGCAACCCAAGCGCCTCCGCCTCCCGCCCCTCCACGTCATCCCCGTAAATCGCGTGCAGGGTCGCCGCGAGGAAACGGACCCGGTCCCTAGTCTCGAACACGGCGGAGAAGGGTTCGCGTGCGAACAGGTCCCGGTCGTCAAGGTAGACGGTGGCCCCTTCGACCCATGAGACCATATCCGTACGCCAGGTAAAACAGTACATCTCCTTGTAGGAGCCGCGCCCGATCAGGTGCGAGCAGAGGCGCTCCCAGTCCGCCCCGGTGCGCGCCTCTAGCGCCGCCTGAAGGCGTTCGATCCCGTCCTCGCTCATCACCTCCTGGACCGCGATCAGGTCGAGCAACGAGCCGACCTCCGCGAGTGCCGTGTAATCTTTCTCGTTGTCCCACCCAAGGTTGCGTATGTTCCAGGAACCGATCCTGGTCTCCGCCTGTGCGGGTATTGGGATCAGGGAGAGAAGGAAGAGAGCTAAGAGGGGTCGGATAAATTTCATTATTTCTTCCACCAAAAGGGGGTTCAGCCGGAGAATTGCGCATAAATCATGGCGCAGGTCGCGATCAGGAGGAGTGCTAACTTGACCGCGTTGGCCGGCGGAGGGGGCGGACGTTTCATTCCGCCCCCTTCTTGCGACGCCAGGGGGCATCCGCTTCAAAGTCCCCCGCCATGATGGTGCCAAAGGGGCGGATCTCATCAACCACGTCTGCGAGACCGAAACGGCTCATGTCCCCTCGCACCCGGGCCGCTTGGGACAGGGTCAAGCGACGCTTTTCGTTCTCGCGGAGTGCCTCCCCGAACCAGGGAGCGGGGATGAACCCCATCACGATCAGGTCTTTTCCGGTCACCTCGGACATTCTTGCTCTCCCTAATCTGCATCAGTAGGCATATCAACTGATGTATGCGAAAAAACAATTATATCACTACAAGGGAGATCGCAAGCATCAAGCCGGAGTATCCGGACGCGGATATCCCCTGTCTTTTGTTCCTTTACTTCGGGGGATCAGACAACCCACCTATACCTGCGCAAAGATTGCCGTAATGTCCTGCTGGGGCGGAGGGGATCATCGTCTACCGCAGCAAGCTCGGTGAGCCCCGCTCTTGGCTGAATGTCTGATCTGTCTGCCCTGCTTAACCGCGGCCTGAGGAGAGACGCCGCCGGATCCCTTAGAGGCGAGGCGGCGATCCGGACCTGCTCCTGCTGCGGGGATCGGTCAGGCGCTTCCCTCGCGGGGCCACTCCCCCCCCATCAGCCAGATGTTAAATATCCGCGCGAAAAACCGAAGGGGATATTACTAAAAGCGGTGATGATTTTCGCGGCGACACTTTATGATAGACACATGGAGGTGTAACATGCTGAACAGTTTCGGGGTGTCCGCGCAGCGGGTCGCGGCGGTAATGGGGCTGGTGACCGCCCTGGGGGCCGTTCCGGCCTTGTCGGAGGGAGCGCAGCTGTCCTTATCAGAGCGTAAGGAGGCCGCCTATCATTCCATATTTCATGACCGGATCGTGCGCGGGGATGTGATCCTCACCGGATCCACCGCCCCGCTGTCCGAGACAGGACTGACTGGGGTGGCGATCACGGAGGCGGAAACCGCCCTCCCATGTTTTGCTGAAGACGTGATCCCCATGTTAACGGACGGGGTGGTCCGGGACGCTACCCTCATGTTGATGGCCGTGTACAATACTGATGAAAAACACACTTCACTGGCCTATTACGGGACAGGGACGGTGATCCGTGCGGATACCGGGATCAACCGGGTCCTGACCGCAGCTCATGTCGCGAACCCGCAGATCACGACCAAGGAGGGCAACCCGGCGACGCTCTTGGCTGTTTACGCCTTTGACGGGGAGGGGCGTCTTGTCACCGTCATGGAGCCGGCCCTTCACAACTCCTCCCGCATGCGAGCCGGGGAGGTCACCCATGATCTGGTCCATGAGGACGTCATGGTGCTCGCCCCCCAGAGCTTCCCGAGTGAGGAGATGGCACGGTCCTGGCAGGGCAGGGGGGTGGAGGTGGCACCGGTCCAGTCCGAGACGGTTCTGCTTTTCCATGGGCAAGGGGGGAACTCCTTCATCGCCTCCGGGTATTCCGGCGCCGCCCTCCTTGACCCGCAAGGCCGGGCGGTAGGCCTGGTCACGGAGATCGTGCCCGCCCTTAACTCCTACCGTCCCGCCCCGAACACTGTGATGCCGGAGGCGACGATGAACGCGGAGCGGGGAGTCCCCACCCCCATGCCGCCCGGCGTACGTGCCCTTCTGGAGGAGGTTGCCGCCGGCCCCTCCGTCGGGGTGACCGTGGACGCGGTGGCGGGGGGGCCCCCCCTGTCCAGCCCGCGCGTGTTATCCGCCCTTGGGATAGACCCGAACCGTATCCGTCTTGCGCCCTCCCTTGAGACGGACCTGCTGTTCAGCGCCGGGTTTCCCGGACGGGAGTGTCGGACCTCCTGGCTTACCTATGTGCCCCGTCTGGAGATACCCTTCCTCGACAGAACCGGGGGGCACATTCTCTCCCCGGACCGGGACCCGGTCGTTTACACCGATGTGCCGGGCGCTTTGCTGGTCTTGGGTCAGGACGGGGAGATCGCCCCCGCTCCCAAGGGGGACGGGTTCGGGATGGCGGATTTCCTTTCCGCCATCGACGCCATGTCCAGAAGCAAACCGATGAAACCGTGGGTCAACAACCCGTTCGGGGTCCCGGGGACCGGTAATACAACTGATTTAGAGGACCCGTCATGAGGGTTTTAGGACCGCTGCCTCTGATCGAGACGGAGGAGGTCGTCCTGATTCCGTTTCTTCCGGGGGAGCTTATTTTTATGGATTTTCGGACCGGCCAGGTCGGTCGAGACTCGTCAGGAATTCGTATCGATATCGCCGACGCTGTTCTGCTCTTTGATCTGAGAGCGGAACGGGCGTTGCGCGCTGCGCGCCAAATCCTGCTAGTGGAGGCCCAGGGGGGGCAGGCCCGCGGCCTCGGCCCCCTGACCCTTATATGGGACATCTGATCAGGGGCAGGGGTCCGGCTCCGACGTCTCCCAGCTGATCAGACCCGTCATGGGGTCACCGACGGGCCGGTCCGGGTCCACACCGGGCGGGTATCCCAAGGACACGTTGAGAACCCGTGTCTCCCCGATATTATAGTCAGCCGCGATATGGGTGTGCCCGTGTGCCCACAGCTTGGGCTGATGGGTGAGGATCAGCTCGGACAAGTCAGACCCGTAGGCGAAGGGGAGGTCCCCGGGCCCGGTCGTTCCGCGCAGACTCCAGGGGTGAGGCGCGTGATGGGTCACCACCACCGTGTCCCCGTCAAACGGGGTCTCCAACTTACCCTCAAGCCATGTGCGATGGTCCCTATGGATACCACTCGAGTGCAGCGCGGACATCCGGCGGAACCCCTCCGCCTCGACCCGGATCATCCGGTGATCGTTCATCTTGTCCTCAGCCCGCATCCGGTTGAACTCGGGGGTGAGCCCGCCAAGCCGCATGTCCGTCCACAAGGTGCAATAGAGGAACCGAACCCCCGCATGCAAGAGTTCGGTCTTTTGCATGAAATGGGCGCCAACGGACTCCGCCGCCTCTCGCAGCTTGTCCTCCCGGTCGACGCGCCCCCCGTAATAGTCATGGTTCCCCGGCCCAACATGGACCCGGTCCAGGTCGATAAGGGCGGAGAGCCGTTCCAGCGCGTAGCGCCACTGGACATGTCCCTTGTTCGTGAGATCCCCGGCGATCAGAAGAAGATCAAGATCCGACAGATCGTATCCGGCGAGCGGGTAGGAGCCGCCGTCTGCCCACATGTCTGAATGAAGATCGGCCAGTATAAGGACCTTTGGCATGACGCGGCTCCAATAGATTCACCACCAACCCTAAAGTATGCGAAAAACCTTTACAACCATTTGAATGCAGAACATAATAGGGGACTGCTCGGGCCCTGCCGTCCCATGCGTTTGCGTGTCCTCAGGGCCCACACTGCCTCAACTTTAAGGGCCGCCCTCAGGCGGCCCCTTTTTTTTTGCGAAACGTAGAGGTGATTCGGTTATTCCGGTTCGGTTGAGACGTTCAGCATTTGCTCCAGAACTCCCCAATCCCCCATCCCCATCATGCCCAGCATCAGGACCGGGACGGGCTGTTCCGGTGCTGCGCGGAGGCTGGATACCGCCCCGTTCCGGGCCGGGCTGAGCCAGCCCATGATGAGGCCGGTTTTCTGTGCGCCGACCCAGTCGGGCAGGGCGGCCTCAAGCATCACGTAAGGGTCCATCCCGGTGAGTTGGGTGATAAGCCCGCTGACGCCGCGGTCGGACAGGCGCAAACCGGCCCCCACAAAACTGATCGGGGCCCCGGTCAGAAGGGCGCTCGGCGGCAGGGTGTTGAAGGAGGGGTCGGCCGGTCCTGCCAGGACGGACAGGTTCAGATTGACCAGGGCGGTGGAGCCCCCGTCAAGGGTGAGGGAGGCGGTGATCCCTTCCGGGTCCTTCACGGCCTGCGCGGTCAGGTCGATCCGGGACCCGGGGTCAAGCGGCCCGGAGACCCCCAGAAGGGTGCTGAGCTGGGTGCCGGTCACCTCGAGGCCCGAGATCCGGACCAGCCCGTCACCGGTCGCGGCCCGCACCCCGTTCCACAGGTCAGCCCAGGGGAGCTGCATCTCAGGCGCTTGGCCCGTCGCGATCGCGCGTGCCAAGGCCCGGGTATGACCCGCAGCCGCAAGCGGGAGGAGCGAGTCCCCGTCAAGCCGAACCCCGCTCTCAAGGCGGTCGAGGCGCAGCTCGACGGAACCGTTCATCAGAAGTTCCGCCCCGTTCACGGTCATCTCGGAGGCCCAGGTTTCCCCAGTGGCGACCTCGGGCAGGCCCGGGGTCACCGGGGTTTTCACCCGGACCCCCTGCGAGGCGACACGGATCCCGAGCCCGTACGGGTCCGTAAAGCTGAGCCCGGTCATCTCTTGCGTGAGATCCAGGAGGCAGGCCGCGTCCGGCCCGGACACGGAGGCGTCCAGGCTGAGACCGGCGACCATAATTGCCTCCCCGAAGGAGAGGTCAGAGAACCGGACCAGGACCGGTACCCGGAGCGCTCCGCAGAGCTCCGGGCTGATTCGGACCCCGCCCGACCCGAGCCAGAGCGCGTTCGGGGAGATTCCCCCGAGCGCGGTCGGGAGGGAGAGGTCCACCAGACCCGCGTCCACATCAGAGCCGTCGGCGCCGGTCAGGCGCATGCCGGTGCCGGTGAGGAGGATCGCGCCCCCCTCAAGTCGGATCCGGGCCTGCTCGAAGCGCAGCATATCCCCACCCGCCGCGATCTCGAGGCCCTCATAGATCTCGACATCCCCCTCGACCCGTTCCGAGACATGACGGATCTCCCCGGCCTCGAACATCAGATCGGTGAATATGTCTAGCGCCGGTCCCGCCAGGGCGGGTCCGGTCAGGAGGGAGAGGGCGGCGGCGGTGCCGAGCAGGGTCTTCTTCATGTGTCGCCTCATTTGCGAAAAAATAAATCAAACATCAAATACTATATTACTCTGCGCAGCGGAAGAGGGTCGGGTGAGGTTATCCCCCGTCCCGTTCATGCCTGCCGCAAGGCCTGAAGTTCCTCCTTGATCGCGAGTTTGCGCTTCTTCAGCTGAACGATCTCCAGCGTTTCTGCGCCCGGATGGGCCTCCAAATCGGCGATCTGTCGGTCCAGCTCTTCATGGGACTGCTGTAGCTTTCTGATGCGGCCTTCGATGGACATGTGTCTCTCCTTATTCTTACAGGGCCAGCCTGCAACGAATCCGGTCAAACGGGAAGGGGGTGTTTCTGATTTTCACACATTAGCACTAAGGTTTCCGAAACAAGAGGGGACAGGCATGCACGCTAAGGACCGGGCTGAGTTGCGGCTCCCTTTCTCGGGGTCATACCAGGCGATCCATGAGATCGCCTTCGTTGCGGCCGCGCAGAGCGCCGGTGTCGGGATGGATGAGGTGGATTGGCCCGTGGTCCGGCTCGGCTACGCCCAGGCCTATATGCGGGAGGTGTCGCGCCTGACCGGTCTGGAGATGACCTTCTCCCGCCTCAACGCGCCGGGGTTCTGCAATTTTGGGACGGACGAGATACTGGTCCGGGTTGACGCGGACCGGATCGCGGCCCTTCATGCGGGGATCATGGCGGATCCGGACCAGGCCGCCTCGTTCCGGGACCGGGTGCGTGAGGCACTCTCCCCGAGGGCCGGCTTCGCCCCTTATCTCTCGGAAGATCTGGATGAGTGGGGACCGGTTGAGACCTGGGAGCCAGCACAGGTCTCCCTCCTTCTTGAGCACGCCTTCGCGCGTGCGGGGACGGGAGAGGATGAGATCACTGATTCGATTGTCGACCGGACCGTCGAGCTGATCTTCGGCGCGCCGCGCGCGATGGCGTATCAAACCCCTGAGCCTTTGGAGGACCCCAGCCCATGAGCCGGTTCCGCAATCTGACCACCTCTGAGGTGCGCTCTGAGACGAACGCGCTCCTGCTCGTCCATCACGCGACACGGGAATGGGGGTTTGAGCCGTCCGATCTCGTCCCGTTCACCCATTTCGGAACCAGGTCTGCTGCGCGCCAGCGGATGTTCGAATGGGGCGGGGCGCGGCTGATCTCCGGCCTTCTGGACATCAGATCCCCCCTCTACCTGCCGGATATAAACGACAACCACTCCCTGGACCGCCTCCTGGGGCTGATCGCCGCCTCGGAGGCGGGCCCCGCCTTCGGGGCGGAGGTTCGCGCCCGGATCCTTTCCCACGAGCAGGAGACCGGGGAGGGGTTCGATCTTCTGGCCACGGAACTGCGTGTCGCCGGATATGACGGGATCGGGTACCGAAACCTCCATGAGGACCCCGGATCGATGTCATGGATGATCCTTAATCCGGATCAGCTTCATGTGGTCCGGCATGGGCCGATCGAGGGGTCACTCGACCCCTGGGAGATGGACGCGGAGGCGTTTCTCGGCCCCGCGATCATCCTGCCCGTGTTCGAGATCGACGGGCGGGATGAGACCTACGATCACCTCTGGGAGGCGTTGGAGGGGGAGGGGGGGATCTGCCGGACCTGGCCCGATCGCCTGACGGCTGGACCGCACGATGGCTGGCGGACTGGGAGCCCGCCCGGCACCCTCGGTCTTCTTGATCCGGACGGGTTCGCGCGCGGGTTCTACATGGGCGGTCAGCTCTGGATCGACGAGGAGGCGAGGGGGGTCGGACGCTCCGCGCTCCTGATCGGGGCCGCTGCAGATATTGTTGGAGGACAGCCGACGCAAAACACGTCAGGTCTTGGCTTTTCCCCCGCCGGGCATGCGGCGCATCTGGCCGCCTGGCGCCGCCTGCGGGGGGCAGCGGAGGTGAACGGGCACCTGGATCCGAGGTGGGAGGACCCGTCCCCCTGATTCAGTCCGGGACACGTCGGGGGGCAAGTTCCCCGCACCAGGCCGTGAAGGCCACAAGAACAGGCTGCACGTTTACCTCATCCGCCCAGCCGGCGAACCCGATGAACCCGTCCTTTTCGAAGGTCATCGCCTGGCGGCCCTCGAAATATTCGGAGCGGCAGCGCAGCTCCACGGTGATTAAGCGGTCCCCAGCATGGCGGATCCCAAGCCCCCGCTGCATGCGAAATGAGCCCTGGATCAGGCCCGATGCGCGCATCGCCTGATCAAGACGAGACCGCAGGTCCGAGAGGTCCTTCGGCCTTAAGTCCTCGACGCGGAGGCCGGTATCCGCCCAGGTCCGTCGCGCTTCTTCCCTGTCCAGCATGCCTTCTCCAATCGCACACACGTATATGGTCTGGAGTATCCACGTTCAGATATTAGTGGTCAATAAGTTTTTCGCACAAAATATGGGATCTAGACGGCCATCAGCCGTCCGGAACTCCTTGCGTCCCGGAACCGGGGCGCCCCTGCCGAACGGGCCGAGAGGAGCCTCCGCGTCCCGTCCGTACCAATCAGCTCCCTGCGCTCGCTTGACAGGACCTGACCATCCACTCGCCAGAACAGCGCCTCGCTCTCCACCATAAGGGTCTCCTCAGACCGGGAATGGCCCGTCATACGGCACACCGCCCTCTCGGGCAGCAGAAACCCCATCAGCGCGTCGACATCGCTTGAGGAGGCCTCGATTTTGTCAGGATCCAACAGGTAGCCTCTCACCCCCGCGCCTGCGCAGGAGAGGACCAGACCCTGCATGTGGCGCGAGACCATCACCGGATCGGAAATATCCGCACTCAGGCGGATCCCACATCTCATGAAAGATTTGCGGATCCGGCTGATCGGGCCCTGGAGCGGACCGATTCGGAGCCGCCCGTCAGGGACTTTTGAGAAGGCAGGTACAGGAACGAGCAGCATCTTTCCTCCATGAGTGACGGTGCATCTGATCCTCTAGCATGTTCTTGATATGTTCTCAATGAAAGCATGTCGTTCCGCGCAGGAAAAAAATATGGGGCGGGTCCGGACGCGCGCGTATCAAGCGGTTTTTTCGCAACAGGGCCAAAGTCGCGTTGTGCGATACGTATATAGGTTTGCGATTTTCGGACCCCTCTGATATTTAATGCATGACAGATTTTCGCAAATCACCAAGGAGTGCGACATGCCACAGAATATCAAGACAGCGTTCACAGAGAACGCCCTTCGCGCCGAGTTCCGCGGGAAATCCGCCAAGGTGCTCCCGATCCCCGCCGTCCTCCTGGCCAATTTTGACCAAGACGCACTTGCCCAATCTGTGGGTCAGACCGTTCAGGTGGGCACCCTGCTCGTCGGCTGGATGGAGGGGGCGGAGCGCCGCGGGATGGTGCTGAACCCGAACGCGGGGAACGACCTCACCTTCCTGATCCCCCTGACCGGGGGTGGGGATGAGCGGGTCCCGGCCGGGAACCTTCAGCGTGCCGCCGTGCGGCTATTCGAGATGGGCCGCGAGAGCGTCCGGGATCATGTCCGTGTCGCGGAGGCCAATGAGGCGTTGCGTGCGGAGCACCAGAAGGCGCTCACCAAGGACCCCGACGCGGCCGAGCCGGAATATCAAACCCCGCGTTTCCCCATTGATGCGTTTGCGCGGGTTCCGGGTCTGCTCTCCTGCGTGGAGGACGGGATCCGTGCCACCCTCGAGGACCCCTTCACGGATATCGCCGCGAAGAGCCAGGCCTATGCGGCCCAGTACGAGATCGGCCGGGCGAACGCCAACGTGCTGACCCTGGAGCAGATGGGGAAGGTGACAGAGTACCGGGTGCTGCGTGAGGAGATCGGTGCCCTTCAGCCCGGCCACGCGCTGGCCCTTGCTCGGCCCGCCGCCGCCTATGGGGGGGACGGGGAGGCGGCGCGCGACCTGATTGAAGCCCTTCCGGTGCGCGGATCCGGGTTCACCGTGGCCCAGATGTCCGCGATCGCCGGAAATCCGGTCATATCCCGTGAGGTGTTCGGCGCGCTGACCACCACACCGCCGATGCAGCTGAACGCGAAGGTACTGTCGGCGCAGGACTACGGCTTGGTCGTTCAGGAACTGGGGCGCCATGAAGAGCGGACCTGGGCCCCGCAGGCCCTCGGCCGGATCTCCGAGATCCTTGGGGATCGGATCCCCGGTTACCAGTTCCAGGCGCGCCTCTTCTCCAAGGAGGACGCGGACGTGCTGATGGTCCGCGATCACGTCGGCGCATACCTCTACAGCTGGGACTCCGCGTCCCGTGTTGCGGAGATCAATGTGCGCGACCGGGTCCTGTCCACCTACACGGAGTTGGACGTGCCGTCTGATCAGGTGATCGACGCGGCCCGCGTGGCGGTGCAGGAGCTGCGCTACGACAACGGGGAGGAGATCGACTTCTTCTTCGGTGACGTTATCGAGGCGGAGCAGGATGATGGCCCGGAGGTCTGATCCTCCTCACCCCTGACCAGTTCGAAAGGCCACGCGAAAGCGTGGCCTTTTAAGTTTTTCACATATCATGTAATGACATGGGGCGAAACAGGCGCGCAGCAAGGCGTAATAACCCCGGCTCATCAGAGCCAGCGTCCGGCCCGATCTGCGGGTCCGCAGGGGCCGCCATATCCACCTCATCCGGCCCGGCCGGTTCCGGCTCCGCCAGCCCGGCGGTCGTTACCGGGGTCTCCATCCTCGCGGTGGCGATCACCGGATCCGCCCCTGCCACGGGGGTTATCTCATGGATCACCTCATCCACGGCAGCCTCTGCCAGGAGGACCTCCGTTGCGAGGGCGACCGGGTTGATGCTGTCAGGGGACGAGGCCTCAGGGCAGGGGCGGATCCGGTCCCCGATCACATGATCCTCCCCGACGCATCCGGCCCCGTCGAACTCGGCAGAAAGATACGCCTGCGCATATCTCACCCGTCCGGGGAGGTTAGCGTGTTTCGGGCTGGGCCTCAGGAATTCTCGCATGAATATCCGGGATGCAGTGTTCAGATCATCCGCCTGACGGAGGCGCTGGACCATTTCTGGGTACTCCGTCTCGATCTCGTGGAGCAAGAACCCGTAGTTTGCCTCAAAACTGTGAGGTCCCCCGTTCTCCTCCGCGAAGACCAGGAACGCCCTCTTCCGGGGCCCAAGCCATTGGGAGTACCCGAAGCTGGTACCGCCCACCTGTTGGAGCATGGTGAAGTTCCCGGTCTCCTGCGCCAGGTTGCCGATGATCGCCGCCGCCTGCACCTCCCCGATCTCCAGGTCCTCCTGAAGAGCCCCCATCATCGCCAGCGGTATCGGGACCGTTTCGGTCTGAGCTATATCGGCTTGGGCCGCATCTCGGGATGGATTGAAGGGCAAACCGCAACCCATGAGGGCCGACAGCAAGGGGAGTAGGATAAGCTTTCGCGACATACGACCGTTCCACACTTTCGTTGTGAAACAAATATATTTTTTCGCAAGCTCGGAAAACCCTTGAAAATCACATGCGGGGGGGGGTGCGCGAAAAACCGCCGATCCTGATAAATCAGTCCGGCGGAAGTGGGGTATATCCGCCCTGGATAAGGAACCCCCCGCTGAACATGACCCCACCGCGGTTGAAGTTATCAGCGTTCCAATCGTAATGGGCCCGGTAGATGGGGTTCATGAACATGATCGGCAAGAGCCTGAATCTGGTAATTTCTCCTTGTTCAGACAGGATCCCCGGGACGTTCTCGACAACCGTAGTAGGCACCCCCGCATACTGGCAGCTCAGGGAATAGCAGGTCTGATCCGAGTTTGGGAGCAGGCGGAATCCGAAACTGAAGAGTTTCCGCACGGAGGTGCTTGAGAGGGTTGGCTCTAACAACGATCCGTCGGGCATCCTTATCAACTCATATGTCCCGTTCACCATCTTAGACATGCGGAACATGGGGATGACGGCATTTGGGGGGGTGTTTGACCCGAAAACGGACGGGTTTGTCATGTGCCTGCGCACGCCCGCATGGTCGATCGTTGACATGAAGGTGGCCGGGGCCCCGCCAGCGTCCCCCCCCGTGAAATAGGAGAAGATCGGGGTCCCGAGCTGACCTGTACCGGTCTGGTTGAAACGCGACACGGTCGGGGCCGCCCCGGAGTTTACGCCGGGGGACAGGAAATGGATAGGCATTGCGAAGAAGCCGGGAATGAGCGGGCTCACATGCCCATCGAGCGTGTTGAAAACCTGAGCCGCGTTCAGGGCGGACCCGGAGGCCCGGATCCCGAGAATGGCGGAACGTGCCGAGCTGAGATATGTGGCGTAGGTGGAGTCGTCCGTCTGCCCGACGAAGGTGGAGGTGGCGTTGGCCGTGTAGATGAATATCGGCTCTGTACCGGACTTAGGATTGGGGTTCATCTCGGACTCAAGCCCCTCACCAAACTTCGAGATCTGCAAGAACGATCCGAGATCATTCAGAGCACTAATGCGGACCGTCCCGACCTCGGCCCGCCGATTTTCCACCATTAGGTCTGCGAAGTCCAGTGCGGCCCTGATCTGCGCATCAAGGATCGTGTTCGAGCTCCCGTCCCCGTTGACGTCCCCAACGGCCGGACCAGAATAGGGCCCCATGCTTGCCGGGGAGTTATCGATGACCAGGAAGTGCCCCAGACGGAATCCAACGGACATCAGTCCTACGAAACTTGTCTGCCCATCAAAAATCTCAGTCTTGAACTGAAATATCATGTTAATTTGGACCCCTTCCTTTGCCACACTCGGAATTTCCCAAAAATCACCATATTCAAAGGGTTCCTGTGACGGATCATAATATCTGTACGATAGTGTCGCCTTCGTGTCCCCAAATCCTACCAGGGCTACGTTCAGATATCCCAAAACGGGTACCCCTTCCGCGTCGATCGCCTCAAACGGGACTCGGTCCGTAACGGTTTCAAGATCGTTCAAGAGCCACCGTTCCGGCAACGGCGTATAGCTGATCTGGTTTCCAAGGAGGACAGGGACGACCCCGTCCGTTGAGGTTCCGACCGACGTGAAGGTGAGGCCATGATCAGCCCCATCCACCAGAAAAGGCTGTCCGGTGCTATCCGGCGGGCCCGGACGCGACCAGCGTCGCAAACCGATCTCCGGGGAGACGCAGGCATAAGCGGTCATACCGGTGGGTACGTTCCCCAGAAATGATGATCTACCGACAGTCCATTCCTCTGGTGATCGTATAGGGATCATAACAGGTGACCCGGCCCCATTGTGGACCCTGCGGCAGACCCCGTGGGCGTTGATCTCGACCCGGGCGTCCACCCCGACACTTTTCATATTCTCGGCCCCCGCAATATCCGGGACAGCAGAAAAGAGCGGGATCAGCAAGCAGAGACAAAAACCGGCAATGCCGTTCATGAGCCTGTCAGGGAAAGGAGGGGTGAGCCGCATTGCGATAATCCTATCATATTCATTTTTCGCCTATCACGAAGTGACACCATGTTCGAGATGATACTTGCCCGCAAGGCAGTTGAACCGCACCGCCTCTGGGACGCGGTAATATCAGGTTTTCGATCACTCCGTGGAGGCCGCCACCTCGAGCTCCCTCACCCGGGCGTCCAGTTCTTGGACAGAGGCGATCAGAGGGGCGATCAACTGAATGTAATCCACCGACATGATCCCGTTCGCATCCGTGTCGACCAGGTTCGGCAGAACCCGCGCCGTCTCCTGTGCTATCACGCCGAGCGCCTCACGACCCGTACCCTTCCAGTCGTAACGGACCGGTCTGACCTTGTTCAGGATATCCAGACCCTCAGAACCCCTGATGCGGACCACGTTCTCCTTCAGGGTTTCGTCAGAGAAGTAGAAATACTGCGTCGCGTAGAAGCGGGTCGCGTAGACGGACCCCTCGAAGTTTACCCGGTGCGCCGCGGTCGTGCTGGTCGGGTTCGTGGTCCCCCCGTAGAACTGCGCATTGGTGGCAGTGTGACCATTATAGGCGAGAACGCCGGTGCTGGTGTCCGTGGCGGCGCGGCGGATCTGATCCGCGGCAAGGGCCAGGGTCCGGTCCGCCGCGAGGGTTCCCCCACCGGTCAGGCCTGTCCCCGCCGTTATTGTGCGGTCCCGGTTCACCACCCGCACCCCCCCGTCGAACAGTTGGGTCCCATAAAGGCTCCCGTCATAATTTAGACGGCTCGTGTTGGTGGGCGCGGTAGCGCCCCCATAAAACCGCCCCGCGCTCGCGGTGGTCCCATTATAGCGGACTGCCCCGACCGTGGCGCTGCCTGCCGCGATGTTGGTCATCTCGAAGTTGTCACCTGAAAGGGTAAGGCCAGTGCCGGCCGCATAGATGGTCCCCGCCGCCGCGGCGACCGCGGTGTCCACATATGATTTGTTAACCCCGTCCGTCCCGAGCGTCGGGGTTGCTACGCTGAGGATCCGCTGGTTCGAGAAGTTTGGCGAGACCGTGAATGTTTTCGTCCCGGTGATGGTCTGGGCGGTGTCGAGGGTCGCGTAGCGGGCGTCCCCCCAGGTCGTATCGAAGGCGAAGGTCCGATTGGCCGAAAGATCCCCGCCGCCCGTCAGCCCCGTGCCCGCACTGAGGCTACGGGTGCGGAGCGCATAGCGCGTGTCCCCCCATGTTGTGTCAAAGGCGAGGGTTCGGTCCGCTGTCAGGTCCCCCCCTCCGGTCAGACCGGTCCCCGCGTTCACCGCGCGGACCGTCGGGGTGAGTCCGGTGACGTCGAGGTTGCTGCTGTGCCAAACCTCGCTCCAGGCCGTCTGGGCCCCGTTCCGGAAGAAGATCCGGTTCCCGGAGTTCGGGAATATGACCTGGGCCCGACCGTTACTGTTGGCCAGGTGAAGACCACTCACCTGTCCAGCGATGGGGGAGTCTGATGGACGCGATGTGCCGGTATGCGTGAAGGTGGAGGCCCCGTTTCCGGAAGCCCCAAGGATCGCATCATAGGTGAGCGTGCCAGCGAATCCGTTTGCAATGTGATCGGCGTAGCGGGCGTCCCCCCAGGTCGTGTCAAACGCGAGGGTCCGGTTTGCTGTCATGTTCCCGCCGCCGGTCAGACCGGTGCCGGCGGTGACGGACCGGGTCGTCCGCACAACGCTTCCGTCAACCGCGAAGTTCCGGTTCGCGGCAAGTGTTCCGCCACCGGTCAGCCCGTCCCCTGCCGTCAGGGTCTGAGCGCTCAATGCATAGCGCGCATCTCCCCAGTTCGTATCGAAGGTGAGGGTCCGGTTTGCTGAGAGATCACCCCCTCCGAGCAGGCCGGTAGCGGTGTCGACACGACGGGCAGAGAGAGCGCCGATGTCGGTCTCAAGTTGATCCCGAACCCCGTCCACATAGCCCTTCGTTGCCGCGTCAGAGGCGACGATCGGGGTTCCGACCACCGTCAGCCGGGTCCCGGAAAAGGCGAGGGCGCCGGTAAAGGTCTTGTCGCCCCCGATGCTCTGCGCCCCTGTCGTCCGGACCACGCTCGCGTCCACCGAAAGGGTACGGTCCGCTCCGAGGTTCCCGCCCCCGTTCAGCCCGTCTCCGGTCAGGACGGAGCGGGTGGTCGGGGTCATGGTGCCGGGTACAAGTGTCGTCGCCCCGTCCGCAAGAGACAGGATCCTATTGGCGCTGAGTGGGCCGGGGGTGATGGTGACCGCGTAACCGGAGGTCCCGTTTAAGCCCCCACGCAGCACCACCCCGTCCTGTCCGGTGACCCGGTCAAACCGGGTGCCGGTCCCCTGGCGGAAGGACTTCTCCCCCGCGATGGTCTGGGACCCGGATGTCCGCACCACGGTCCCGTCAACCGAAAAGCTCCGGTTTGCGGCAAGGTTTCCTCCCCCCGTCATACCGTCCCCGGCGGTGATGGAACGGGAGCTCAGCGCATAGCGCGCATCCCCCCATGTCGTATCGAAGGTAAGCGTCCTGTTGGCGGACAGATCACCCCCTCCGAGCAGGCCCGTACCGGTGTCGATACGACGGGCAAAAAGCGCTTCCAGATCATCCGAAAGATCATCGCCCATCCCGTCCACATATCCTTTCGTGGCCGCATCCGAGACGACCACCGGGGTGCCTACTGAGGTGAGACGCCCGTTTGAGAAGGCGAGGAGACCTGTGAAGGTCTTGTTGTCTGCGATGGTCTGGTTTCCGCTTGTTCGAACCACAGACGCGTCAACAGCGAAAGCCCTGTCTGCGGCCAGGGTCCCGCCGCCGGTGAGACCGTCCCCAGCCGTGAGGGATCTTGCGCGCAGCGCGTAGCGAGAATCCCCCCAGGTGGTATCGAATGTCAGAAGTCGGTTGACGGACATATCCCCGCCCCCGGACAATCCGGTTCCGGTGTCGATGCGGCGGGTCAAAAAGGTCTGCTCGACAAGGTCGATCTGACCCCCGAGCGTCTCCCCGATGGTGTCCACGTAGGCCTTGTTGACACCATCCATGTCGGCTTGCGGTGTTGCAATCTCCAGCAGGCGTGTTCCGCCGAGGCTGACAGGTCCCGTGAAGGTTTTTGCGCCGTTTACGGTCTGGTCTCCGCCGGTGCGCACAACAGTCCCGTCTACGATCAGGGTAAGGTCTTCGGAGAGGGGGCCACCGCCGGTGAGCCCCTGGTTGACGGGAGTGTTAATGCGGCGCTGAAACAGGGTCTGGACATCCCCCTCGACCACGGTGATCGCGTTTGTCAGGTTCAGCCCAAGCTGGTCAACATAGTATTTCGAAGAGGCCTCCGTCTGCTCACCCGGGGTCAGGGGAATGCCAAGCACCCGCCCCCCGTCGGAGAGGATGTCCCCGCCACGCATGGTCAGGTCATTTCCGTTCAGATTGATATCTTGGATAGCAGTGTGGTTGCCGAGGTTATCCCCGACCGTCGAGTTCTCGGACGAGCTCGCCGCGACCGGATCCTCCAGGGTCTGCCCCACGGAGCTGGTGATGCCGTCCCGTTGTGTCGCGTTTCGGGTTGTCTGAGGCAGATCGAAGCCCGGTATGGTGATGAACCCCCCGTTGCCGGAGGTCGTTTGCGGGAATGCGGGGGCAACCATAACCGAAAGGGCTGTGAAGGCCAGAAAAAGGGATCTCGTCTTCCTGATACGGGTCATCTGTGTCGCCTCTGCCTGTTCTGGTTTATTTGAGATATAATATGCGAAAAACGTAACAATAGCCATAGAGTTTCAACAGAGACAGCATGTCAGGGGTGTCCGCTCCGGCGCCTGTGCGCGACCGGAAGCTGTCCTGTCCACAAAAATATAAAGCGTGCGGCTCATCCTCGTGAGGTTCTCCCTTTATATTATTCCTGTTTCCCGTATGTTTGCGAAAATAGGTATATCAGGACGTTTTCTGGCGTGGCACAACTGAACAGGGGATACCCGCGTGATTGGTAGGAACGAAATTGCAGCCCTCTTTTCTGCCGGGATTATGATCCTATCGGCCGTCCCCTCTGCCGCTGATAGCGCCTCCGATCGGATGATCGGATCAGACAATTCCTGGTCTGTGCGGTCTGAGGACACGCTACAATCCACCCTGAGAGGATGGACGGCTCGCGAGGGGTGGAGCCTCGTCTGGGACGCAAGAAACGACTACCGGATCCGCGCCTCTGCGGATCTTGGCGGAGATTTCCTTTCTGCCGTTCGCGCCCTCTCCGATGCGGTCAACATGACCAGCCCGGACCTCACGGTGACCCTCTACCTCGGTAACCGGGTCATTCATGTCCGCGACAGCAATTTGATGAATAACTGACGGGATTTGACACCATGCGCGTGAACACGCTGAAGCCGGCACTGACCTTGTTGACGCTCACCCTGGCCGGGTGCGGCGGGATCATTGCGGGCTCCTCCAACCAGGTCGGGAATGACATGCGTCGCGTGAGCGACGGGGTCGCAGGATTCCAGAGCCGGGAGGCGGTCCGGGCTGGAGGGGCCCAGGTATCCGAGGGGATTTTCCTTGGGGCCACACCCGAGCGGACCTCGTCCGCGCGGCTTCCCTCCCGGCTTCAGGCGGCCGACGCCGTGTCCCTGCAGTCGCGCGATCCGATGACCCTTTCGGAGATCTCCCAGAGGCTCACGGAGATCACCGGGATGCCGCACCTGACCGCATTGGGCCCTGCCGGTATGTTCAGTTCAGGTCCAGACATTTCCGTTATCGATTCCACGGATATGGTCACCCTCGAAGTCCCCGCAACGCGGGATACCCAAGGGCGGGCAGAAGAGGCCTCGGAGGCGGAGCGTATGCGGATCCGACCCTCCTTGCGCGGCCCCCTCTCACGCGTTCTCGACGAGGTCGCTTCTGCTTTCTCCGTGGAGTGGACCTATCGGGATGGGCGGATCGTGTTCCGCGATTTCGTAACGCGCCAATATCAGATCTCTGCGCTCCCGAACCGGTCCACGGTCAGCTCCAGCATCGGAGCGGGGGAAATGCAGACAAGCACCGCCCTCGCAACGGATGTCTGGGGGGAGATTGAGACCTCGCTCAACGGGATCATCTCGAACGGCTCCACCGTTTCGCTTGGATCTGGAACCGGATTGGTGACAGTGACCGCACAGCTCTCGGACCATGACCGGATTTCGGATTACTTCAATGATCTGAATGAGGCAGTCAGCCAGCAGATATCATTTGACGTGAACGTGCTCACCGTCTCGATCAGCGACTCCGAGGGGTATGGGATCAACCTGAGCTCCCTGCTTCAGGGGGTGGACGGGGGTGTGAGCATCCTTGGGAGCGAGTCCCTTCCGGGCGCTGTTGGCTCCGTAAACATCGGCCTGATAACGGGTAACCTTGATCTTGACATGGTCATCCAGGCCCTCTCCCGGCAAGGACGCGTTTCGGTAGACACCCGTGCGGGGGCCACCACCTCAAACAACCGGGTTGTGCCGATCAAGGTTACGGACCGACTCTCCTACATCAAGAGTCAGGAGGTCGTGACGGACAGCAACGGGAGTCAGACCAGGTCGACCCAGACCGATGAGATCGAAACCGGTTTCCAGCTCCAGATCTTTCCGCGGGTGTTGAACAATCGGGAGGTCATGGTTCAATACACGGTCGGGCTATCGGAATTGCGCGGGATTCAGACCTTTGGGGATGGGGCAGACACGATCCAGCTCCCGCAGGTATCAGAGACCTCCTTTGAACAGCAGGCGGTGATCCAGAACGGGCAGACCCTGATCCTGGCCGGGTTCGAGCGGGAACGGACCCAGGTATCCCGGTCCGGGACCGGGAATGCCGCCCTGCCCTTGTTCGGTGGGGGGCGTAATGCGACCCGGGAGAAGGTGTCCACGGTGCTCATGATCACCCCAAGGATCCTGAACCGGCGAAGCCCGGTCCGGTCGGAGTGAGCAGATGCGACGCTTTACGGACCCGTTGATCGCCCGTTTCCGAAGGGTGCAGCTCCCGGCCGCCGACAGCAGCCATGACGGGGCATTCCCGGATACCCCGGTTCTTGACCTGCAATATGACGGGATCGGGAATGTTCTGTTTGGCCGTAAACGCTTCGCTGTCGGACTGGAATGGGAGCCGGTCCACCTGGAAGAGGGAGTCCGCAGTCAGGCGGACCGGGGTCAGAAATCCGGCTACCGCCGAACCCTCTATATCCCGTTCGGCGCGCAACACGGTTTCGGATCACAAGATCGCCAGCAACGCCGCGGGTCCGTATCTCTGGTGACGGCCGCCCGCACGGAGCTTCTCGGCCCCCGCTGGGTCGGCGCGTTCCGTATCAACGATGCGGATAGGTTCTGGTGGGTCGGTGCCGTACGTGACGGGGAGATTTACGAGGACGCGATTGTCGCCGATGAGGCCTCCGCACGTGCGCTCCTGATGGATATGCTTGACGCACCAGACTGGACCCGCGTTATCGCCCCGAAGGACTGGCAGGTCACCGGGACCGTTCCGGCCCGGATCGAGCAGGCCATGTCCCTGAGATCAGGCGGCTCGCTGCGCCCTGTAGATGGTCGTCGCGATGTGTTTCAGAGGTCAGTCATTCTTGGATTGATCGGGGTGATCGGGGCCGGCGGATATTACCACTGGTCAGACATGAAGCGGGTGGAAGCGGAGCAGTCAGCTGAACTGTCCCGCATGCGGGACGCGATGGTGCGTGTGGATCCGCGTACACACCCCTGGGCAGATGTCCCGACCATCTCCGCGTTCGTGGGCACCTGTGTCCGCGAGATCGAGTCAACACTCTTTGTGGTACCGGGCTGGGGCAACGGCCCTGTGGTCTGTACCGCCTCAGGTCGCGAGGGGCTCGTGTCCACCGAATGGGCGCGCAATGGCGGCCGCGTCCCATGGTTGCACGCGGCGACCGCCCACCTGTCCGAGCGGGTCACACTTCTCGACGGGGGTGGTCGGGCCCAAATTCGACGCGATATCCGGTTTGAGGGGGAAGGGGGGGATGATATCTCCCAACCCTGGACGGATACGCAGGTGACCGAAATGATCCTGTCCCGTTTTCAAACCCTTGGGCTGGAACTGACCCTCAGGCCCCGGGTCCGGTCCATCACCACAACGCAGCGCCAGGCGCTGCGGTCCCCCCTTTATAACCGTCATGACCTCTCCCTCGAGACGTCGGTTGCGATCGGGGAATATGCCACCCTACTGTCCGACATTCCCGCTTTGGTGCCGGAGGCACTCATCTATGGGGTCGAAACGGGGACCTGGACCCTGACCGCGAAAATATATCACCCCCCGATTCTCCCCATCCCGCCGATGTGAGAAAACCGGACAACGGACGAGGCCTGACAATGACCCATCACCTGATCACTCCCCTTTTGCGGCGAATCCTGCTGCCCCTGCTGCTCACGACACCGTTTCCGCTCTGGGCTCAGGACGGGGATCCTATGATCCAGGACCCGATAACCCTCGAGGCGACCGGGCTCCTTGACGAAAGCGGCCTTCTGGCGCGTCAGTCCCGGCTCGGGGAGGGGATCCTCATTCTCGATCGGCAGCTGCGGCATGCAGAGGCGATCGAGCGGCTGATCCAGGTCCTCGGTCCGGACGCCATGATCGAGGTCGCCCCGGGCGAGTTCATGCGCTTCGCGGACACCCCGGCAGGGATGCGCGCACGGATCGAGATGGGTAGACTCCAGAAAGAACTCGACCAGATGTCAGCCCCGTCACCCGCCGCGGCGCAGGCGCAGCCGGCCAGAAGCGACGGGTCCGAGCTGATCGAACGGATTGATCGTCGCCTTTCAGAGCTGGAGGGTCAGCGGTCTGAACCGGATCAGGATCGCACTTCGGAACCGGAAGGGGAGGCTCGTCCGATCTCGGTGCGGGAGATTTTCGGGACAGGCTCCGACCTCTCCGCCATTCTGCAATACGGTCCTGACCGGATCCGGGTCCGGACCGGTGATGCACTCGTGGGGGGTGTTCGGATCGTCAGTGTCGAGCGCGACGGGGTGCTTATCATCCGCCGTGGACAGGAACTTCGTCTCCATCTGCCAAATTGAGCCCGCCCATGCAGGACGCGTCTTACTCGGAACCCCAGCGTCTCCCCGCGATCCGGCCCCGTTCGGATCTGACGGTTATTGAGGCGCTGCGACATGTTCAGGGGCTCCCCCTGACCGCTCTGTTGACCCGACCTAAAGGGCCGGTTCAGATCAGTCCGGAAGATCGCCGGTTGATCGCCATCTATGAGGGCGGGATCGCTCTGGTATCCAAGCCGGACCGCTGGTCGGGGCGGGTCAAGTCGATCCTGAACCTGTCCAGAAATGCCGGTCACACGGTCACAGATGTGATCGAGGTGGAGACGGCGACCATCATCGAGCTTTACACCCGTGCGCATGATGACGGCCATGACGCGGTCAGCGCCATGTCAGGCGGGGTCGAGCGGCAGCGCGAACTCGCGTCCCTGCTCGGCAGGGCCGCCGCTATGGGCGCGTCCGATATTCATGTTCGGGTTCTGCGGATGAACGCCGAGATCCGGGTCCGGGTGCACGGGCGCATGTCCGACCTGGATTTCCGGAACCCTGAGGACGGGACTGCGCTGATCAAGGCGGCGATCGCGGTGGCCGCGGACCAGGGGTCCGCCTCCTCCGACATGGCTTTCCAGCAGGGTGCCCTGACCCCCGCGTCCGGGCTGATGCCCAAAGGGGTTGAGCTGGTTCGGCTCCAGTATTCTCCGATGAGCGAGGGACGTTCCGCGCTCGTCATGCGACTGAAATACCGCTCGGACCCTAACGAGACCGAGATCGACTCCCTCGGTTATGCGCAGCATCATATCCGGGACATCTCGGTGATGCGGCGTCGCACGAACGGGCTTTACCTGCTCTCGGGCAAGGTGTCCTCGGGGAAGTCGACCACCCTGCAACGCACCCTCAACAGGATGCTGATCGAGAAAAACCGGGAGATCTCGATGTATATCATCGAGGAGCCAAAGGAGCTCGATATCCCCGGTGCGATTCAGGTGGTCGCGAGAACCCAGCCGGACGGGACGGACGGGTTCACGGCGGGTATGCACGGCTCGCTCCGCTCTGACCCGAACGTGATCGTTCTGGGCGAGATACGCAGCGAGCGGATCGCCGAGTTGGCGATGGAGGTGATCGGTTCCGGCCATGCGGTCTGGTCCACGATCCACGCCGGGAGCGCGTTCGGGATATTTGACCGACTTCTTGACCTAAAAATCCCGCGTGAGGATCTGACCCGACCGGACCTGAAGGGGGGTCTGATCTACCAGCGCCTCTGCGGGGTGATGTGTCCCCATTGCCGGCGTGATCTCGCGACCGCGCTCAAGGACCGGACCATCTCCCATGAGCTCGCGAAGGGGGCGCTACGGGTCCTGGACCTGAGTGCGGAACATATCCACCTGCGCGGGGACGGGTGCGGTCAATGCCGCGGCGGCCTGGTCGGACGAACCGTGGTGGCGGAGACGGTCGAGATCACCCCGGAACTGCTCCTCCTTCTCAGGGAGGGGAAGCGGGAGGAGATGCGTCGCCACTGGGTCACCCCGGTTGAGAAAGGGGGTATGGGCGGTTTGCCCGTCCTGCACCATGCGCTCGTCAAGGTGGGCGCGGGTCTGTGCGACCTCAATGAGGTGGAGGAGGAGGTGGACCTGCTCTCCGTCTATGAGCGTGATTACGCGCACCTGATCCCGCGCCTGCGGGCTGATATAGCAGCGTTTGGAGGACAGAGATGAACGATCTTGAGCGAATTTTCGCAAAGGTGCAGTTCACGACCGGATCCCGTCTGGACCTCTATCAACAGCTGGCCGCGCTCATGCGGACCGGGGTCAGTAAGGTGGACGCGTTGCAGATGACCTGGAAGGTGGCCAGCCGGGAAGGGCGCAAGCCCAAGGGGGCCACCGCCCTTGTCCTGAGGGACATCATGGACGGGATGCGCAACGGGCTCAGCTTCGGGGACGCGATCCGCAGATGGGTCCCCTCCGAGGATGCGATGATTTTGGAAGCGACCGAGAACTCTGACGATTTCCCCGGATATCTGGACCGGTATTGCGACGTGATCCGCAGGAGGCGCCAGATTCTCATGACCATTCTGGGCGGACTTGTCTATCCGATCGCGCTCCTGAGCGCGGTATATGGGATCTCCTACTACTTTGGTTCTGAGGTGGTACCGAAAATTGAGGGGGTCTTGCCGGTTGAAAAGTGGTCAGGGTTGGCCCGGTTTTTGCTGATGCTTGGCGTCTTTGCGGATAAGGTGGCGATCCCGTCCGTCCTCCTCCTCGCAACCGTTATTCTTCTGATCCTCTTCTCCCTTCCCAGATGGGCCGGAGCAGGTCGATCCTTCGCAGATCGGCTTCCGATCTTCAGTCTCTACCGGATGTATACGGGGATATCCTTCCTTGTCTCGATCTCCTCGCTCGTGCAGGGGGGTCTTTCGGTCCTGAACGCGGTGGAGCGGGTACGTCCACTTGCGTCACCTTATGTGCGATACCGGCTAAACAGGGTTCGGACAGGCATGCTCAACGGGCTTAACTTCGGCGCAGCCCTTCATACCAGTGGGACCGGCTGGCCGGATCCGACCCTGAACCTGTCCTTAAAGATCTTCGCGGAGACGCATGACCTTAGCGCGCAGCTACACCGGATTTCTGAGGATTGGCTGACGCGGGGTCAGGAGCAGATCAACCGATCCATTGCCCTGATCCGTACCCTGGTCCTGCTGATCGTGTTTGCCGTTATCATGGGGATCGTGGGTGGGATGTACGCGCTGCAGGACCAGATCGCCTCTAACATGAACGGGGGGATCTGATCAGAGAAGATTTTTGTGGAGAACCGGCTGAAGCTCGCAGAAGCCCCCTATGAAAAAATGCGAAAAATTGTAGTATAATCATCGTCCAGTATTGCGGGGTGGTTCCGCCCGGACGCCGGAGCTGCGGCTCCCCCCACCTTGACGGATCTGAAATGGAGAGACCATGATCAAAACCAACCCTTTCGCTTTTGCAAAAATCGGAGAACTCCGGTCGTTATCCCGGATGCACGAACTCTTCACCGCTGGCCGTGAACGCGGTATCTCCCTCATCGAGGGGATCCTATATCTCGTTCTCGCAATCGGCGTGATTGCGGGCGGTATCAACGCGTTTCAGAACGCCCAGCTGTCAAGCCGCGTCACGGATGCCGCACGCGGTATTGTGACCATCGCCTCGGAGACGCGCGCACTGCACCAGAACGCGCGCGAATTCGGCACCGACCCGCTGACCGGCGCGCTGATCAACGCCGGCGCTGTGCCCTCGAGCTTCCAGAACGACGCCGGAACCGGGATCCGCCACCCCTGGGGCGGGGACGTGGTCATCACCGGTGCTGGTCAGCAGTTCACGATCGAGATGGAAAATCTCCCCTCGGACGCCTGCGTGCGCCTCTCCTCGGTTGACGCTCGCGGCCAGGGTGTCGCCGGAATCGGGATCGCAAGCGTCGAGTTCGCGGCTGCCTCAACCCCGGCCTCCTTTGGCGGGACTGCCGGTACCGCGGCTGTGGTTAACGCGCCAGTCACCCCGGTTGACGCGGCCAACGGCTGCGGCAACCAGAGCGGCGCCAACGTGAGCATCACCTACGAACGCTGACATTTCGGCCCGGCCGGGACCGTCCCCGGCCGGGTCTCAATAAGGCCCTTTTTAGGAGGTGAGCATGTATCGACGCAGTCTAATGATGACGGCCTCAGCCCTCCTGTACATGGTAATCGAATCTCAGGCGACACTTGCCCAGACCCCGCCTGAGCAGATACTGGACATGCCCGGTTTATTCTTTTTGGGCGTTGTTGGGGGGCTTGAAGCTTGGTCCGTGGACGGGTCAGACTCGCTCTGGATGCGGGCCCCGGATGGGCGCGCCCTGATCCGTGGGGACATGTTCTCCGCCGCCGGACGCGATCTTGGCCCGGCCCTGCTCGGCACCGGACCGGAGCCGGCAAATGCCCCCGTCCCAAAAACAAGTGTTGAGGTCGCGGCTCCTGCCGCAACGCCGGACTGGTCTGCCCCGGACGCAGCATTTTTCTCCACCATACTTGAACTGAACAGGACTGAGGCGTTTTCAATCCTGATCGGGGATCTGTCCGCCCCGGAGGTCTGGGCCTGGATGGACATGAGCTCTCCCGCGACACCGGCCACCTATATGATGTTGCGGGACCGGGTCGAGGCGGGGAAGATCAGTCTCAGGGTTATCCCTGTGGTGACGACGGATCCGGGCTCCTCGGATATGGTGCTCCGCCTTCTCTCCCAGTCGGACCCGATCAGTGCCCTGACCGGTCGGGTTACCGGTGCAGCCCTGCCGGTTGCGGCCGGGGAGGGGGCAGTGCTCCCCGAGGATCTTGTGCGCAACATAGAGGCTAACGGGGCCCTGGCGGGTCGGATATCCCCGCCCGGCCTCCCGCTCCTCCTCTGGAATGAGGCTGAGGGGACCGCAGCCCTTGTCGGGGTTCCGAGCACGGACGTGTTCGACGGTGTGGTCCGGTCGGCCCCCTTGCCACCCGTCGCAGACGGAGCGGCGCCGACCGAACAGGACTGAGGTGGTTTCATGATCAGTCTCGTCCCCCCCGTTATCGCAATCACCCTTCTTCTCTCTGCCAGCCTCATTTTGGACCGGGACCGGGCAAACACGTCCGTTTCCGGAGAGCTGGCACGGGATCTGATCCGCCATCACGAGCACCACTTTCAGATCGCCCGCGACGCCGGGTTCCCGTTGGGTGAGATTATGGCGCCCCTCCCATACCCGCTTGAGCCCTTGGCGCTCTGGCGCAGCGAGGTGGTTCAGGACGGAAGTCGTCGATTCCTGCTCACATGGGCGGACGGGTACGGGTCAGACGGGTTTGACACGGGATCTTACCGAGCCCTCGTTGCTGAGGTCCCGCTCCGTATCGGCCTTTCCGGAACCATAGGTGTGATCAGTTTTCCGGGAGGGGGCGGGGCGCGGATTGGTCAGGTCGATGTCCCCCTTCCCTCCACACCTATCCCGGCCGGGGCCCCGGCGATCCTGAGGGGTAGTATCTGATGGGGTCGCATCTCCTTCTCCCCGCGGCGCTCCTGGTACCGACCGCACTCCTGTTGCCGATATGGGCGCGCCGGTGCGTGCGCTTCGCGTCCGGCCGTGCCGGGAACGGCCCCGGCCCTCTCGGTGCGGGCCTTGCCGCCGTGTCCGGATATCTGGGGGTGCTGATCGCGATAAGGGGCGGTGAGGGGGCCTTTTCAATAGAAACGGAATTGGCCCTGAGCACCTTCGGTGCGCTGTTGCTGCTAGCCGCCTGGACGGATTATCGGACCGCATGGGCCCCCGACGGGGTCACCCTTCCGCTCATCTTTGGCGCGACATCCGCAGCAGGCCTGCTTGGAACATTGGGGGTCGGTCCGCTCGGGGTGATCGTGATCACGCTGGCCCTGTTCCTGGTATCCCAGGCGGCCTGGGCGCTCCAGGCCCTTATCGGGCACCGGCATCTCCCTCCTGCGGACCTGATGGCGCTCGCGCTGCCCGCCCTTCTTTTCGGGACGACCATTTATGCCCCGATCAGCTATATGGTCCTTTCGGGGTTTTTACTGTTCATGCTCAGGGCGCCAGACCCCCTTTACCGGGCCCTGCGGGGGCCCTCCGCGGAGGAGGCGGTCCGGGACGCAGGGCTGACAGGGCGGGGCAGATCCGCACCGCTTCTCCCCCTCGCCTATACCGCCCTTTTCGGGACCCTCCTTCTCCGTCTTTTTCAGGGATAAGCCATGCGTGACATTCATTTCGGAGCCCGAGGAAGACAGCGGGGCATCTCCATGCTGGAGGGGATACTTTATCTGGGTCTGGCCGCCTCCGTTATAGGATTTTCGGCATCCTTCATTCTTCAGGAGCAGCGGCGTCAGGAGGAGATACTGGTCGCCCGGGAATTCGATCTGGTGATGCAGGGGGCGCAAAACTTCGTCTCCTCCCGCTATGAGGATGTCCTCGATGAGCTTTACGACGCCGCGGTCAGCGGGGGCGGCGCCGCAGTTCGCGCCTATCAGGTCACGGATCTGACTGCCCTGGGGTTTCTCCCCCAATCCTTCCTGGGCGGTGGTGGCGCGCTCGACCGGATTTACGGACAGGAGTTCAGGCTCCTGGCCCGGGCGGTGATGGCGGATGATGTGGTTGTCCCCCAAGCCTCCCTGACGGTGACCGATATGGACCCGGGCGGGCAGGGGTCAATCGCGGTCGACCTGATCGACGGGGATCCTGATAATGGCGAGATCCGGATCGAGGCGGTCCTCCTGAGCGTGGGCGGAGATCCTATCCCGACGCAGTTCGGCGCCCCGGTCACGGTCCGGACGGAGAGGTCTAACGCGGGTTTTGTGGAGACCGGAACGGAGTCCCGTGGCCCTTACGGTGTGTTCAGTTTTGATCTTGCCGGTTTCGTCGGCGCGGACGGGTTCCCTGCGGACCCGACGGGGCGGTTCGCTGCGATCGTGGCGCTTGGGGGTTATGGGGTCCTGGACGCGTCCGGGATGAGCCTCACCGGGGCACTCCCGGAGATGGACCTGCAAGATGCGCTGCGTCGCTGTGAGGGGATCCTTGCTGACCCGTCACTGGACCAGAACAGCCCGATCTATACGGAGTGCCGAGACACCACGAATGCGGTTTACGGGGACATCGTTATGGTGAGCTATGACACGACCGGGGACGGGGTGCCTGATGTGTTTCCCAAGATTACCGGCCCGACCCTGATCAGCATGAGCCCCCCCGTTGACACGACAGGGGACGGGGTCCCGGACGTGCTGTCCACGATGGAGAACCTGCGGGTGATCGGATGCGGTTCCGTCGCACCGGGAACCGGGTCCGACGTTGATCTGACCATAAACTGCGACCTGACCCGCATGACCGGGACCCTGATCGCGGACAACTTCCTGATCGAGACCACGTCTGGGACCCGCGCGCTCGCGGTAGAGCTGGACGTGGCCGGATCCCCGGAGGTACAGGTCTCCGCGGACCGGTTCCTGATGGGGGACACGGACCTCTCGACCGGGATCTTCAATGTGCAGATCCTCGCCTCAGGAGAGACGATTCCGAAGCCGGACTGCCCCGCCACCACCGCGGACGGGGCGTTTCTGGTGGAGCCGCGCGTTTACGTGCTTCCGGCCGCCTTCTCGGACCCGGCGGGCCGGGCCACGGTCGGAATGCGTGCCTTCGCGGAGGATGAGGGTGCGGACTGGCGGGTGCGGCTCTATCAATACGTGTCTCAGGATATCTGCACCTTCACCTTCTCCGGCGGCCCCTATCCGGCGCCAGGGAGCTGTGGTGTCACCCCGGGGAATCCGCTTAACCCCACCAGTGACCCGTCCCTGGGAAACCCGGACGGGGTCTCGGACGCCTATGAGGTGGGAACAAACTACGGCCGGGTCCTCGCCATGACGCGCTGTTTCTGATGCGGCTCGCGGGGAAACGTCTCTCCGAGGCGGTATTTGATGACATCTATGTACCCTTCATGCCGCAGGAACCGTTCCTGATCCGGAACCTGGTCGGGGCCGGACCTGGCGCGCCGGTGCGGACTATACCGCCTGACTATGCCGAGGATGCGGATGGGCTGAGGATATCACTTGTCCTCGCATGGAACCAGCGCGAGCGGCCGGACGAGTTCAGCCATAAGCATGAGGGGGGCGTTTACCGGGCAGCTCTGATCCGGACCAGGGACGCCGAGCGGGAGCCCGGACCGGGCTGGACCTGGTGCCTGCGGCGTTTAAGCCCCTCCGCTCTCGATCTGGACGAGATGGGAATCCCGAAAAGTGTCACGGACCAGATCAGATCTCTGGGCCGGGAGCGCGGGCTTATCCTGATCTCAGGCGCGTTCGGGTCCGGGAAGACCACCACCGCGTCCAGCTGTTTGCGGGACTGGGTCCGTCAGAACGGGGAGGTGGGGGTGACCTTGGAGGACCCCCCCGAGGTCCCACTGGGGGCTGGGACCGGGGAGGGGATGATCTACCAGGTGGAGATCCCGGAGCATGACTTCCCGAGGGGGGTCAGGGCGGCGCGGCGTTGGGGCCCCCGGTACGTGATGCTCGGAGATGTGCAGACCCCGGAGGCGGCGCGCGAGCTGCTCCGGATTTCCCTTTCCGGTCCCATGGTGGTGAGCACCATTCATGCCTCCGACCCGGTCCGGGCGATCATTAACCTGGTCTCCTTCGCCTCCGACGCGATGAGCGAGGAGCTGGCGCGCGACATGGTCGCGGAGGCGATCCAGGCGGTTTTGCACCAGGAGCGGCGTGGGGGCCGGCTTGTTATCAAGCTCGCCACCGTGTCCGGGCGGGACGACTTTGCGCGCAGGAACCTGATCCGGCGCGGCCGGTTCGAGCTGCTGCACGAGGCGTTCGGGCTCACCATCCGCAAGGGCTGATCAGGATAATGGGTCCGGTTCCGGATCAAAAACCGGGTCTGGCACGGGTCCGATCAGCAGCCGCAGATCGGCCATAAAGGCGAAATTCCCCATAAGGAGCGGCATCATCCGTTCCGTGCAGGGCTCCCAGTCGTCCGGACCGAAGAGACGGACCGCGGTCACCTCCGGGTCCTCGCCAGGCGTGCAGGACCAGTCCATCTCTCCGTTTGCCTGACAAGGATGACAGGGGAATGCGAAAAATTGAAACGGGAACGACATAAGGATTTTCGCTTTTCACATATGGCCCCTAAAGTGCTTCTGAAATCTGAGGGAGATGACCATGCGTGCAGAGGACAAGCTCGGATATCCGACCAATGAGCGGACCAGGTTCCGGGTCCGGGTGGAGCTGAATGACGATCTGAGCGGCACCCCGCGGGTCGAATGGGTCCGGAACTGCCGCTCCCTTGAGGAGGCCCAACGGGGTTACATGGCCCTTCGGGACGCGTCCGGCTACGGGGCGTCCCAGATCGGGTTCGGGGCGGTCTTTGACGAGGCGGGTCAGCTCGTCGCGAACATCTCTTATAACGGTCGGCTCTGGGCCCCGGGACGGGACGGTGTGAGCGTATGGCGACCGGGCGTGGAGCCGGTCGCAGAGGCGCCCGCCCTCCCTCACCCGGTGAGCGATGACCCGCGCGGGTCCGTTCGCGACCTGATCAACCAGGTCGCGGCCCTCACGGGGGTCGGTGCCCCGACGCCGGAGCAGAGCGTGGAGGCGCTGCGGGCCCTTTCTGCCCGGGCGCGGTCCTTGCTCAACGACCCGCGCACCGGGCTCACCCCCTCTCAGGCGGGCCCGCAAACCGACGGGGTCATCGTCTGGGCCGGAGGCCCGGAGGGGGTACCCTTTACCCATGGCCCCTCCGCGGACCCTCGCATCGTCGACGTGCTGGAGGACGGAGACGTCATCCAGGGGTTCAACGCGCAGGGGGACGTCCTGACGGAGGGGGTGAGAACCCCGTCCGGGGTCGCCTGGCGCCGGGTCCACGGCGCGGAGCTTGACCGGGCGCGCCACGCGGCCGCGGACCGGATCTATGAGCTGGCAGAGTTCTGCGGTGTGGAGATCATCGATCGTGACGGGTGGGGGAGCGAGGGGGAGGACTGGTGCCGCACCCTCTTCGTAGCCCCTGAGGATCCGGACGCGCCGAGCCGGCGCGCGGTCTGCGCGTTGCGGTTTTACCCCCAGTCGGACCAGGCCTGCTCCCTGTCTCTTGACGGGGAGGAGTTGCTGATCCCGGAGCAGGATCCGGATTACCCGAGAATTGATCCAGGACGAGACACCCCCGAGCCCTGAACCGTAAAACTTGCAAATGTGCCAAATTTGGCTCATTAAGCTGGTTAAGGTGACTCGTGAGGAACATTTAATGCAGGAGAGACGCAGCAAGATGACGATACCGGACCCCCTTCTCGGGCTCCTGTCCCGGATGGGGACTGACCTTTCCGCAGCGCGCAGGTCCCGGCAGATGTCTCAGGATGACATGGCGGGGCGTCTGAACGTGTCGCGCCGGACCCTGATCCGGATGGAGCGGGGAGACCCGGGGGTGAGCCTTGGCGCATACGCCACCGCCGCCTGGGTCCTCGGGATAGAGAGCCGGTTCCTGTCCGGGTTCGAGATCGCACCGGAGGAGTCGGTCCGGGAGCATCGGCTCGGCCTGCCAAAACGGATCAGGCCCGGCCTGAATGATGCGGATCTGGATTTTTAACACAAGGAGTGGATCATGCAGGTGAACGCGATTGTCTTTATCGAGCTTGGGGGGGAGACGGTCCCGGCGGGCCAGCTTTCATTGCTCGAGGATGGGCGGTTCTCGCGTTGCGAATTCGCCTACGGGCGTCGCTATCTGCAGCGTCCTGACGCGGTCGCGATCGACCCGGTTCAGCTCCCGCTCGGCCCAGGCCTGATCGAGGCACCGGAGAACTTCCCCCTTTTCAACGGCGTCCGGGACGCGGCCCCGGACGCCTGGGGGCGCAAGCTGATCGAGCGGGAATCCCTGCGCGTTCAGGGGCGTCACGCAACGGAGGCGGAGTTCCTCCTCACCTCGCAAAGCGGGAACCGGGTTGGCGCGCTCCGGTTCGGTCTGACCCCGGTCGCTCCGGGCCCGGTCCTGCCACTCCAGATCAATGACAAAATGACCCATCTGGGGGATCTGGAGGCGTTCCAGAGGCTTGCGGATCAGATGGAAACACTCGGGGCGGTGCCGCCGCGCCTCATGGACTTTCTCGCCCCTGGGACGGATCTGGGCGGGGCTCGTCCGAAGGGGACTGTGACTATAGACGGGTTTCCGCATCTGGTGAAGTTCAACCAGCGGCATGACCGGTACAACATGGCGGCTGTGGAGGCGGGGTGCCTGGACTTGTGCGAGCGGGCTGGGCTTGAGGCGGCGCAGCGCCGCGTCATCCGGGTCGGGGACCGGGACGCGCTTGTCCTGCGCCGGTTTGACCGGGATGGGGGGGAGAGGGGGATGACCCGTCGCCACCTGATCTCCTCGATGACCCTGATCGGGGCACATGAGTCGGACCGGGGCCTGTCCGGTTATGCGGACCTCTATGACGCGCTGCGCAGGCACGGGGTGGCCGGGGATCAGGGGGAGACGATCTTTCGGCGGATGGTGATGAACGTGCTCTGCGGAAACACGGATGACCACTATCGTAACACCGCGCTCCTGCTCTCGGATCACGGCCGTTATGAGCTAAGCCCGGTCTATGATGTCACCCCGACCCTGCAGCTCTCCACGAGCCGGAATCTGTTCTTCCATCTCGGCCGTTCCGGGTCAGGGCGCGAGGCGACACTGGAGAACGCGGTTGCGGCCGGCCCCAGCCTCGGGGTGAGGCCTGAACAAGCGGTCAAGATCGTAAATGACCTGTCGGGGATGGTGGGGGCGTCCTGGCGGGACGTGATGCGGGAGCGGAGCGCCAGCGGGCATGACCTTGATATCATCGCGAACAGCTTTTCAGAGGCGGGGCGACGGGTCGGCCCGAAAATTCAGCCCGAACCTTTCTGATCCGGATTTCACGGTCCGGATCAGGGTGAGGGGGAAACGGCCTGCTCGGGCGAGGCGGGGAGCCAGGACAGATCATACCCGGCAGCCTGTCCAAATTTTCGCAACTCCCGATCCAGCCCCAGGCTTTCGGCATGCCGCTCCACGAGCAGTTCCGCACCGAACCCGGCCCCCAAAAGGTCAGCAGCCACCACTGCAAGGATATCCCGCGCATCCCGCGGCATCCAGGTGAGCTCCGGGTCAACCCGCAGGACACTTTCCATCTCGTTGAGCGCCCCATGCAGCTCATCGAGCCGGTATCCGAGCTCCCCGATCTCCGTCTCGATCCCCCCCCGCTCCTCGATCGACAGGAACCGGGCCATCACCCGGAGGAGGGCCTGGGGACCTGTGGGCCGGTCTCCAGGCGGGTCCGCATAGAGGAGGTTGGTGCGTGGGTCCGGGGTGACCCGTTCCGGCTCCATCACCCTGACCCAAAGGTCCAGCTTGATATAGGCCCTGAGACCCGCATCCGCGACGGCGGAATAGAGGGGGGCCGGGTCCTCGAGGTGCTCGACCGGGGAACGCAGCAGCTCTAAAAGCCGCTCCGCGTCCCGCAGCCTGACCTCCCCTTCGCCGAGGTCAGGGATCCGGGAGGCGGCGGCGACCCGGCCCCGAAGCCCCGCGGTGCAGTCCGCAATCCGGTCAGCTACCGCGCGTTCGGCTGCGTCCCGGTCCGGGCCGAGGAGTGCTGCCATCCCCATCATTGACCGAGACCGGGACGCGAGCCAGAGGCCCGCCTCATCATAGGCGTCATTCTCCCCCACGTAGAGGTAGGGCCGGTCCGGCCGGTCAAACGCCCACCGGGTCGGGTCCAGGATCCGGCCATCACCCAGCCGGAGCCAGGAATGCTGCTGAGGACCGCCTCGGTAATCGGAGGCGGGGCTGGTCCAGCCGTGAAAATGGCCACGGACGAGCCGCATCCCCGCCGTGGGGACCCGCCGCAGAACCCGCTCCGCGACCCCGTGGCAGTTGCCGGGCCATTCGCCCAAAGGCAACCCGATCAGGTCGGCGATCTCGGCGGGGACGGTCGGGAACGGGAGCATGAGATCAAGGCCCTGGCTCTTCATGTCTGGCATTAAGTTCCGTCCGCACCCCCATGTAATAGCTCATGGTTTCCGGAATCTCATCAAGTGTCGTCGCAGCGACCACCCAACCGTTCTTCGTGCCGTGTTTGCGCAAGATCGCGCAGAACTCCGCGTAATCAGGAGTCTCCGGGATGAAGCTGAACCGGGTTGTTGCGGCGGCGAACAGGTCTGTCTCCAGGGTCGCCCCCATCGCCTCGAACCCGCCGCCCACGCTGTTCGTGGCGAGAAAATGGCGCATCGGCTCCGTTTCCGGGCCGACCCGGCGGATCACGCCGCGGACAAGATCAGAACCTTCGGGGAAATGCTGAGCCAGCTCGGTCATCGCGGTCTCATCCGGGGTGACGATCAGGGCGGCCCGCCCCTCATGACGCAGCAGGCCGACCGCGGTCTGATCGATGATCATCCCCTCCGCCTCCAGGTCCGGAACGGAACGGAAGGTGAGGATGTTCGGATGATAGCTCGACGTGTCGTTCGGGTGGTGGCGCACCTCGTATTTAATCCGGGCGAGCCCCGGCTCCGCCCCCTCCGGGTGCTGCGGGGCGTACATGTCATGCGCTGGCGCGACCCGTCCGTCCGGCCACCGGTAGGCGGAGACGGCGTTTGCGACGTAGGGCTGTGGGAGCGAGGAGCGTGGCCTGGGCCGGCCCGCATCATCCTGATCGGAGGTCTGCAGGCGGCGGCCGGTCTCGGCGGAGATCCGGGCAAGCGTCGGGGGGAAGGGGATGAATTTCATGAAGAGCTCCGGGCTATTTTGAGGGATCATACCCTGAGCATATGAAAACGACAAAACCTGATCGGTACGGTCCGAACGCAGTGCAGCGCGTTCAGCCGGCGTCGGGATCAGGGTCTGGGGGACAGGTCTTCCGGCTCCGTATTATCTACGGTTTGGGTCCCGTCCGAGGATTGCGCGCCCAGGTGACGCAAGCTGGCCCCCCTGAACGCCTCCTGCTCCATTCCGGGGGGCGGGAGGTGAGGCACCCTGAACGCCTCCAGCGCCTCAGAACGACCCCACTGATGATCGTCAACGAGTTGATCAATCAGCTCCTCGTCATCAGCATGCGAAACATGCGGGATCAGGAAGGCCCCGAAGGGACCGGACACCATGGCCCCCTCCGGAAAAAACGATGTTATAGACCCGCCTGTGCAGTTCGGGATCACCCCCTCCGGGGTGACAAGATCACAATCACAAAATACCGCCCCGTCCGGGACGGTGACCCCGTCCTGCACCCGGGTGTGGGATCCGAGCCGGACCCCGGCGCCGAGCGTCACGTCCCGCCCAACCCGGGCCCAGGGGCCGAAGGTCACGTCGGGACCGATCACACTCCCCGCACCAACTTCAGACCAGTCCCCGAGACGGACCCGCTCGCCGATAGCGGCACCGGCCGCGATCTTCGTCCAGGTGCCGAGACTGACCCGTTCGCCGATAACGGCACCGGGCGCGATCTTCGTATAGGCGCCGACCGTTACGGTGCGGTGGACGCGGGACCCGCTCAGGAGGCGATCAAAAAGGGAAAGGCGTTTCGACATCGGTCAAACTCCCATGCCAGGAGCGTCGTCCTCGCCCAGATCAAGCGGGGGGATCGCCTCATTGATCCGTTTCAAAACCCCGGAGAGGTTGGTGTGCGGATACCGGTCCATGATCTGATGCGCTGTGTGAACGATCCTGTCGGAGCGTTCCGGGTGAAGGGCCAGGTGCTCGTCCACCCGTGACAGGAAGAACATCTCCTCCGGGTTATAGGGGAGACAATGCTCCTTGATGATCCCAAAAATCTCTAGCTTTGAAAGCTCGTGCGTCCCATTCACCGCCTCCACAAGGCGGGCCCGGTCCGTGAAGGGCCGGATCGCCTCGACGAACGCGTCCGAATCCTCCTCCTGGATCCAGAAGGTCCTGGTGACCTGCCCGATCTCGCGGCGCGCCGTTTGGCGGGTTCGTTGATACTCTCGCATTTCCGTTTTTCGTGCTTCACTGATCATTTTGGTTTCCTCACAATTTGTCTGTTATCCGTGCCACCATTTGTTCGTCAGACGTAACTCCCAAGCACCCTCTCCGATACGGGGTGCGGGGGTTTGTGCCGTCAGAGCCGTGCGATGATCTGAGATGGTGGCAGGGTCAGGGTTTCCAGGATGTTGAGCCCGTGTTTTCT
>Ga0209702_10001944_pt1 | contig 37611 bp, 33 predicted proteins | sample FRY01_FD_187210 | JGI IMG/M metagenome (GOLD analysis project Ga0209702, IMG submission 187210) | Freshwater microbial communities from Lake Fryxell liftoff mats and glacier meltwater in Antarctica - FRY-01 (SPAdes) (version 2) | ecosystem: Environmental > Aquatic > Freshwater > Ice > Glacier...
TAGATGGTCTAGCTGGTAATTGATGATTAATTCGATTTTACCAATAGAAGCTAGTTCTTGCAATTGTCTTATACTCTCAGGTGCGGCGCGGAATTTTTCTCTTCTATGAACTAAATAGATTTTTTCTGTGACTTCCGATAATGATATTGCCCAATCTACAGCAGAATCTCCGCCACCAGCTATTACTATTTTTTTATCCTTAAAATCATTAATTTTATTTACAGAATAAAATATAGATTTTCCTTCAAATTCTTCCATACCTTTTAAAGGCGGTTTATTTGGTCCAAAAATACCAGGACCAGCTGCTATTATTATGATCTTTGACTCTATATTGATATCTTTTGATGTAGTGACTTGAAAATTAGTGCCATTATTTTTAAGCCCTATCACCCCTTGATCAAGATGATATACAGGATTAAAAGGAAGAGCCTGAAGGCATAATTGTTCAATCAAATCTGAGGCTGAGATTTTAGGATATGCTGGAATATCATATATAGGTTTTTCTGGATAAAGAGCAGTACATTGGCCTCCTATTATTTCTCTTGAATCAATAATATGGCAATTCATACCAAGCATACCAGCTTGAAAAATGGCAAATAAACCAACTGGTCCAGCTCCTATTATAACAATATCCGTTTTTTCCATGATCATAATAATAATAAATTTTATAAAAAAACATTATAGTGAAATCTGTATAAGACACAATCCAAATTAATTTTTCAAACTATATCATCTTCTGACTTGATCATAAAACTCATATCGGTTAAATTTAAATTAATAAAATAACCAATGATAGGAAAATATGAAAAGTATAGAAGGTATAAAGGAATATATAGTTAACTCACTTAAAGACACAACCGGAAAGGCACTTATAGTTGTTGGTACAATGACGACAGCAAGCGGCTGGGGTCTATTAACAACAGCAGGAGCAGGTACAACTCTTTCTTTGTTAGGAGCTCCATGGCCCACAATTGTATTTCTTTCTGGGCTATTTGGAGTCTCAATATTCCAGATAAAAGGAGGAAGTGTATTAGCTAATTTTGGTGAAAAATTAGTAAAGGAATCACAATCATAGAATGTTCCAGATAACATTGATATTGAAAGTGGTGAGAAGTATGTGAAAAAATGTTTAATAAAGCTTATAGGAGAACACCATATAGAATAGCCATTATACCAAATCACTTACAAAACGATTAGTTATAAAAAATTTCAGGCTCATAGTGCTCAAGTAGTTATCTACGTTCCGCGCGCCTCACTTCATTTTGTATATGACGAATTTGTAATTGAATTGGTATTAGCAGCAGATTATGTCTATTATAGCAAAATAACTTTCTGAGATTTGTTGCATTTCCGAACAATTAGATTGTCATTGTCTAAGCAAATTAGGGGTTTTCAGCTCTTGGATATTTTGGGATAATTTCCTGCTGCCCTTTCAAGTATTTCAAAATGTCTAACTCCACATGCGAAGCCTATAGTCAAAGGTATCATTATAACCAACAAGCCTGCATTACCAAACCACCCGATTAAATACACTAATCCAAATGATGTAATTATGTGCATTAAAGCACGTGATATAGCATATATCATGCTCCCATAGGTAAAACGTCTAAACACTGGAATATGAGTATAGAAAACTGGTGTTGCGGGATTAGTACTAAGAACAAATAACATAAAAAACGATTGAATAAAGAATAAATGTAATGGGCTAGTAATATGGCTTAATAGATAAGGACAAATTAAGATTGCAGGGAAAAACACCATAACCTTTATTTTAAGTATTTTGATAGGATGTATTTTGTAACTCAAATACATTAATATTATATAACCAAGCAGGTTGATCATTGATACAATAAAATTTTGGTGGATTATTTGCTCAGGGCTGTAGCCAAATTGATTTTTAAGAATATTACTACAATGTATGTATACAAAGTAAAAACATACTGGCCACCCACATTGGATTGCTAATAGAGCTAAACTTGTTTTTTTATTAACCTTTTCCTTCCAAGCTTGATCCTTCTCAAGGTTGGTCCTATCAATATTATTATCTTTAAATACCTCCTCTAATTGACTTTTTGCGTCTGCAAACTCTTGTGTTTCCCGGAGCTGAGTCCTAGCCATTGTTCCTATTACTGCGGTTCCAGCGCCCACCCAAAAAGCAAGGCGCCAATTTAAGCCAAAAGAAGTTACAATAGATGCTATTGCTAAGGCTGCAGTTCCGCCTAAAATAGAGAAAATTGCAATTAGCATTACAGCTGGATATTGTATTGGAGGTTTAGTGATTTCCGTTACGTAAATTTCTGCGCCCACTATCTCACCCATAGATGACATGCCTTGAGCTATACGACATATTGTCATTATCCATGCAGCTGTGACCCCTATTTGTTCATAAGTAGGGAGGTTTGCCATTATTACACATGATGTGGCCATCATAAAAGTGGTAAATATAACGGTTGATTTGCGTCCTATATTATCACCTATCCACCCAAAAAATAGTGCTCCAATCGGCCTAAAAACAAATATAGAGCAAAAAGCAAAGGCAGAAAGGAGAGATGCAGTATGTGGATCGTATTTAGGAAAAAATAATGAATTTAACAATACTGCCATGTGAACATAGAGCATTAGATCAAAATATTCTAAAAAAGTGCCTATAGACAATAAGCCTATAGTTTGTTTTTGATGTTGATTTAAGCTGCTTTTTTTATAGGATTCAAGCACTTTATACCTCTTATACTTCTATTTATATTAAATAGATTTTATCAAATGATTTCAATAAAAATTTCTTATTAATTAGAAAAAAAGCAAAAGCGATGCTCTAATATGATGTCTTTACGTTTTTATTTACGGGTTAAATGTTTGTAATCATTATATTTAAGTAAATCAATATCCATTGAAAATTGTTTATTAATTATGTAATGCTCTAATAAAGATATTAAGGCCTGTTTCTGAAATTCTAAATCATCTTTTGTTAATTCTATCTCAATGAGTTTTATATAAGGCTTTGAGCTAGAGATTTTAACATAGATAATTTTAGGTATGTAGTGAATTTCTATTCCAAACCCACCATGTAATGCAATCAAGCTTTCTATTACTAACTGTGGAGATTTGCCAGATAATACATCATTTTTACTAGGTACTTCACCTGTTTTATAATCTAATATTATTGCATTGGATTTGGAATCAATTTCAATTCTATCTGCTATGCATGTGATTTTCAGTAGTTTTTCTGCAATATTTATTTGCATTTCCCCTTTTGCCTCAGAATATATAGTAATTCCAGAATTTCTTCGCTCTTCATCAAACTGAATAAATTCTGGTGCAATAGCGGAAAATTTGACAGACCAAACTTTTTTTGTGGTGATTGATAGAAGTCTTTCATTTAATATATTATTACTAATGTCAATTATGTATTTAAGTTTATCATCTGTTATATTATTGTAAGCCTTTGAATATTGATCAATTATATCATGAATAAAGATTCCAAATTCAGAGGATTTAGCATCAGATTCTATTGTTTCGCATTTTTTGAGATTTAGAATTTTCTTTGCATAAAAACTATAAGGATTACGAATTAACATTTCTATGTCAGTGACAGATATTCTATCAGGAAAAAATGTACTTTGTGCAAAACTGGGTAAAGGATCAATATTTATTGATGTATTAGAGTTAATTAGCCTATTTCTCTTCAATATTTTATTAGAGCTATTTTCTAAAATATATTTTAGCTTTAACATGTAGCTTGATTCAATCAGTTTTGTATTACCATTTTGTTTTTTTGATCTTGTAATTATTATCTCATCATTATGAAGAAGTAAGTAAAAATTATATAGAGAATTATTGCAACGAATTTCATCAAAATAAAGCTTTAATTCATCTTGCATTTGATTGTTAAACCAAGGGCTATTAGATGGAAATTGAGGAAAATTCCCCTCGCTAAAATCAACCATTATCACTAGATCAAATTTCAGTAAGAACAGGTCCTCAGCCTTACCAATTATTATATTTGTATCATTGATATTATTACTAAAATACCTAGTACCAGACATTATAGACCTTAGAATTTCAGGAAAATCTTCTTTATTTTCTAATGGAAAATTCCATTTAAATTTAATCAATGCTGCGAAATATTCCGATACTTCATATGCTTCATTACCACTCCAAATATTAGGGCAAAGCTTTTCTGTTTTAGCAATACAAGTCCTTAGTATAGCATTAAAGGTTATGTCGTTACTGTCTTGATATAGTAATGTAACCAAATTTTCAAACCATTCTATTAAATGCTCATCGCCAGTTTCTTTAACTATACTCAGTACCTGACTTATATCGGAAACCAATCGATTCTTGCCAAGAAGTAATCGCTCTAGGCTTAATATTAGAGTTTGGTCTAATAAAGGGTTCTTACATAAAACAAATAACTTTTTTATATTAAAATCACTGTATAATATTTCGCTGATAGATATAATTAAATTGCTGATATTAATTTTAGATAAGTCATTACCTAATAAATCTTGAAATTCTAGAAAATATTTAAGTAAGAAATTACAGTAAAACTCTTTTGTGTTCTCATTGTTTATAACGATAGCAATTAGCTTATTGCTATTTTCCTTACAAATTAAAGCAACTTCTTCAGCTTCCTGATAAATATCATCTAGTTCTATATATCCTATATTTGGTACTTTTGATGGAATATAAGGTGAATTATCCTTGGTTATAAGTTGGTCTAAAATATTACAGCTATCACTGCTAATATTAGAATCTAGTAATTTAAAATCAGATAAGTTACGTCCTAAAATTTTTAAAAGTTGTTTTATACAATAAAGTGTATCTCCATCAGGAATATCACCATTATTCATTGAAAGATTCGTGAAATTTGAGATTGGTGGCAAAATAACGAATCCACACGGTGAATCAGCAACATTTTTTAAAAAATCCCATGATAAAATATTATCCCCAACTATACCAGCAACTAGTATTAAACAGGAGGGATCACTATTAAGTTTATCTATCTCAGATTGAATCATATTAATTTTATGTGTTGCTCTATCCTGTTTTTTTAATTCTTTAATTTTTATTTGCCAATTTTGATAAGCATAGCTCAAAAATTCATAAATAAATTGCCAATGCGTAGCTTGATTAAGAGTGGGTAGGTCTTTTATCGATTCAATTGAAATATTATTATACGTGAATTCATAAAATAGTTTTGCAAGCAATGGACTGAACTTCAGAGATTGATTAATATCAAATTTTAGATCTTTATAATTATGAATAATTTCTGATAAAATAATTTTTTCTTCTAAATAAGTGATGGAAAAAATATTTTCAGGTAAAGTTTTGAATATCTCAGCACCTTCTACGGAAATATCAAAAAATGGTATAATATTTGGTAAGATCGTGATTTTCTTCTTTTTAATCAGAATTTTTTGTAAATTAATACAAGCAAAAAAACTTGGTAAAATAACTTTCAACCTATCAATTCTACCTTCAAAATTATTAATGATAAAATCAGCTATTTTAGGCAAAAAAGCTTCTGATGGTGGAAGTCTATATAAATTCATTTTAATTAATGGTAAATTAGCTTTTTAAAAGATATTTATATTATAATTTATTTTACAACTATAGTTAGATTTCTTTTATTTATACTTTAAGATTTCAGCTTAATAATCTCTTTTTTACTTATTTTTGTATATTTAATAATTTTGTCGAAAGGTTCATCGTCTATTAGCATTTCTTTTGCCATTGTATAGTCAAGAAGATTACGTCTTTTAATTTAGCGTATATTGCGGGGTCAAACGTGTCACCTAGATCTTCTAAAAGAGAAGCGTGGGGGCTCCATCCAGTTGAGTGGAGATTCGGTTTGCTCTGAATGACAACGCGAATAAGCTCTTGCTGCATAAAACCGATCTCTTCTTCTACCCAAATCCCTTATGTCAACTAACTTGTATTTCAGCTATTATCTGAACATCCTTCTGGCCTATATTTTTAGTTGATTATCATTGTTAGTATATCACAAAACCAGTTAAAATAGCAATCAATATGTAATACCAAATCACTTACAAAACGATTAGTTATAAAAAATTTCAGGCTCATAGTGCTCAAGTAGTCATCTACGTTCCGCGCGCCTCACTTCATTTTTTATATGACGAATTTGTAATTGAATTAGTATAAGAGAATCCTTGACACCTGAGATCGTCACTCCGCTTCACTACTCGCAGCGACGTTTCTTACATAATAAAAAAGTTAAATTAGTGTTTATTCTTTGTTTTTATTGATTATAATCTAATTATTTGCTATAAGATTGAAATTCACGCGGTCGTGGCGGAATGGTAGACGCGCAGCGTTGAGGTCGCTGTTCTCACAAGGAGTGGAAGTTCAACTCTTCTCGGCCGCACCACATAAATAATTAAATTCAATAATATTCAGATTATTTGATGCTCTATATCTTTGTATAATTTAATAGATCTTGGGTAAGCAAGGTCAGGGATGATTCCATATGGCAACCTTTGTACATAAATTAAAAAAAACTATATTATCTGGCCACCAAGAACAGTTTGCTGAAACATTTGAATATATTAATGAGTTAATTAATAATGGTGAATTAGAAAAGGCTGCAGAAATATTATCATCACTTCATTATGCAGATTTAGCTGATTTTCTAGATAATGCTAATCAAAAAACCTACAAAAAAATTCTCCCAATCCTTACGTCAAAAATAAAACCTGAAACATTAGTATTTCTTAGTAATTCAACTACTCAGCCTGTCGTTGAAGCACTAGGGTTATATGAGAGCGCTCAATTGATAGACCAACTGGATATAGAAGATGCTATAGAGGTAATAGAAAAGGTACATGATGATATTAAACAAGTAATATTGTCTTATCTTAAAAAGGAAAAGCGATATCAAATCCTTGAAGGATTTACTTATCCAGAAAATACTGTGGGTAGGGTTATTGAAAGAAATTTTATATCCTTTCGGGAGAATTGGACAATAGGACAGGCTATAGAATATATTAGTCGAGATTCTTTAGAAAATGATTTCCATGCAGCAATAATAACAGATAGTAAATATCGTCCAGTAGGTAATATTTTAATAAGTACATTACTAAAATATCCATCAAGTAAAATTCTTAAGGAAGCAATGAATTTAGAATTCAAAATTGCTGATACATATACGGAATTAAGTGAACTAGTCTTTGTTTTTAAACAATATGCTTTAACAATTGTTCCAGTAGTGAATAAAAGTGGTAAATTGATAGGCACTGTATCTATCGAAAATATGATTTATATTATTGAAGAACAAACAGAGAAAGATATAATGAAACTCTCAGGGGTTCAGGCTCAAGATACATTCTTCAACTTATTTAAAACTGCTAAACATAGGTTTCCCTGGTTATTTGTTAATTTAATCACTGCCTGTGTAACATCAATCATTATCAATCAATTTAGTCATACAATATCAAAGCTTATAACCCTTGCCTCTATAATGCCTATAGTCGCATCAATGGGTGGAAATGCTGGTATGCAGGCTATGACAGTTACAGTTAGAGCTCTTGCCAACAAAGATATTAATCCCGCTAATGTAACGAAAGTTATAATAAAAGAAATTATTGTTTGTGGATTCAATGGACTTTTGTTAGCATTTATAGGTGGATGCACACTAAGTCTTACTATGGTTGTGGGTATTAATCTCAGTATTATTTTTGCAATATCTGTTATTATTAACTTCATTGTTGCTGGCTTTTTTGGAGCTATGATACCCATTCTTTTGCATAATCTTCATATGGATCCTGCTACAGGTTCTGGAGTTTTTCTAACTACTTTAACTGATTCATTTGGGTTTTTTAGCTTTTTAATTCTAGCCTATATATTTTTAGTTTGATTATCATTGTTTATGAAAGTCTATAGCCTTAAAAAGCATTTCTTAGAATTAAAAACCAGAATATTAAGAATATTACTAGTATTTATTACTATTTTCATTATTTGCTACTATTTTAGCGAAGACATCTATAATATATCTCTATATCCATTACTTAAATTAAGTGACAATGGTACGAGGAGGATAATATATACTGGTCTGACTGAAGCCTTCTTTACATACGTTAAACTAGCTGCCTTTAGTTCTTTTGTTATTACACTGCCAGTCATCTCTCTTGAGATTTATTTTTTTATAAGTCCAGGATTATATAAACATGAAAAAAAAATTGCAGCTTGTATCTTATTCCTGTCAACGATTTTATTTTGGTTTGGCGTAGTTTTTGTGTATTATTATGTAATACCCACTGCTTGGAGATATTTTTTGAGTTTTGAATATCGCAAGATTGATGCGATACCGATTATTTTAGAAGCTAGGATTAGTGAATATTTAAATTTGGTAATAAGGCTTATAGTTGCATTTGGAATGGCTTTTCAGATTCCTATTTTTATGCTAATATTAAGCCTTATGAAAGTAATTAAGGCAAGCGATTTAAAAAAGAATAGAAGATTAGCTATAGTGATTAATTTTATTATTGCTGGTATATTAGCGCCTCCAGATATTATAAGCCAGTTTATTCTTGCAATACCAATGCTTTTGTTATATGAAATTTCAATTATATTATGTAAATATCTAGAAAATAGGAAAAAAGAATGTTAGATATCAAATGGATTAGAGAAAATAAACAGGAATTTGATCAGCTTTTAATAAAAAGAGGTCTTGAACCTGTATCAGAAAGAGTAACTAAATTAGATGAAGAAAGGCGACAATTATTAGAATTAATTCAAAAATTCCAACAGGCTAGGAATAAAAAATCTAAACTCCTTGGAAATATTTCCAATAGGGCGAATAAAGAATCTGATGAATTACGACGTGATGTTGAACATATTAATGATAAAATAGAAGAACTTGATATTAAGTTAAAAAGTAATAATACATTACAAGAGATTTTAGAGCTATTACCTAATCTCCCAAAAGAGGAAGTACCATTTGGGACGAATGAAAGTATGAATAAATTAATAAGAAGTTATGGTACAATAACCCAAAACCCCTGGGCAAAAGAACATTTTGAGCTTGGTGAGACCTTAGGCCAAATGGATTTTTTGCAATCAAGCAAAATATCAGGGAGTAGATTTGTAACATTACGTGGTACACTCGCGAAACTTGAGCGTGCTCTTGTGAACTTTATGATAGACATTCATACCAAGGAATTTGGTTTCGTTGAAATGTCAGTTCCTTATTTGGCTCGCCCACAAGCCATGTATAATGCTGGGTTATTACCAAAATTCTCTGATGATTCATTTGAAACTACAAACGGATATAGGTTAATTCCAACTGGGGAGGTGCCTCTTGTAAATATGGTCGCCGATAGTATCCTGCCCAGGGAAACTCTTCCGTTGCGTTATGTTTCCCAGACCCCATGTTTTAGGTCAGAAGCTGGCAGCGGTGGTAAAGATACACGTGGTATGGTTAGGTTACACCAATTTACTAAAGTTGAGTTAGTAACAATAACCACCAAAGATGAAGCAGACAAAGAACATGAATATATAGTTAATGCTGCAGAAGAAATATTAAAAAGACTAGATTTACCTTATAGAATAATGCTCTTATGTACTCAGGAAATGGGTTTTCAAAGTGCAAAAACATTTGATATAGAAGTTTGGCTTCCAGGACAGAAAAAATACCGTGAGATTTCAAGCTGTTCTAATTGTACAGATTTTCAAGCAAGACGTCTCAAAGCTAGATATAAAGAATTTGGATCAACAGAAAATAGCCTAGTTCATACGTTAAATGGATCTGGATTACCAATTGGGCGTACAATTATTGCAATTTTAGAAAATTATCAAAATCAGGACGGGTCTATAACTGTACCTCAGGCTTTAGTAAGCTATATGGATGGAATTGAGAAAATCAAGCCAGAATAATCTATTTGGAAACTCTATTTATGAAAGTTATTTGTTAGTCCTATCTATATTCGAATTCGTAACAACATTTGAGTACGCTGAAATTTTCTGCTTTGAGCCAACTTTAAACCTGTGTTTCGAAAGAGATCTAAAGAGAGGTATAATTAGATTTCCCTTACAAGAAACTCATTAAGTTTGTTGTGTTTCACATATATTTGTGTATTACTAACAAATATATGCCCCTGTGGTGAAATGGTAGACACGGTAGACTCAAAATCTACAGCTTGTCAAAGGGCGTGCCGGTTCGAGTCCGGCTGGGGGCACCAAAATTATGTTATACTAAGGTTGGTAATTTACATCATAAGCAAGTAAGATAGGGTAAATTAAATTGAAATGCCCAATATAAGTAAAGGACAAATATTATCTAAAATTTCTAAGATTTCTTTTAGCAATGGTATAAAATTGCAAGATATGATCTCTGATATTATCATTAAAAATGAAAATATCGGTTTTTCTATTGAAATGAATAATTATCAAATTGAAGAAGTAGAAAAAATAAAAAATGAAGCCATAGGCAGATTGAAAGAAATTAATGGTATTGGCAAAATAACAATTGTTTTAACTAATTCTAAATTAAATAAATCAACAAATAAGCCAATAAAAAAACATTTGATAGAAAATGTATCAAAAATAATATTAGTAGCTTCTGGTAAAGGCGGAGTAGGGAAGTCTACTATTGCTGCTTTAATTGCTGAAACTTTGAATCTTGAAGGTCATAAAGTTGGAATAGTAGATGCCGATATTTATGGGCCGTCTATACCCCACATATTTAACGTTAATAAAAAACCTGATATTATTGATAACAAAATGATTCCAATAGAATCTAGGAATATTCAAATTATTTCTATAGGATTTATGATTGACAGAGGGGCTGCTATTGCTTGGCGGGGACCTCTTGCTACTAAAGCTATTTATCAATTATTATCCATGACTTTATGGAATAAATTAGATTATCTAATTATAGACATGCCTCCAGGAACAGGTGACATACACCTTAGTATATTGGAAAATTATAAACTTGATGGGGTAATATTAGTAACAACTCCGCAAAAAATATCAGAAATTGATGTTAAGAAATCAATTGAGTTATATCAAAAATTTAACTTACCTATATTAGGAATTATAGAGAATATGAGCTTCTATGTTGATCCTAATTCAGGTAAAGAAATGAAATTATTTAGTGGCAATAGCGGTGAATATCTGTCTAAACAATATAATATTCCACTAATTCATAAGCTAGGGATTATACCGTCACTGTCAGAAAATTGTGATCAAGGCAGGAATTTAACGGATATTGCTACTTTATCTATCAAACAATTTATCAGTTAATATTACTTTAATAAGTTGTTTAGCTTGATTTTTTTAGTAAATAATATGAAATAGAATAGATAAAGACTCGTTTTTTAAAATTGATTTATAATATATTGGATATAAATATGGATACTATAAAAATTAATGATTGTAAGATACAAAATGATGCTAAAGCTATGGATCAACTTCCTTATTATAATAAACATATTTTTTTCTGTATTAACCAACGTCAAGATAATAAAAAATGTTGTAATAATTCTGGTGCAGAGGAATTTTGCAATTATGCTAAAACTCAAAGTAAAAATTTAAAGTTAGAAAATATACGAGTAAATTCATCGGGATGCTTGGGTAGATGTGCAGAAGGGCCAGTGCTAGTTATTTATCCTGACGCAATTTGGTATAGTTATTCTAACAAAGAAGATATTGATGAAATATTGGACTCGCATCTACAAAATAATTCTATTGTTGAGCGGTTACGCTTAAAAAGCAAAGAATAATCTTTTTACATTGAGGATTATAAGATTGCACAAATGAAGCGGCAAATCGTTGAAGCTGAAGCTAAAGGTAAGGTTAGGGGCGAAGCTAGAGGTGAAGAAAAAAGAAATATAGAACTAGCAAAGGAAATGTTATTAGATAAAGAACCTATAGAAAAAATTGTTAAATATACTAAACTAAGCAAAGAAGAAATTATAAGGTTAATATAATTAGATATAAATATTAATTGAACGGGAATATGATGGTCAAAAATCGAAAAAGAGAAGTAACTCAAACTTTTTATTCTTATATAGAAACCTCATTTGGTAAGATTTTATTATTATCACAAGAACAATCTCTTGTTGGTTTATATTTTATATCTCAAAAAAATATACCAACTTTAGATAAATATATGCATTATGCTCCCAAAACTGATATTTTCCTATCTACTTTTACACAACTAAATGAATATATGAAAGGAACTAGACAAGAGTTTAATATAAATTATAAATTCATAGGCACAGATTTTCAAAAAAAAGTTTGGTCTAAAATTGCTACAATTTCTTATGGTCAAACAAGTGCTTATAAAGATATTGCTGCCAAAATTTCTTTACCTAAAGCTGTGCGTGCTGTCTCTTCAGCTATAGGACGTAATCCTATTTCAATAATAGTGCCTTGCCACAGAATTATAGGTAGTGATGGATCATTAAAAGGGTATGCTGCTGGATTAGATCTCAAAAGCAAAATTTTGAATCTCGAAAAAGCTATATAAAGCTATATATTGATGCAACAAAATTCAAAAGAAAATTAAAGGAAAACCCTATAGGAATTGCGATATTTATTAATCTTACTTTGGTTATTTTGTTAAGTGCAAAATCTATAAATTTATTTTACCATTTCAATTGTCTGGAATTATTCTATATATTTACATCTAGGCAAATTTTTAGTCTAATAATCTTAAGTAGAAACGTCAATAGAGCCTACGATATTTGTATTATATTTTAAAATAGAAAATATTAATAATATGCGCGGTTAGAAAGGATAATAAAAACACAAATCTTATGTTATATAAAAAATTCCAGTATAATCTTGATCATTTACTTGGCAATAGAAGTACTTATCCAGATTCTTTGGCTATTGCAGTTTCTGGTGGTGCCGACTCAGTCGCACTATTAATGCTGTTAAGCATTTGGGCTAGCAAAAATGAAACAAAAATTTTTGTAATGTCTATTGACCATAATTTACGCCTCGAGTCAAAATTAGAAAATGAATATATTGAAATATTAAGTAGAAATTTAGGCCATAAATATCTTAAGTTTGATTGGAAATCTGATGATAACCTAGCAAACCTACAAGAAAGAGCTAGGGAAGGTAGGTATAAATTACTGACTGACTCTTGCTTAAGTCTTGGTATACTAACATTACTTACTGCGCATCACCTCGACGATTATATTGAAAATTTTTGTATCAGGTCTGAGAGGCAAAGCGGTATTTTTGGTTTAAGTAGAAGCCATATTCATTTTTATAATAATATTAGGATATTACGTCCCTTATATAATATAGAAAAAGAGGAGCTAGTTAATTACTTAATTGAGAATGATATAAAATGGTTTGAAGATAAGTCTAATTCATCTGATAAATACCACAGGAATAGAATAAGAAAAAATTTATCTAAAGAAAGCGGGGCTTTCAAACAGATAATAATTGCTTCACTCCACGCTATAGATGAGAAAGTGGAAGATGTATTGAAACCTCAATTAATTGAGGCTATTGCAAACTCTGTAAGTACCAGCCAACTTGGTTTTACCAAAATAAATTTATCGGGTTTTGCTATATATTCAAAAGATATAAAACTGCAATTACTAAGTTTTGTTTTAATCACAATTAGTGGAAATAACAAGCTCCCGCGATCTAAATCTATTGAGTTGATAATTCAGTTAATTGAATCAGGAATAGAGTTCGCTAAAACATTGCATGGATGTATAATTAAAAAAATAAAGTCTAACCTATTGATATATAGAGAATTTGGAAAAAAATCTCCAAATGATGTTATGTTAAATAAAGATGTCAAATGGGATAATAGATTCAGATTTAAATCTAATATAAATTTACCTAATATCTATATTACTAAGTTCACAATGAAAGATTATATTGATATAAAAGATAAAATAGATTTAAAAGAACTAAGTAAATTAACAATGAATCATCATATGGAAATTTTATTTACGTTGCCTGTTGTAAAAATACTTGAAAAAGTTTTAGTAATACCCCATATATCATATTATAATAATTTGGATTTAAAAGATAAGCTTAATGTTTCTTTTGAGCCAAGTTTCACTTCACGTTTTTTACATTTCTGTTAGGTTATAAATGAATAATCAAAGTAAATATATACTAGTTTGGGCATCAATTTTTATTTTATTAATATTAGGTTTTAATGCCTTGCTTGGTGATAGTGGGGGAAATAAAAGTAATATTGCATTTTCTGACTTTCTGTCAAAGGTTGAAGAAAAGCAGGTTTCATCTATTAAAATTCAAGGAAGAACTATTGAAGGTATTTTAAGCGATAGTACGGTGTTCACCACCTATGCTCCTGATTATCCTGATCTAATCAATAAACTCGCCGCTAATGATGTTTATATTGAAGTTTCTCCTCCGGATAATAAAATGCATTCTTTATTTAGTATTTTCATATCTTGGTTTCCTATGTTGCTTTTGATTGGTGTTTGGGTCTTCTTTATGAGGCAAATGCAGGGTGGCGGGAAAGCAATGGGATTTGGTAAATCTAAAGCTAAATTAAATTCAGATAAAGGTCCTAAGATTACTTTTAAAGATGTTGCTGGTATTAATGAGGCTAAGGAAGAATTAACTGAAATTGTTGATTTTTTGCGTGATCCAAGCAAATTTCAAAAGCTTGGTGGTAAGATTCCTAAAGGATGTTTACTTATAGGCCCTCCTGGAACAGGTAAAACATTACTTGCTAGGGCTATAGCTGGAGAAGCTAATGTGCCTTTCTTTAGTATTTCAGGTTCAGATTTTGTTGAAATGTTTGTAGGTGTTGGAGCTAGTCGTGTTCGAGATATGTTTGAACAAGGTAAACGCAATGCACCTTGTATAATTTTTATTGATGAAATTGATGCAGTTGGTCGTCATAGAGGTATAGGGCTTGGCGGCGGAAATGATGAACGTGAACAAACATTAAATCAAATGCTTGTAGAAATGGATGGGTTTGAATCTAATGAAGGCGTTGTAATTATTGCCGCAACAAATCGTCCTGACGTTCTTGATCCGGCCTTACTTAGACCAGGTAGATTCGATAGGCAAATTACTGTATCTAATCCTGATATTGATGGTAGGGAGCAAATTCTTCAGGTTCATTTAAGAAAAATCAAATGTAGTAAAAAATTAGAACCAAGAATTATAGCTCGTGGCACTCCAGGATTTTCAGGTGCAGAACTCGCAAATTTAGTTAATGAAGGTGCGCTTCTTGCTGCAAGAAAAGGTAAAAAAGAAGTGGATATGGAGGATCTAGAAGCTGCAAAAGATAAAGTCTTAATGGGCGTGGAACGTCGTTCAATGGCTATGTCTGATGAACAAAAAAAACTTACTGCCTATCATGAAGGTGGTCATGCTTTGGTTGGGCTCTATTGTCCTTCGTCAGATCCTATACATAAAGCTACAATAATTCCAAGAGGTAGAGCCTTAGGTATGGTTATGCGCTTACCTGTTGATGATCGTTATTCATTGTCTAAGGATAAAATGGAAGCAGATATTGCAGTGGCAATGGCGGGAAGAGTAGCGGAGGAAATTATATTTGGGTTTGATAAGGTGACGTCTGGCGCATCTTCTGATATAAAAATGGCAACGCAAATGGCAAAAGCTATGGTTACTGATTGGGGTTTAAGCGATAAAATCGGACCAGTATATCACGGCTCAAGTAATGAAGATTTATATTCTAGTAGAAGCGGATCAAGTGATCGATCAGAACATACATCGGAAATTATTGATCAAGAAGTAAAAAAGCTTATTGATGAAGGTTATAATTTTGCAAAAAATATATTAACTACACACGTAGATGAGCTGCATATACTTGCTGAGGCTTTGATAGAACATGAAACATTGTCTGGGCATCAGATAAAAAATCTACTTAATGGTAGAAAACTAGATTCTGAAGAAGAAGTGTCTTTTCCAAAAACAAATATTGAGCCAAAGGTAAAAGTTAAAAAAACTGCGGTAAAACCTAAGGAATAGAGGTGTTCATCATTGTAGGGCCAAAAGCGTCACTCAGCGCGAACTATAAGTTCGCGCGGAATCTCATGCAAAATACACATAAGACTCCACGTTTGGCCTTTTAGACCAAGCTCGGCAATGACAAACTCATGTACAATAATTTTCAAACACATAAATAATATCATGAATAAAGTCATAGCGCGTTTTGCTCCATCTCCTACCGGTAAACTTCATATCGGAAATATAAGAACAGCGCTTATCAATTATCTTTATACAAGAAAGCATGGTGGAGAATTTATCTTAAGATTTGACGATACTGATCTTGAGCGCAGCAAGCAAGAATATAAGGATGCAATTGAAAAAGATCTTAAATTTTTAGGTTTCACTTGGGATCTATCGTTTACCCAATCGAGCAGACTAGATAAATATAAGATGGTAAAAGACTTTTTATTAGAAAAAAAGAGACTTTATCCTTGCTTTGAAACTCCAGAAGAGCTTGATATTAAACGTAAAGTTCAGCTCACGAGGGGCTTGCCTCCTATTTATGATCGCGCGAGCCTTAAACTATCTCAACAACAGCTTGATGATTACATAGAGCGGGGGAGAAAACCTCATTATCGGTTTTTGGTAGAACATGCTCCAATAAAATGGGCTGACATGGTTAAAGGTGAAGTTAAGTACGAAGGAAGTAATTTAAGCGATCCTATAGTCATTAGAGAAGATTCTAGCATGACTTATATGCTCTGCTCTGTTGTTGATGATATTGATTATAGCATTAGTCATATTATCAGAGGAGATGATCATGTAACGAATACCGCCATTCAGATTCAAATGTTTGAAGCAATGGGAGCTAGAATACCAGACTTTGGTCACCTTAATCTTGTGATAAGTAAAGATGAGAAAATATCAAAAAGAGTAGGGGGTTTTGATATTGAATCTCTAAGAGATGACAAACATTTGGAACCTATGGCTATTAATAGTTTTTTTGCTTTAATTGGTTCATCGAGTCCTATTATACCATTTAAAAATCTAACTGATTTAATATCAGAATTCGATATTGCCAAATTTTCTAAAAGCCCTACTATTTATCAACCGGAGGAATTAGAACGTTTAAATCATAAACTACTTATCTATTTGAATTTTGCAGAAATAAAAGAACGCTTAAATGAAATAGGCGTTGATTATATTAATGAAGAATTCTTTCTCATGGTGAGGCCTAATTTAAAAAATCTATATGAAATAAAAGATTGGTGGAATATTTGTTATTCTCCAACTCCAGTTGGTGGTTTAGACAAGGAATTTTTAAATATTGCAGCAAAACTTTTACCAGAAGGAGACATTACTATTGATACTTGGGATAGGTGGATAGCTAAAACATCTGAAGCTACAGGTAAAAAGGGGAAGGAGCTATTCCTGCCACTTAGGTTAGCAATCACTGGAATGTCCCACGGACCTGAACTAAAAAATATACTGCCTTTAATCAAACGAGAGGAGTTAATCAGAAGGCTAATACAGCTATAATTTACATTTAAACATTTCAGGACTAGGTAAAATGAATCATATTATTTCTTGAAAAACATTCTTTCCTCAATAAACTGTTTTTTTTAAGTTTAATATTATTTACGTATATTTACTAAATATCTATATCTATATAATAAGGTACATGGTCAGACGGGACAAGCCAGCTTCTAGCATCAGAGATTGCTTTTATCGAAATTAACTTATCTTTTAAATTATCACTTACCCATATATGGTCTAACCTACGACCTCGGTTGGATTTTTTCCAATCCATATTTCTATAGCTCCACCAGGTATAAAATTTTTCAGAAAGTGGTACAAAATGTCTTGTACTATCAGCGAAATCTAATGAATTTTGTAATTTAATTAGAAGGGCCCGTTCAATATCAGTATGACTTATCTCATTGCGTAATTGACGGCTTGACCAAACATCATGTTCATGTGGTGCTACATTAAGATCACCCATTAAAATGAGTTTGTCTTTCTTTGTACGGTTGGAAATTAACCATTTTTCCATTAAATCAATATATTCTAATTTATGTTTAAATTTCATATTAATATCTATATCTGGTATATCTCCTCCCGATGGGACATAAAAATTATGAAGCTCAATGTCTTGAAACTTAATTGCTACATGTCTTTTATCATCGTTATATAATGCAATCGAGAAGTTATTACTTATTGGTATTTTAGATAGAATAGCCACCCCATTGTAAGACTTTTGCCCAGAATAGAACACATAATCATAACCCATTTCTTTTATAGCTAATATTGGAAATAAATCATCATGTACTTTTGTTTCTTGTAGTGAAATAATATCTGGCTGAAACTCGTCTGTTAGTTTTTTTAATAAATTAAGTCTTAATCTTACAGAATTTATATTCCAAGTGATTATTCTCATTAAACTCCTTCCTAGATTTTTTGTGTAATTATAAATATAATTGCACAAGGAGTCTAATTATATTTATTAAACATTTCTTGAGCAATTCTAGAGGCAATAGGCGCTCCAGCGCGCCCACCTGCTCCACCATGATCTACAAAAACGGTAATGGAAAAAGTTGGGTTATCATAAGGTGCAAATCCAATAAACACAGCATGATTGCGTCTCTCCCAAGCTATAGACATCCTACTTAGATCATCATCTACATGAGCTTTTGCTTGAACTTGTGAGGTACCTGTTTTTCCAGCTAAGATATTATTTACATCCAAAATGCGGCTACTATAAGCTGTCCCACCTTCCTTGTTTACTGCCGAGTACATAGCTTCTCGTAAAAATTTTAAATATTCTGGTTTGATATTTATTTGCTCAAATTTTGGTTCATTTTTACAAATTCTCGGTGTAAAGAGTTTGCCATCGTTAGCAATTGCAGAAGTAAATCTCGTCAATTGAATAGGAGTTACTAATAAAAAACCTTGTCCTATTGATAAGTTAAGGCTGTCTCCAAGAGTCCAATTTGAATTAAATCTTTTCTTCCTCCACTCCCTAGATGGGACAAATCCAGCTGCTTCTGATGGAAGGTCAATACCAGTTTGTGCTCCAAAACCAAATTTTTTTGCTGTTTCTATTATTTTGTCAGCCCCGATCAGTTTTGCTATTTCATACATATATATATTGCAAGAAGACTTTATAGCATTTAACATATTAATTGCCCCATGTCCACGCTTGCTAGAACAACGGAAACTATTAGTTCCTAAAAAAGATGCTCCACCCCCAGCACAATTAACTATTTTATCTTGCGATATTCCAGCTTCTAGTGCGGCTAAAATAGTTATTAGTTTAAATACAGAACCAGGTGGATAAGTGCTCTGTATTGCTTTGTTGAATAGTGGTTTATAAGGATCATTTATTAAACTATTCCAATAATCTTTAGATAATTTAGCAAAATTATTAGGTTCATATACTGGTGTAGCCGCAAGCATTATTATATTACCATTGGTGCAATCCATAACTATAGCTGAACAACCTTGTTTGTTTAGGTGTGGAAGTATTTTTTCTTGCAAGCTAGAATCAATATTTAAATGAATATCAGAACCACTTATACTATTAACACTTGATAATTCTCTAATATACTTTCCATAAGCATTTACTTCCATTTGTTTATATCCAAATTCTCCACGAAGTTTGGTTTCATAATATTTTTCAACCCCAGATTTGCCTATATTAAAGTCTTCTATATTCTTTATAGGAAATTCTTGCTTTTCGTGTTCATTTAATTGACCAATATATCCAATTAGATGTGATGTTACAAATGATGCAGGATATGCTCTAGTGTATCCTGTATCAATAAAAATCGAGGTTAATTTTAATTTTTGTTCTTCTACAAGTGAGATTTGCTTCCAATTAAGTTGATCTAAAATCACAATAGGAATGCGTCTACCTGCGTTCTTTATTTTCTTCCAGATATATATATGCATTTCTTCAGTTAAATTTAAAATTTGGCTGATTAATTCTAATTCATCTGTATAATTTTTATCATTATTTTTATTAAGTAATAATCTAAAACATGATTCATTAGTGGCGAGTAGCCGCCCCTCCACATCATAAATTTTTCCCCTATAAGGAGGTGTAACAATTAAATTAATACGATTTTTATCTGATAATGTTTTATATTGATCTTTTTTAATAAGTTGCATGTAAAACATTTTGCTAGCAAGTAGCGATAATAATCCAAGTTTTCCTGCTCCGAGGATAAATGCTCTACGAGAAAGTGATTGACTGTGAAGTTTTGTATTATTTCGCATGTTTTCTAAAATATTTCAATGAGTTATCTAAAGGGATTCTAACTAAACTATAGGAAAATATAGTGGTTAGATATTGAAAGAATATAATCAGGATATTTGTTATGTCTATATTATAACCTACAAAAATAAAGTATCTGAAACTTAATATGAACAAACAATACCCACAGAAACCTATAAAATTTATTGAATAAATTTTTAATAAAAACCATTCTCTTACATATTTTAGCCCTAAATTTCCAAGCAAAAATGTCAAAGAATTTGAGCCGGTTGGCATAGAATATAATTGATCAAATAGAAAACCTATAATAAATATTTGCCAAGATTTAATTTGGTAATTAGTGCTGAAGTAATAAACAAGAATAATTTCAATAGAGGGAAATATTTCGCTCTCCATATTTATTTTAAAATTTATTAATGGAAACAGTAATAATAACAATATGCCTATTACAAATATTATTTTCTGAAAAAAATGAGATAATTTTTTAAACATTACTATTTTTATGGATTTCTGCATTCATTATTAAACCAAAACCAAGTAACATTGAGGCCATCATTGTTCCTCCAAAAGACACAAAGGGCAGCGGTACGCCAACTACTGGTAACATTCCCATAACCATTGATATATTAATAAATACATGGCTAAATAAAATCGTTGTTACTCCAATTACAACCAATTTGCCGAAGGTTGTTTTGCAATTTACCGCGATCATCAAAGAAATAAATATTAAAATAGAGTAAAGTAGTAATAATATAAGTCCTCCGGTAAATCCAAATTCTTCCGCAAGAGTTGCAAAAATAAAATCTGTTTGATGTTCAGGTAAAAAAGCTAGATGACTTTGAGTTCCAGCGGCCAAACCTTTTCCAAATAAACCACCTGATCCAATTGCTATCTTTGATTGTATTATATTATATCCAGCGCCCAATGGTTCTTTTTCTGGATTTAAAAAAACAAGAACTCGATTTTTTTGGTAATCATGCATTATATTCCAAATTATTGGTAAAGAAATAATAGACAAAGCTCCAGCAATGATAAAGTACCATATTCTGATTCCAGCAACAAAAAATAAAGTTGCTGCAACAATTATTGTAACTATACCAGTTCCCAGATCTGGTTGTTTAATAATTAATATAGTTGGTATAAATACTGTAAATATAGGCAAAATAATATGCTTGAATTTTAGTACATTTTCTGATTTTAATTCATGAAAATATCTTGCAAGCATTAATACTATTGCAAGTTTCGCTGGTTCAGAAGGTTGTAGGCGGATGAAACCCAAATCTATCCACCTTTTTGCTCCCATAGATATATGGCCGAATAATTCAATTCCAAGCAATAAAATTATAATTGAGAAATAAAATAAATAGGAAAATTTAAATATTATTTTTAAATCTATTACTGAAATGATTATAGCAATAGGCAAAAATATACAAAAATTTATTATTTGCTTATATGCCCAAGGATGAATATTTGAATCTGATACAGAATATAGGGCTATAAACCCTATAAAGCAAATAATGCTCATAATAAAAATCATCGTCACTGGTAATTTCTTTAATTTGTTAAAATAACTTGTTTGATGTTGACGCATTTTATAAATAGATTAAAGTGGTTAAGACAATAACGAAATTATATAGCAAATTCAGAAATTAGCACAATATGTTTGAAGTTTTAGATGATAGATCTCTATTGGAAGTCTCTGGGTCAGATAGTTTTAAGTTTTTACAAAATTTAATCACCAATGATTTGGCTTCAAGTGATTATTTATATAGCTATATGCTAACTAACCAAGGTAAATATTTATTTGATTTTTTTGTTTTTAAGATTTCAGATGAAAAATTTTTAATAGATATAAATAAAAATCAGCTGTCTCTCTTTACAACAAAATTAGTAATGTATAAATTACGATCTAATGTTGTATTTATTGATTTAAGTGACACTCATAAAGTAGTATATTCAAAAAACATCATAGATTTTCCAAGTCTAATTTCTAGACAAGATCCTAGGTTCAGCGGGCTTGGAACTAGATCCATTATTGTAAAAAATGGCTTTAAAACTACCAAAGAGAATTTATATCTAGACGATAAATATAATTTTGCGATTATCGATGGTTATACTGATTTAATATATGAGAAATCAATACCAATTGAATATGGGGCTGAAGAACTTCATGCAATTAGCTACACTAAAGGGTGTTATATAGGACAAGAGCTTATTTCGAGAACAAAATACCTTGGGGTTGTTAGAAAAAAAATATTTCATTTATATTCTGATCAAGAGTTAAGTCATTTGTCGAAAAATGATGAAATCATTGTAGATAATGTAAATATTGGTATAATATGTTCAAGTTATAAAAATAAAGCTATCGCTTTAATTAGAGAAGAAAGATATTCACAATTAGAAAATAAAGAAATCAATATAGGTGGGAGTCTGGCAAAATTGTCTGTCGCGGCGTTCAGAGCTAAATGAGTCATTGTAAATCGTAGATTTGCGTGGAATCTCGTGAGGTTTGTCACTATTGCCTGAGATTGCTACGTTGCACTTCTCGCTCCTCGCAATGACAGATGTAACAAAATTTTATATATACAAAGAAAATTATGAGACTATTAATAATTGGCGATATAAATAGTGATATCAAGGCTGCAATTGACATTGCTATTGCTGCAAAGGTCAAAGTAATAATGGTCGCTAGTGTTGATGAAGCCCTGAACTTTCTAAGAGAAGGAAAGGGTGCTGATTTAATTTTGGTAGATGTTCTCTTTGATATCGAAACACTCATAAAATCAATGAATCAAGAACGCATAGCCACGCCAGTTGTAGCCTACGGAGTACAATGTTCCCCTAAACAGGCAGTGCTTGCTATTAAAGCAGGTGCTAAGGAATTTCTACCACTTCCTCCTGACGAGAAATTAATTGCCGCGATATTGACCAGCATATCTGATAACACAAGGCCGATGATAGGCAAATCCAACTCCATGAAGCTTGTTATCGGAGTAGCAAATAAAGTTGCAAAATCTGATGCAAGCATCCTTCTTACGGGAAAATCAGGAACTGGTAAGGAAGTGCTTGCCTACTATATCTATAGCAAAAGCCAGAGATCAGATAAGCCCTTTGTAAGAGTAAATTGCGCAGCAATACCAGAACATTTACTTGAATCTGAGTTATTTGGGCATGAGAAAGGAGCCTTTACAGGGGCGATAGCTAGAAGAATAGGTAAATTTGAAGAGTCAAGCGGCGGAACTCTGCTTCTTGATGAAATCAGTGAGATGGATATTAAATTGCAAGCAAAGTTGCTAAGAGCCATACAGGAACGAGAAATCGATAGGGTAGGTGGTAGTAGCCCAATTAAAGTGGATTTAAGGATCATTGCCACCTCTAATCGCGATTTACTTGATGCTATTGAGAAGGGTACGTTTAGAGAAGATTTATACTTTCGTCTTAATATTATCAATATTGAACTGCCAAACTTGTCTGAAAGAAAAGATGATATAGAAGAATTAAGCAATAATTTTATAAAAAAATATGTTGCTAATAATAAACTAGAGCCAAAATCATTGTCTAGCGGTTCTCTAACTAAGCTCTTGAATTATTCTTGGCCGGGTAATATCAGAGAGCTTGAGAATATTATTCATAGAGCTGTGCTTCTATCAGAAGGAGCTGTGATTCAGGAAGATGATATTAATATTAAAGGAAGCAGCTCAGCATTACCCAGGAGCGAGGGTGATATGGCAACATCAGGAGAGAAGCAACTAATAGGAAATATAGTTGGATATTGTCTAGGCGATCTCACTCAAGCAGCGAATATACTAGGAATCTCCATAGCTTTATTAAAAGAAAAGCTTGATTTATTTTCTGGCAAGGATTAGTACACATAACAAAAATATATCCTATATTATATCATTGTAGAACATATAAATCACTGAGCTAAGCAAAGTAATCAATAATATTATAAAAAAACTGAATATTAGAGTCAATGACCCAGAATATCTCCATAATAACATACAAATTAATGGGGACGTTCCAGAGAATATCAAACCACCAAGAGAGTGTGATAAGCTATACATCCTCATTTTAATGCCAATAGTAAACATCGATTGCACTAGAATTTGTAGTGGAATAACATATAATGGTACAAAGCTCATTATTATATAAATTAAATATATAGGATATATATTCCGCAATAAACAAATGAACATAATAAAAATAATTAATAAACTTAAACTAAGGGAATATAAAATTTGTTTTTTTAAATTAATTCTATCCCCTAAAAATCCAGCCAATATAGACATAATTGCATAAATTATGATTAAATTTATATTCATAATTTGCGCATCATCTGCACTAATTATAATTGCAATTTTAGACAAAAAAGTTCCAAGAAAAATAACAAGAAAATGGTAAATACCGCCACAACAGCCATTAATTAATAAAGCAAGAATAAATTTAATTTTTATATCCTTGATCACTTGAAAAAATCCTAAATGAGAAGCTTTATTTTGTCGTATTTTAACTTTATATTGCAAAAATTCTAAACTTTCTTTGAAATAGCCTCGCATAAATATTACCAACACCCCACCAAATCCGCCTATAATAAAATTAATTCTCCATAGGTATTCTGCATCAGAACTAATAGCGTAATGATAAGCAGTAGCTGCAAGTAATGCACCTACTTGACTGCTAAAGGATACAAAACCACCAGCTAGATTTTTATTAGGACCAGTTTTTTCAGTTATATAAATTCTAATAGAATCAATCTCTCCGCTCAAGCTGAGCAGAAACAACATTCGCGCAATAATTAATATCAAGGTTGCAAATATACCTATTTGGCTAAAGTCAGGTATAATTGCAATTAAGCTTGTAGAGATTGCTGCAAGGAATGCTGCAATTTTTGCTGATTTAGCTCTTCCATAATTATCACCTATCCTGCCAAATATTATGGAGCCTATGGGTCTTGCTATAAAAGCTATGCTAAACACCATGAAAAAGCATAATATCTGGTGTTCGCTATCGTTTGGAGGCATAAAATTCTTAGAAAGCACTGAAGCAGAAAGGCCAAAGAGAGCGTAATCGTAGTACCTAACAATAGTTGCAAAAAATGCAATTAGGAATGAAGGGTTTTTCATGGCGGTCTATGATGATATTTGGCATTTCCTGTGATCACCCACTTGGTGATCCAGAAAAATACGTGTAACGCTCTTATGCATGCTGGATTACCTCCTCTGTGGGAATGACATACAACATTTTATTTCTTGAAAGCATCATATCTTAATTTAATGACTTATACCAAGTTCTAAAATTAAATTATACCTACTACTTATACACCATATAATATTATTTGTTCTACATTAATTTAACCACTGTGCTGAGGTGGCTAAGAAGCTATTCTTTAATAGCATCAAAAATCTTTATCTTAAGATTCAAGAAAGCCTCTTTTTTGCCACCTAACTCAATAGCTTTATCAATAGCTGCCAGTGCTTCGTCATAGCAGTTGGCGTAGCTGCAAGCTTTTCCCAATTCACAGTACAAATTTGCTTTATCAGAATGATAACTAGTGCCTTTGAGGCCTAACTCAATAGCTTTATCATATAAAGTAATAGCTTCCTTAAAAGATTCAATTGCTTCTTTATATTCTTTGTTGTTCTTGCGAATCTTTCCTAGGCTAGAGTGAACATCCCCATCAGATTGATACAACGCGCTTGATCATCACGATATTCCTTATTTTCTGAATCTAACTCAATAGCGTTACTATAAGCTGAGTTAGATTCCTCATAAAGTATTAGTGCTTTGTCATATTCTTTGTTGTTATTGTGAATCTCTGCCATTGTGCGTAAAGAATGTCCTTTAACATTAAAATATTTAGAGTATTCTGGGTCTAATGCAATAGCATCATCATATGAAGTTATTGCTTCCTTAAAATATGCCTTTATTTTCTCACGATCTGTAGGCAAGGCGCAAAGACGTACCAGCGCGGTAAAAGCAATTGCTTTATTATAATGAAAATTAGATCTTTTTGGGTCTAATGCAATAGCTTCATCTTTTAAAAGAATAGACTCCAGTAAACATTCCTTTGCTTTGTCATATAGTTTGTTTTTTCTATGAGTCTCTGCCTCTTTGTATAAAGAACACGCTTTATGGTTAAGCTCACTTGCTTTTGCTTTGTCAGACTCACAATTTTCAACCTGATTAGTAGCCATGGCATTTTTATCATATGTAATAATAGGGGGATTTGTATTTCCAAGGATAATAATATCAGATATGGGTTTAGGGTTTTGAGGAGTGTAACCTTTTGTATCCGGTGTAAAATAGTCTATATGCGTGTTTCTGTTACATATATTTTTAATGCTTGCGCCTTCGCCTTCTATCTTCATAATAATTTTTTAATTTATATTATTAAAATAAGTATTTTCTTAAAGTACTAATGATAAGTTTTAGAAAATGCTTATTAAGTACTATTAACATATTTGTTCATTTTACACAAGATTATTTTTTAAATAAGTGTTAAATCATGCAATATAAATGTTTAAGTTTATTGTAATATAAATTTAATAAATGCTAAATTTAGCTTCTAATAGTTCAAATTTTTTTATTTGTTTTAAATTTGAGTTATTAAGAGTATATATTTATCCATTATAGCAAAGGATAAGTATGTTATTATGATTGGTAAATTAAGTGGTATAGTAGATTCTTGTTTTGATGATCATACTATTATTGATGTGAACGGCGTTGGATACAGGGTTTATTGTTCGGCAAAAACTCTACATAAATTAATTTCAGGTGAATTTTGTCAATTATTCATAGAAACACATGTTAGAGAAGATCACATAAAGCTTTATGGCTTCTCCTCTATGGAGGAAAAAGATTATTTCAATCTTCTGCTCTCGGTAAATGGTATTGGGACAAGAATGGCTCTAGCAATACTTTCTCATATGTTACCAAGTCAAATAGGAATATCTATTTCACAAAAAGATAAAGAAGCATTCAGGGCTGTTTCCGGAGTTGGGCTAAAATTAGCTGAGCACATTATTATTGAATTAAAAGATAAAATAGTAAATAATTTAGGCATTCATAGGGGGGATTTAGTACATAACTATAAAATACCAGAAATTATTTCTGATGCGGTTTCAGCTTTAGCAAATTTAGGCGTTAATAAAGTTGAGGCCCAAAAGTCTGTAGAATCAATTTTTGCTAAAAATCAAACAATATCTATTGATGAGCTAATCAAATTAGCTCTCAAAACAAGAGGTAGAGATGTCTAAAGATATTGTATCATCAAAAGAGCTTGTAACTGATCAAGAATTTTCATTACGTCCAAATTATTTGCAGGAATTTATTGGACAAGAGCAGATGAAATCAAACTTATCAGTTTTTATTCAAGCTGCCAAAAACAGGCAAGAGCAACTGGATCATACTTTATTTTATGGCCCTCCTGGGCTTGGTAAAACTACACTTGCACAAATCATTTCCAAAGAAATGGGAGTAAATTTTAAATCTACATCAGGCCCTGCAATATCTAAAGCAGCTGATCTTGCTGCTATTTTAACAAACCTGGAAGAGAAAGATATACTCTTTATTGATGAAATTCATAGATTAAATATAAATATTGAGGAAGTTTTATATCCAGCGATGGAGGATTTTGCATTGGATATCATTATAGGAGAGGGGCCATCTGCCAGATCAGTTAGAATAAATTTGCCTCGTTTTACATTGGTTGGAGCGACTACTCGCCTTGGTTTACTTAGCAACCCACTTAGAGATAGATTCGGCATTCCCCTTAGATTGAATTTTTATACTATTGATGAGTTAAAATTTGTAATACATCGAGCTAGTAATTTACTCATGGTTAATATATCTGAGGATGGAGCTCTTGAGGTAGCTCGGCGTGCTCGTGGTACTCCAAGAATTGCATTAAGGCTATTAAAACGTATATGCGATTTTGCCTCTGTTGAAGGTCATAAGACAATTGATAATGTTATTGCAAACACCGCTCTAAACCGTTTGGAAGTAGATGTTATAGGTTTAGATAGTAATGATTATCGATATTTAAAATTTATTGCAGATAATTATGCAGGAGGGCCGGTTGGAATAGAAACAATAGCCGCAGCTTTATCAGAACAAAAGGATAGTATCGAAGAAACAATAGAGCCATATTTGATACAAATAGGGTTATTACAACGTACTCCAAGAGGTAGGGTATTAACACTTAGCGCTTTTGCACATCTTGGCTTGCCAGCGCCTGCAAATAAAACAGACAATCAATATAAATTATTTACTCAGGAACTAGATGAGGATTTAATTTGACATGCTTTCCATAACATCCATAATAAGACAAATTAAATTATGGTTCTTAATATGGCAAAGGAATACGAAGTTCTTACACAATGAAAGTAAGTAAAACTTCTTTAAAAAAACATAAGGTTATAGAGAAAAAAGGCCCATTATTTGAACAGATGGTTTATTATAATGAGTTGATTTTATCAGAGCCAATGAATCATAAACATTATGAAAAACTAAGTGCAATTTTGTTAAAATTAGGTGATATAGAATGACAATGGATCTAATACAACTGCTAAGAAAGCTATTGAGATTAAAGGTGATTATGCATGTTGTATAATTTTATCAGTCCCACAAATAGAATATGATAATCCAGTATTGAACCATTCAGAATTACTAAAATCTGGAAGAGATATATATGGTTTTGAGTTTTATAATTTATTGATAGATTTTAGTGAGAAATTTTGTGGTGATAACCCAAGCAAAATATATCTTGAAGCTTTGTTTAAAACAGGAAATTTAGAAGATATAGTGAATTTAATGGGATTTACTGAATAGTTATCCGTCTCTGAAACTTGTCCTTGCCGTTTCTTTGGTATGTTTTTTGTTCTAAGCTCTTGATTATAACACTTTACTCTTCTTATCTACACAAAAAGCATGGGAATAATGATAGAAATTTCTATCAAAATACCTGCTTTGTATTTTTGTCTCAATAATATTTATTAATCTATCACCCCAAACCTTTATCTTTAAACTCAATAAAAATATCTCCACGTTTTTTGTATAAATAACATAATTTTTTATAAAAAATGAAGTTAGAATTCATTGTAGTTGTTAACTATACATAGTAGGATTTTAATATAAAGAAGAAAGATAGAACGGGAAATGTAATTTACAAGTGAGGCTATATGACTAATATTTCAAATATAGGGTCTATTTATACCTATAATGCAACACATACGGTAAGCAAAGATAAAACTATTATATCCAAAAGTGGGGTTATTACTATTAATGGGCAGAATATAAGAATTAATTCTGGTGATTCATTACGTGATTTAGCGCGTAAGATTAATTCGGTAAAAAATAAAACTCATATAGAAGCTGAAATTATTGATCATGGTAGGAAGTTAATTTTAAAAACTAGTAATTCCAAAATTAATATTATAGATCAAGATGGTATTTTATTATCAATGTGTAAAAATAAAATGTTAGAAATAAGGTATAATTGCGCAATATAAACGGTACGCACTAAAGCACATTCTAATACCTATAATATTGCGCCTTCTAGACCTTCTATAAGTGAAATCGATAAATATAATTTAGCGGAAGATGATAATAATAGTTCTTCAAAACATAAGAAAGTGCCGATTCAAGAAATAATAAACTTTGATAAGAGCCAGGATATCAGTATTATCGATTTTATAGTCAAGCAAGCAATAGTGCAAACTGAATTAGATACTCGTTTAAATTGTGAAGAAGTTCATAAATTAGAAATTTTAAATATTTTAAAAGATATTTTGCCTAATTTTAAATTAGATTTAACTTCATTAGAAATTCATAGTAATGATGTTATAAACACATTAAGTGCAATGTTAGATACTTCTAAAACCTATAATAATCTTTCTTCCAGTCTTAACATCGATAAGGAGAAGCTAAAAAATATCTGTGTTGAGTCGAAAGAATTTTTACCAGGCTTTGTTAAAGAGCTAAAAGGATGGAAAGAATTATATAAAACTGAAAATAAAGGATTATGGACTAGTTGCGAGAGTAATAGACTTATGTGACAACTATTTTGCGTCTATATTATTTCTAGCTAGGACGGGGGTCTGGCTTATACTTAGGTTTACTGGATCTCCCTTGCCCAGGGAAATTTAAAGTTCCAAAAGACATGCTTGTCGCCATTGTGAGCCCATCCTGTGGTCGTGGCAATCCAGTTTATCGGTTGAAGTAATTGAAATTGAAAAATTCAATTTGTAAAAACCCTCTAGATTGCGATGTCCTGCTAATACGCTCCTTACAATGATGTCTTGCGACGCCTATTCCTGCCTCCCAATTTTCTGGACAGTGTGAATACGCAGGGATTTATCCTAATTCTGTAAATATTTCTCTGGGTTAACGGGTGTCTTACCTTCCTTAACAGCGAAATGGAGTTGTGAATCTTTAACTTTTCCTGTATGGCCTACACGACCTATTACCTCACCTTGACTGACTTTTGATCCTTTTTCTAAAATCAAATCTTGCATGTGTCCGTAAGCGAAATATGTATTATTATTGGATTTTACTATAATTAGATTGCCGAATTTTTCGCTGTTACCTGAAAACATCACTTCGCCTTCTGCAACTGATTTTATGTCGCTACCCTCCTTAGCTATTATATTAATACCTCTTGATTTGCCGTTTGCAGTTTGCTCACCAAATTTAACTATGATATCACCAGTGACAGGCATTGTTGGATTAATTTTCTGCTCTATGGGTTTAACAGCTTGTTTGCTTTTGTTATTTAAAACGTCTTTATTGACTTTTATCTTTATAGTTTGGAATTCATCTAGGTGATAGGGTGTAGATAGATTATTTAAATGAGCTATTTCTTTCACGGTTTGATCATAACTCTTAGCAATAATTTCTAAAGTCTCTCCCTCTTGAACTTCATGATAAATAATTGTTGAATTATCTTCCTTCGGTTCTGGTAATATAGTTTCTTCATGTAGAATATCTTTATGTTCCTTTAAAACACCGGTGACTTTTTCAGAGTCTTCATTTTTACTTTCTAACTGATGGCTAACTACTTCGCCATCAGATTGAGTATTATGTGATATTTCGTTCGAATGTTTTCTAGAATTAGCATGTGAATTATGATTATATTCGATTGGTGAAGGCATTTGGTCTACACACCCTGATATTAAAAGTAAAATTAAGCTAAATGGGATAATATTATGAGTCATAGTTTTTCTAAATTATTGCATATTATATATATTGATTTGTCCAAATTTTTTTAGTTAAAAATAAAATGATAAGAATTAATCATAACTAAAATATCACTTTATAAATCAGATTTGGGGAAAAATTTTTATTTTATTTTATAAATTAAACACAATATATATAATATGCAACTATAATATTTAAAAGTTCCTTATGAAAACACATACTAATATAGTAATAGCTAGCGATCACAACGGATATTTGCTCAAAGATGCAATAACTCGTCACTTGAAAGAGAAAAATTTGTTAATAGAAGATCTTGGTCCCAAGGATATAGAAAGGGTCGATTATCCAGATTATGCTAAGAAGGTGGTGGATAAGATTTTGGAAGGTATGGCTAATTTTGGAATTTTAATATGTGATACTGGTATAGGGATGTCAATTGCGGCTAATAGAAGTTCTGGCATTCGGGCAGCTTTATGTTTAGATTTATTTATGAGTGAAAGAGCTAGATTACATAATGATGCAAATATACTTGTTCTTGGAGCAAGACTAGTAAACGAAATAACAGCAATTTCAATAGTAGATAAGTTTTTGGAAACTAAATTTGAAGGTGGAAGGCATAGCGCAAGATTATTAAAACTGACTTAATAGCGCATTGATATTTTAAAACTTCTGTGACCTAGGTATAGCATTATAAAAAATTCGCGTTATTGCATAAGAATCATTGCTTTTATCTGAAAAATTCGTTAAAACAATTTCATAAAGGCTAGGTAGCAAAGTGGTAATGCCGATGACTGCAAATCTTCGATGCGCCGGTTCGATTCCGGCCCTGGCCTCCAAATTAAAAATATTGTGAAATTTTATGGAGTTTATAGAACAATTTTTAGAAATGATGATCGCTGAACGTGGTGTAGCTAAGAATTCTATTATTAGTTACAAATGTGACTTAATGGATTTTAGGGCTTTTTTAATTCACGAAAAATTAGCAGAATTATCAATTACTACAAAAAATATTAGAGATTTTATTGAATATTTATCAGTAAATAAATTAAAAGCTAGATCAATTAATAGAAAATTATCTACAATAAAAGGGTATTATGAATTTTTGATTAGCGAAGATTATATTGATAATAATCCTGTATTAATGATTGATCTGCCTAAATATCAAAATACATTGCCAAATGTATTGTCAATTGATGAAATTAGAATTTTACTTGATAGTTCTAATGACGATAAATCACCAAGAGGTTTACGTTTAAAATCAATGATTCACTTATTATATGCTAGCGGTCTACGCGTATCAGAGCTTGTCAGTATAAAACTCTCAAGCGTCCTTGTTAATAGTATGTCTGATGACGTAAAAAAAGTTTTTACTATATCTGGGAAAGGTAGCAAGGAAAGACTGGTTGTAATTAACGAACAAGCAAAATTAAGCCTTAATGAATATTTAAAAGTGCGTAATATCTTTACAAATGAGCAATACCCAAAAACAAATCTATATTTATTTCCATCTTCATCTAATTTTGGATATATGACCAGGCAGAATTTTGCTATACTTTTAAAACAATTGGCTATAAAAGCAAATCTTGACCCAGATAATGTATCTCCACATATATTGCGTCATAGCTTCGCTAGCCATTTGCTTGAAAATGGTGCAGATTTAAGGGTTATCCAAGAGTTATTAGGTCATGCTGATATTAGTACTACACAAATATATACACATATTCAAACGAAACATTTGAGAGATACTCTAACAAATCATCCTCTAAATAAAAATACAAAGAAAATGTATGAACTTTAGCTTCCTCAATTGCAACCAAAAGGTATTGTTCTTGTGGATAAATTTGTTTATCACGCTCACCCTAAAGCTGTCATTTGCTACAAAACCGTAAGGTAATGTTAGTGATTTATAAAACTCTAGCTTAAGTAATCTTGAGTTTAAAAAATTGATTTATACTTGTAATATTAAATTATTTGGATATCATGAAAACACATATTATTAGTTATTTATTAAGTGAGGAAAAATGCAAGTATTCGTTGGTAAACCAGCCCCTGATTTTACTGCTAAAGCTATTATGGCAGATAATACTATAGAACCAGAATTTAATCTAAAGCATTATATTAAAAATCGTAAATGTGTGTTATTTTTCTACCCATTTGACTTTACTTTTGTTTGTCCATCAGAAATTATAGCATTCAATAATAGACTTGGGGAATTTAATGAAAGAAATGTTAGAGTGATTGCTATAAGTGTAGATTCGCATTTTTCACATTTAGCTTGGAAAAGCACATCTTACAATAAAGGTGGTATAGGTAATATTCAAATCCCAATGATATCAGATCTTAAGAAAGACATATCTAGTTCTTACAATGTCCTGACTGATGATGGTATGTCGCTTCGCGGTACCTTTGTTATAGATGAGGAATTTATAGTGCGTCATTTATTAGTTAATGATTTACCACTTGGAAGAAATGTTGATGAAACAATCAGAATTATAGACGCTATAGAATATCATTCATTGCATGGTGAAGTTTGTCCAGCAGGCTGGAAAAAAGGGGATGAAGCTATTTCTCCATCACACAAAGGTATAGCTGATTATTTGGCATCTAATGCAGATAAATTGTAATAATTCATCTGATGTTTTGTGATTGGTAGGAAATAATGCTTAAGGAGTTATTTGGTGGCAAAAAAGCCCAAATTGTTTATACCAATGAGACTATTGATATTTTACGTCTTATTAGAAGCGAAAATGTTGGCCCGAGAACATTTACAGGCCTAATAAAGCTATTTGGTACTGCCAGAGCTGCTATTGATAACATAGAAGATTTTTCAGTTCGTGGTGGTCGCACTAAACCAATTAAGGTATTTTCGGAAAATGATGCTAAAAAAGAGTTAAGTCGATTGGAGCAAAATGGTGCTGGACTTATTACTTATAAATCACCTGAATATTCAAAATTGCTGCTAGAAATCCCTGATTTTCCTCCAGTTTTGAGTTATAAAGGTAATATTAATTTATTAACAAATAGAAAGTCTATAGCCATTGTAGGAGCAAGAAATGCTTCAGCAAATAGTCGTGCTTTTGCAGCTAAAATAGCTAAAGAATTAATAGAGCAAAATTATATAGTAATATCAGGGCTTGCAAGAGGTGTTGATACAGAGGTACATCAAGTGAATACTGCTCAAACTATAGCTGTGATAGCTGGTGGTATTGACCATATATATCCTCCAGAGAATGCCAATTTATATAAACAAATAATTGAAAATGGTCTTGTTATTGCTGAGTTACCTGTAGGGTCAAAACCCCTAGGTCAACATTTCCCTCAGAGAAATAGATTGATTTCTGGTCTGTCTTTAGGGGCAATAATAATTGAGGCAAGTCTCAAATCAGGATCATTGATTACAGCAAGAACAGCTTTGGAACAAAATAGGGAAGTTTTTGCTGTGCCAGGATTCCCGCTTGATCCTAGATGTCAAGGCACTAATAAATTAATAAAAGAAGGTGCTCACGTAGTCGAATCAGTTGACGATGTAATATCAAACCTACCGCGTTATGAAACAATAGCACAAGCTTTTGATGATTCAGCATCCAATAGTTTTAGGGTTTTAAGACTTAATAACCCACAAGATCAAATAACAAATTTTATGCGTAAGCAAGTTTTAGAACTTTTGTCGGCAAGCCCTATTGATATAGATTTTTTAATAAAAGAAACAAATTTATCTGTGCAAATTATCTATACAATAATACTGGAACTTGAATTAGCGGGAAAAGCTATTAAAGCGCCAGGAAACAAAGTCTATTTGATAGATTTTTCTTAAAACCCGTTTTAATATCAATCTAACAAGTTCATTCTTATTTAATAATCAATGCTTTAAGTATCAAAAAAATTGATTTTGTTATTAATTAGTTTTACAAACTCACTGCTTTATGTATATGATTTTGCTTTGTCGTTTTATAAATCTTTAAGCACCGTATATAAATATGAAATTAGTAATCGTAGAATCGCCAGCAAAGGCCAAAACCATTAATAAATACCTTGGTAGTGATTTTAAAGTCATGGCTTCCTTTGGTCATGTCCGTGATTTACCATCAAAAAATGGTTCGGTTCTACCAGAGCAAGATTTTGCAATGAAATATGTTATTTCAGAATCAAATAAGCATATTAATGAAATTGCTAAAACTGCAGCTCAGGCTCAGGTAATATATCTAGCTACTGACCCTGATAGGGAAGGGGAGGCTATATCATGGCATGTAGCTGAAGTTATCAAAGAAAAAAATTCGATAAAATCTGACGATATCTTTAAGAGGGTTGCGTTTAATGAAGTAACAAAAAAAGCTATAATTGAGGCTATCAAAAACCCTAGAGAGATTGATATTAACTTAGTAAATTCTCAGCAAGCAAGAAGAGCGCTGGATTATTTAGTAGGATTTACTCTTTCACCTATACTGTGGCGTAAATTACCCGGTTGTAAATCTGCAGGAAGGGTTCAATCTGTTGCTCTAAAACTTATATGTCAACGGGAAGATGAAATAGAACGTTTTAAAACTGAAGAATATTGGGATATATCCTTAAAGATGCTAAGTAAGGATAAAAAACCATTTTTAGCAAAGTTAAGTCATGTAAATGGAGTAAAATTAGAAAAATTTTCAATTACAAAAGAGAATGAAGCTGTCAGTTTGGTTCAGTCTCTAAAATCGGAGATTTTTACTATTGCTTCTATAGAAAAGAAACAACAAAAGCGTCAACCACCGCCTCCATTTATTACATCTTCATTGCAACAAGAATCTGCTCGTAAACTTGGATATAGCGCAAAGAAAACTATGCAAGTTGCACAGAAATTATATGAAGCAGGTTTTATAACTTATATGAGAACTGATGGTGTTACATTATCCACAGATTTTGTAGATGATGTCCGTAAATTCATTCAAAGTAATTTAGGTCCTAAATATCTACCATCTTCTTCAAGATTATATAAATCTAAAGTAAAGAATGCTCAGGAAGCACATGAGGCAATAAGACCAACTGATATTCTTATGGCTCCAGATGTTATGCAGAATCAATTGGAAAAAGATCATCATAAACTTTATGAGTTGATTTGGAAACGTACTATTGCCTGTCAAACGGAAAACGCATTAATAGATATGGTATCTGTTATAATAGATTCAAATGATAAGAAGTTTTCTGCTAAAGCTTTTGGTTCTACTATTGCATTTGACGGGTTTTATAAAATTTATCGTGAAGGAACGGATGATGAAAAGGAGGAAGAAAACAAACTTCTTCCACCTTTGAAAGAAGGAGAAGAAGCAAAAACAGTAGACATTACTCCAATGCAACATTTTACCGAGGCTCCGCCAAGATACTCTGAAGCAAGCCTCGTTAAAAAACTTGAAGAACTTGGTATTGGGAGGCCATCTACTTACGCTTCTATTTTATCGGTGTTACAAGAAAGAAAATATGTAAGTTTAATTAAAAAACGTTTTATTCCAGAAGAATTAGGGCGTTTAGTTACCGCATTCTTAATTGGGTTTTTCCAGAAATACGTTGAATATGATTTTACTGCAGATCTTGAGAATGAATTAGATGAAGTAGCTGGAGGGAAATTAGAGTGGAAGACTTTGCTAGGAAATTTTTGGACTGGTTTTAATCATAATATATCTTTGGTAAGTGAACAAAAAATTACAGATATTATTCAGTATGTAGAACAAGCATTAGATTATCATTTATTTGAAGCCAAAGGAGATACTGATTCTAGAATTTGTAAATCATGCTCGAGTGGAAAATTAAGTTTAAAACTTGGTAAATTTGGAGCATTTCTAGGATGTAGTAATTATCCAGAATGTAATTTTAAAAAACCTATCACTGCAAATACTACTGAAAATGATATGGAAGATAATGGAGGTGAGGAGACTAATAAATTATTAGGTAAAGATAGCAACAATATTGATATATTCTTAAAAAAAGGACCTTACGGCTGGTATGTACAACTTGGTGAAGAGGTAAAAGCAGAAAAACCTTCTATAACTGAAATTAAAAAGACGCAAACCAAAACCAAAACAACTAAAACCTCATTAAAGAAAGATGATAAAATTAAAATTGAAAAACCAAAACGAGCATCTGTTCCTAAAGAAATTTTACCATCAAACTTAACAATAGAAACAGCTAAAATGCTTCTTAGCCTACCTCTTAAGATAGGTAAAAGCCAAGAAACTGGAGAA
>Ga0209702_10001945_pt1 | contig 37579 bp, 36 predicted proteins | sample FRY01_FD_187210 | JGI IMG/M metagenome (GOLD analysis project Ga0209702, IMG submission 187210) | Freshwater microbial communities from Lake Fryxell liftoff mats and glacier meltwater in Antarctica - FRY-01 (SPAdes) (version 2) | ecosystem: Environmental > Aquatic > Freshwater > Ice > Glacier...
AAGCCAAAAAAGCACTCTCGACGTTGCAGGCTGGCGAGGTGTTGGCGGTGATCACCACCGATCGCAACGCCATCAAAGATTTTCAGGCGTTTTGTCGGCAAACGGGCAATTCTTTGTTGTCACAACAGCAAGCAGAGGGCATCGCTCGTCATTTCTTGAGGCGACGAGACTGATCCATGTTAGAATTTCGGGCTTGATCCTGATTCCTTACCCCTTTTTTTAAAGAGATTACCTATGGTGGTGATTCGCATGGCTCGCGGCGGCTCCAAAAAGCGCCCCTTTTACAGCCTAGTTGCAACAGATTCGCGCGACCGTCGTGACGGCCGTTTCATTGAGCGTGTGGGTTTTTACAACCCCGTGGCCAACGCAAACGAAGAGAAGCTTCGAATTGCAGTTGACCGCGTAGAGCACTGGAAGAGCGTTGGCGCACAACTGTCGCCTTCCGTGGCTCGTTTGGTCAAAGACTACACCGCCAAAATCGCTGCCGCCTGACATCAGGTCAGTGCAGTGCCTTGTTGCGCCGACCCTTCGTTTGTGTAAACACCCAAGGGGATCGGCATGACTACCCCACCTGAAGACTTGATTGCGCTTGGCCGTATTATTGGCGGCCATGGCGTCAGGGGTTGGGTTAAGGTGCAACCCTTTTCTTCTGACTCAGATGTCTTGGCACTTGCCACGCAGTGGTGGATTGGCCGACCGGCTGGGCCACTTTCTGGCTCATCGGCGCCTGAAACGCCGCGTGTGATTGATGTCCTGTGGGCTCGTCCTCACGGCTCGACATATCTTGCCAGCATCAAAAGCGTGGCAGACCGCACGGCAGCCGATCAAATCAAAGGTCACACCGTTTTTGTTGCACGCCAAGCCTTTCCAGCGCTAGGGGTTGACGAGTACTATTGGGTTGACTTGATCGGTTGCAAGGTTACGACTGATGAGTCTGGCCAAATTCAAACGCTCGGTGTCGTGCATGAAATCCTCGACAATCCTGCGCACCCCATCTTGTCGGTTAAGCAGCAGTGTCTTGATGTCAAGAGCAACGCCATGGTGGATCGGCTAGACGATAAAGCGCGTCCCATATTTTCTTTGATCCCCTTTGTTGCGGCCCATGTTGAAGCGGTCGACTTGCCTGAAAAGACAATCACGACCCATTGGCCCACGGACTTTTAAGTGGCGTGGGTTGCTGCCCTAAAATCATGCTTAGTCGTTAATTAGGAATTGGCCATGCGCATCGATGTCCTGACCTTGTTTACAGACGGCTTTAAATTCCTGACCGAATCAGGCATCACGGGGCGCGCCCATGGGCTCGGACTGTGGTCGCTTAAGACATGGAATCCTCGCGACTTTGTCACCGATCCGCATCGAACAGTGGACGACCGTCCCTACGGTGGTGGGCCTGGGATGGTGATGATGGCTGAACCACTGGCACTTGCTTTAAAAGCAGCGCGTGTGGATCGTGACTCGTCAGCCCCTGTGATTCTTTTGGCACCGGGTGGTAAGCGGTTTGATCAATCGATGGCGGCAAACCTGGCTCAAAGCACAGGGGCCATCTTTGTTTGTGGCCGCTACGAGGGTGTCGATCAACGGTTTATTGACCAGCAGGTCGATGAACAATGGTCGCTTGGCGATTTCGTGGTGTCTGGTGGTGAATTGGCTTTGTTACCAATGCTCGATGCGGCGGTGCGCTTGATGCCCGGGGTGATGAATCAGCAAGCGTCGCACCATCAAGACTCTTTTCAATCCAGTTTGAGCGGTTTGCTTGATAGCCCCCATTTCACCCGGCCTGAGGTTCTCGATGGCGTGGCTATTCCAGACATTTTAAAGTCAGGTCATCACCTTCGAATTTCCCAATGGCGGCGAGAACAATCCTTGACGCTAACACTTGCTTGGCGCCCAGACTTGATAGCACAGGCCCGCGCTGGGGGTCAATTGAGTGCGGCTGATGAGCGGTTTCTTTTGAGTCTCAAATCGCCATAAGCAAGGATGCAATGGCGATTTGAGGTTATCCCTCTTAGTCGAGTCGCTGGCGCTGGGACTGGACTTTAACCAAGGTGTCAGAATTTTGAGTGGCACGTTCTTTTTCTTGTGCGACAACGGCCGCAGGCGCCCTTGCCACAAAGGACTCGTTGGCCAACTTGTCTTCAGCTTTCTTGATCTCAGCCATCAAACGCAAGATCTCTTTGTCCAGACGGGCGCGTTCTGCGACCACATCGATCTCAACTTTAAGCATCAAACGGCTGTTACCAACGACCTGAACGGGCGCACCATCATCTTCGGGTAGGGCCTCAACCACTGAGACTTCACTGAGCTTGGCTAAGGCTGCCAGATATGGCGCTTGAGCGATTAGGCGCTCTCGATCGCCTTGTGCAAACAGCGGCACGCGCGCGGCTGGGGACAACTGCATTTCGCTTCTCAGGGCACGCACCGCTTCAATACTGGCTTTTAAGGCAGCGAAGTCCGCTTCAGCGGTCTGATCAATCTGATCGGGTACCGGTACGGGGTAAGGCTGAACGCACACGCTGGTTTGAGCATCTGGGGCTCGAGTGGCGGCCACAAGCGAGACCTTTTGCCACAATTCTTCAGTGATGAAGGGTGTGATGGGGTGCAAGAGCCTCAAGATTTCGTCAAGCACGCCTATCAGGGTTGATCGGCAAGAAGCCTGCGTGATTTCATCGCTTGATTGGAGCTGAACTTTGGCCAACTCAAGGTACCAATCGCAGTACTCATCCCAGACAAAGTGGTAGAGCGCATTGGCAATGTTGTCAAAGCGGTAGTCATCAAAACCCTTTTGTACCTCGATTTTGACGGCCTGTAAGCGGCTCAGAATCCAGCGCTCAGGCAACCCTTTGGGTGCGATATTGGTGCTGGTTGGGCCATGGGCTTCGGTGTTCATCAACACAAAGCGAGAGGCATTCCAGAGCTTATTGCAGAAGTTGCGATAGCCTTCGCAGCGCTTGAGGTCAAAATTGATGTTTCGACCCAGAGAGGCGTAAGCGGCCATGGTGAAGCGCAAAGCATCGGTCCCAAATGACGGGATGCCGTCAGGAAAGTGTTTGCGGGTGGCCTTTTCAATGGCGTTGGCCTGCTTCGGGTTCATCAAACCGTAAGTGCGTTTTTTGGTCAAGTTTTCAAGGTCAATGCCATCGATGAGGTCAACAGGGTCAAGCGTGTTGCCCTTGGATTTACTCATTTTTTGGCCTTCAGCATCACGAATGAGGCCATGAACGTAGACATGGTGAAACGGCACTTTGCCTGTGAGGTGGGTGGTCATCATGACCATCCGGGCGACCCAGAAAAAGATAATGTCAAAGCCCGTGACCAAAACGCTTGAGGGCAGGTATTTGTTTAGATCAGGCGTTTGTTCAGGCCATCCAAAAGTCGTGAAGGGTACTAAGGCCGATGAAAACCAGGTGTCTAGAACATCTGGGTCACGTCTTAATTCGCCTTTGTAACCGGCGGTGTTTGCCCGCTCTCGGGCGGCTGATTCGTCGCGTGCAACAAACAATTCACCGTTATCGCCATACCAAGCGGGAATCTGGTGACCCCACCACAATTGACGAGAGATGCACCAATCCTGGATGTTTTCTAGCCATTGGTTATAAGTCGTGGTCCAGTTCGAAGGGTAAAACCGCACTTGCCCATTTTTGACGACATCAAGGGCAACCTCAGTGATGCTGCGCCCGGGGTGAAGTGTGCCGTGAGGTGCGGGTTTGCTCATGGCGACAAACCATTGGTCAGTCAGCAACGGCTCAAGTACAACGCCAGTTCTGTCGCCTCGGGGTTGCATCATGGTGTGAGGGTCGACCTTAACCAAAAACCCCTCTGATTTTAAGGACTCAACCACGGCAACGCGTGCGACAAAGCGATCAAGCCCGCGGAACATGGCAGGGCCGTTATCGTTGATGCGCGCGTCAAGGGTGAAGAGTTCGATCAATGGCAAGCCATGTCTGATGGCGCAGGCGTAATCGTTGAAGTCGTGCGCGCCGGTGATTTTGACAACACCGGTTCCAAAGCTTGGATCAACAAAATCGTCGGCGATGATTGGAATTTGGCGCTCACACAGGGGCAAGTGCACCTGTTGGCCAATCAAATGTTGGTATCGCGCGTCCTCGGGGTGGACACACAGGGCGCCGTCAGCAAGCATCGTTTCTGGCCGGGTGGTGGCAATGGTCAGTCCGCTTAGTGTTTCGGTGGTGCCGTCTTCGTGCTTGATGGTTTTTGGGCCATCAACAAATGGATAGCAGATGTGCCAAAGCGAGCCCTGCGTCTCAACCATCTGGACTTCTAGGTCTGACACAGCTGTCAGCAAAACAGGGTCCCAGTTGACCAATCGTTTGCCGCGGTAAATCAGACCCTGCTCATGCAGGCGAACGAATGTCTCGATAACGCCCGCTGACATGCGCTCGTCCATGGTGAAGTATTCGCGCGGCCAGTCGGCTGAGGCGCCTAACCGGCGAACTTGTTCAGTGATCGTGCCACCGGACTGTTGTTTCCATGCCCAGACCTTTTCAGTGAATTTTTCCCGGCCTAGGTCGTGGCGTGTGATGTTTTGCGCGTCTAGTTGGCGTTCAACCACAATCTGTGTGGCGATGCCGGCATGATCCGTGCCAGGCACGAACACGGTGTCAAAGCCGCGCATGCGGTGATAGCGAATCAAACCATCCATGATGGTCTGATTAAACGCATGCCCCATGTGCAACGTACCAGTGACATTTGGGGGTGGGAACTGGATCACATAGGGTGAGCCAGGGGTATCTGCGCCAGCTTGGTCAACAGGTTGGCCTGCTTGAAAGTAGCCGGCGGCCTCCCAGGCGGGGTACCAACGCGCCTCAATATCGGCGGGTTCGAAACTCTTCGATAGGCTATCGCCTGTGGACTGGTTTTCTGTGGTCATAAATGAGTCAAACTTCCGGGCTTTGCAGCCACATAAGGGTCAATCGCAACACCGAACGGCGTTGAGTCGGTCTGTTGAGGGGTTTTCAACACCGAAGGTTTAAGCGCCATTTTAAGGGTTAGCTGACATCTGTGCCGTGCTAGAATGTGTGGCTAGGTAAAATTACCAAAAGTGTCTGTTTTTATTACGAATTACTGGAGCATTGCATGTCTGTAGAACGTACCTTATCGATCATTAAACCCGACGCAGTGGCCAAGAACGTGATTGGTCAAATTATTGCGCGATTTGAGGCTGCGGGCCTAAAGGTCATTGCCGCTCGAATGATGCATTTGTCACGCGAAGATGCTGGCCGTTTTTACGCTGTGCATAAAAAGCGTCCTTTTTTTAAGGACCTGGTTGATTTCATGGTTTCGGGCCCTGTGCTCGTTCAAGCCCTTGAGGGCGAGAGTGCCATTCAAACCAACCGCGATTTGATGGGCGCGACCGATCCTAAGAAAGCAGAAAAAGGCACGATCCGCGCTGATTTCGCCGACAGCATTGACGCCAATGCCGTTCACGGCTCGGACGCACCGGAGACGGCTGCAAATGAAATTGCTTTTTTCTTTCCTGAAATGAACGTCCACAGCCGATAGTTCAGGCATCTGATGATCAACGCTTGTCAACGATAATGAGTCATGTCCAGCCATTGAGTATTTCGACTGATCCACCCATAAACTTAATGGGGCTGGATCCGGCTGCACTGGCTTTGTTGATGAGCGAGTGGGGCGATAAGCCTTTTCGGGGCAAGCAGCTCTCACGCTGGATTCACCAGCGTGGGGTTTCGAGTTTCCAAGACATGACTGACTTGGCCTTGTCCTTCAGAGAGCGATTGGCCACGCGTTGTGAGGTCGCTTGTTCTTCAGTCTTGGCGAGGCATGTCTCACGCGACCATACCCATAAATGGTTATTTGATGTTGGGGCAGGCAACGCGGTTGAAACGGTTTACATCCCAGAAGACGACCGTGGAACACTGTGTATTTCAAGCCAAGCGGGTTGTGCCGTGGCTTGCCCATTTTGTTCAACCGGTTACCAAGGCTTCAATCGCAATCTAAGTGTGGCTGAAATTGTTGGCCAACTTTGGTGGGCGCGTCACGACTTAACCCAATCAGGTGCTGTTACTCGCTTGAGCCAAGCCGACAGTGAACCGATGCCTGATCAGCGCATTATCAGTAACGTTGTTTTTATGGGCATGGGTGAACCACTTCTGAATTATGACGCGGTGCTGGGGTCGTTAAGGCTGATGCTTGACGATTTGGCTTATGGATTGTCGCGGCGCCGAGTCACAATCTCAACCTCAGGTGTTGTGCCCATGATGGATCGACTTGGCCAGGACTGCCCAGTTGCTTTGGCAGTATCGCTGCACGCGCCCAATGACGCGCTGCGCGATCGTCTGGTTCCCTTGAACAAAAAATATCCCATTGCTGAATTATTGGCGGCTTGTAATCGTTACCTAGCGCATGCGCCAAGAGACTTTATTACCTTTGAATACATCATGCTAGATTCAGTCAACGACGAGTTGAGTCATGCTCGTGAGCTGATCGATCTGGCACATCAAGTGCCATGTAAGATAAATTTGATTCCTTTCAATCCGTTTACGCAGTCGGGCCTTAATCGATCCTCGGCCAATCGTGTCAGGGCTTTCAGCCAGTGCTTGCAAGAAGCCGGTATTGTCACAACCGTTCGAAAGACGCGGGGCGATGACATCGATGCGGCCTGTGGTCAGCTAGCAGGTGACATCCAAGACCGTACCCGGGTGAAACAACGCCGCGAGAACGGGATCACTCAAAGCAAGTTACAGGACATTCCTGTTGTGGAGTCAAGACAATGAACCTTGAAGATCCCAAGTCCGTTGCGTTAAAAATGGAATCACCACCAGCGCCTTCAGAGCCTGTGACAGCCGTGGCAGCGTTGCGCACGATTCGAGTGGCCAGAGGCCTTTCTCTTGAGGATGTGGCCTCTCGGTTGAAGTTTGCTCCTCGCGTCATTGACGCTTTCGAGTCCGAACGTTGGGATGAGTTACCGCGCGGTATTGGTCTGCGAACGCTGGCTAAAAATTACGCAAAGTTTTTGGACATTGATTTCGCGGCGCTAGAGCCGACACTGCGCGAGCACTTTGACGCTTCGCAACCCAAAACAGGTTTGGCTGAGCACACATCAACGCGCAGTCTCGGTGATGCGGTTGAAAAGCCCGCCTCAACCGGGTCAACCGCTTGGGTGATTTTGATTGTGGTGGTGGTAGCGGTGGTGCTGGGAATTGGGCTTGTTCAAGGCATTGTGCCTCAGTCCCTAGTGCCTGATTGGTTAAAGGGGCAGTAGCATGAGTTTGCCTGAAGCAACGTTGCCCGATGACACTGCGCTGTCGGGTGTGCCTGGCACACTGGTTCGCCGTAAAACCCGCCAAGCGGTTTGTGCTTGGGGTGATCATCACGTCTTGATTGGGGGTGATGCGCCAGTCGTTGTGCAATCAATGACCAACACCGACACGGCCGATGCCATTGCGACAGCCATTCAAGTCAAAGAGCTGGCACAGGCTGGCTCTGAGATCGTTCGCATCACGGTTAACTCGCCTGATGCGGCAAGAGAGGTGCCCGCCATTCGCGAGCAGCTCGATAAGATGGGCGTGTCAGTCCCACTTTGTGGTGACTTTCACTTCAATGGCCACAAGCTCTTGACTCAGTACCCCGATTGCGCTCAGGCGCTATCAAAATACCGCATTAACCCAGGCAATATGGGTGGTGGCAAACGCCGTGATGATAATTTCGCGCAGATGATTGAAGTGGCTTGTTTACACAACAAGCCCGTTCGTATTGGCGTGAACTGGGGCAGCTTGGACCAAGAGTTATTGGCCAAAATGATGGATCAAAACAGTCAGCGCTCTCAACCATTGGCCGCGCAAGCCGTGATGCGTGAGGCCTTGGTGGTTTCTGCGATCAGCAATGCTGAGCGCGCCGAGGTGCTGGGTTTGCCAGGCAATATGATTGTTTTGTCGTGCAAAGTCAGTCATGTACAGGATTTGATTGCCGTATATCGCGAACTTTCAAAACGCTGTGACTACCCCTTGCATTTGGGTTTGACAGAGGCGGGGATGGGTACCAAAGGTGTGGTGGCCTCAACGGCTGCATTGGCGGTGTTGTTGCAAGAAGGCATTGGCGACACGATTCGCATCTCTTTGACCCCAGAGCCAGGTGGTGATCGTTGCCGTGAAGTGGTGGTAGCCCAAGAAATCTTGCAAACCATGGGTATGCGGGCATTCACGCCGATGGTGATCGCTTGTCCGGGTTGCGGTCGCACGACGAGCACGGTGTTTCAAGAGTTGGCCGACGATATTCAGCGCTATTTGCGTCAGCAGATGCCGATTTGGAAAGCGCAGTTTCCCGGTGTTGAGTCCATGAATGTCGCTGTGATGGGTTGCGTGGTCAATGGGCCTGGCGAGAGCCGACATGCAAATATTGGTATCAGTTTGCCTGGTACCGGCGAGGTACCCGCTGCGCCTGTCTATGTGGACGGCGAGCGCACGGTGACACTCAAAGGCGATCACATTGCCCAAGAGTTTCAAGTGATCGTTGAGCAGTACGTCCAGCGGCGCTATGGTCAAGGGAATCAAAATTCCCAATGATTGGTTAAATAAATGACGAGTGAATTTAAGAAACTGACCGCAATCCGCGGCATGAACGACGCCTTGCCAGATGATTCGGCCGCCTGGGAGACTCTTGAGGGCGTTTTACGTGATTGGCTGGGGCAGTACGGCTACGTCAACATGAGAGTGCCTGTGCTCGAGCACACGCGCCTGTTTACCCGCGGTATCGGTGAAGTGACCGATATTGTTGAAAAAGAAATGTATTCTTTTACCGATTCGCTCAACGGCGAATCGCTAACCCTGCGACCAGAATTCACGGCTGGTATGGTGCGAGCAACCATTGAGCACAACTTGCTTTACGACCGACCTCGTCGCGTATACACCATGGGCCCGGTGTTTCGACATGAGCGCCCTCAGCGAGGACGCTATCGGCAGTTCCATCAGCTTGATGTTGAGGCACTGGGTTTGTCAGGACCCGATGTTGATGCCGAGTTGATTTTGATGACAGCCCGCCTTTGGCACAGGCTCGGTCTTGATGGCATGGCGCTCGAAGTCAATTCGCTCGGCCAGCCTGAGGAACGCCAAGCGCATCGTAGCGCTTTGATTGCGCACCTTGAAAAGCATCGTGACATTCTAGATGAGGACGGTTTACGTCGGCTCTACAGCAACCCTTTGCGCGTGCTCGACACCAAAAACCCAGCCTTGCAAGACATGGCTGATGCCGCACCCCGGTTGTTTGAATTTCTGGGTGCGAAATCTAGGGTGCATTTTGATGGGGTTTGTGCCCGCTTGACTGATGCTGGCGTGGCCTACCGTGTTAATCCGCGGATGGTGCGGGGGTTGGACTATTACAACCTCACCGTGTTTGAGTGGGTTACCGACAAGCTCGGTGCCCAAGCCACGGTGTGTGGCGGTGGTCGTTACGATGACTTGATCGCTTTGTTGGGTGGTAAACCCGCGCCAGCGGTTGGTTTCGCCATCGGTATGGAGCGATTGCTTGATTTGTGGTCTCAATCACGCACGCCAGCGCCGGTGGTTGAGTGTCAGGTTTACCTGATTCATCAGGGCGATTTAGCTCAGCGACGCGCGGCACTCTTGGCTGAAGGTTTGAGAGATCAAGGCCTTAAGGTGATTGTTCACGCGGGATCGCCAGGCTTTAAGGCGCAGTTTCGCCGGGCTGATGCCAGTGGGGCTAGCTTTGCGGTTATCCTTGGTGAGGATGAATTGGCTGCAGGTGAAGCATCAGTAAAAGGGTTGAGGGTGGATCAATCGGCTGCAAACGACACTCAAACGCGAGTGCCGTTTGAAATGCTAGCGAAATTTATCATGGATAAGGTTTGACAGAATGGCGTACGACTTAGAAGAACAGGAACAAATTGAACAACTCAAAGCGTGGTGGCGCAAGTACGGCGCCCTGACCCTTGGGTTGCTGACGCTGGTGCTGGTGGTGTTGTTGGGTTGGCAAAGTTGGAACTGGTATCAGGGTCAACAGGCCAGCCAAGCGCGTGGCTATTTTGAGGCGTTGGAGCGTGCGAACCAAGAGGGTGGAGATGATGCCATTCCTCGTGTGTTAGCCGCCATGGGTACGTTGCAAACCGAGTTCCCGGATACTGATTACGCGGGTCGAGCGGCATTACTGGCAGCACAGGCCTTACAAAAAGCTGATGACTTACCGGCGGCGCAATCCATCTTGGTGTGGCTCAGTGCTAGCAAACACACTGCTTTGGCGCCCATCGCGAAAATAAGATTGGCTGGTCTTTTTCTTGACCAGCAGCAGTATGACCAAGCCTTAAATGCCTTGCAGTCGCCTGCGCCTTCATTTGAGGCGCTGTTTGCAGATCGTCGGGGTGATGTTTACGCCGCTAAAGGTGAGCCACAAAAGGCACTTGAGCAGTGGCGTCTGGCGCTTGCGTCCTTAGGCGGCAATCAAGGGCTGGCCAGCGCTTTGCAGCTCAAAATCGACATGTTAGGTGGATAAATGCGGGTAAGCGGCAACGACACAAACAACAATTGGCTCCCAAGGGCTGGCGCGACCCCACGCCTATGTCGTGGCGTGCTGATGGGTTTGATGACGGTCTTTATTGCAGGGTGTTCATCGTGGTTTGAATCAGATGACCGTAACGAACCCACGCCACTGACGACGTTTCCTCAAAAAATAGAAGCCAGTGTTTCTTGGCGTGCGCCAGTTGGTAGCGGTAGTTCTTACGGTTTTGCGCCAGTGGTCGTCGGCAATAACGTCTATGCGGCGTCAACGAGCGGCAATTTGGCGCGTATTGACTTAACCACAGGTGCGACTGTCTGGAATGTACAACTGGATAAAAAGTTGTCGGCTGGTGTTGGCGCTGATGAAAGCACAGTGGTGGTGGTAACCCCTCAGGCTGAAGTCATTGCGCTTGATGTGGATGGTAAAGAAAAGTGGCGCGTGAAGGCATCGAGTGAAGTTAACCACACGCCATGGGTCGGAAAGGGTGTGGTAATCGTGCGTGCGGGCGACTATCGCGTGCAGGCCTTTAACGCAGAAAACGGAGAGCGGATTTGGAGTGTCCAGCGGCCTGGACCTGCGCTCTCATTACGCGCGCCGTCACGCATGGTCTTCACCCAGGACCTCATCATCACTGGCATGCCGGGTGGGCGGTTGTTGGCCATTGAGCCGGCCACTGGCGCGGCAATCTGGGAAGGTATTGTGGCTGTGCCCCGCGGCGCTAGTGACCTAGAACGTGTCAATGACATCGTGGGCATCCCCTCTGTGCAGGGTGATTTGTTGTGTGCAGTCGCCTATCAAGGCCGGGTCACTTGCTTTGATATTGCACGCGGTGGTTCGATGACTTGGGCAAATAACTTTTCCAGTATTGTTGGGCTCGCGATCGATGCCAAACATGTTTACGCCCCCGATGCACGTAGCACCATTTCGGCGTTTGAATTGAAAGAAGGTGCTGTGGCTTGGCGCCAAGCGGCATTGCGTAATCGTCAGGTCACCGAGCCCGCCGTCCTTGGCGATGCTTTGGTGTTGGGCGATTTTGAAGGATTTGTTCATGTGCTCTCAACTGAAAACGGGGCCTTTATGGCCCGCGTGGCGGTTGGTGGTGGTGTGATGCGATCGCCAGTGCAAAGCACGCCCAAGGGCGCTTTGGTGCAAGCTGGTGATAGCTCTGTTTCTCTTATTCGGTTGAATTGATTCGTGGCTCTTAAACCTGTCGTCACTTTGGTGGGGCGTCCAAACGTCGGTAAGTCAACCTTGTTTAATCGGTTGACTCGGTCTCGATCGGCCTTGGTGGCAGACTTTTCTGGTCTGACCCGAGATCGGCACTACGGTGAGGGACGGATGGGTGACATCCCCTTTATTGTGGTTGATACTGGCGGCTTTGAGCCAGTGGCCAAGACTGGCATTTTGCATCACATGGCCAAGCAAACAGAACAAGCCATTGCTGAGTCTGATGTGGTTGTTTTCTTGGTCGATGCGCGCGCGGGTTTGAATGCTCACGACCGTGAAATTGCCAATTTATTGAGAAAGTTGGCGCAGACTGTCATCGTTTGTGTCAATAAAGCCGAAGGCATGTCTCATACATCCGCTGTGGCGGAGTTTTTTGAGCTTGGCTTGGGCCAGCCGCATGCCATTTCTGCCTCGCATGGCGATGGTGTTGGGTTGCTTATCGAGGCTGCCTTAGATTCTTTTCGTGAGCCCGCCAGTCAGACCACTGAGGCTCTGGGCGATGGGGATACTTTTGAGCCGACTGACGAAACAGAGCACCGAATCAAGCTTGCGATTGTGGGGCGACCAAACGTTGGAAAGTCGACGCTAATCAACACATTTGTTGGCGAAAATCGGGTGATTGCATTTGACATGCCGGGCACCACGCGTGATGCCATCGAGATCGAGTTCGAACGAGATGGCCGACAGTACACCCTCATCGATACAGCGGGCCTGCGACGACGTGGAAAGGTGTTCGAAGCGGTGGAAAAGTTTTCAGTCATCAAGACGCTTCAGGCCATTGAGGCTTGTAATGTCGTTTTGTTGATGGTTGATGCACAGCAAGACATTTCAGACCAAGACGCGCACATTGCGGGTTTCGTGGTTGAGTCGGGTCGAGCGCTTGTGGTCGCCATTAACAAATGGGACAACATCAGCCGTGAGCAGCGCGAACGGATTGAGCGCGAGTACGAGCGCAAATTGCGATTTTTGTCCTTCGCCAAGCTTCACCACATATCAGCGCTACGTGGTCAAGGTGTCAATGCCGTCTTGCGTTCCGTGAAAAGTGCGCATGCAGCCGCTTTCAGCAAACTCTCGACGCCTAAGCTCACGCGCACGTTGGAGGATGCTGTGGCACAGCAGCAGCCACCCAGAAGGGGTATCTTTAGGCCCAAGATGCGCTATGCCCACCAAGGTGGGCAGAACCCACCACTAATCATCATTCATGGCAATGCCCTTGATTCGGTGTCTGATCCATACAAGCGTTACTTAGAGTCTAAATTCAGAGACGTTTTTGAGCTAGCCGGTACGCCATTGCGTATTCAGTTCAAGTCTTCTCACAACCCCTATGTCGATGGTTAAGGCGTGATGAGTCAATTTTGGAGCCCCGTGGTCCAATCGTTGCAGCCGTATGTTCCTGGCGAGCAGCCCTTGGTCGAGAACCTGATCAAACTTAACACCAATGAGCATCCCTATGGCCCTTCGCCTAGGGCTTTGGCAGCCATTGAAGCTGCAACGAATGACAGCCTCAGACTCTACCCCGATCCCACCGCCGGTGCGCTCAAGCAAGCGCTGGCCAAGCGCTACGGCTTAAATGTTGATCAAGTCTTTGTTGGCAATGGTTCAGATGAGGTCTTGGCGCACACGTTTTTTGCGCTTCTGAATCAAGAGCGGCCTTTATTGTTTCCTGACCTGACGTATGGGTTTTACCCCGTTTATTGCCAGTTGTTTGGAATCAAGCACCGATTGGTGCCACTTGATGAGGCGTTTCAAATCCGCGTTAGCGACTATATGGATCAAGGCGATCAGCAGGCTGGCGCGATTATTTTCCCCAATCCCAATGCGCCCACTGGGCGAGCCTTGCCGCTATCAGATATTGAAGCGGTCGTTCGAGCGAATCCAACCATTCCCGTCGTCATTGATGAGGCGTATGTGGATTTTGGTGCGCAAAGTGCTGTGGCGCTTTTGGGGCAATACCCGAACTTGTTGGTGGTGCATTCCATGTCCAAGTCTCGCTCTTTGGCGGGCTTGAGAGTGGGCTACGCCCTTGGCGCACCTGATCTGGTGGCGGGTCTGGAACGAGTCAAAGATAGTTTCAATTCTTACCCCCTAGACCGATTGGCTCAGGCTGGTGCCTTGGCTGCTGTTGAGGATACGGCCTACTACGAAACGGCGAGCCAAAAAGTGGTGGCTACTCGGGACAAATTGACCGAAAGTTTGCAAGGTCTTGGGTTCGAAGTATTACCCTCGAGCGCTAATTTTGTGTTTGCTCGCCATCCTGAACACCAGGGAAAAAAATTAGCGGACCGCCTGCGAGAACGCGCTATTTTGGTCCGACATTTCAAACACCCTCGGATCGAAGACTTTTTACGCATCACGGTGGGAACTCCTGAGCAGTGCGACAGTCTGATAAAAGCTTTGGCTCAATGCCTACGCCATTAAGGTTCTTCTGGTAAACCCGAAGAAAAGCCGGTAGAGTCTAGGCAGCGGTTTGTGCACTGCAATGTCATGATGCTCAGCACAAAATGAATATTAAAAAAAACGAACACATCACTCTGGAGTTAGCCAATGAGTAACAAGGGGCAAACCCTGCAAGACCCTTTCCTTAACGCCTTGCGTAAGGAACATATTCCTGTTTCTATTTATTTGGTCAACGGGATTAAGTTACAAGGGCATATTGAGTCGTTTGACCAATACGTGGTGTTGCTAAGAAACACAGTTACGCAGATGGTTTACAAACATGCGATTTCGACTGTGGTGCCTGCCAAAGCAGTGACCTTGCCCCAGGAGGGCGAAAACGCTGAATAACCTGTCTGTCTGGGATATCAAATAATGCAAGCGCTCATCATCGGTGTTGATTTAGGCTTGCCAGACTATCTCGCTCAACGCGAAGAATTCGATATGCTCGCAAAAGGAGCCGGCGCTGTTGTGGTTGGTCAAATCACAGCTCGTCGGGACAGACCGGATGCGGCCTACTTTATCGGTTCAGGCAAGGCCGACGAAGTCGCGTTGTTGGTCGATGAGACACAGGCAGATATTGTTTTATTTGACCAGCCTTTGTCACCCGCTCAGCAAAGAAACTTAGAGCGAAAGTTCAATGTTCGCGTCGTCGATCGGGTGGCTCTGATTCTAGACATTTTTGCTTTGCGCGCCAAAAGTCACGAGGGTAAGTTGCAGGTTGAATTGGCCCAGCTGCAGCATTTGTCGACACGGTTGACCCGTATGTGGAGTCACTTAGAGCGTCAGCGCGGTGGTATTGGCATGCGAGGGCCGGGTGAGTCTCAACTTGAAATGGACCGCCGTATGATTGGCGACAAGGTCAAAGTGCTCAAGGAGCGGTTAAGTCGTTTGCAACGCCAACGCGTGACGCAGCGGCGTGCCCGAGCTAGGGGTGCTTCGACCTCGATTTCGTTGGTTGGTTATACCAATGCCGGCAAATCGACGCTCTTTAATGCCCTAACGCACGCCGATGCCTATGCGGCAGATCAGTTGTTTGCCACGCTTGACACAACAACCCGTAAGCTTTGGGTAGAAGGAACAGGGCAGGTTACGATTTCAGACACGGTCGGTTTTATACGAGATTTGCCACATACTTTGATTGCTGCTTTTCGGGCGACCTTGGAAGAAGCGATTCACGCCGATGTGCTGTTTCACGTTGTCGACGCCTCGAGTGATCAACGCGACGAGCAAATTCACCAAGTCCAGCGCGTTTTATTGGATATTGGTGCCGGTGATGTGCCTCAAGTGATGGTCTATAACAAAATAGATAACCTTGGTCTGCCTGCGAGAATAGAACGCGATGCCCATGGTACGATTCAAAAGATTTTTGTCAGTGCACAACAAAGGGAAGGCTTGAATTTCGTTCGTCAAGCCATTGCTGAGTTTGCCTTAAGCGCGGAAACCCATGCGATTCACTAAAAAAATATTCAATTTGAATGATCCCGGTTGGGGTCGTGATTCAGATAAGCAGCATAACAATGCTGAGCCCCCTCGTCGCCCCAATCAAGACGGACCACCTGACTTGGATCAAGTCTGGAAGGACTTTAATCGGCGTCTGAACGGCTTGTTTGGTAAAGGCGGTGGCAGACGACCTTCTGGCCCCAACGGGCCGAACGGCTCACCGCCGTTTGGCGGTGGCGGTCTAACACCCAAGCAAACGAAAGTGGGTTTTGGTGTGGTGGGTGCCGCGATCGTTTTACTGTGGCTTGGTAGTGGTTTCTTTATTGTTCAAGAAGGCCAGGTCGGTGTGATTACGCAGTTTGGTGCTTACAAAAGCACAGCGCAAGCGGGCTTTCAGTGGCGCTACCCATATCCTTTTCAGCAATCTGAGATTGTCGACGTGTCGCAGCTGCGAACCTACGAAGTGGGTTTCAGGGGCAACGCACGCAACAAGGTTGCGCCCGAAGCCTTGATGTTAACGTCGGATGAAAATATTGTTGATATCCAGTTCGTGGTCCAGTACCGGGTTCAACCGACTGGCGCTCCTGATTATTTGTTTAAGACACGCGATCCTGATGAGTCAGTACACCAAGTCGCGCAGAGTTCAATGCGTGAAGTTGTTGGTGGTCGCAAGATGGACTTTGTGCTCTATGAGGGCCGTACACAAGTGGCCGCTGACGTGCAACGGATTATGCAAGATGTTCTAGACAGATACCAAACAGGCATTTTGGTGAGTAGCGTTGCGATTCAAAACGTTCAACCGCCCGAGCAAGTTCAAGCCGCGTTTGATGATGCCGTCAAAGCGGGTCAGGACCGTGAGCGACAAATTAACGAAGGCGAAGCGTACAAGAATCAGGTTGTGCCACTGGCCCGTGGTCAAGCGTCTCGGATGCTGGAGCAAGCCGAAGGTTACCGGGCGAAAGTGACTGGTGACGCCGAAGGTAATACGTCTCGTTTCTTGAGTATTTTGACGCAGTATCAAAAAGCGCCTGGTGTTCAGCGCGAGCGTATGTACCTAGAAACAATGCAGGAAATGTTCGCGCAATCGAGCAAAGTCTTTGTTGATACTGATGCGAGCAACAGCATGTTGTATTTGCCTCTGGACAAGATCATGCAGCAAAGTCTGCAAGGTCCTACCATCGACCGAACAAATCCCATGACACCGCAGCCGGCTGTGCCATCACCGGGTCAAACCAGTCAGCGACCGACGTTAAACCAGACAATGCAGAACACATTGTCACGTGAACGTCCTGTGCGCTAAGGGGCTAAGATGAAAAACAAACTTGCTGCATTATTAATCGCCATTGCCGTTGTTGCTGGTGTATTTTCGACAACAGTGTTTACGGTTGGTGAGCGAAACTTCGCGTTGGTGTTTGCTTTGGGTGAGGTTCGCCGCGTTTTGACCGAACCAGGCCTCTATTTCAAGCTACCACCGCCATTTCAAAACGTGGTGATGCTTGATCGCCGCTTGCTGACCATTGACTCGCAAGAAGCTGAGCGCATTCAGACCTCAGAAAAGAAAAACCTATTGATTGATTCGTTCGTCAAATGGCGCATTTCTGATCCACGGCTCTATTACGTGACGTTTGCTGGTGATGAGCGGGCGGCAAGATTACGTCTGCAGGCCCAAATCCGTGACGCTTTGAACGCTTCGGTCAACGTGCGTACTGTTCGTGATGTTGTGGCTCTTGAGAGAGATGTCATCATGGATGAGGTGCGTGAAAGCGTCCGTCGTCGTGCATTGCCCCTGGGCGTGGATATTGTTGACGTTCGTTTGAAGCGAATTGAGTTTGCGCCTGAGATTGCCGAGTCGGTTTATCGACGGATGGAGTCTGAGCGTCTGCGAGTGGCCAACGAGTTGCGCTCCATTGGTGCTGCTGAAGGTGAGAAAATCCGAGCCAGCGCTGACCGTGAGCGTGAGCAGATTGTTGCTGAAGCCTATGCCAAAGCCCAAGCCGCCATGGGTGAGGGCGATGCCGCCGCCGCGGCGCTTTATGGTGCGGCTTACAGTCAAGATGCAGATTTTTTCAGCTTTTACAAAAGCCTAGAGGCCTACAGGCAGTCGTTCGGTCGCACCAGCGACGTGCTGATCGTGGATCCCAGTTCGGACTTCTTCCGCTTCATGAAGTCTCCAACGGGCAGACCAGCCCAGTAACTTATAATATGATGCAAGCTTAGAATGGGTTGTACTGAAGTGGCGGCTTGTTGGGTTCGCGCCCCAAGCCGCTTTTTTTTGTTCAAACGTAGACGACTGATATGAATGGCAATTGGCTTTTGCCTGAGCATTTTGCAGATGTTTTGCCTGCTGAAGCTCGGCGAATAGAAGATTTGCGTCGTGCGCTGCTTGATTTGTTTCGAACCTGTGGGTTTGAGACGGTTTCGCCGCCGCTGCTCGAATACATTGATCCGTTGTTAACGGGGGCGGGTCAGGACTTAAACCTTAAGACGTTTAAGCTCATTGATCAGCTCTCTGGTCACACCCTCGGGCTGCGTGCTGACATGACGCCCCAGATAACCCGTATTGATGCTCACCTCCTTAATCGGCCGGGTGTGACGCGCTTGTGCTACTGCGGGCCGGTCCTTCATGCGCGCCCATCTGGCTTATTGGCGAGTCGAGAGTTGTTGCAAATTGGTGCTGAGATCTTTGGCCACGGTGGCGTAGAGGCTGACCTTGAAATCATACGTTTGGCTGCACAAAGTTTGTCGGTCAGTGGTGTCGAAGATTATCAGTTGGTTTTGTGCCACGATGGTTTGGTACGCACTTTGATTGAGTCTGATCCGCAGGCGTCGGCTCGTGGCGACGAGATTATTGCGCTCTTGCGAGACAAAGACTTGCCTGGGTTATCGGCCTTGGGGCAGGGCACACAACCCTTGGCCACGAAAACGGTTAACGCACTGATGGCATTACCCCGCTTGTACGGCGATCGGTCCGTGATTGAGCGGGCGCGAACCACCTTGCCAAGCCTGCCAGGCGTTACTGAAGCACTCGATACCTTGTCAACGGTATTTGATGCCCATGCGTCGTTGGCAATCAGCGTTGATTTGGCTGATACCGGTGCTTACGGTTACCACAGCGGCGTGACTTTTTCTTTTTACGCGCAAGGCTGGCACGATGCACTGGTTCGTGGCGGGCGCTACGATAACGTCAGCCTGGCCTTTGGGCGAGCAAGGCCTGCAACAGGCTTTAGTATGGACTTGAGGCGCACGGCCATGGGTGCCGGGCCAGCCCCTCAGTCTTTGGCGATATTGGCACCCGCGAGTACAGATCAGGCATTGGCTGACGAAATTGCGAGTTTGCGGGCAGCAGGTGAGATTGTTGTTCAGTTATTTCCGGGTGAGGCAGCTCAACATGATGAGTTTGTCTTTGATCGCGAACTAATGCATGACGGCCGCCAGTGGGTCGTGAGTGCTGTTCAGACCAAGTGAGTGAAAGCAGACATGAGTAAAAATGTGGTTGTTATTGGTACCCAATGGGGTGACGAGGGAAAAGGAAAGATTGTTGACTGGTTGGCTGAATCAGCCTTCGGCGTCGTTCGTTTTCAAGGTGGGCATAACGCGGGTCATACGTTGTGGATTAAGGGTCAAAAGACGATTCTTCGCTTGATTCCCTCTGGCATCATGCACCCCGAAGTGACTTGCTACATCGGCAACGGTGTTGTGCTTTCGCCGCAAGCGCTGCTCAAAGAAATTGAGGAGCTAGAGCAAGCTGGGCTGAGCGTGCGCGACCGATTAAAAATTGCCCCCTCCTGCCCACTGATATTGCCCTACCATGTCGCCTTGGATCAGGCGCGCGAGTTAAAGCGCGGTGCTGAAAAAATTGGAACCACGGGTCGAGGTATTGGACCTGCATATGAAGATAAGGTGGCAAGACGCGCGTTGCGGGTGCAAGACTTATACGACCCTGTCGCGTTTCGTGCCCAATTAGAGGAAGTGCTTGACTTGCATAACCACACGCTGACGACTTACCTCGGTGCAGAAGCGGTTTCAGTGCAAGCGGTATTCGATGAAGCCATGGCCATTGCACCAGCACTGGCGCCAATGATTCACGATGTGAGCCAACTGCTTAACCAGGCGCAAAAAGACGGTCATAACTTGCTTTTTGAAGGCGCGCAGGGCGCTTTGCTAGACGTGGATCATGGCACTTACCCCTTCGTGACAAGCAGCAACTGTATTTCTGGTGCTGCAGCCGCTGGCGCAGGGGTGGGCCCCCAGTCATTGCATCACGTGTTGGGTATTACCAAGGCTTACACCACGCGAGTGGGATCTGGACCGTTTCCAACGGAGCTACTCGATACGGTGGGTGCGCATTTGGCAAGTGTTGGCAAAGAATTTGGTTCGGTTACCGGTCGTGCTCGCCGCACTGGTTGGTTTGATGGCGCCGCCCTCAAACGCTCAGTTCAGCTCAACGGCATTACCGGGTTGTGTATCACCAAGTTGGACGTTCTTGATGGTCTGGAAACCGTATCACTGGGGATTGGCTATCAGATTGATGGCCAATTTACCGAGTTGCTACCCTTTGGTGCCTCAGCAGTGGCCAAGGCCGAACCAGTGATGGAGGAAATGCCTGGGTGGTCGGATTCAACGGTTGGTGTGACACAGTTCGATGAGTTGCCTGAAAACGCCCGTCGGTATTTATTACGGATTGCCGAGCTTTGTGAAGTGCCAATCGACATGGTCTCGACCGGTCCTGATCGTGATGAAACGATTTTGTTGCGCCATCCATTTAAGGGCTAGGACTTGAGCAACCCGGTTGACACAGAAAAGGATATTTGGGTCAGTTGGGACCAATACCATCGGCTGATAGAAAATCTTGCCATTGCCATCCATGATTCGGCTTGGGCGTTTGATCAGATTATTTGCGTGGCCCGGGGCGGTTTGCGTGTTGGTGATGTGTTGTCGAGGCTATACCGGTTGCCACTGGCTGTTCTGTCGGCAAGCAGTTATCGAGGCAACTCAGGCCAAGAGCAGGGGCAGCTCGACATTGCGCCTGAGATATCATTGGCCTCAGGCGAGCCCTCTGGCAGAGTACTGCTCGTTGATGACATGGTTGATACAGGATTGACATTTGCACAGGTGCATTTGCATTTGCTGAGCAAGTATCCTGCGATCAAGGAAATCCGTACCGCTGTGATTTGGTGGAAAGCGCATTCGATGGCAAAGCCTGATTATCACGCCCAATTTTTAGAGGGCAGCCCATGGATTCACCAGCCATTTGAAGCTTACGACAGCCTAAGCTTAGAAGCATTAAAAGAGACCAGGTGAGTCTTCACAGGCTGAATTAAGCCACCTGTTATGACGTTACTAACCTCCCTTGTGCTATATTAATGGGCTACCGGATAATTTCGTGTTTCACGAGCGCTTTGTCAAAAAAGCCTTATGAGACCCAAACCCTTACACTTAATAACGAATAGACAATATGCCAATTGTTCGACTGAAAGAAAATGAGCCGTTTGAAGCCGCTTTGCGCCGTTTTAAGCGCACCATCGAGAAAACGGGTCTTTTGACCGAGCTGCGCGCACGTGAGTTTTATGAAAAGCCAACGGCAGAGCGCAAGCGCAAACAAGCTGCTGCTGTTAAGCGCCACTACAAGCGTATTCGTAGCCAGCAACTGCCACCGCGGCTTTATTAATCGCGGGCGCAAGCTGTCGCGTTTTGCGCGTATGTCTTGATCCCCGATTCATTCATCCAAGAGCTACTTGCCCGGGTCGACGTTGTTGACGTCGTCGGGCGTTACGTGCAGCTTAGAAAAGGCGGCATCAACCTTTTGGGGTTGTGTCCTTTTCATCAGGAAAAGTCTCCTTCTTTCACGGTCAGCCCAAACAAACAGTTCTATCACTGCTTTGGTTGCGGTGCCCATGGCAGTGCCATCACGTTTTTGATGAACCACACGGGTTCAAGTTTTCCCGATACCGTTCAATCGCTCGCCAGTAGCGTGGGTATGTCGGTGCCGCAAAACAATGCGTCACCCGCCACACGCCAGCGTGCCGCACAGCGTAAAGACGAGCAGTCAGCGCACGTTAAAGTGCTTGAGACGGCTCAGTCGTATTTCAAAGCACAGCTGAAAAAGAGTCCCGAAGCCATCACCTATCTTAAGTCGCGCGGCCTGACAGGTGAAATCGCTGCGCAATACGGTCTTGGTTGGGCACCCGACGATCGACAAGGACTGGCGAGTGTGTTTGCTCGCTATGAGGATCCCTTGTTGGTGGAAGCCGGTCTGGTCATTGAATCTGATGATGGCAGGCGATACGACCGTTTCCGTGCTCGAGTGATGTTTCCTATCCGCAACACCCGCGGTCAGATTGTTGGCTTTGGTGGCCGAATTATTGGTCGTGGTGAGCCGAAGTACCTCAACTCGCCTGAGACACCCGTGTTTAACAAGGGTCAGGAGCTCTACGGTGCTTGGGAGGGACGGCAAGACATCCGTAGCGATGCTCAGGTTGTGGTGGTTGAAGGCTATATGGACGTTGTCGGATTGGCGCAGCTTGGCATTGGTAATGCGGTGGCAACGCTGGGGACGGCCACCACACCGGATCACATCAGAAAGCTGATACGGTTGACAGATCGAATTGTTTTTAGTTTTGATGGTGATGCGGCTGGTCGCAGAGCCGCTTGGCGGGCCTTGCAAACGTCTTTACCGCTGTTGAAAGATGATTTATCGGTTCGTTTTTTATTTTTGCCAGCTGGTCACGACCCCGATACTTACATTCGTGAATTTGGCCAGGCTGCGTTTCGCGCCTACTTAAAAGATTCGGTTTCCCTGTCGGCTTTCTTAACGGATGAGTTGGGTCATCGGCACCGCCTAGACGAACCCGAAGGGCGTTCTGCGTGCACCCATGAAGGTGCGCCTATTTTGGCGCAACTGCCACAAGGGGCCATGCGTCGGCAAATTTTGAATGAGTTTGCGCAGTTGGTGCGACTAACGCCTCAGGAGCTTGACGGTATTCTTGAGCGACAGCCCGTGCCTGGCGTCGCCGCGACGGTTTATCGATCGCCGAACGCTGAGGTTGTGCCTTTCGAAAGTCGCCGCCAAGAGTCTGGCGCGACAGCATCAAGGATCACATTCAATCAGCGGCGCACAGTAGCGCCCTTGGCCAAGCGACTGTTGTCATTACTGCTGGCGCACCCCAACTTGGTTGAAAGCTTGGGCGAGCAGCAGCTCGATGTCTTGGAAAGCGACCCAAACTTGTCCTTGGTGCGTGAATTTATTGTGTTGGTTCAAGGCACGGGCGCTCGTCACCTTGGGGCATTGCTTGAGGCGGCCGATGCTCAAACGGATTTGGCGCAGGTGCTGACCGATCTGTCAGCTGACATCATGGGGCAAACCGACTTACCAGATCCGCATACCGAGTGGGAGGATGCATTGGGTCGAATAGATCTCGATAACCTAAAACGTGCGCAAGCCGCCCTTGTGGCTCAAGGTCTGGATGATCCCAAAGCAATTGAGCAATATCAGGAACTTGCTCGTCGTATCCACGGTCTAACAAGAAATTAAGCGATTCAGCATCCCCGTCAGCCAATAGGTGAAAATACGGGTAAAATGTTTGGTTGCCTCGTGATTTTACTGAGCATTAAGGATGATCAACTAAAGCTGCGGCCGCTTACGACACGCCAGCTTTTCATCCAGGACGACAGTCCACCGACTCATTGTTAAAACCGCGTTGGCATCTGCAAGAACCGGGCAATGCATGATGCACCTTGTTGATTCGTTAACGGGTGTATCACGTTTTGTCGAATGATAACCAGGCGCACTTGCTTGCAATTGCCGCGTGGTTCGGCGCCGCCGGCGGTTTGGTGGCGATAGATACGTATCAAATGACTCAAACACAGGGCTATGATGACGACAACACGCCGCGAGACCAATACCAAAAGCAAAGCTACCAAACACACCACGGCTAAAAAAGCGACCAAAGCCAAGCCAATTGCGAAGACTGCCGTTAAGGCAACTGCCAAGACTGCGGTTGTTATCACGTCGGTAGCAGTCAGCAAAGCCAGCAAGGTCAGTAAAAGTAGCAAAAGCACTGTGTCTAAAACTTTGCCAGTCAGCAAGAAAGTAGCCAAGGCGCCCACCTCATCGGCGGCTAAAAAGGCCGTCCCCACCAAGACGCCGATTAAGGTGGTGAGTGCTAAAAAAGCCCCACCAAAGTCGGCAGCGCAATCACCGAAGGACAAAATGAAGCCGGTAACAAAGGCGAAAGCAGCGACGAAAGTGGCAACCAAAGCAGCAGCAAAACCAGCAACCAAAGTGGTGGCAAAACCAGCAACCAAAGTGGTGGCAAAACCAGCAACCAAAGTGGTGGCAAAACCAGTAGCCAAAGTAGCAACCAAACCGACCGTTAAGCCCGCAGTGACGGTAAGCAAAAAAGTAACGACCCCAGCCGCATCAAAAGTTGCAACTAAAGTTGCGACCAAAGTTGTGGCCAAAAAAGTGGCTGACAAAACGACAAAGTCAGTCGGTGCGTCGCAAGCCACCGAGGTGCAAAAAAAGACCCGTCAGAAGGCCAGCACGGGTACGTCCGATGGTAGCGATGGCGACGAAGTGGCTGTCAAGCCCCGTGCCAAGAGCAGCATTCCAACGGGTCGTCGACCGGGTCGGCCATCGAAGAATCCTGATGCCAATCAAGATTTTGATGAAAACGAAGGTGATGGTGAAGTTATTCCGGAAATCAAGCCGGTTAAACGTGGCAAACGCGGCAAAGGCGATGCAAAAGACTTGATCTCTCGCGGTCCCTTGACCCCAGAAGAGTATGAGGCCCGTCGTAACAGGCTCAAGCAACTGATCAAGCTCGGTAAAGATCGGGGCTATCTGACCTATGGTGAGATTAACGATCACTTGCCTGACGATCTGGTTGATGCCGAAGCGATCGACGGCATCATCAGCACGTTTAGCGACATGGGAATTGCCGTCTACGACCAAGCGCCTGACGCTGAAACATTGCTCATGAGCGAGAACGCACCCGTTGCGTCAAGCGATGATGATGTTGAAGATGAGGCGGACGCCGCGCTCACGACTGTGGATTCCGATTTTGGGCGAACGACTGATCCCGTTCGGATGTACATGCGTGAAATGGGTACCGTTGAACTGCTGACCCGCGAGGGCGAGATTGAAATCGCCAAGCGTATCGAAGAGGGTCTCAAGCACATGGTAATGGCCATTTCGGCATGCCCGACAACGGTGAATGAGATTTTGGCGCATGTGCAGCGTGTCAAAGAGTCACAAGCCCAAATCGAAGAGATTGTGGATGGCTTGGTCGACCCTGAAGACGGTTCCGAATACGCTGGTGCTGGAATTGCAGACGAAAGCGACGAGGACGGTCCCGCTGGTGGTATGAGCAGTAAGCAGATTGAGGCTCTCCGTGTCCAAGCGCTTGCCAAGTTTGAAATTGTCGGCAAAGAGTTTGAAAAAATGCGGAATGCCTACCAAGTGGGCGGCTATAAGTCTGATGCTTATTTGAATGCACAGGCTATCATTCAGACTGAAATGATGGGCATTCGCTTTACAGCCAAAATGGTTGAGCGCCTGGCTGACACGTTGCGTCGTCAAGTTGAGGAAGTCAGAAGCTTTGAGCGCGCTGTGCTCTACACCTGCGTCGAGCGCGCAGGCATGCCACGGGCGCACTTCATCAAGACATTTCCTGGTAACGAGACCAACTTGGAATGGGTGATAGGCGAGGTCGCAGGCGGTCACGCTTACTCCGTGATTTTGGAACGTCATGTGCCTACTGTGCAAGAACTGCAACAAAAGCTCATCGACCTTCAAAACCGCGTTGTGTTGCCTTTGAAAGATCTCAAAGACGTCAACAAGCGCATGGCAACTGGTGAAGCGAAAGCACGCAAGGCCAAGCGGGAAATGACTGAGGCTAACTTGCGTTTGGTGATCTCGATCGCCAAAAAATACACCAACCGTGGTTTGCAATTCTTGGATCTGATTCAAGAAGGCAACATTGGCTTGATGAAAGCGGTTGATAAATTTGAATACCGCCGCGGCTATAAGTTTTCGACTTACGCCACTTGGTGGATTCGACAGGCCATCACGCGGTCTATCGCTGACCAAGCACGTACGATCCGTATCCCCGTTCATATGATTGAAACGATCAATAAGATGAACCGGATTAATCGCCAAATCTTGCAAGAAACCGGTTCTGAACCTGACCCCGCGACATTGGCAGCCAAGATGGATATGCCTGAAGACAAAATCCGTAAGATTTTGAAGATCGCCAAAGAACCTATCTCGATGGAAACACCGATTGGCGACGATGACGACTCTCATTTGGGTGACTTCATCGAAGACGGCGCCACCTTGGCTCCGGCCGAAGCGGCTTTGCATAACTCGATGCGTGACGTGGTCAAAGAAGTGCTTGACTCGTTGACACCGCGCGAAGCCAAAGTCTTGCGTATGCGTTTCGGCGTCGAGATGAGTTCTGATCAAACGCTTGAGGAGGTGGGCAAGCAGTTTGACGTGACACGTGAGCGCATTCGGCAAATAGAGGCCAAGGCATTGCGTAAGTTACGTCATCCGAGCCGTGCCGATAAGCTCAAGAGTTTCCTTGAAGGACAGTAGTTTGCTGGTTGAGACGAAACGTAATGGCAACAATTAACGAAAAAATCCTGCCCGCTATCTTGATTGCTGTTGGTGTGGCTGTGGCTGGTTGGTCGGTTGGTGAGGGCTTGAAGTCCTTCAGACAGGCTGACCGATCACTCACCATCAAGGGTTTGGCCGAGCAAGACGTCAAAAGCGACTTTGCCCTCTGGACACTTTCTTTTAGGCGCGCAGCAAGCAATTACGATGAGGTCAGACGCCAGCTGGCTGATGATCGCGAGGTGGTGGTTTCGTTTTTATTGTCGCAAGGGTTCTCAGAAGCCGATATTGAGCGGCGACCTTTGCAGATCACAGATCTTTTGGCGCGTGATTTTGGTCAGCAAGACGTGACGTTTCGCTATACCGGCCAAGCTTCCGTGACTGTGCGGTCAGTGGATGTTGATGCGGTGGCCAAGGCGGCCACCAGCATTGACCCCTTGATCAAGCAAGGGGTTCAGATGTCACAAGAGGGTCCGATGGGTGGCTTTCCAAGGTATTTGTTACGCGGTTTTAACGACATAAAGCCGATTTTGTTGGAAAAAGCCGTAAGAAATGCCGCTGAACAGGCGCAAAAGTTTGCCGCTGATGCCGGCGCCCATCTTGGAGATTTGCATCGTGCCAATCAAGGTACTATTCAAATTCTAGATGACGACGGCGGTGATGGGTACGCCACAGGCCAAACCATTGGTAAAAGATTGCGGGTTGTTAGTACATTCGTCTACTCACTCGATTAGTATGAAGTTAGGGACACCTAACTTTTTTTCAGAACTTTACTCTTTTGTGTGAGAAACCATGTTTGGCAAGGCTTTAAAAAAATACCTGCCAGCGCCCGATAAAGTCTCGCAACACAAAATGTTGCGATGGATGGGGCCGACACTCACCCGTCCCAGTCTGTGGCAGGCCAATCGGCGCAGCATTGCGCTCGGCCTGTCGATTGGTGTGTTCATGGGTTTGATCATTCCTTTGGCTCAGATCCCGTTGGCGGCGGTTGTGGCTATCTTTTTGCGTGCCAACCTGCCTGTGGCGGTGGCCAGTACGTTGGTAACCAATCCTTTCACGTTCGCGCCTGTTTACTTTCTGGCCTACAAGCTTGGCGACTTTATTTTAAACGCAGGCAATCCCGCCATGACTGAGGAAATGATTGACTCTCAGGTGGCCCAGGTTACGCAATTGACCGATGGCGGTGCGCTCGGTTTGTTTGAGAGGATCGGCGACATAGGCGCCCCATTGTTTACGGGCTTGTTTATCTTGGCCAGTGTGACGGCTGTTTTGATGTATTTCACAGTCAACTTACTTTGGCGCTTGGGCGTGTTGCTGCGTCACCGCAAGCGCCGACTGCGTCAAACGGCACCCTAAACCGGCACCCTAATCTGGTAAATTGATGACCACATTGCCAACGGTGAGGCCTTTTTCCACCGCCTCATGTGCTTGGGCCGCTTGTGATAGTTCAAAGCGCTGGCCGATGATGTGTTTTAGCTTTCCTTCATTGAGTTGTTGCGTTAAGCCTGCCAAGGCCGCTTCACGCTCAGCTAAGGTCAAGTCATACACCAGAAAAAGTTTGAGTGTTACCGAAAGGTATAGCCAAGTCTTAAAGGTCAGATTGACTTGGTTCATCTCATTTGACCCGTAACAAACCACGGCACCGTGTGGTTTCAACGCCCCACCACAGACAAGTTTGTCCACGCTCGACAGATCCATGTCAAGAATGACATCGACGCCTTTGCCATCCGTAAGCGTTTTAACTTGACCGCCAACATCGGTGGCTTTGTAGTCAATCAGGTGGTCGGCACCAAGTGATCGGGCCAGTTGTGTTTTTTTGTCACCACTGACAGTGCCAATCACAATGGCCCCTTCTTGTTTGGCCATTTGAACCGCATAAGCGCCGACGTTGTTGGCCGCACCGATGACAAGTACTGTGCGGCGAGCCAAGTGCCCCAAAAGTTGCTTGGCCCAACGGATCGCTTCATAGGCGGTGAGTGCGGGAATACCAAGGCACGCGCCCTCTTCAAAGCTCAAGCCAGCAGGCAGTGACACGGCCTGTTCAGTAGGCAGCGCAATGTGTGTGGCACAGGTCCCCATGGGTCGCTGCCATTGCCCGTTCCAAAGCCACACCCGTTGCCCAATACGGCTAGCTGCAACGCCCTCGCCGACAGCCTCAATCACGCCGGCACCATCGCTGTGTGCAATGATGGCCGGTGCGATGAGAGGGCGACCCGCCCGCGATTTGACATCCGAGGGATTGACCCCCGAGCTGTGAATCCGCACCAAAACTTCACCAGCACCGGCTGTTGGGGTGGGCCAGTCGCCTACTGTTAAAACGTCTTTGGCGGGGCCATTGCGTTCGTACCAGGCTGCCTGCATTGTTGTGTCTCCTGAAGCGTTGTTGTCATTGTGACGTGGTGATCGTGATTACATTTTTGGTTGGCTGGCGCGTTTCATTGCAAAACCAATAAATACCAATGCCCAGCCATGTAACAGCAGCTCAATGGCCAGCAATAGACCTGGAACCCACAGGCTTGCCTGGGGCCAGCTGTTGAGAATCATGACCCCCAAAACAATCGAGACAATGCCTGACAATGCCGACCACCAGACATTGCCCAGAGAGGCGTGTTGAAAGCTTGCGATCAAACGCATGGCACCGGTGACTAAAAAAAGTGCCGCCAACCAAATCGTAAGACCCTGCAATGCGGCTGTTGGGGCGACCCACACAAAAATACCCAAGCCGATGTAGAGCGCAGCAATCAAGGACTGGATCAGAAAAGTCTTCCAGCCTCGGGACTGGAATGCGTGTACAGCCATCAAAACACCACTGACAAGTGCCAAGGCTCCCAACAGTGATATTGAGGCATAAGAAAAAGCCACTTCTGCCACCAATCCCAGCATCCCAAATGCCACCATGATCGCACCAATGAGAATGAGCTTGCCTGAATGTTTGACGGCATTGCCGAGTAATTGCTTTTGTATCGGGGTCAAGGCCTCGAACGGGTCAAAGGGGGCAGGGGATTTTTGTTTGTCGTCCATGGCGAATATCCTTTTGACGCAACCAGTTATTGCGTGTTGTGATTGATTGTTTCTCAAACATCAGGTTAACTCAAGGCATGACCATTTCCCTACCCCGTGACGATACCGAGCGACGACTTTTGCACGATGAAGTGCACGCCCGTCCTGTCGGGGCGATTGAGCACCCGGCTGTGGTTTTTAGCTTGGCGGTTCTCAATAAGAATCACTCGCTTAAGCAAGAGCTCGAGCACTTGGCGCTTTTAGACCCCACCTCGGCTGCGGAACTACAAGCAGCCAGCACGTTTGTGCGTTTGCGGCTGCCTTGGGGCATCCTTAAGTGGGAACGACATACCGAGTTCACCCGATACACGTTGGTACGCTCTTTGTCTGATCATGTCATTGACGAGCCGGGTCAGTCCTTTGACGAGTCTTTGACTGAGGCGCGGATCGTGATCGATGCGTTTTATGAAAGCCTCTCGCCTTGGTTAAGTGGTGTGCCGGGCCGCACGTTGGCGGCGCTTGAGATCTTAGTGCTTAGCGCTGACGCTAATATTGATGTCAGTGACGCCTTGGAACTTGCAGGCCCACCTTGGTTTGGTCATGACGCATTGTTTGCCTCGATGCTGGGTAACCGTCAGCACTCTTTGGCGGTGACAGACTTCAAGATCAACACCGACGGTGTTGAGCGCTTTTTGGTACTCACGCAAAGTCAGACCAGTGCATCGCGTGTGGGACGGGTGGTGCAGCGATTGTTAGAGATGGAAATCTATCGCATGGTGGCGCTGCGCGGGCTGCCTGTTGCCAAGTTTCTATCTTCCGAGCTCGGTGAGGCCGAAAGGGCGTTAGCCTCAATCACTCACGATATCGAAGGCCGAGCCGTGGGTGACCACCTGTTGCTTGAGCAATTGGCAAAACTCGCTGCGGCCGTTGAGCGAGCCAACGCGCAACACAGTTTTCGGTTTTCTGCCACACGTGCCTACAACGAGATCTTTTTGCAACGTATGGTTGAGCTACGCGAGTCACCCGTACAAGGTATTCAAACCTTGGGCGAGTTCATGCAGCGTCGTTTGAGCCCGGCCATCGCCACGGTGGCAGCTAGCGCCCAGCGGCTCGAATCGTTGTCACAGCGAATCAGCCGGGCTGGCGACTTATTGCGCACCCGCGTCGACATTGCCACTGAACAACAAAACCACCAGTTGCTTGAGAAGCTGACCAAAGGCCAAGCCTTGCAGTTGCGTTTGCAACAGACCGTTGAGGGTTTGTCGATTGCAGCTATTTCTTATTACGTGGTGAGTTTGATCTTTTACCTGGCCAAGTCGTTGAAAGATTTGGGGTGGTTGCCCGTGTCGCCTGAGACGGTTACTGGCTTGGCCATCGTACCGATTGTTTTGGGGGTGTGGTTTGCCACGCGGCGTGTACACCGGCTCATCCATCGTGAGTAAATAATTCCGGGCAGCTTTGACACAAAGCTGCCCGGCAGACAACTGCCTTCAAACGAAGGCGATTTGACTTCCTTCAGCGGTTTGGCTGCGTTGGACAAATTCTCGATGGGCTGACCACTGGCAAACAAAACTTGGACAATTTCTTTGCCATTATGATCAAAGGACGACATTTTGACCTTTCGTAAGTTTTGGTTGTCACAGGTTTTGAAGTAACGGGTGAGTGTTTTTGAGTCACGGGCCACGGTCGCCAAGGCCCATTTGATTTGAATCTTGCCGCCAGACTCAGCCGTTCTAACCGCACCCCTTGAAATGTCAAACTGATTCAGTAAGTGAAGTACTTTTCTGCGAGGTTTCGCGAACCGTCCTACCTCAACGCATTGACCAACACGTCAGCCACCACTCTTGAGGTTATGTCGATTAGTACGAGATCAGCACCTGCGCCAACCCATCGATATCCATTGTGCTTGGGCAAGCCCGCCACGAATTGATCTGATAAATTTCGGGTGGCCAAACCTGGTGGCAGGGGTTTGCCTCGTGCGAGGTTGTTGGCAATGCCCGGTGGCAGGGGTTTGTAACCCACACTTGCGGTTGATATGGCCAGCTCACGCGCCACAGCCAGTGAGATACCGGCTAAGACCAAGCTCGTTAGCGTGTTGTGGCTATTGGTCGGTTCGTTGAGTCGCTGGTCGTAGGGCAGGTTAGCGTTTTGTTGAGCATTTGAGGCATTGCCTTTGCCTGGATTATCTGAATTAGGATTGCCATTGCCTGGGGGTTGGCCTGCTTGGCCTGTAGTCGAAACCAAGAAAAGCAATGCGGCGACAGTTAAAGTTCGGTGAGCTGTTGTCATGACTTTTTTCTCCCATGCGGGCGTGCAAAAGTACACTACCAGTTTCTATTCTAGGTAGGGAGATAAAGATTTACTAGGTTTTGCGGCGTTTGCGATCACAATCTGTGTGCTAGGTCAGCGTGTTGTAATCAACCGCAAACCTGACCCCTTTTTATCCACTCGTTTCCGTTTGCAAATTAGTTACTCTCAATTTGAAGCCCAATATTCTTTGGCCTCATGATTTTTGGAATACCACCATGAAAACGTTTCTCCAGATATGTATTCTCGTGATGTGCTCCCCAGCTGTGATTGCTAGCGAGGTTTGTCACCCGGATGTTGACATGTCGCGACCCCAGTATGGCATTGGCTATGGCAGCCTGATGGAAGATGCTTCTAGAACCCGTACAGCACCAAACACGGGTGAAGCGCTACCCGCGCTGGTACAAGGGTTCGAACGTTCATTCATATCGAGGGGCAACCCAATTGGTTTTAGTACCACTTTTCTAGGGGTGACGGAAATGGCTGAATCGAAGATGACGGCAGCGGTATATCGCGTTTTTTCAGCTGCGGACATCGTGGCCACTGATGCTCGTGAAAGAAGTTATTGTCGCGTTAGTGTCTCGCCCGCTCAAATTCGGTTGCTAGATGGCTCGCAGATCACTGCCAGTGGTCAGTATTGGATATATGTGAATAAACCTGATCGACGTGCGCAGGCCTCAGCGCAATTGCCTTTGGTACAGTCGTACATCGATATTTTCATGACGGGTTGCCAGCAACTCAGCCAGCGCGCCATTCAGTTCGAAGGTGATTTTATGGTCGAGTGTTTGCAAACGACAAAAGGCTGGTCCGAGCACTGGGTCAATGATCGCCTGTATCCTCGACGACCATTTATTTATCAGCCTAACGCGGGTCTAATCGATCGATTGCTCGATCGATACATTCCTGAATTTAAATTTGTTCGCATCGAGTAGTGGCGCTCGAAGCCACGCAATCAGCGCCCTTGTAAAGTCGGTTAGACTGCGAATTGCAAGATATAGGCTTTCACTTTGCAAATCATCAATCAAATGAAAGCCGGTTGTGTCTACTCAAAGATGCAGCGAAATGGGCTCTATGACGTTTTGTGTGGATATTGACTTTCAACAGAAATGTACATGTCTGACTGATCGGGGTAAAGCGGTCAACATCGGGTTGGCTGGCAGGTGATTCAGTCTGGACATCCGCAAGTAGGCAATCGTGATGGAGTTGCCAATATTGCGAAAGCTTCTGGCCGCAATCTTCGTTTGCTGCAGCAGGCCGTTCATGGCTTCAACATAGGCGTTGCTGCGCCCATCAAGCACGCCATTCCCACCGCATTGAGTTGAGGCTCTGGAACGTATCAGGCGCATTTGCGGCACATGAAAATATACATAAATTTCAAGAGTTATCATATAATGATAACTTCACAAATTTCCTTATATCTATGAACCCCGTTTACAACCCATTTGCCCCGGGCGCTGGCACGCCACCACCGGAGCTAGCTGGCAGAACCCGGCTTCGCGAACAGTTAATGTTGGCGCTCGAGCGCGCCCGGATTGGGCGTCCCGCAAAAAGTGCGATGCTCGTTGGCTTAAGAGGTGTGGGTAAAACCGTTTTACTGGATCGAATCCGTGAGGAAGCAGAAAATATCGGTATCTATACTGTAAGGATTGAAGCCCCTGAGGGGCGTTCATTGCCTGCATTGTTAGCGCCAGAAATTCGTCTTGCCTTGCTTCGCTTGAGTCAGGTTGAGGCTGCAAGGGACTATGCGGTTCGGGGGCTTCGGGCATTGGCTGGATTTGTCTCGAAGCTTCGGATTGTGTTTAAGGATATTGAGGTGGGTTTGGATTACGAGCCAGAACTTGGTCTAGCTGACAATGGCGACCTTGAACATGACCTTCAGGCACTGTTAGAGCAGCTTGGCATCGCGGCCAAAGCCGCTAAATCAGCGGTCGTCATTCTGATTGATGAGCTGCAGTATGTCGCCCAGCCGCAACTGGCTGCTTTGATCACTGCTATGCACAGAATAGAGCAACGCGCATTGCCAGTCGTCCTGGTGGGAGCTGGCTTGCCACAATTGCGAGGTCATATGGGCAATGCAAAATCATATGCGGAAAGGCTTTTTGATTTTCCGGAGATTGGGCCGCTGTGCCCAAATGCCGCCCGGCAGGCGATCATCAAGCCGTTGGAAAAAGAGAACGTTGAGATCACTGATGAAGCGGTTCAAAAAATTCTGGATGTCAGCCACAACTATGCCTACTACTTGCAACAATGGGGTAGTCACACGTGGAGTGCTGCCAGTACGAGCCCTATCGTATTGTCAGACGTCGAGAGAGCATCGCTGACTGCCATTGCCGCTTTGGATGAGGGATTTTTTCGTGTGCGGTTTGATCGATTGACACCAAGAGAAAAGAAATACCTGCGTGCCATGGCTGCTTTAGGACCCGGTCCGCATCGATCAGGTGATATTGCTACCTATTTCTCCAGCGAAGTTTCCTCATGGGCGCCAACGCGCAGCTCTTTGATCAAGAAAGGGATGGTCTGGAGCCCTAACCATGGTGACACGGCGTTTACTGTTCCGATGTTTGACGAGTTTATGAAACGAATCATGCCGGGTGACGATTGGTTGGATTGACGTTGTACAAGTCTCTAACTGTTCCAGAGAAGCCTCTGGTCAGTTGGCCAAGTTTTCTTGAACCTGAGGCTCAATCTCGAGCCATTGTTTTTCGGTGAACACGCGCGAGCGGGTACGGAACGCCTTGCCAGTATTGCCCTCAAGCGAGAACGTGCCGCATTTTGCAATTTACGAAATCTTACTCTCCCGAACTGCTTGCGATTTATACTACCGGGGGGCATTTTTCCGGATGAAAACGCGGGAAATTGCCGAAACAACCTCAATGTCGGATCCTATTTCATCCTTAATAATCATCATCTGCTTCTACCGGTTGCGACCGCAAATATCGTTTTGGTGAAATAAACCAATAGAACTTCAAAAGGCCGGCAATGCACGATCTAGCTTTTCAGTGTGGTCGTGTTCGTCAAATCAGAAAGGCCTGATAGTCATTGTTGAGCGCTCAGTGCCAGGAACTTGTGCAACATTTTCCTGGCACATTTGGCGTTCTGAGTCTTGAGCAGCAGAATAAAGTGAACCCCAGTTTCTAGGCACGGGTTTAAGCTATTGTCCTTGGAGGGCGATAGCATGGCAGAAGGTAAAAGACGCAAGGTTCACAGCGCTGATTTCAAGGCGAAGGTTGCATTGGAAGCCGTACGTTGCGTGATGACGATCAACGCGGTTGCGCTAAAGTTCGAGGTGCCATCATGCGGTGCACAGATTTGTTGAGTGAATCCCAATGCCAAAACCTGTCCGATCCCGCACCAAAGCCTGTGAACGCTGCAAAGCTCAAAGCGCCACACTGTACCGAATTACGCACAACGCGAATGGCGATTGGGCCCTGCTTTGCAACACGTGCAGGCTCAACATTGAAAATCAACCCTATTATCGATACGGCGGTACGTGGAAAGCGGAGAAACGGCATTGAGCACTTGTGTGGTGGCCCAAATGTTGCTCTTTTTTTCATGGCTTGGCGTGGCGAATCTTTTTGTGACTGTATGTTGGCGCCGATTTAAAACTGACCAAATCGACCCCCCTAAGCATTGCGAACCGAATGTTGCTGTCCCTGGGCAGGCCAAGAGAGCAACCAATCAAAGTCGGTTAAACTGTAGTTCTTTAATTTGGCCCTCTAGCTCATGCTTGGTTAGAGCAGCGGACTCATAATCCGTTGGTGCCGTGTTCGACTCACGGGGGGGCCACCACTTTCATAAGGTACATACTCTAGACATGGCTCTATCCCACCATGGGATTCCATGACTCAATGCGTCAACTTAAGTATGTACTTGAAACCATATGTATTTAAAAGCATAATTTGAAACGAGCTGGACCGTAATTTTTCATGATGATTTCGATGATGAATTCAGCCTATTGGCAGATGACTTGCAGGATGAAGTGCTGGCGCATGCCAAGGTTCTAGCTCAGTTTGGACCGCACTTGGGTCGCCCGACGGTTGACACGCTCAAGGCGTCTCGCCACACGAATATGAAGGAACTTAGGTTTGACTGGCAGGGTGGTGTTTGGCGTGTTGCTTTCGCGTTCGACCCTAATCGGCAAGCTATCCTCTCAAGTTCGACATAATTTTGTTAAAAAACGCTTCTAAGTCGAAGCTGTAGAAGGGAAATTGGCTGAATTTCAGGTTTCTTTGTAGTGGCACGTTTTAATGTATCTTATTTGCGTTTTAGTGTTTATTTGATATGCTATAGGCATGTTTATCAAAGTCACTAAATCTGGCACGCGCAAGTACGTGCAACTTGTTGAGTCCTACCGGGCTGATGACGGCTCGCCGCGTCAGCGCACGGTGGCGACCTTGGGTCGGCTCGATCAAATGGATCGGTCGTTAGAGACGATGCTCCAGGGTTTGATGCGCGCCACTGGCCGGGTGGCGCCCGAGAAGGTGTCTGATGTCATCGAGTTTGAATCGTCGCGTGCTTTCGGTGATGTTTGGGCATTGAACTGCCTGTGGTCCGAGCTGGGCTTTGATCGCCTGGGTAAGCTGGTTGATCGAGACGCGCGTTCCGTGGAACACCTGCCGCTCATCAAAGCCATGGTGTTTAACCGCTTGTGTGACCCTGAGTCCAAGCTCGGGTTGTTGCGTTGGCTGCAGACGGTGGTGATTCCCGGGGTAGATGAGGCTGAAGTTTCCCACCAGCGACTGCTGCGCAGCATGGATGTGCTTGAAGACCATAGTGAGGAGACCAGTGGCGTGTTGTCTTCTTTACTGATGCCACTGATTGATCGAGACTTATCGGTCGTGTTCTACGACATGACCACCATCCGCACCCACGGCACCAGCGAAGAGATTGATGACCTGAGGGCCTACGGTATGTCCAAAGAGTCGACTATTAATCGACAGGTCATGCTTGGGGTGGTACAAACCGCTGAAGGTATTCCATTAGCGCATCACGTCTGGCCTGGCAATACCGCTGAAGTTAAAACCCTGCAAAGTGCGGTCACTGACATCTTGAAGCGATTCAACATCGAGCGCATCATCGTGGTGGCTGACCGTGGGCTGCTCTCAATAGACACACTCAAGCAATTAAAGGCACTTAAGGTCAAAGACAAACCACTTGAATTCATCATGGCCGTGCCGGGTCGCCGGTATGGCGAGTTTGAGTCCATTCTCTCAGCCCTGCATGAGGATGAAGCACTGAATCTGACCGATGCCGAGAGTGAAGTCATGGGTGAGACCACGTGGGACGAGTATCGCTTGGTCTGGGCACACAGCCCCAAGGTGGCCAAACAAGCCAATGAAGCTCGACGGGTAAAAATCAAAGCCATCGAAGACGGCGCTGCCAGCCGAGTTGATAAGCTCGATGACCAAGACACGGGCAAAGTGCACCGGGGACGCAAGCTCTCAGACTCGGGCGCCAAGGCGTGGATGTACCACGAGGTCAAAGAAGCCAAGCTTGGCAAGATCATCAAGGTTGACCTGAAGTCCGAGCTCTTCTCGTACAACATCGATGAGAAAGCCCTTAAGCTGGCAGCACTCAATGACGGCAAGCTGCTGCTAGTGACCAACGTCACCGATCTAACCCCGCCTGAGGTGGTGTCGCGCTATAAGGCTCTGGCTGACATTGAAGGTGGCTTTCGGGTACTGAAAGACGAGATCGAGATTGGTCCGATCTATCACCGCCTACCCAAGCGCATTCGAGCGCACGCCACCATCTGCTTCATTGCCCTGATCCTGCACCGAATCATTCGCCAACGGCTAAAAGCCGCTGGCAGCCCATTGTCGCCACGACGAGCCCTGCAGATGCTGGCCGCCATCCAAAAACACACCGTGCACTTGGGTGCCAACACCACAACGACGGGCATTTCGAACATCACCACCGATCAATCCAGCGTCTACAGCGCCCTCAAAACAGGGAAACCAACCTCAAAAAACGTCCAGCTTAGCCTGCTGTAGTGGAGCGTTTGAATGCTGAATTCAAACATATCAACCACTTAAGTTTAAGTTATGTCGAACTTGAGTGGCCAAA
>Ga0209702_10001950_pt1 | contig 37462 bp, 38 predicted proteins | sample FRY01_FD_187210 | JGI IMG/M metagenome (GOLD analysis project Ga0209702, IMG submission 187210) | Freshwater microbial communities from Lake Fryxell liftoff mats and glacier meltwater in Antarctica - FRY-01 (SPAdes) (version 2) | ecosystem: Environmental > Aquatic > Freshwater > Ice > Glacier...
CGCGGCGGCACCGAAGCGCGAGTGGCGATCTTCAAGAACGTGTTCATGGGCAACCCAGCAGCAGGGCGTAGCTTGGAGGCGCGTGAACGCGCCTGCGGCTGGGCCGTGCTCACGCACAACCTGTGGGTGCTCGCGCGCCTGCCAAGAGACATCGCCGCCAAGCCAAACAAAACCAAGCCGGAAAAGGCACAGTGGAGCAAAGAGAGAAAGGCTGAGCCGAGAGCAGCCGCCTGAGCATCTGCAAAAGATCAGCAGCTGGAGGAAAGAAACAAACCAAGAGGCGAAGCCATGCCCGCGAGAGGAGGTAGAGCGCGAAAGAAGACGGTCGCGAACATCAAAGAGCCGCGAAGAGGTCGTCAAGCAGCCAAGAGAAGGCCATCATGCCGCTCGAAAATCTCCGCAAGTTCGCGGAAAACGCCCCGATTGAAAAACGCCCGCCTTTGGGACAGGCTCTAGCTTGGCAGGGTTAAATTGTTCCGTTTTGAGCCTCCCGAATTTCCGGAAGCCTCAAAACGCTCTCACCTGTGATAGCCGCGACGGCGACTGGCCTTGAAACCACCCGTTGCCGCCGGAGGCATTTCCTCCGCCAAAGCGCTGGTTTTGAATCCGCTACGGCAGGCCGTGGCTGTTGCTTTGCCGCTTCTGCGGCGTGGATGAGGACGGTTTTTGACAATACCCTCCAGGGTTTTCGCAAAACCACGCAGGGTTCTGAAAATACCGCACGGGGTTTTAGCGCAACCGCACGCGGTTCTGAAAATACCGCACGGGGTTTTCGCGCAACGGCACGCGGTTCTGAAAATACCGCACGGGGTTTTAGCGTAACCGCTCGGGGTTCTGAAAATACCGCACGGGGTCTTCGCGCAACCGCTCGGGGTTCTGAAAATACCGCACGGGGTCTTCGCGCAACCGCTCGGGGTTCTGGAAATACCGCACGGGGTTTTAGCGTAACCGCACGCGGTTCTGAAAATACCGCACGGGGTTTTAGAAAAAACCGGCGGGGTTTTCAGCGATTCCTGCGGAGTCGGCTGGACTCCTTCCAGGTCTGGTGCGGCTTTTGCCAGGATGGCGGGAAGTTCCCGTTGGAATACAGCCGTGCGATCCATGACTCATCACCGTTGGCCGCGATCTCGCGATCCATCTCCTCCCGGTGCGTCCGGGCGTAGTTCCAGGCATTCGCCAGTTCTTCGGCGTTCAGGGATGGATAAGCCGCGAGCAGTTCGGCGTCCGTCTTGCCCTGGCGCGCAGTGACTCCAGCAGCCAGATCGGAATCCGGGTGCGAATGACCCTCGAGGCCGGATAGGTCGAGGAAAGCGCAGCCGCTCCAGCAGCCAGATCGGAATCCGGGTGCGAATGACCCGGGCGGCACCGCCACAGACATTGTCCTGAAAATCGATGCCCGAATGAGCATCCGCCACTTCCAGCGCCACCAGCGAAAGAATGCGCATCTGGTCTCCTTTGGGGAGGTCCAGCACGGCATCGCGAACGTCGTCGAAGGTCACAGTCATGCGCGAGCTTAGCCCAAGTTAATAAAACGGGCTGCACTTTTTCTTCAGCTAGGCATCACTCTCGCCATGCCGTCTCCAGCGAGACTGAATGCTTGCCATTGCGGTGTGGCTTGAGGGAGGTGGGGCGCTCGGGATCGAAGAGACGGATACGATGGCGGCCAAAGTGGTCGAGGCCGAGTTCGCGTTTGGCGATGCCTTGGGCTGTGGCGAGGGGATCGGCGGCGTTGATTGGCACGGCGACGGTGAGGGTGGCAAAGGGCAGCTCGATCATGGCGGAGAAGTCGCCATGCAGGGATGAATCCGCCGCAGGGGCGAACTCGCCGTCGATCTCCAGCGTGAGCAGGCAGCCGTCCCGCTGGATCACGCGCAGGCTGCCGAGGGTGACATCCTGCACGTCGTTTTGACCGGTGCCGAGGTGGATGAGATTCTGCCAGGTGGCGAAGCAGAGATTCGGCACCTCGGAGTCGGCATCTAGCAGCGTGGCTTTGTCCAGCTCGTGCCAATGGGAAATCTCGAAGCCCATGATCGGATTCACGGAGAGGCGTCCATATTCCCAGTCGAGGCCGGATTCCGCGTCCCATTCCGCGCCTGGATCTTCCGCTGCGGGAACCCAGTGCGCTTCGATGCGCCACTGCTGCCGCTCATGCGGCGCGGCATGGGGATCGAGGGAGACATGCAGTCCGCTTTGGTTGCGGACGAGTTCATAGATGCGTGGACCGATGCGTAGCATGAGGGGCGGGAGAACGACCTCATGAAAACGGCGTCTCGGTGCAAGAATTACCAAATGAGGCCACTTTGGCGTCACTGACTGTCCCATTGCAAACTGCACCCGACTTGCCGGTAGAACATCTGTCCTAAACGGCTCTCACTGGTGATAGCCGCGACGGCGGCAGGGTTGCACGGGTCCCGTTTACCGTTCCCGCCGAAAGGCTTTCCCTCCGCCAAGGCGCTGATTTTGAACCCGCTACGGGACATCACTTCCTCCCGGAACCACACGTTTTTTCTGCCGGAATCATGGGCAGTTCTGTCGGAACCATGCGGTTTCCCGAAGGTGACGAAAGTATTTTAGCAGAACATCAGGCACCTCCGCGAGACAACCGCGTCTGCGTAGCGCTGATTGGATCACACCATGTCTTTTGATCGGTCCAGCACCCACGCTTTTTGAACCCTGCGTCAACGTCTGCGGCGTTTCTCCGCTATGGCGTTTTCGGCGACCTGAATGAGTTGATGGACCTGCTGATCAGCAGGCTGGATTTTGGCGGCGATGTGGTAGTGTTCCAGGGCGCGATGCGCCAGGCCGGTTTGAAAATAGACCAGGCCGAGGGCCTTGTGCGCCTGGGGATCGTCAGGCATAACAGCGAGGATATCACGAAAAATAGCAATGGCCTCATCATGCCGCCCCACGCCGGCGAGACCTAGCCCCAGAGTGAAGGCCACGGGGGGCTTGGTGGTGGCGCTGCGGTCCATTTCGATCAACTGCAAGGTGGTGGTGAGCGATTCTTTGGGGCGGTTGAGCCGGAGCAGTGAATTGGAAAGATTAAGCATCCCGTTTTGAAACTGTGGCTCGATTTTGACGGCCGTGCGGAAACACTCCAATGCCTGCTGGTCCTTCCCGCCATCGGAATAGGCCGCGCCGAGATTGCCCCAGGTACGGTATTTGCCGGGGCTTTTTGCCACGGTGTCCTCCCACAGGCTCTCACGCGTGCGCCAGACTTCGTTGCGCGCGCAGGTGGCCCAGGACAATGCGCCGACAAAAACCACGACGGCGGCGGGCACCAGCATCCGGGCCATGCGGGGGCCGGAAGTGCGCAGGCGGTCCAGCAGGCCGGCCACGAGGATAAAAATGCCGATGGAAGGCATGTAGGCGCGATGTTCCGCCATTAAATCAGGCAACGGCACCAGCCCGGACGAAATGGATACCGTGAGGAAGAACCAGAGCACACAGACGAAGCCCAGGGCAAAACGTGCATCCCCTCGAAAACGCCGGAAGAGTCCCCAGGCTGTGACGAGCAATCCCGTCAGTACGCCGAGCGCCAATAGCACGGGCCCCTGCCAGAGGGACTCGTATTTCGTCCACTCAGGATCGAGATTCAATCCGGTGGGCCAGAACAACAGCCGCAAATAGTGCGCCACTACCGTCAGCTCGGACACGATGTAATGCCAGTGGCTCAGCGGCACATCGCGAGAGTTCACAATGTTCATGGCCGCGCCAAAATCGAACCCGCCATGCTGTGCAGCGGTGGTGAGTAGCACTAGTACCGGAATGAGAGGCAGGCAGAGTAGCAACGGCAGCGCCCTAATGACCGCCACACGCAATCGCGTGCCGATGACCTGCCAGTCCAGCAGCACCGCTAGGAGTGGCACAGTGACACTGACCTCTTTGGTCTGCATGGCCAGCAGCAGCGCCACCACGGCTCCGGTACGCAACAGCCAAGGGGCTAGGCGGGAGGTCGTAAAACACGAGCTAAAGTACAGCCATAACGCGAGCAGTGAGAACAGCACCGCCTGCGAGGTGAAGCGCTGGATGATGTAGGTCACCGATTCGGTGGCGAGCGGATGCGCCACAAAGAGCAGAGCGGCCGTGGCTGCGGTGAACTGCGCCGAGCCCCCCGGCAAATCCCCTGCACGGGAGGAACGCCGGAGCAGCAAATGCACCAGCGCGTAGATCAGCAGCGCGTTCAACGCGTGAATGATGATGTTCACCACCCGGAACCAGCGGGGGGTGAAACCATCAAGCATGTAGTTGAGGTAAAAGCCCATGTAGGCCACCGGACGGAGGATGGCATTGACGGCGTAGTCTGGATCAGAACCCAGACTGGCGGGGCGGCGGGCAAACTCGTCAAAATCCGTCAGATAATCAAAGCTGCTGGCATTACGGAAGAAGGGGTTGTCCATCAGGTAGGTGTGGTCGTCGAACGCCATGGGGAAATCCACAGTCCAGGCATAAAGGCAGGCACAAAGGGTCATGAGCACAGCGGCCACGACAGCATGCACTTTCCAGTGCCGCACACCCCCATTTTTCGGCTTATCGACTAAAGCGTCGGCAGGACGAACAACCGTTGAGGCAACGGAATCAGTGCCCGTTTTTTGCGCCCCTGATTGGTTGTTAAGACGTGTGCGGTGGTGGTGGTTCGACATGGCGGCTAAATAATCACTTGATTCATTAATAAAGTGCCTCAAAACGCCACCACTCGGCAAGTGACACGTCTCGTCATGCTTGACGCTACATGAATTTGATTTTTAAGCCTCCACCATTACGCGCCATGCTCGCGCACCCACTGACCGGCGCGCAGGTACAGCTCGGCGGCGCTGCGCAGTTGGAGCTTTTCCTTGATGCGCGAACGATAGGTTTCCACCGTGGACTCGCCCAAGCTCAGTGACTGGGCGATCTCGCGCGTGCTTCTGCCCCGGCCCAACATTTGAAACACCTCCAGTTCGCGATCCGCGAGTGTCTCCATGCCCGTCAGCACGGACGGCGTGCGTCTCTGGGTGATGCGCTCCAGCAGCCTCGCCGTCATCTGCCTGCTGGCGTACACCTCACCCTGCATCACGCAGCGGATGGCCTTGATGACCTCGGTGGAGGCTTCGTTTTTGGTGATGTACCCTTTGGCACCGGCACGCAAGGCACGCTCGGCATAGAGCTCCTCGTCATGCATGGAGAGCACGAGCACATTGATTTCCAGGCCTTGGGCCTTGATGTCCTTGAGCAGTTCCAGACCGCTCGAGCCGCGCAGGGTGATGTCCACGATGGCAATGTCGGGCCGCGTGGCATGGATCAAATCCATGGCATCGCGGATGTTGTCCGCTTCGCCGCAGACCGACATGCCTAGGTCACGATCAATGAGCTGTCCCAGATGTTCACGGAACATGGGATGATCCTCGACGAGGAGAACCTTGTAACCGTCGGTTTTTTTAGCAGTGGTTTTCATGATCGCGCAGATGGTGTAATTGCAGTCGGCAGCACACCAGCGTGCCACCAGCGGAACGTGGGGTGATTTCGAGATTGGCCGGAATCGCTTGGGCGCGGTAGCGCATAGTGCGCAGCCCCATGCCTTCGCCACGCATGCGTGGCGAAGGCATGCCGCTGCCATTGTCCGCCACCCGCAGTTCCAGCTCTCCTCCAGACAGTTTCATCGCGACGGTGATCTCCGACGCGCCGCTGTGCTTCACCGCATTCGCCACGGCTTCCTGCGCGATGCGGTAGAGATGCATGGACACCTCGGGGGCGTCCAGCGGCACGTCCACACAGTCTTTCACCACGATGGCGATGCCAGTGAGGCGATGCATCATTTTTCCCAGATCGACCAGCGCCGCAGCTAGACCGCTGCGGTCCACATGCACGGGAAAAATGCCGCGTGCCAGATTGCGCGCCTCCAGCACTGCCTGCTGGATGGATTCTTCAATCATCACCGCATCACGCGCCTCAGACACTTTTTGCGCCTGCAAATCTTCCGCCAGCACCCGCGCCGCGCAGCCGATGGCGGCCAGATGCTGGCACAAGCCGTCATGCAAGTCCTGCCCGATGCGCTGCTGCTCATGCTCGCTCACCGCGACGATGTCCTGCTCCAGACGGCGGCGCTCCTCCAGCATTTGAATGTGGGCCGCGTCCGCCTCCTGCTTGTTGCGTACCACCGTGACGGCGACCACCACCACGCCAAAATAGAACTCACGATTGACCACCGCCCAGAAGTAACCCAGCGAAGTCTCGTACGGCTGGGCCCCTTCGTTGGCCACCCACCAGACGACACCGGCCAGCAGGGCGATGAACAACCCTGCCTTAGTGCCAATCCACCAAACGGCTAGGGTGATCGGCAGTGCGTAAAAGATGAATAGGCTGATTTCCCAGCCGGTGGCAGCGTCCAGACAGCCCAGGAGCAAGGTCAGGAGAACTGGCAGGGCGATGGCGAGCCAGACGGACTGGCGGCGCATCCCTTTCGTCACCGCAGCCCCCACCCCTGGTAGCGTGGGCTCCGGCTCGGGCTGGAACAAGGCGGTGATGGTGCTCGCTTTCATGTCGCTGTTTCCTGATTGCTCACTATAGCCAGAAACTCCTGATAATCACGAATGTAATCCTCCGGTGCATAAGGATGCGAGGCCAGCACCAGCAGCGCGGAATCGGACGAATGCAGATGCTCCGCCGCCCACACCATAGGCGGCACCAGCACGCCGAAGGTCGGCCGATTCAGGCAAAACTCTGCGCTGTTTTCCCCGTCATCGACACGCAGATGGCACTCGCCATGGGTGCAGACGAGGAACTGAGCGCATTCGCGGTGCGCATGCTCGCCGCGTGTTTGCAAAGACGGAATCCCATAGGTCAGAAAATAGCGCCGGGGGATGAATGGCAGTTCCTCAAATTCACCTACCGTGAGATTACCACGCGCCGGGTCCACGACATGGCGCATTTCATACAGACAGACACCGCGCACGGAGCAAGTTTCGATGGTGGTCGCGTGGATCATATCGTTTTGTCCTCACGTTGGACAATCGTACGCACCAGGGACTGCGGCTTGCCGGAGACGGTCAGGAACGCCCGTCCGACGTATTCGCCGATAATGCCCAGCATCAGCAGTTGTGCGCCATTGAACACCGCCAGCGATCCCATCAGCGATCCCCAGCCGAGCTGCCGCTGGCCGACGAAAATCGTTTCAATTACAACCTCAGCCAGAATCAGCGCTCCCAGCGCACACAGCACCAGCCCGAGGACACTGGCCAGCCGCAGCGGCATGACGCTGAAGTCAAACAGCAGGCTCAGCGCCAGACGGATCAGCTTGCGTGGTGTATAACCACTGTGGCCACCCGTTCGCTCCACATGCTCGACGGTCAGTGTCTCGATGCGGTTCGTAGCACCGAGAATCAGGCCGTCAATGTAGGGATAAGGGCCGCGATACGTCTCGATTCTTTCGATCAACTCCCGCCGCAGGGCACGAAAGCTAGACAAATAAAGCGCACGCGGCTTGCCCAGCAGAAAGGTGGCGCAGGAGTTCGCCAGCCAGCTCGCCACATTGCGCCGCCAGGAGTGTTTTTTGTCCGCATACCGCGAATACACCACCTCGGCACCAGTTTCGCGCAGGTGGGCGAGTAGTTTGAGAGCCTCGCTCACCGGATTCTGCAAATCATCGTCTAGATTCACCACCCGTTGCCCGCGCGAGCGGCGGTAACCTTCCAGCACGGCCGCATGCTCGCCAAAATTTCGCGCTAACTCCACCAGCGTCACCGGCACCGGATAATCACGCGTCAGCTCGCCCGCGTGGGCGAATGTGCCATCCGTGCTGCCGTCATCCACCAACACCAGTTCCCAGGTGTCCTGGATGTCTGCCAGACGAAACGCCTCCAACAAGCGTGGAAGCGAATCGCCCGTATTGTGCAGCGGCACCACGAAACTCACCGCTGGAACTTCATCAGCAGCCGTCATTACTTGATCCTCCCATCGGCAGGTGTTGTTTGCGAGCCACGGCAAAAACGGAAGAGCCAAACGGCAGGTGAAACGTGCGGCACAGCCAAACGTCCAGCCTGCCTGCGCGTGTCAGCAGCCCGTTCAGCCACGACGCGGGCAGCTTGACATCTGAGGTCCCTGTGGTCGCGTTCCTTCGACTCCAACGCCGCCACACGAGCAGCGGCAGAAACAGCCAAGCATTCCAATAATGAATCATTTCGACTTGGAGGTTATGTCGTTCGAGCAACAACCGCACATGACACGCCTTGTAGCGCCTGGAACCACAAACCGCCGCATCATGCGAGCCACGCAGACAGTCGAACGCGGGTAGGTTCAGCACCAGCAGCCCTCCTGGCCGCAGCACACGGCTGATTTCGGCCAGCGCCCGCTCTTCCTCGACTGCCGTGTGATACAGCAGGTCTAGGCAAAGAACGGCGTCAAAGTCACCCGCATCAAACGGCATTTCATGCACCGTCCCCTGCCGCACCGTGGTCAAACCACGCCGCCAGCAGTGCTGCACCGCCTGCTCGGAAATATCCACCCCGGCGAAGTCGAGGTAGCGGATGCGCTCGCGCAAAAAAGCCAGCATGCCGCCAGTGCCGCAGCCTGCGTCCAGCACATGACCGCGTGGCGGCAGTTGATCTACCAGCGCATGCTGCACAAGGCGGTGTAAGGTCGCATACCACCAGTGGCGGTTCTCCACGGCTCGCATCGTGTCGTATTCCGTCTCACGCATGGTCAAAACGTTCCAAGGCGTTGCACACCGCGTCCACCGCCGCTGCCGTCAAATGCGGGTGCAGCGGTAGTGCGATGACCTCCGCCACCGCCCGCTCGGTTTCGGTCAGGACTACATTCGCATGAAAGGCCGGCTGGCGGTGCAGCGGCACCGGGTTCGGCACAGCCACCGGGATGCCTGCCGCCTGTAGATGCTCCAACAGCTCATCCCGCCGACCGCTACGCACCACATACTGGTGATACGCATGCTCACAGCCATCGCGCACATCGGGAAGCGCGATATGACCGCCGCCGCCAAGCCTGCTCTCATACTGCGCCGCTAGCCTGCGCCGCGACTGCACGCTCTCGGTCAAAGCTGGCAGTTTCACACGCAGCACCGCCGCCTGTAGCTCATCAAGCCGGCTGTTCACACCCGCCGCAACGCTGATGTGGCGTTGTTTCCAGCCATACTGCCGCATCAGCCGCAGTCGCTCCGCCAGCATCTCATCCTGCGTGGCCACCGCTCCCGCATCCCCCAGCGCGGCGAGATTTTTTGTCGGATAAAAACTGAACGCCGCTGCCGTGCCCAATGCCCCCACCATGCGCCCTTGCCAGGTGGCACCATGCGCCTGCGAGCAGTCCTCCAACAGCAGGATGCCGTGTTCCTTCGCCACATGCCGCAGATTCTGCCAGTCCGCCGGATGCCCGTGCAAATGCACCACCAGCGCTGCCTTCACCCCACGTCCGGCAGGCGATCTCAGCACCGCGTCCAGCGACTCAGGACACAGCGTAAATGTGTCCGCCTCAATGTCCGCAAACACCAGCCCCGCGCCGCTGCGTGCAACCCCTGCCGCCACCGCCGAGGGTGCCTGGGCCGGGATCACCACCTTGCTGCCAGGCCCGATGTCGAGCGCCCGCAGCATCATCTCGATCGCGTCCGTGCCACTCGCCAGCCCGACGGCCTGCTGCACGCCGAGATATGCCGCGAACTCGCTCTCAAAACCCGCCACCTCATCGCCCAAAATGTAGCGGCCGCTGTCGATCACCCGCTGGACAGCGTTGGACAGTTCGACCCCATGCCGCCGCTGGTCCGCGTGAGGGAACAAGGGGAACAGAGGACTCAAAGGGCTGGCTGTCATGTGCACACACACTCCCCACCACATCCAATGTCGCAAATAACGCCACAAGTAGCGTTTAGCGCCACATTTCCGCGACACCGCCTTCACAGCAGCCCGCCCGTTCAAACTGATAATGCAACAGTAGCAGCAGGATCACCGTATCGGCATCATGCATCGCATCATTGTTGGTCTGCTGGCACTCACTGCCTCCGCCTGGGCGGAGCAGGCATCGCTAGCTTTCAGCATCGACTCCGCGCTGTTACAGAAGACCAAGACCGCAACTCCAGCCGATGACGCCGAGTTCCTGCGCCGTGTATGGCTCGACTTTGATGGCGGCATTCCGACGGCGGCTGAAGCACGCGCATTTTTCGCGGACCAGACGCCGGACAAGCGGACGAAGTTGATCGACAAACTCATTGCCGCACCACGCTTCGCGGGGCGCATGGCGGAGGCGTTTCATGTGATGCTGATGGAACGGCGCGGGGAAAATGACGTGTGGAAGGCGTGGCTGGTGGCGTGCTTCAAGGCCAACAAGCCCTGGGACGCAATGGCGCGTGAGATGCTGGCCCCGGATTTTCTCAACGAGCAGCAGCGCGGGGCTGGTTACTTCATCACGCGGCGGCTGGAGAAGGTGGGGCAGCAGGACACGGACTATCCCGGCCTCACGCGCGATGTGGGACGCCTGTTCATGGGCATCGACCTGCAATGCTGCCAGTGCCACCGGCATCTCAGCGTGGATGATTACAAGCAGATCGACTTCAGCGGCCTCTTTGGCGTGTTTCAAAACCTCAAACTGCAAGCCACCGACGGCAAACACAAGACCCCGTGGGTGAGCGAGGGCCTCATCGCGTCGAAATACGAGTTTGTCTCCGTGTTGACCGACAAGAAGGGCCAGACCGCGCCGCGCCTCCCGTTTGGCGCGGAGGTGATGATTCCTGCGGACTCCGGCGATGACGCGTGGCTGGTCAAACCCGACCGCAAAACCAAGGAGGCAGGCCAGCCGAAATTCAGCCCGCTGCGCGAGATCGCCATGCGTCTGCCCGCGCCAGAAAACCCGCTATTTGCCAAAAACATCGCCAACCGCGTGTGGTGGCTACTCACCGGCAAGGGCATCGTCGAGCCGCTGGACCTGCACCACACCGACAACCCGCCGACGCACCCCGAAGTGCTCGAACTCCTCGGCAAAGAACTCACTGCGCATCATTTTGATCTGCGCTGGCTGATCCGCGAGATCGCAATGACGAAGCATTACCAGCGTGCCGATGCCACGCAGCGCCATCTCATCGCCGAGCAGCAGCTTCGCGCCTTCATCAGCGCCACCGGCGAGCAGACCCGGCTCGAAATAAACACGCAGCCCGATGTGAACGTCGATGCGGCCAAATACAGCCGCGCCGACTTCCAAAAAGCTTTTGCCGCCGCCCTCGCCAATCCCGCTAAGGAACCCGAACTTGCCGCGAATCCCTCCCTGCGCAGCGCCTTGTTCCTGCGCAACAGCGATCATGTGCAATGGGCGCTCAAACCGCGTGCTGGGAATCTGATCGACCGGCTGGCGCAACAAGCCGATCCTGCGGACGACCTCTACCTCAGCACGCTGACACGCCTGCCGGACGCGGGTGAACGCAAGCAGTTGGCGTCATGGCTCTCCGCGCATGCCACAGACAAAACCAAGGCGCTCGGCGATTTCGCGTGGGCGCTGCTCAGTTCCACCGAGTTCTTCGTGAACCACTGACATTTCGCATTCGTCATTCGTCATTCGTCATTCGTCATTCGTCATTCGTCATTCCCAATGAACCCACTCTGCACCCCACGCGATCACACCTTCTCCCGACGCTCGTTCCTCGGCGGCGGACTGAGCTGGCTGGCATCACCGGTGCTGGCCGAGGCGATGAAGCAGAAGGACAAACAGGTGCTGTTCGTGTGGCTGGATGGCGGCATGTCGCAGCTTGAGACCTGGGATCCAAAGCCGAACACGGAGTTCGGCGGCCCCTTCCGCAGCATCAAGACCAGCGTGCCCGGCGTGCATTTCTGCGAGCTGATGCCGAAGCTCGCCAAGCAGATGCACAAACTCTGCGTGGTGCGTAGCCTGTGTACGAAGGACAACGCGCACTCCTCCGGCGTGGATCGCATCCAGCGTGGCGATCCGAAAAATCGCGGCGTGCCCTATCCGCACTTCGGCGCGGGCGTGGCGAAGCTGCTGGGACCGGGGTCGAGTGGTCTGCCGCCCTATGTGTGGATCAAACCGGGCAGCGGCGGCTTTCGTGCGGAAGATGCAGGCTTTCTCGGGCCGAAGTATGGCTCGCTGGCCTTTGGTGATGGCAAACCGCCGGAGAATCTGCTGCGGCATCCTGACATCAGCGCTGATCAAGACGCGGCACGCAATGAACTGCGGCAGATGCTGGATCAACGTTTCGCGAAGCAGCGTGAGAAGCGCGTCGTCGAGGCGAACGCCTCCGTTTTCGACATGGCTGAGAAATTGATGGCCCGCGCCGACATCTTTGACACCACCAAGCTGCCGGAGCGTGATCGCGACCGCTACGGGCGGCATGATTTCGGCCAGCACATGCTCGTAGCACGGCAGATGCTCGAAGCCGGTGTGCGCTTTGTGAAAGTGACGAGCTACGGCTGGGACACGCATGGCGACAATTTTAATGCGCATGCGACGATGGTGCCGAAGTTTGATCAGGCGTTCAGCGCGATGCTGGAAGACCTCGAAGCCAGCGGTCTGCTCAAAAACACCCTCGTCATCTGCCTGAGCGAGTTTGGCCGCACGCCGCGCATCAACGGCCATGTCGGTCGTGACCACTGGCCGGAAGCCTGGAGCATCGCGATGGCCGGCCACGGCGTGAACCACGGCTTGGTCATTGGTGAGACCAACGCACGCGGCACCGAAGTGAAATCGCAAGCCCATGACATCGGCGCATTGTTTCACACCTGGTATCACGCGCTGGGCATTGATTCGCACCATGTCGAGTTCGACAACGCGGGGCAGCCACTGCCCATCGCCCACGATGACATGCTGCCGATCAAGGAGGCGCTGGCGTGATGAACCTGGAACCCAAACAGATCGCGGAATTCAAAAGCGAGCACCAGATCAGCGCGGCGCGGTTCAGCAGCGATGGCAGCGTGCTGGCGACGGCAGGTTACGAACCGGTGGTGCGGCGCTGGCAGTTTGATGGCAAAACTTTGACCCCCCTGCCCTCGCTCGCAGGTTTTCACGGCTACAGCACCGCCATCGCGTTTCAGCCAAAACAGCCGCAGTTGTTCTGTGCTGACTCGTGGGGCCAGTTGCGCTGCTGCGAAGGTGAAAAGACACTTTGGCAGCATGACACCGCGCATGATGGCTGGTTGCGGCAGATCGCTGTCTCACCTGATGGCAGCCGCATCGCGACCTGCGGTAAGGATCAGTTTGTGCGTGTGTGGGAATCTGCCACCGGCAAAAAACTGGCCGAACACCAAGCCAGTGAGGATGTGTATGCGCTGACCATCGGTGAAAGCATCGTCTTTGGCGACATGCGGGGCCGCATCGAGTCCTGGGACTTTGATTTGAAGCAAAAACTGCGCTCGTTCGACGGCTCGGCGCTCTACAAGCTCGACCGCATCCAGGATCTCGGTGGCCTGTGTGTGTTGTTGCTCATTGATGGCGGCAAAACACTGCTCGCGGCCGGCACGACGCCGCAAAACGGCGCAACGCCGCAGAGCATTCCGACGATTCTGCATTTTGACTGCGCCAGCGGCAAGCTCGCCAAGACTTTCACGCACGGCACAAACAAGGAAGGCTACATCCACGATCTGGTGCTGCATCCGACGGGTTGTTTGATGGCCGTGAGCGCCGGGACGCCGGGCAGCGGCATGCTGTTCCTGACGAACCCGGCGGACCCGGAGCCGTTCCATGTGAACACGCAGATGGCGAACTGCCACGCGCTGGCGCTGCATCCTGAGGGCAAGCATTTCGTCGTCACCTCCACGAACCGCGACAGCAACGGTAACGGCAAATCACTCGCTAAGGACGGCCAGTACAAGACGAACAGCTCGCCGCTGCATCTGTTCGAGTGCTGAGCACCGGCTCACAGCAGCCCGCCGGCTTTCACATCCAGATATTTGTTCGCCAGCGCCACCGGCAGCATCTGCGCGGACTCATCCACGGTCAGCACGCGTCTGGCGCGCAAGGATTCCAGCAACTGGCGGCGTTCGCCAAAGTAATGCGTCAGCGCACCGTATTGCAGCGCGTCATGCAGATGATCAATCGGTGCTGCGGCACGCTGTTCGAGCTCCTGCTCGCGCAAGGTGGCGGCGAGCACGAGATGGCGGCGCTGCATGGCGCTGACGGCAGACACCAGCGTGGCACCGTCCTCGCTACGCAGATTGGTGAGCATGATCACCAGCGCGCGACGGCGTTGGAGCGTCATCACGCGCTCCGCTGCCTCAATGAAATCGCTCGGCTCGCTGCTGGCCTCGTAGTTGTAGAGGTGATTGAGAATTTTCGGCATGCTATGCGCGCCTTTGACGGGCGGCAGCCAACGCTGCACGCCACCGAAGCCCGCCACGCCGACTTCATCGCCCTGCCGCAGTGCGATGAAGGCGATCAGCAACATCGCGTTCAGGCAGTGGTCGAACTGACTGAGACCGCCATCCAGCGCGCGCATCCGGCGACCGCAGTCAGGCACGAGTAGGATGGTTTGATTGCGCGTTTCCTCGTAATCGCGGCTGACGAGGGCCGAGCGACGCGAAGTGGCCTTCCAGTCGATGCGGGAGAGCACATCGCCGTCCTGGTAGTCGCGCAATTGATGGAAATCGAGCGACGCGCCCATGCGACGGCGTTTGATGATGCCCATCGTCTCCACGCGGTTCGCCATCGCCAACATGGTGAAGCGCACGACGGGTTCGTAGTTCGGATAGGCCTTCGTCTGGCTCTCTCCAGCGACGAAATGGCGGTTCCGCCAGAGGCCGAGCAGCGAATCGGCCAGCACATGCGCTGGCGTGAAAACATGCTCCCCACGACGCACAAAACGAGCGTGGTAGGTGATGGCCGCGAACTCGCCCGGCGGCACGCTGACGGCGTGCGGCAGTCCTTCCGCCTCCGCCGCCGTGGGAATGCCGTCAAAAATTTCCAGCTTCAACGTGCGGCCTACCGCATGCGTCAGCGTCAGCGTCACCGGCGATTGCACCCCCAGCGCGAAACGCCCCGGCACCAAGCGCTGGCCGGTGATGCGGCCGCGCCGTGGCAGAGTGAACGCATCCACGATCAGCACGAGCAGCAGCAGCCCCCCCGTGATCTGCCATAGCAGCGCCAACGCCACCCATACCGACGCTGCCACAGCTAGCACGAGCCAGACGATGAGCAGTTTCAGCAGTGAAGAGGTCGGACGCATGACAATCAGACGCGCGGAGCTTCGATGGTTTTAAGCAGCGAGGTGAGCATGTCATCGACGCTCTGCCCGCTGATGGCGATTTCAGGAGCGAGCTGCACGCGATGCCGCAGCACGGGCAGCACGGCGCGTTTCACATCCGCCGGGGTGATGTAATCGCGGCCTTCAAGCAGCGCGTAGGATTTGGCGATGCGCACGAGGCTGATCGCACCACGCGTGCCAGCGCCGAGCGAGATCGCGCTGTGCTGGCGGGTCGCGCGCACAATGTTCACGGCGTAATCGACCACTTGATCGACCGCCCGCACCGCAGCGGCCTCTTCCTGCGCGGCGATGATGTCCGCCGGGGTGCAAACGGGCTGCACATTCGTCGCTGACAGCCCGCCGCCCGAGGCACGCGATGACACGGCCTTCACGATCCACGTTTCATTGGCCGTGTCGGGGTAGTCGATGAGCACTTTGAGCAAAAAGCGGTCAAGCTGCGCCTCTGGCAGCGGATAGGTGCCCTCATGCTCGATGGGATTCTGCGTGGCGAAGGTCATGAACGGCGGCGTGAGCGCATGGGTCTCGCCATCAATCGTCACCTGCGTCTCCTGCATCACTTCCAGCAGCGCAGACTGGGTTTTGGCCGGGGCGCGGTTGATTTCATCTGCCAGCAGCAGGTTCGCGAACACCGGGCCGCGCCGCACGCGGAAGGTGCTGCTGGACATGTCGAAGAGCGTGTGGCCACAGACATCTGAAGGCATCAGGTCAGGCGTGAACTGGATGCGGCGGAAGGTGCCGCCGAAGGTGTGGGAGAGCGCCAGCACGAGATGTGTTTTGCCCAGTCCCGGCTTGCCTTCCAACAGCACATGGCCGCCAGCCAGCAAGGCTGCGAGCACTTGATTCAGCACTTCTTCCTGACCGATAAAGACCTGCCCCACCGCCGCATGGATTTGTTTGAAGATGGTCGTGCTTTGCGGCAGCGCTGGTGGCGTGGGTGGCGCAAAATCGCTGGGTGCTGCAGTGGGGATCGGGTTCATAGGTGGTTAGGGTTGATGAATTAGAGCGCACGGCGGATCGCCTGCAGATCGCGCATGAGATTGACGAATTGATGGGCGCTGCCGGGTGGGGGCAGATCGAAGGCGGCGGTGACGCGCTGCGCTGGCAGGCCGGTACGGCGGGTGATTTCTGCGGTGAGGTGATCACTCAACTGCCGGCTGCCGTCATCCAATGAGCGGTGCTGCTCGCGCACGCGTTCCCACACGGCATCGCGCGCGGCAGTGACCAGCAGCGCGCCACGGCGCATGCGCCAGAAGAACTCGCCCAACGCGCCGATGTGACTGGCAAAATGCCGTGTGGAGTCGAGTTCCACCTCCGCCAGCGGTCCAAAACGCGGCATCTGCCGCCAGAGCCAGAACACCAGGCAGGCGAGCAGTGCCAGCACCGCCATCCAGCCATGCTGCCAAATCAGGCCCAAGAAACTGCCAGTGGCGGCGGCAACAAACAGCACCTCCTGCGGTCCATTCTGGCCCACCAACGCGGCCAGCCAGCGCGCATGATCGCGCTCGCCGATCCAGCGGTTGCGGAAGGGACGGGCATGCGCCAGCAGCGTGACGCTGCCCTGGCCGTGCTGCAAATGCAGCGCCAGTGACTCATTCTTCGATCCGGCGGAAAACTCACCCGCCCGCAACTTGCGTTTGAGAATCAGATTCTGGTAGCCGCCCAAGCTGAGTTCATAGCGCTGCCCGTTCCAGGTCACGTTCTGCACGGATTCGAGCCGAGCCTCGTCTGCATCCGCTTTTTTCTGCTGCTTTTTCGTGACGCTCTTCTTGGCGGCATCCTTTTTCGCCGTCGGCGTGGCTTTTTCGTCGTCTGTCGTTGTTTCTTTGTTATGCAGCAGGTCCTTGGCCAGCTCCTTGATCTCCGCATCGGCGATGCGCTTCTGCACGCCGACACCGAGCTGTTCGAGCATGGGATCTTTGTCCTCCTCCAGTAGCATGGCGGCGATGAACGAGCCAAACTGCGAGTCAAAATCATTGTAGGGCCGAGTACCGCTGAGCGAGTAGATGAGATGACCGCCTCTGCGGGTCCAGTTCAGGAGCTGCTTGGCCCGGCCCACGGGAACGCCGCCTTCACCCGAGAGGAAGATCACGCCATCATGGGCGGGCAGTTTGGCGAGCGTTTTCGCGGTCTTCACCTCATGGCCCAGCTCCTTCAGCAGGCGTTCGGCCGCCAGAAAGGGGTTCAGCCGCGCTTTGCCATGATAGCCGAGAGTCTTCTCCACATCCTCCCAGTGGCCTTTACAGCCGCAGAGCAGCACGGCCACGCCAATCGCGAGCAAAGGCCGAAACGTGTGCCAGTTCATGCGGCACCTCCTGTTTCGACAAACGGCCATTGGTCAAACAGCTTGCCCATTTCCTCGTTCGATGCCGTCAGGCTAGCATACGCCACCTGCACCCAGGCACCCGTGAGCTGGCGGAAGTAAGCGGCCTCGGTTTGATCCCCGGCCTGCAGCACCTGTGTGAGACAATCCTCCTCCGTGTCGCTGTCGCGGATCGGCACCCGCCGGCGGATGACCAGCCACGACAAGGAGCCACGATAGAGCAGGCTGAGCGCTTCTTTGGCATCACCCGCCGCCCATGCGGCACGCGCAGCGGACACAATGTCGTCCGGCAGGCTCTCACGGGTAATGTTCATGCCCATGACGACCTTCGGCACCTGCACCGGCACCTTGTTGGCACCGCGTGAGATGAAGAGATGGTGGTTTTTCACCAGGTAAACGATCAGCCATGTCAACAGGCCGATGACGATGCACCAGAACAAAATCTCACCAATGATGCCGATGATTTCGAAGTTCGGCAGCTTCGGCACATCCTGCACCGCATCCGGCACCCACTCGGGCTGCGTGCGCTTGTGAATCTCGAAATCAGGATCTTTGAGTACTTCTTTGACCGCCTCGGCGGCAGGATCACCGGCCGCATGCACCGGCGCGGCCAGCAAGGTGAATCCAGCCAGCAGGATCGCCACCGCAGCGGTCAGGCGTGACGCCATGCGGCGGAAGGCCAGCTCCACGTCCCAGCCTTCGATGCGGGTACGGCAATTCAAATAGAGGGCAAAGCCAGCGCCGACATAAAACGGCTCGACCAGCGTGACACTGATCATGTAGCAGGCCGCGCCCCACCACAAAAAAGCGGCAGGCAGCGTGTTCTCAAAATCAAAGGCTTCAAACATGCCGCTCCAGTCTGGTGTGGCACTTTCCGGCAGCATATCATAGGTACCCGCCATCAATCCCAGCCAGACGATGGTTTCAAAAGTGGCAAAGGCCAGCGTCAGCGATCCGCCCGAGCCGCCACCGTCCATCGCGAGGGTTTTGACGCGCTGGTTCACCGCCGCGCCGCGCAGACCTTCCAACAACTGCGCTGGCAGGGCAAAACTGCGAATGAACGACAAGCGCCGCCACAGCAGTGCCGGAAAAAAGTGCGTGAACATCAGCCGGGGCCAGGCCCGCCAGCTTTCGCCAAAGCTTGGCCGCACGCCGAAGGCCGCACGGCTCAGGAAAAACAGCGGCACGCGATCACACAGCGGCTTCAGCCACCACACGGCGAGCGGAATCCACTCCGGCGCGGCCCGCAGCAGCACGCACACCACCGTCCACAGCGGCAGCACCGTGCAGCACCACAATCCCAGCAGACGGCCAAAATCCCGCCGCACTAGCGCGCAGCCAAGATCCACCGCCTCCCAGGGCTGGCGTGGTCGCAGAGTGACCGTCATGTCCTCAAGTCGCATCTGCCTGCCTCCTGCCGCTGAAAATGAGAAAAGCCGCCACCAGCAACCAGCACAGACCACCTGCGGTGAATTTCATCACCGGCGGCAGGTTCAGCGGCGACCAAAAGCCTTCCAGCACCGCCGCAAGGCTGGTCATCACCGCCGCACCGATGAGCAGCGGCAGCGCCTTGCGCCCCGCGAGCACCAACGCCGCGCGTCGTTCCAGCCGACCTGGATTCAACACGCACAGGCCCACCCGCAGCCCCGCCATGGCGGAGATCACGATGCCCGTCAGTTCGGGAGCCCCATGCGCCACCACCCAGGTGTACAGCGTGAGCGGATTGCCGGAGTAATGCACGTACCCGAACACCGCGCCGAGATATATCCCATTGAACAGCAGCACGAACAACGAACCCACGCCGCCGAGAATACCACCAGCGAAGATTTTGAAATCGATGCCGACGTTGTTCCAGATGTAGAAGCAAAACGCGGCGAAGCCAGAGCCGAAATTGTCGCGCACATAGTCGGCGGGTGTGCTGTCCTCACCATACATGCTCTCGATGCCGGCCATGCCTTCCGGCCCGAGCAGCGCCATGGCCCATTCAGGGTGCGCGGGAGTGATGACCGCGATCAAAACGGCCGGGATGTAAAACAGTGCCGTACACCACCAGAACAGCTTCCACTCCGCCCGCACCGCCTGCGGAAACTCCACCAGCAGCAGACGCAGCAGCGATTCCCAGCCACCGGAACTGCGACGCTCTAATACACGGTAGGCGCGCAGGGCCAGCGCATTGAGCCGCTGAGTGAGGCGCTGCGGGCTCATGCGGTGCTGGGCCACGCTCAAATCATGACAAACTTGGCGGAAGGTGGCGGGCAGTTCCACCACGTCCTCACGCGGCTTACCAAACTCCACGTCGGTGAGCAATTGCTCCAGCTTCTGCCAGCGTGGCTCGATTTGTTTTTCAAACTGGGCCGGGGTCATGATGGCAGCGGCGCGGCTCCTTTCAGCGGTGGCGGCGTGCCGCGTTTCTCCTCCGGCTCTTGCAGCCACAAGGCCATGCCGCACAGACGGCGCAGACCCTCCACGCCGGACGCCTGCGTCAGCGGCTCCGCCAGTGAGGACAGCTCAATGCGGCGTTCATCCGCCCACAGCGGGGCGCGTTCCATGAACTGCAGCAGCGCGGACTGCTCCTCGCGCGTGAGCATCTGCGACGGCGCACGGCGTTCCGCCCGCACCTCGACTTGCGGCGTGATCGCTGGCGGCAGGTCGGCGTAGGTCATCACCGTGTTCGCCACCAGATCGCCGAGACGCTGAAATCGCTTGGTGAACAGCATGCACACGAAACCAGTGAGGTAGAGGCCCGGCATGAAATCGACCACGCGCAGAAAATTGCGCATGACGGCCTGCGCCAGCGTCACTGGCCCGCCGGTCAGGCTCATCACGCGCAGCCCCATGGCGCGCTGCCCCGGCGTGGCACCACGCGGCCCGGCCTCGAAGAACACATTGAAAAACCACTCCATGCCAAACATGAACAGCAGCATCAGGCCAGTGGTCATTTGCATGCCGAGGTTCGGCATGATCAAAAAAACCGCCGCGATGCCGACCGCGGCGTAAATCCCCAGGCGCAGCAGCAGATCCAGCGTGTAGGCCATGCTGCGCACCGCTGGCCCCGCCACGCGGAGTTGTATCTCCACGCCGTCGGCGAGTTCGACTGATTGCAAGGTGTCCGCGCGTGCTGCCGCCATGTGTGTGAGTAATGAAGCGGGTGCGTTTGCTTTTGACAACCACCGATTTTTTTTCGTAGCCTGTCTAAATGCCGGAGATAATTTCGGCGCACCTTTGCCACAACTCATCCCCATCCCATCATGGAAGCCAATCCCTACTCCACCCCCGTCGCCAATCTCTACGGAAACGCCAGCGGCACCAGCGACGACGCGGTCTCTCCAGGAACCATCGCTGCGCTCGCCGGCACCAAGCCCTGGGTGCGGTTCATGTCGGTGATGATGTGGATCGGCGCAGCCATCATGTTGATCGCTGCTGCGGGCATGGGGATTTTAGGAGCCGTGGGTGGCCCCGTGAAAACTGCCATTGACCAAGCTGGTGCCTTTGGCGGTGCCCCGCTGATCGCCATTGCCATCATCTATGGCGTCCTCGCCCTGCTCTATGTTTACCCTGCGGTCAAACTTTGGTCCTATGCCACACGCATTGCCACCCTCAGTACCACCCGCTCTGTTGCGGACCTCAATATGGCATTGAACCAACAACGCCAGTTTTGGAAATTCTGCGGTATCATGGTGATCATCATGCTGTGCGCCTATGTGGTGCTGATCATCGGGTTTGTCGGCTTCGGGGCCGCTGCCGCCATGAAAGCGGGTGCGCTGCCGAAGTGACGCCATCTGCCGCTGGATTCCGCCGCAAGGGTGCGATAGTCTGCGCACCCATGCCCAAGCCCCGTCGCTTTTTCATTGCCGCAGCCCTGTTTGCCCTTCCCGCCGCCCTCCTCGCGGCAGGTCTGGAAGAGGCCGGGGATTATATCCTGGCACGGCAGGCGCTGGCCGACGGACTGCCTGGTGTGGCAGGCGTGAAAGCGGAGCGGCTGCTCAAGCGCAAAGGCTGGACCCGCACCGAGACACGCCAGCTCGCCACCTTTGCCGCCGAGGCCTGGACCCGCGCCGAGGATGGCGCACGCGTGCTAGCGATGGCAGAAGCGCATGATCTGGATGATGAAACTTTTTGGCGCGGACAGGCGCTCGCCTTGAACGGCAACTTGGCTGCTGCGCGCAAGGTTTTGATGGAGGACAACGCCGCCGCACAGCAGCCACGCGGACGCTTGCTGCTAGGGCAGATTCTCTCGGCACTGGGTGAAAACGCCACCGCCCGCACCGAGCTCACCCCACTCCTGACCACGACCGATGCTACGCCGCGTGAACGCGCACAGCTCCTGCTGGCCGAAATCGAGCTCAATGAAGGCAAAGGGAACGTCACCGCGCTCCCCACCACCGCAGATGCCCCCAGCCGCTTCCTGCGCGCACGGGCGCAACTGCAAAACGGCCAGATTCCGGCAGCCCAACAGACGCTGCAAACCCTACTGGCAGCCACCGGCGGTGGTGAACGCGTACATCAAGCCGCGATCCTGCTCCAGGCCGAAGCTTTGCTACAGCAACGCCAGGCCGCCGAGGCGCAGGAGTATCTGCTGAAGTTTCTCGATGCCACCGCCGCCAGCAGCCTCTGGGTGGAGGCCTTTGACCTGCTCAATCGCGCACATCTGGGCCTCAAGGAACCACGCACCCTGCCTGAGGCCGTGCTCCGCTGGATGTCCGCTGGCAACGCCGCCCAGCAGCAGACCGATCCGGTGCCCGATATGGCGACTGCCACCGCTGAATTTCGCGGCCATGCGCTTTATCTCACCGCGCAATGGCTGGCCGCTGAAAAGCGCGATGACGAAGCCGCCAGCATGCTCGAAGCCCTGCTGCAGCTCCATCCCGGCCATCCACGCCTCAATGCGGCCATGCGGCTGGCCATGGAAATCTACGCGGCGCAGCAGGTGGATGAACGCGTGCTCACGCTCACCGAGGCATGGCGGCAGCAATTCGGCGGCGCCTCCGCCATGGTCGATTCCGCTGCTGCCGGCATTCTGTTTCGACGCGGCGAGCACCGGCGCGCGCTGGAGCTGTTTGAAAACGCCGCCAACGTCGCCACCACGCTCACAGAACGCCGCCGGGCACTGTTTAATGCCGCGCTCGCCGCCATCCTCGCCAGCGATTTCACGCTCTACCGCAGCCTGCTCGGCCAGCTCGAGGTCGTGACCCATGTGGCGGCTCTCGGCAAGGAGAGCACCGATTCCGCCGCCACCTTGGAGTTGGAAAAAGCCCTGTTTCTAGCCGCTGGCCGCAAGCCAGAGGCGGAGCAGGACCTGCGCGCCTTCATCCGTGCCCACCCACAGCATCCACGCTTCGCGGATGCCTACATCGCCCTGACTGAATGGTTGCTGCTGGCAGTGCCTCCACGCATCCAAGAAGCACGCGTGGCACTCGCCGCCGCCGCCAACGCCGAACTCATACCGGCGCAGCGCGAACGCAGCGACTACACACAGCTCTGGCTGCATGATGCGGCGGGAGATTTGAAAACGCTCCTCAACGCCGGGACCGCCTTCTTGAAAGCTTGGCCCAACAGCACGCTGACAGCGGAAGTGCGGCTGAAAATCGCCAGCGCTCATTACCGCCTGGATGACTTCGCCAACGCCCGCACCGAGTTCGAGATCATCGTGCGCGATTATCCCGACACACCGCACGCGGAAACCGCGCTCTACTTTGCCGCCATGTCCGCCACCTCCGTCATGAGTGTCGAGGGCCGCGCCCGTGCGCTCGCCATCTGGGAAGAGCTTGCACAGAAAGGCGGCCCGCTGGCGGTGACGGCACGTCGGCAGCAGGCGCAGTCCGCACGTCTCCAAGGCAATCACGCCGCCGCCCTCGTGGCCTTGGACAAGGCGCTGGCCATGAAGGCGCTCGATTCGGAGCAGCGGCGCATGACCATCTGCGAAAAAGCCGAGGTGCTGCTGCTACTGGGCAAAACCGAGCCTGTGCGCCTGGATGCCGCCGCTGATCTGCTGGATGAATTTATCACCGACCCATCCCTGCCCTTGTTCTGGAAGGCCCGCGCCGGGTTCACGCTCGCCGCCGTGCTGCACGATGCCGGACATGACACCGAAGCGCTGGAAGCCTGCTACAATGTGCTGCATGCCGCCGACATGACGCCGCCCACGAGTCCGGCAGATTATGTCTGGTTTGCCAAGGCGGGCTTCTTTGGCGTCGATCTACTCGAGGCAGTTCGTCAATGGGAGGCGGCCGCACGCCTGGCCGAGCAAATCGCCCAGCGCCGCGGTGATCGCACCCTGGAAGCCCGCGAACGCGCCACGAAAATCCGCCTCGAACACTTCCTCTGGGACGGCCCGGCCCCCACGCCGCCCAGGGTGCTGAAATTCGACGAGAAAATCGAGCCGAAGCCCGCCGTTCCGGAAAAACCACCGGTGAAGAGCACGAAGAAAACCGTACGTTAACCCGCATTTCTCACGCCCTACTTTTTGCCGCAGAGAGGCGGAGGATGCAGCGAATGAAAAAACTTTACCCCCTCTGCTCCTCTGCCTCTCTGCGACCAAAACGAGTGGGCGAAATGCGGGCTAGTCACTCACAGCGCTTGAATGACCTTCCGGGCGTCCTTTCGGTCACTCACAGCGCCTGAACGACCTTCCGCGCGTCCTTTCGGTCACTCACGGCGCTTGAATGACCTTCCGGGCGTCCTTTTGGTCACTCACGGCGCTTGAACGACCTTCCGGGCGTCCTTTCGGTCACTCACGGCGCTTGAACGACCTTCCGGGCGTCCTTTCGGTCACTCACGGCGCTTGAACGACCTTCCGCGCGTCCTTTCGGTCACTCACGGCGCTTGAGCGGGTTACTAGATGGAATTTCCGCAGTTCCTAGGATGGGAGTGATTTTCTATAGAATCAGGCAAATAATTCTTTGCACCTGAGCCAATTGCAAAACCTCACACCTTCGATGTTACAAATGCTGTGTGTTGCGATCAGTTATGGCAGATAACACATTTAGCCTAAACAGCGTTGGTTTTCAGGGGTTTTGCAATTAGCTCACCTATCTGCCGTTTCCGTTGACGCAAGGCAGCCTTTTGGATAAAAACGAAAAATAGTCAACCCAATTTAAAAAATGGCACGCTGGGGCTACGCATTCTTTGACAGTGGCATTCGATTCGATTCACCCGATTCACACCCTACAACAATGAGAAGACTGACTTACTATTTGGAGAACCCATTCGACGATCCGAACATCAGCATCGACGAGCTGCTCGCATTCACCACGGATCATCTGCAGCGCATGATCGCCAACAACAGCGGGGGCGAGCTCTCCCCGCGCATCACCGCCACCACCAGCTCCCTGGGACTGGTGGAGGACTGTGTGACGGACGACGAGACGAAGCTCGGCCTGCGCAAGTCGCGCAAGATGGTCAAGGACACCTTCCGCAAGCACCTGCCGGAGAACGTCGCCAAGATCGCCGCCGTGGTGGTGGCGGAGTATGGCCCCAACGCGCCCGAAGTCGTCGAATGCTGCCCGCGCGGCCGCCGCATCTTTGGCGAATGCCGCGATGACCAAGTGGAAGGCCACCTGCAAACCCTCGTCAACGGCGTCACCGCGCATCAGGCCGATCTCGGCGCGCAAGTCGTCACCAACGCCACCGCGCTGAAAGACGCCTGGGTCGCCGTGCATGACGCCAGCGAAACCACCACTGGCAACAAAACCGCGACGGAGCAGGGCAAAAAAATGGCCCGCGACAACCTACAGCTCATGCTCTTCCTCACGCTGAACAAGCTCATGGAGATGTTCCCCCGCCAGCCCGAGAAACTGGCCCTCTACATGCAGCAAAGCCTGCTGGAAAACCCGTCCTCACCACCCGCCCCCGAGCCGCCTCCCCCACCGCCTCCCCCACCGCCGCCCGCGCCGCCGCCAACACCGTAAAGCAAAACTCAGGCTGCCACACGCCCGATTACACGAGTGGTCGTCCCGCCGTGTGTGAAGTGCATCATGTCAGCATGACGAAAAGTTCACTGCCTTTCGCTCACGGAATGATCCCCATGAGCCGCGAGCAAGAGGGGCGGGGCGAGTGGAAGCGCCGGATGGATCATTACCCGCATCCCGGAGACTGTATTCCCGCAACGCACATCGTTTTACCGGGCCAGGAGGGTCGCGCCCTCGATTTCGTCTGCGCGGAATGTGAGCGGGCCAAGCGGCGGATGGAGGCTAAGAACCCATGAAATGGCCTAACCCTCAACCATGCGCTGCAGCGAACCCGGCCATCGCATCACTGTTGCAATCGTGGCGTCCCGTGGGCCGGGTCGCTGAGCTTGGGACGTTCGCTTGAAACAACGCGTCACCTCTCCCAAGACCAGCCATGCTAGACAAACAGCCGATCTATTTTCTCTGGAGGCCGATGTTGCCCGATCCCAAGGACGACATGGTGCTGGAGGTGACGCTCGCTGCGGGTGCCACACACATCGTTACGCTTAACCTGAAAGACCTTCGGCTGGCATCGCAGTTCGGCATTACTGTTCTACGACCAGCCGAGTTTATCCGATTACTACCATGAGCAGCCTTAGCGTCAAATTACCCGACTCATTGCATCGCCACCTCAAGCAGGCGGCGGCGTTGGATGGCATTTCGATCGACCACTTCATCGGCCTCGCCGTGGCTGAAAAGCTGTCGGCCTTGCAGACCTATGACATCATCGCCGAGCGCGCGAAAGGAAGCACCCGAGCGGGTTTCCTACGGGCGATGGCGCTCGTTCCGAAGGGGGCGGTCATTGAGGGAGATGAGCTGCCAGCACGCCGCAAGAAAGCGAGCGTTAAAGGGAGCGTGGCTGCGAGCAGATAGCTTGGCTCACTTCGAGCCTGCCTTGGCACCCTTGGTTTGAACACGGCAAAACGCGGCAGCGCTTTCTGGGCGGCAAGGATGCCGCCCCTCCTTGGGCAAACGCGGCGGTTGCGGCGGGGCTTCCCTGCCCCGATGGTTCGCGCATGGCCGATCTGCCTGACGACAACGCCCTGCGCACCCGCATGCAGAAACTCCGCATCACTGAGGAGGATCTGGAGGAGTCGTTTATTCGCGGCGGCGGTGCGGGTGGCCAGAAGATCAACAAGACCAGCTCGACGGTTGTTTTGCGCCACGTTCCCAGTGGCATCGAGGTGCGCTGCCAGCGTGAGCGTTCGCAATCGCAGAACCGCCTGATCGCCCGCCAGGAACTCTGTGACCGGCTGGAGAAGGTGTTTCAGGACGCGCAGCTCGAAATCCAAAACGAGCGCGAAAAGAAGCGCCGCCAGACGCGGGCGAGGCCGCGTGGCCTGAAACGACGATTCGTCGCCGGGAAGCGGCACCGCGCCGGGATTAAAGAAGGACGCGGCAAGATCGGCGAGGAGTAAACCGCGAACTTTCTTGCCACAGGCCGCACTCGCGGCATGATCGGCGCTCCCATGAAAGCGCTCGTCCTCACCGCCCCTTCCGAATTTAACTACGACCTCAACTTCCCCGAACCCGCCGCCGCTACGGGCGAGGTGCTGGTCAAAGTGCAGGCCTGCGGCATCTGCGGCAGTGACATCCACGGCATGGACGGCCGCAGCGGCCGCCGCCAGATGCCGATCGTGATGGGCCATGAGGCGGCGGGCGAAATCATCGGCCTAGGCGAAGGTGTGACGGGCTGGAGCCTCGGGGATCGCGTGACCTTTGACTCGACCGAATACTGCGGCGAGTGCGACGAGTGCAAGCAGGGCTACGTGAATCTTTGCCCGAACCGCAAGGTGCTGGGTGTGTCCCCCGGCGAATACCGCCGCCACGGCTGCTTCGCGGAAAAGATCGCCCTGCCGACGCGCATCCTCTATCGCCTCCCGGACACACTCTCGTATGAGAAGGCGGCGTTCGCGGAGCCGGTGTCCATCGCGCTACACGCGGTGAACTTGGCCGATGGCGTGGAAGTGGGTGAGGCCTTCACCCCAGTGGAAAGCAACTGCGGTGACGAAAGCTGCGGCGGCTGCGAGGACGATGAGGAAGCGAATGGCGGCACCGCCGTGGTGGTGGGCGCGGGATTGATCGGCCTGCTGGTGGTGCAAGCGCTGAAGGCACGCGGCTGGGAAAAGGTGATCGCCGTGGATCTCGACGACAGCCGTCTCGAACTCGCCCGCAAGCTGGGTGCTGATGAAGTTTTCAACGCGAAGCAGGAAGGTCTGGCCATGCACATCCGCAAGATCTGCGATGACGATGGTGCCGATGCGAGCTTTGAAGTCGTCGGCGCTGGTGCGCCGCTCGATCTCGCGATCCGCAGCGTGCGCAAGGGCGGCCAGGTCATTCTCATTGGCAATCTCCAGCCGAGCACCCCCTTCCCACTGCAAGAGGTCGTCACGCGTCAGCTCACGATCAAGGGCTCCTGCTCCTGCGCCGGTGAGTATCCCGAAGCCATCCGCCGCATTGAAGATGGCAGCATCCAGGTCGAGCCGCTGCTCAGCGCCGTGGCCCCGCTCGAACAGGGCGCGGACTGGTTCAAGCGTCTCTACGACAACAAGGAAGGCTTGCTCAAAGTAGTGCTGCAGCCGGCTTGAACCACGGCGTCTAGGCCAATGACGAATGTCGAATGAGACCGTCCGACCTGACTCGATCCCTCCTTCTGCCCATTCGTCATTCCAAATTCGTCATTCGTCATTTCCCCCATGATCCGCCTCTTCCTCCTGCTCTCGCTGCCGCTCTACATCCTTGATCAACTCTCCAAGAGCTGGATCGTGGCGAACTTCCGGCTGTATGATAACGAGCAGGAAGTGATCCCCGGCATCTTCTGGCTGCATCACGCCGCGAACACGGGCGTGGCCTTTGGCATGTTCAACGGCACGCAGTATGCGAACTACGCCTTCACCGCCGTCTCGCTCGCCGCGCTCGTTTTCATCTATGTGATGCACGGCAAAGGCTTGTTTCCTGGCAAGATGAGCCGCACCGCCGTGGCGCTGCTGGTTTCCGGTGTCTTTGGCAATCTCACCGACCGCCTGTTCCGCACGCACGATGGCGGGCAGCTTTTCGCGGGCACCTTTCTGGACGGCTACGTCGTGGACTTCCTGAAGTTCGACTTCGGCTTCCCGCCATTCCATCCATGGCCCTCGTTCAACGTCGCCGACTCCTGCGTGGTGTGCGCGGCGATCCTGCTGGCCTTGTCCTCCTTTTTTGAAACGCCCGCACCGGTGAAAGCAGGCGTAGGGAAGCGCTGATTCAGCGAGGGGCCGTTCTGTGTTCTGTAGTCCCGCCTTTAGGCGGTCCGATTCAGAACCGGCTAAAGCCGCTACTACACAACGAAGAGCCGCGCACACGCCTCTAACCAACTAATTGCCCCTATTCGACCGGTACAGGCGACCAGCGATAGATCCCGTCAAACCAGGACAGATTGCCGGGCGGCTCCACCTTGCGTTTCGTCTCCACCCACAGGAAGCCGCCTTTGCGCTTGAGCATGACGCTCACTTCCTTTGCGCCCTCCGGGCTACCTTCTTTGACAAAGACGCCTTCGGCCGAATACTCGTTGGTCGTCGATTTGAGCGCCTCGGCGGGAATCTGGCCCGACAAATCACCCCCCATGTTCTCATTCACCTGCGTGCAGGTGAGATTGACGCGCAGTCGGCCATCCTTCGCCAGCCGCAGGCTGACGTGGCCGCCGAAGCCGTCATCATACTCACCGTCCCAGCCACCGGCGCTTTTAACGTCGGCTGGCTGCTGGACGAAGTAGTAGCCAAGCGCGGTCACCTCGGCCAGCCGGAGCCAGTAGGCGGTGTCTTTTTCCTGCGGAGACTCCGCCTTGGCTGAGGCAAAGGGCTGATTCGCGGCCGGTTTCAGTGGTGCGGGCGCTTGATAGGCGATTTTCATCCAATGCTCTCGCAAAACCGGCCAGCGTGACTTCCAGTCGGCCGCGAGCGGCTTGTCCACAGCGGTCCAGGTGCGCGAGGCGTTTTTCAGCGTGGCGGCGAGCCGGTCCTCGGCGGCCTGAAACTCCTTCCGGGCCAGCGACAGGCGCTTGTCATCGCTCACCCGACGGTACACACCCTGAATGCCCGCGTCCTGCGGTGTTGGTTGTCCAGGCTTGAAACTGATCTCCACTTTCGACTCGGCAACCTTCGCCACAAAAAACGTTCCCCGGTCCTGCCCCTCTTCCACGCTGGCGGCGAAGATGATCAGGCTGTCCTTCCGGGTGCCCTGCCCCAGCCAGCGGCCCATCGCACCAGGGTCCGACGCCCAGCGCACACTCACCTCCACCTGACTGCCTAGAACCGGTGTCAGCGTCAGGTGTCGCAATCCGAGTTCGTCATAATAGTGTGACGCGCCCGCAGCTTCCACCGCCCAGGCGCGCGAGGCGATGACGCAAAGCGCTGCCAGCAGGCAGCGGACCTGAATAGGAGGCGAGTTCATGAGTGCTCATTCTCAAAGGGGATGCGAGTGGCGCAAGAATTAGAATCAGCGCCCTCAAAATACATTCCATAATTATCGCTAAATTGATCGATTTCGGCGTCGTCACGGCAGATTTTTGGCTCCCGCTCACGGTCTGCGTCACCTCAAACAGGCAATTGTAAGGGCTAGCCATCAAATATGCGGCTCCATTAGAGCGTTGATTATGAGTACATTACGTTTATATCAAAGCGTTTAATTTATCAAATTACAAATTTTTGACTTAATTCTGATATAGTTGTTGCAGTCATTCTAATTTTTGGTTATAAATACCACACAATTAAGAACCACTGGCGCAACAATGAAAACACTTACCCGCCTCCTCCTCGCCGCCAGCCTCCTCACCGTTGCTGCCACCGCGAACGCCCAGAACGGTTACGCCGCTGCCGGTTACTACTCCGCCGCCCAGGCTCAGGCTGCTTACGCTCAGCAACAGGCCAACGCCCAAGCTTGGGCCACCTACAACGCCCAACAGGCCAACGCTCAGGCCTGGGCCCACTACAACGCCCAGCAGCAGGCTGCACAGCAAGCCGCCGCCCAGCGTGCTGCAGCTCAACGCGCTGCCGCCACCCGCCCGGCATCCCCTGCCGTCGGCAATTCCCAGATCCGCTTTGACGGCCGCTTCGCCACCGTCGGCCAGAGCGCCCCCCAGGCGCTCCAGTTCGCCGTTTATGCCGCCAACACCCTCCAGAACAAGCCCTACGTCTTCGGCGCCGGCCATCGCAACATCGAGGACAGCGCTTATGACTGCTCCAGCAGCACTTCTTACATCCTTATGAAGGCAGGATTGCTGAACCGCTGCCTGTCCAGCAAGGAGTTCGCCAGCTATGGCGATGCTGGTGAAGGCCGCTTCATCACCATCTGGGTGAAGCCTGGTTCCCATGTCTTCATGACCATCTGCGGTCTTCGCATGGACACCTCCGGCCAGGTCACTGGTGAAGGTCCCCGCTGGCGCACCAAGGGCCGCAGCATGGCCGGGTTCAGCCCACGTCATCCTTCGGGCATGTAATTCTCATTTTTGTGACTCGATTATCACACTCGAAAATAAAGCCTCACTCAAAACCGCCTCTCAAACCGCAAATCGCCCTTAAAATTCTCAAACCTACGAATCATATGAAAACAAACACCACGTCCCACACCGCCTCGAACGAAGTAATCACCCTGGGCTGGAACTCGATGCCCGCTTATGGCGAAGTGATGACCCAACTGGTCGGCACTTCCCACACCGACGTGATGAGCTCCATGAAGGCCGAAAACAAGAGCGTGCTGAACAGCTTCTGGAGCATGCTGAGCAGCGCGAAGTAAGCCGCAGTAGGATGGCCGCCCTTCGTCTTGCGAAGCACCGCGCCGCTGGTATGGCTGAGAGACCTTCCGCATGCAGATTCTTCGCTCCATCGGCTCCCTCGCCACCGTTCCCGGTCCCCTGGCCCTCGCTGTGGGTGTGTTTGATGGCATCCACCTCGGGCATCAGGAGGTGATCCGGGCCGCGCAGGAGCACGCGACGCAGCACCTCGGCACGGCGGTCGTCGTCACCTTTGACCCGCATCCCGCGCATGTACTGCGGCCCGGCTCCGCACCCAAACTGCTCTGCGGCCTGCGGCATCAGCAGTTGGTGCTCTCCCAGCTTGGCATTCATACCCTACTGGCTTGCCCTTTCACCACGGAGACGGCCCAAACACCCGCCCGTGACTTCCTCGCGCAATTGGTCCAAGCCGCGCGCCCGCTGGGCTGCATTTCGGTGGGTTACACCTGGGGTTTCGGCCACCAGCGCTCCGGTGACATCCATCTGCTCATGGAAATGGGCCAGCAGCACGATTTTGCCGTCTATGGCGTGCCGCCGTTAAAAATCGACGGCACTATCGTCAGCAGCACGCTGATACGCGAGGCCATCGCTACCGGCGATTTTACCAAGGCGGCACGGCTGCTAGGACGCGGGTACTCCGTGCTCGGCACGGTCGTCCAGGGCCGACAACTGGGGCGCCAGCTCGGTTTTCCCACGGCGAATGTCGAAGTAGAGAACGAGCAACTGCCACCGCTCGGTGTGTATGCCGTGGAGGCGCGGATTGGCGAACAATGGCTGCCCGCCGTCGCCAATCTCGGACGTCGGCCCACCGTCGCCGACAACGCCGATCCCACCCTGGAAGTCCACCTGCTTGACTGGAGCGGCGACCTCTATGGCCAGGACCTGGAGGTGCGCTTCACCCGCTTTCTGCGTCCAGAAATGAAATTCAGCGGCCTGGAGGAACTCCAGGCGCAGATTCAGCGCGACATCACCGCCGCGAGATCCTAGCGCTGAGTACTGTCCCGTGTTCTGTAGTTCCGCCTTTAGGCGGTCTGATTCAGAACCGGCTGAAGCCGGTACTACACAACGAAGAACCGGACGGGCTGAAGCCCGAACTACGAACGATGAACTTGGCTACTTCTTCTTCGGCGCTGGCGGCTCCTGTTTCGGATGCCCTTCCAGCTTCACCACGCTGACCGCGTTTTCCGTTGGGAAATCAGTCGGCACTGCCGCCGTGCGCTCCACAGCGCCCGTGGCGACCCATTCCGTGCCACGTTGGAAGATCGTGTAGAAGCCGCGGTCAAGCATCGAGTAATCCGCATGGCCGAGCGTGGTGTGAAACACGCGTCCCTTGTGGTAGCTCAACACCAAGTTGTTTGGCTCGTTCACGCCGGTCAGATCGGAGGTGGCAAAGCTCAGCACATCCACATTTTCCGCCGGGCCGCGCAGCTTGCTGTACAGCTCATCCTTCGCGTGCAGCCAGCGCTTTGGCAGACCGCGCGTGATTGGATGATCGGGATTCTGGATCTCCACCACAAATTCATGCTGCGCACCATGCGCGCCGCCATTGCCCGCGCTCACGTCGCGAAAGAGCTTACCGTCCTTCACATACAGCCACGGGCCGGACTTCTCATTGCGGCCGCCCCAGCCGCCCACGCCGATCATCTCGTTGTATTCCTTCCACTCGGGGAACGAATTGTTCGCCGCGTGAATCGACACAAACCCGCCGCCGTCAGCGACATACTTCGTGAACGCCGCACGCACGGCCTCCGGCCAGGGTTCGCCATTGTAGTTGCTCACCACCGCCTGGTAATCACTGAACACTGGCTTCCAGCCGTCCCAGGCTTCTTTCGGCGCTCCCTTCGGCGGCGTCGTGCTCACCTCCACGGTGAAGGCACCGCTGCTCTCCAGCGCGTTGCGCAAAACGGGCGTGGTGATGTCCCACTTGTGGTTGTTTTGACCGTCCACGATGAGGACTTTCAGGGTGTCGGCGGCGTTCAGACTGGCTGACGCGGCCACAACAAGGGCGAAGAGGATGGAGCGCATGGTGGCAGCCAAGTACCAGTCAGGCACACTTTTGGCAAGAACGAATGTAACTGTCCAATGTTCCGCTACCGGGAACCATGCCAACATCCCCAGCCATCGAACGTCACATAGCTCTGGAAGAGTTTGCTGTCTGCGGCCATAATGCCGAATGATCCTGATCGGAAACGGCACATCTTTGATTGAAAATCATCACGGTGAAATCATCGACTCGTTTGAGGACGTTGTTCGATTCAATGCCTACAAAACTGAAGGTTACGAAAAGTTTACCGTAACCAAAACCACCATTTGGTTCAATGTCATCCCCTTCGAGAACAAACAGCATCAACTGGTGCTAAAACCCTATCGGCAGGTCTATCTCCATTCGTGGCAATGGGACAAAGAAAAGTGCAAGTTTTGGCAGGCCTTTGCACCGTTGTTTGCCTGTCCCGTCTTCAAAGTTGAGCGTCAGACAATTCTTGAGATTCAAGAATATGCCTAGGATCAGGGATACTTTGCCTATTCCACCGGGATGATCGCCATCTGGCTGATGTTGAAGACACAGCCACAGGTCACGCTCACCGGCTTTGACTGGTGGGAACGTGACAAGCATCACTACTCTGATAATGCTGCCCGCGGCAATCTTCACCAACCACAGAAGGAATTCCGGGTCATCCAGAGGCTACGCGATGAAGGCAGGTTAGAGTTTTTGCAGAAGAAATGAAACATCACGACCGGCATGAAACGCTCCTCTCCGGGCTTCTTTCACCACCTTGAATTGCGTCTTGATGATTGCCATAAATTCAGCCCTGCTGCCAATCCCAGGATGACCCATATGCGGCTTTTCATGAAGATCAGTGCCAATCAAAAGAGTGGCTCCAGGTTTGGCATAAACAGCCATGTTCTTGAGGATTTTGAATGGCTCAAAGGAATGATCCAGCACATTCCAGCAAAGCACCAAATCGCATTTGCCTGCCAGATTCTCGATCCGCTCTTCAGCCGGGATTGCGTAGAGACAAGTTCGATCATGCTCCTGCCAGTAGGGCTTCATGGCGGGAATCTGGAGATAGCCTTCCAGCAAAGGGTCCACAAAGTGCTTCTGGCCTGCCTTGAAATAGTCCAGCACCGGTCGTGAACCGCAGCCCACATCCAGCAGTACATCATCCGCCTGAAAAGTGGCCGGATTCAATCCAGCGAATCCAAACACACTCTCCCATTGTGCGTCCCACTCAACCTGCCTCTTGGGCCAACGAAAATTCTCGTGCCGGTGGTAGCACAGTTCCCAGGGTTGATGCACCTGACGCCATTCTTCCGGGGTGCCTTGAAAGGTTGTGTTTTCCATGTCAGTCAAAGTCACATTATTCGATGTCCTTTAGCGCCAGGAACACCTGCTCCCAGCTCTCCTTCGCCTTTTCAAATCCTCCCAGCTCCAAGCCGCGCAGGCGGGCGTTATGGGCGATCTCACGGCGGAGTTCTGGCTCGTACGCCATTTTGCTGGCGTAGTAGATGAAGTCGCGTTCGTGCTGGCAGAGAAAGCCGGTCTTGCCGTGCTCGATCATCTGCCGCCAGCCGCCACGGTCATCCACAATGAGAACACTGCCACTCGCCATCGCTTCGAAACCGACTCGCGGCCAGTTCTCGGTCGTGTCACTCGGTTGGAGAATGATCTGGCAGTGCTTGTAAAAATCCTGCTGGCTAATGATGCTGCTGTCGCAAGCAGTGGTGATCCAGGGATAAGGGCGACCAATCTTGGCTTCGCTGCGCGCGTCGAACCCCAGAAACAAACCGCGTTTCATCACTGGAGCCACGAAGTACTCGTAGATGTGCAGCGTGTTGGCCGCATACTTGTCCGCATCCTGCCGGGAGATGCGGCCGCAACCAAAGTGATCCGCCGCACGTTCTTCGATGAACGGAAAGGCGGACGTGTCGAAGTAAGGAGTGAAGGTCAGGAAGCGGGCATTGGCCTTGGGGTTCAGGGCTTGCAGGACGGGCATGTTCTTCTGCCGGACTTCTTCGTTCTGATAGAGAAACATGGCGATCAGCCCTTCCGTCATGCGCTGCTTCTCCAGATCGAAGAGCCAGGTCATGCAGTTGATGAAAACCGTGCGCTTCGTACGAGCATAAATTTCCGGCAAATGGGTTAAGAACTCGGCATTGCAGAAACCCAGCACCACATCCTCTGCTGAGAGGGCCTCCCATTGATTGCAACCGTGGATGACCACGCCGCTTTGTACCAGTTCAGTATAGAGGGGCTCGTTCTGATAATTGACCTGGGAAGGAATGATGTGGACCTCAACACCCATCTCGACCCAGAGCTTGATCTGGTGATGCAGTTCCGTCGAGGCACCGCCGTACTTGCCGGGAAAGCCGTGGGCAAAGACCCTGCGCTTGCTGTGCTTGAATTCGCTGCGATGACTCATGGGAATAATCACTTGGCAGGCTCATCAAAGTTCACGCTCAGATCCACCTCATTGCCGATCCAGCGTGCCGTGCCGGCAAACCCGACTCCGGTGACCTGTGCGGTGGGTGCCTTGACGGTCACGGTCGTCTGGCCGTCCTGCATCACCTTGAAGATCGTGTTGCCAGCCTCTTGCGTGATGGTCCAGGCATGCGGCGTGTTCTCGCTCAGCTTGACTTCTTCCACCACCAGGGTGTCACCGGTCTCCAGTACCGCGAAGTGCCGCCGCACATCCTCAGTAGGTGGAAATTTGGAGGTGATGCTGCCGCTGCGCTCCAGTGGCGGGAACAGCGCCAGTTTGCCGTTATGGTACACCACCTTCCCATCCACCTTGCCGCTGTCTTCCTTCTTCTTGCCGTGGATGCGGATGCGGTCACTGACAGTTACCCGCAGCTCGTCAAACACGCCCTTCAGCTTGGGATTCAGCTTCACGGCCTTCATCGTCGCACAGAAGGGAAAATCCCGCACGTCCTTCGGCGTGATTCTGGGCGGCGGATCTTTTTTGTTCGTGGCAGCTCCACTGTTGCCACCGGCCATTGCCTGCTTGAAGTAGGCTTGGTCGGCAGCAGAAAAGGTGGCAGCCTTGAGAGTGAAGGACTGGCCGTCTTCCCGTTTGATCGTCACGCTGTCGCCGCTGACAGCGACCAGTTCTCCGCTCAGCACACGTCCATTGGCATCGGTGAACTGCCGGGGGGCCGCCCAAAGAGAGGCGGCACTCATTACAACCAAAAAGAGGATTCTAACACGCGGATTTTGGGGCGATTTCATATGGGTCAGTCATTCAGCGTTGGGGTTCTATGGCTTTCGGCAGCACGCCGCCTGCAGGGATACGGTCAAAGCCACGTTCAATCTGCTCATAAATTCCTGATGCCTTTATCTGGCTCGGACTGAGCGAAGGAAACCATTTGCCGCGAATCTTCACTGAACCGTCCGGATTATAGACCTCAGAATAGTGCCAGGCAGGATTACCTGGCATATCCTTGGAAAGGCTTTTCAGCCGGCCTTGTTCATCAAATATTTTGCTGATTGTCATGCCATTAGGCAGGATTACGTCTTCCGCATACAACCGGCCGTCTTCGGTAAATATCTCTTTTTTAATTTTTTTCCCGTCTTTAATATATACCTTGCTATAAGGTTTGCCACTGATGTGCCAGGTTTCAATTTTCATCCCGCGCTCATGCTGTACTGCCACCAGTGTCTGGGGCGGGTTGTGGGAAAGACGATAAGTCAGTGGGCCAACCGACGAGCAGTGCGACAGTATCAACATCGGCACTAGGTACAATACTCTTGACGTCATGTAATGCCACGTTTTCATGCGTCGCATCGGTAATTATCAGGATTTTTGCAGCAACTATCTTGGCTTTTGCGTGCGCGCACACACGCCCTGCCACCAAAGTTCACCACCATGTTGTAATAAACCTTGGCCCAGGCCAGGCAGACTTGCTGCGGACTTCGTTGATGTTGCGGCACTCTGTTGCCAGCAATGTTTAGATATGTGGGATGCTTGGGCTTTTGATCAGACACTCCGTTGCAAATTTCAACTATGTCTCTATAAAGATTTTCGTCACATTGGCTTTTTGGTTTGTCGCAATCCTCGTAACATTTGTCGTGCTTCTCACACGCACTGGCAAACTGAGGTGGACCCCGAAATTCGGGCCAGTAGTGAAGTTGTGAGTTTATGGTGGTTACGGGTTGGGATTTCCACCCCAGACCCCGACATACCCAGTGAAAGCCAAACGTAAAAGACACGACGCCATGTTCAAAGCCCGAGTGGCTTTGGAAGCCATCAAGG
>Ga0209702_10001951_pt1 | contig 37456 bp, 29 predicted proteins | sample FRY01_FD_187210 | JGI IMG/M metagenome (GOLD analysis project Ga0209702, IMG submission 187210) | Freshwater microbial communities from Lake Fryxell liftoff mats and glacier meltwater in Antarctica - FRY-01 (SPAdes) (version 2) | ecosystem: Environmental > Aquatic > Freshwater > Ice > Glacier...
TCCACGCCTCGGCGCTCGCAGCGATGTTGAGCGATGCGAAATCTGCCAGCGAACGATTCGCCCGCGAAGGCAATGTGGGTTTGCACTGGAATCGTCTCTGGCAGATCGATCCCATCTTGTTCAATCCTTCGCTGATCGACGCGTGCGAATTGGCGATCAAAGAAACATGCGGCTCGACGATGCGGTTGCCCTCGGGCCCACTGCATGACGCGGCAGAAATTTCCCGTGCCGGCATACCAACGGTGATGATGTTCGTGCAGAGCCTGCTTGGAATCAGTCACAACAAGATCGAGGACACCAAAGAAGAGCACATCGCGATGTCGGTCGTTGCGTTTGATCGACTTGCGGACAAAGCGATCACCGCGATTCTCGCCAAGTGAGAGAGGGCGACTACCAAGGCAAGTTCGCGCGGGCAGATCGGCCGAGTTGGTCGTCTTCAAATTGCGCCGCGCGATATCGACCTCCGCACGCATTTCTCGATGTGAGAGGTTGTTGCGGGCGCAACGCATCGAGCGCTCGATTCTTGACACCACTTGGCCGCAGGATTACCATTCCAAATCACGGTCTTGGCGCAGGACCCGCTTCAGTTTGAACTGCCTTTGTGAGATTTGATCAACGCCAAAAATCCACGACTGCTCGAAAGAGCAGACGAAGACAGTTCCGCACGATTTTCGATTTGATTGGATGATTTTAGAGCTCGACTTCAGACAACAACCAAAAGGTATTTATGAAATATTCACTACTGATCCCATGCGTTTCTCTGAGCGTCATTCTCGTCGGTTGCCAGACTCCCAATCAAGTCAATTCTGTGCCACTTGCCCAAGTCCAGGCTCAGCTTCCAAGCGACTGGATCGATGTTCCACCGACCGACTACCGCATGGCTTACTTGGACAGCGCAACCCGCGCAGGATTGGTTTCATTTCGAAAGACGCTCGCCAATGAACGGCTCACGACGGCTTATGTAGAGAAGGGTGTCTACACCGATGCGTCGTACAACCAGTGGCGTGAAATCAACGAGGAGTGCAACAAGTCCTACTGCGCCAACGCCGTCACGATCGGCAAAAATCTCACCCCAGAACTTGCCGGAACTGCCCTCTCGGTCAACGAGGCTTACATGAACTCGGCCGTGGTTGGTGATGTCAATCTGCGCCAAGTTCAGGATGACTGGACTCGTTTTTGGCTGATGAACAAGCCGTCGATGATGAGCCCATATCCGATTGTCAATACCGGCGGAAGACCCTGATATTCAGCCGTCCATTGATCGGATTAGCATCGCGCTCCGATTCATAATTTTCTTCATGACGGACGAGCTTCGATCCGTTCAATTCCGCCCATGTGGCAACGCAGTGGTTGAGGAATTGTGACCGAACCATCTGCATTCTGATGCATTTCAAGCAGCGGAATCAGAATCCGCGGGCTCGCCATCACCGTGTTGTTAAGAGCAAATGCGAAAGTCGATCGTCCCTGTTCGTCCTTGTATCGCAAATTCAATCGGCGACACTGAAAGTCCCCAAGCCGGCTCGCGGAGTGCGTTTCGCCATACGCGCCAGCGGGTGTGCCGCTCGCGTCGTTCTCGCCGCGGCCCGGCATCCAACATTCCACATCGATCATGTCTTCGTTTTTCACTCCCAAGTCACCAGTGCAACATTGCAACAAGCGATAGGCCAGGCCAAGCGATTGCAAGAGAATCTCAACCGATTCCAGCATCGTCTTGTGCCACGCGCGACTCTCCGCATCGTCCGCCTTGCAAATCACCACCTGTTCAACTTTATCGAATTGATGAATGCGGTACAGACCAGCGGTATCCTTTCCTGCCGCGCCAGCCTCGCGACGAAAACAAGTCGAGGCCGTCACATATTTGCGCGGCAATGATTCAAGCGCAATGATTTCGTCGCTGTGCAATCCCATCAGTCCCACCTCGCCAGTTCCAGTGAGAAACAAATCGTGATTGCTGCCGCGCTTGGATTCCTCCAAGTGGTATGCCTGCTCGCGCCCAGCCGGGAAAAACCCAGTCCCAACCATGCACTCTTCGCGCACGATCACGGGAATGCCCATCGGCTGAAAACCACGCTGATCCACCATGAAATCAAGGGCATATCGCACAATCGCCTGATGCAATCGCATGCCCAGACCAGTGAGCACATAGTGGCGGGTTCCCGACATTTTTACACCGCGCTCGAAATCAACTAACCCAAGCGCACGCACAAGCTCTTGATGTGATCGCGGTTTGAATCCGCGATTGCGTTCAAATGAAATCGATGGATCGAATCCCGTTGGGTTCCATCGGCGAATTTCAACATTGTCATCACTGCCTTTGCCCTTGGGAACATCACTCGCCGGTGGCTGGGGAACGGTGAGCAGGATTTCGCGCCAAGCTGGTTCGACATCGTTGAGCATGCGCTCAAGCACCGCAACTTCATTCTTCAGCTTGATTGGCTTGGCCTCGAGTTCAGCGAGTTGGCTTTGGATCGCACCGCGATCCTGCTCGGCCATCGACTTCAATTGACTCTTCAGTTTTCCAATGAGCGGTCCGCTCTCCTTGCCGAGTCGATTCTGCTCTGCGCGCTTCTGTTCCAGGTCTGTCAAAATATTGCGCCGCTGCTCATCGAGTGCGCGCAGTCGCGGGAAATCGACAACCATGTTCTTGTCGCTCGCGCCGCGAATGAAACGCTCGGGGTCCTCTCGAAATGCTTTCATGTCGATCATCGCCAAAAGGTATCGACAAATCCGCAAGCGAGTTCGCCAGACACGCCGTCGCAATCCACCTGCGATCTGCTACCGTCCGCTTCGATGAACGCTCCTGACAAGCGTGGATCGCACGGTGCATTCTCGCGAATTCTTGGCGTGCTTCTTGCGAGCATTGTCCTTGCGACGCTCGCGTGGTCCGCGATCAATCCAGTCGATTGGCTCACATGGTGGATGGAGGTCTCGTGGGTGCTCGTCGGACTTCCGATCGTTGTGTGGTTGGCACGCGCGCACGGCATCAGCCGTGTTCTCTTGGTTTTGCTGACGATCCACGCCATCATCCTGATCGTGGGAGCTCACTACACATATGAGCATGTTCCCGTGGGCAATTGGGTTCGATCGTCGTTGCAAGGCGTGCGCAACAATTACGATCGATTCGGGCATTTCGCCCAAGGTTTCGTGCCGGCGCTGATCGTGCGCGAACTCTTGCGCCGAACATCTCCGCTCCAACCTGGACGCTGGCTCGCCGCGCTGTGCATCATGTGTGCCTTGGCATTCAGCGCGTTTTTCGAGATGATCGAATGGAGAACATCAGTCGTGTTGGGCGTATCGGCCGATTCGTTCCTCGGTTCGCAAGGTGATCCGTGGGATGCGCAGTGGGACATGCTCTGCGCGCTCATCGGCGCATCGTGTTGCATCGTGTCGCTCTCGAGCGTGCATGAGCGTTCGCTGTCGCGGTTGCGCGAACAGCGCGAACATCTACAACGGCGCGCTCACGCACCGCGGTCGCGATAAGTCGGCGGCGCCGCCCACCGCATCTTCGATACCAACTGATGCCAGTATGTCACATCAGGATTGCCGATGAGCCTCGCCATCGACTGATGCCGTCCAACCTGCACTGTGTCACCAACGGCCAGGCGAATATTCGTCTGTCCGTCGAGCATCAAAGTCGTTCCTTCGTTGGCCCGCTCGATGCGGACGGAAATATCAAGATGACTCGGCACGACAATTGGGCGAAATCCAAGGCTGTGCGGACAGATCGGCGTGACAATCAGCGCTTCAAGATCGGGGTGCACGATCGGTCCGCCAGCTGAAACGCTGTATGCAGTCGAGCCAACCGGACTTGCGATGATGATTCCATCGCCCGCGACATCCGGTCCCGCGCTGCCCGAAAAATCCAGGCGCATTTCAATCATGCGAAATGGAAATCCAGCGCTCACCACCGCGTCATTGACCGCGACACCGTGAAAGACCACCGTTCCATCTTTGCGTTTGACCATCACATCCATCACGATGCGCTGGCGCACCAAAGGATTGTTTGAAAAGATCGAATCAGCGTGAGCCGCCAACGATGCCGGATCGAATTCCGCCAAGAAACCAAGCCGTCCAGAGTTCACACCAACCAGCGCAACCCCACGGTCAAGGATGCGCCGAACTTGCGCGATGAGCGTTCCGTCACCGCCGACGGCCACGAGGCGGTCGAAGACGAGATTGGCCGAGAGCGGGGCGCTATCTGCCTGAAGCTCGGCGACAATTTCGGCGTGCTTGGCGATGGTCGCACGCACTTCATCCAAGATCAGCGCAGTGGCGGGGTGGTCGGGACTTGCTGCAAGAAGTACTTTCATACGAGTGCTCAGGAGACGATGCCTTTGGTGAGTCGCATGAACGCCGTCTCAAGATTCATCGGCTCATGCGAGAAGCGTGCGACCCGAAATCCTTGGGCGATGAGTCTGCTTGGAATATCGCTGATCGACATCGTACTCTTGGGGTCAATAGTGATATCGATGCGCACACACTTTTCCTCGCGCTCGAGCGTGACTTTGACGATGCCCTGCACCTGTTTCAGCAGCGCCGCCGCTTCCTGCGGTCGTTCATCGACGACGACATGAACCACACCGCCACTTCCCGCGCGTGCCATCATGTCCGAGATCTTTCCAGAGTAAATCAGTTTGCCCTGTTCAACCACGCCGACGGCCGTGCAGAGTTCCGCCAATTCAAACAAGATGTGCGATGAAATCAAGATCGTCTTGCCCATCCTGCGCAGTTCCTTCAGCAATTCGCGCATCTCGATGCGCGCACGCGGATCGAGTCCGCTCGACGGTTCGTCCATCAACAGCACCTTGGGATCATGCAAGAGTACGCGCGCGACCGAGAGTCGCTGCTGCATACCGCGCGAAAGTCCGTTGACATCGGCCTTGCGCTTGGAGATAAGGTCGGTCAATTCGAGCACCTCGCCGACCACGCGCATGCGCTTTTCGCCGTGAATGCCATAGCACGCGGCGAAAAACTCCAGATACTCGCTGACCAACATGTCGTCATAACCACCTAGAAAATCTGGAACATAGCCGATGATCGGCCGAATGAGATGGTTTTGATATCCAACGACATGACCGTCCACGCGCGCCTCGCCCCAGGTCGGTTTCAAAAGTGTTGCCAGAATTTTAATGGTGGTTGTCTTGCCCGCGCCGTTGGGACCGATGAATCCAAAACAGGTTCCCTCGTCGATGGTCAAATTGAGATTGTCCAGCGCCGTCAGTTCGCCATACTTCCTCGTCAGGTTGACCGTTTCAATCATCGACATGTGGGCACTTTAGTCGCTCGGGGGAGCGGCGAATCGCTCGTCGAGCGGCAATGGAAAAACGACTCGCACGAGCACCATCCCCGTGCTGGGCACTTCGACGCCGCCAATTTCCAGCGGCACTGGGCATGACGCTGCGTCGAGATAGCCCCAGACGATCAGACATGGCGTGGTGAACCACTGCGAAATGTCGCAGGAACGCCCAAGCATGCGCTGGACTCGAATCACATCGTCACCAGCCGCCCCGAAATATTGCGGTGGTTGAAGCATGTTGTACATGCCAAGCATGTCAAGAAATGTTTGGCGCTGTTGGTCGGTGATCGTGCCGCCAAGTTGGTTGCCATATTGCCCAAGTGGAAGTCGCAACGGGTTCTGCTTGAACGGCGTTTGAAAGCGGACTCGAATCGCATTTTGCAGATCGCCTACTGTCTCATCGATTCCCATCGGTCCGCCGGGATAGAGCCAATCGCTGAGTTCGATTGGGTCATTGGGTTGCCAGGTCGCCTTGACTTTGAATCGCCCGATGTTGGGCAGCGCGGCCGATGGGTCGTAGACGCCGTTGAGGTCGGCAACGGGCGAAGGATTTCGAATAGGCGTGATGTGAATAATTCCAACATCGTGCAGCGGGCCAGGCAGTGTGTGTTCAATGAGCCCGGTGAGCATCACTTTGATTGGATCGCCCGCAACAACCGTTTGCTCAAGCGACCGCTTGGGATCTGGCATGAACGGAGCCTTGCCCCATTTGCTGGGCACAATTCCAAGCCACCGCGCTTCAAAGTTTGCCGATGTCGCGCGCGCCGCCGCTTGCAGGGTTCCAGGCTTATCAAGTGGTACCGCAATGCGCGCAGGGTTGGGGAAAGTCGACGATGGCGAGCTCGGCGATGACCACCCAGTCAGTATGTTGCGCCGCTGATTTTCCGCATCGACCGTAATGGTTGTCTGGCCATACCCCGGCAGAAAAGCGCTGAACCAGGATGTTGCGCGCGCCAACTGCGGATCATCGGCGGCTTGGTTGCTCGACGATCTTGCAATCAAATCAAGCACCGTCAAATGCTGAATGCGAACTCGTCCCGAGTTCACCAGCGATCCGATGATCCAGATGCTGGCGCCAAAAACGATGGCCGTCACGACGAAGAGCATCCACGAGTGACGCTCGCGCCCGAGCCACTTCAAGATGCCAAAGCCGCCGGGCCCCGCAATGGTCCAGTAAGTGACAAAGAGCAGAAACGCGCCGAGAATTCCAACCGCGCTTTCGCCGCGCATGCCAATGACTGGCGAGATCAACTCGCCACCACCGAGATCGATGCTTGTGCCAGCGGATTGCACGAAGAGTTTTGAGTTTTCAAGATCTTTGAATTGTTGGGGCGTTGGCGTATCCGCTCGACGCGCGAGAATTCGATTCCAAAAAATATCCGCTTGTGGAAGCCCTGTGCTTTGCAACGCACGGCGATAGAGAGCATCGACATCAAGCCCGATCACGGTGATGCGTCCATGGCCCAGCGCTCGAGTGACACCCAGAATCTTGCCGTCGAGCGAGTTCGGCCGTGGATCGGCGAATCCAGTTGAGCGAACTCGATGCACTGGCAAGAGCACCAGTGGTTGGAACGCCTTGTTTTTCCCAGGCGCCAGGAAAAAATGCACGGGCATCGTCGCCGACGGATTTGCAATTTGATTCGACTGACTCAATGCTGGCAGGAGGTCAACAATCGAAACCGCCTCGACGCGCTCGACCTTCCAGTCGGGCATGAGGTCGCTGAGTGGATGTCGACTCGGCGCAGCAACTCCCCAGGGATCCGCATTTTCAGGCAGAATGACGACAAACAAGCCGCCTCTTGTAATCCATTCGCGCAGGGCCTTCGCTGCATCGCCCGACAGTGACTGCGGAGAGCCTTCGGACCAGATGATCGCCGAAAACTGGCAGAGTCCTTCCCATCGATCGGGTAAATCCTGCGGTCGGATGCCGCGTGCGATCTTGGTGATCGAATTCATCGACGAGATATAGGAGGTTCCAGGGCGCACCGTTGAAAACGCGTCAAGTCCCATCCGCCCGCTGCCAACAACCCCGAAGATATCGTCGGTCAAATCAACGGACACAGTTGTGTTGGCGCTGGTTGCCGGACTGATGCGCGCCGAGCCGAGTTCGCGCGTTCGTCGATCGTTGATCTTCTCCCAAACACGCACCGTGTAAATCGCATCCAGCGCTTTCAATGCGACGGTCGTGCCAGGAATGCGCGCATAGAGCCAAGTGCTGATGGGTTGTCCTGGGCCAAGCACTAACTGCCGATTGATGAGCGAGATATCGCCATTGCCGTCGGGAAGTTCCCAAGATAATTCGATTGTGGTTGGTTGGTCGAGCTGACCCTGAAGCAGAAATCGCGCCGCAACGATGTCACCGCTTCGAAAGTGATCGCCGACGCCAAAGTGTTCCAGGGTGATGGTGACTGGTCCATCGGCGCGACTTGTCGCCGAACAAATCGCCATCGAGATCGCCATCAAGATTGACCATGAGCAGCATGAGCACCATGAGCAGCAAGCGCCCATGCGAAGATTGACCCAGTAAGTCTTGCGCATGCGTTGGGTTTCCTAGATTCGCATTCGACCGATTTCATCCAGCAAAGCCGCATGACTTTTCTGGCCGCCTTCAAAGCATCCCACTTCAAATTTCTCGTTGGGCGAATGCACGCAGTCATCGTCGAGACCAAATCCCATCAGCAGCGCGGGCGCACCGAGAATGCGCGCAATCGCACCGACAGCGGGGATGCTGCCACCCGATCCAATCTGCATCGGTGCATTGCTGTACACACGAGCAAGGGCGCGCTGCGCGGCCGCAAGAAAGATCGATCCATCTGGCACATGAAAGGCTTTATTCACGCCGAATTCAGTGAATTCAGCTTTGCAATCCTTGGGTAGCCGTGCCGTGACAAACTCCTTCACGGCGGTGATGATCTTGTGCGGGTCTTGATCGGCGACCAATCGAAACGAGACTTTCGCAGTCGCATGTGCAGCGATCACGGTCTTCGCTCCCTTGCCCATGTATCCGCCGTAGATGCCATTGATGTCGCATGTCGGACGACTCCATATTCGCTCAATCGTGGTGCGATTGACTTCGCCGAACGATTCGGTCAATCCAACACTGCCGAGGAATTCCCCGTCGTCGAATCCCATGGTCTGCCACTGCTGACGAATCTGCGGCGAGACTTCGATGACATCATCATAGAAATGTGGCAGAGTGATTCTGCGTTTGTCATCGTGCAACTGCGCAAGAATGGAAGCGAGCACATTGATGGGATTCGCCACAGCTCCGCCGAATAATCCCGAGTGCAAGTCTTTGTTGGGCCCGTGAATGGTGACCTCGAGATAGACCAATCCGCGCAGACTCGTCGTGATGGCGGGCGTTTGCATGTCCCACATTCCAGTATCCGAAACGACGCATGCGTCCGCCTTCAATTCATCTTTATTCTGCTCGAGAAATGGCTCAAGACTCTCGCTGCCAGATTCTTCTTCGCCTTCGAGCAGCACCGTGACTGCGCACGGCAGAGTTCCGTGCGTCTTGATCCACGCTCGAAACGCCTCGATGAACGACATCACTTGGCCCTTGTCATCGCATGCGCCTCGCGCGACGATGCGCTTGCCGCACGGACCATCAACGAGCACCGGCTCGAACGCGTCGCTCTTCCATAAATCAATCGGGTCAGCGGGCTGAACATCGTAATGACCGTAATACAGCAGTCGTGGACCGTCGTATCCAGGCGGTCCCTCGTGCTTGGCAACCACCATCGGATGGCCGGCTGTTGGTCGAACCGCAGCATTCAGCCCGGCGGAGCGCAACTGTCCACAGACCCAGTCCGCCGCACGCGCGACATCGGCTTTGTGTGCCGGATCCGCACTGACGCTGGGAATGCGCAGGAAATCGAAGAGTCGTTCAAGGGCGCCAGCACTCTCGCGTTCGAGGTGCTTGAGTACGGGAAGCAATTCATCGCTCATGGAATCGAGATACTACCGCTGACATTCTTGAGCGATGATGTGCTTCGAGCCAAGTCGAGGATAGAATTCCTAGTGTGAGCCTGTGCGAATGACCAATCAAACGAAAACCTCGTGGATTCACATACCCCAGTGCACGGCATGTGGCTCTCGAGGAGTTGATCTCTCCACGGCAACACACTGTCCAACTTGTTCATGTGACTTCGCAGTGCGTCCGGTTCGCTCGTATGCCCAAATGGAAGGGCTGGCAGAAACGCCAGACGCCGCATCGCCACCGCGCTTCGTGCAAGCGAATCGAAAATGGTCGATGGAACGGCGACTCCTCGTGGCATTTCTGACAATCCTCGCAGCCGTCGCACTCGCACGCATGGCGGCATCATTTATGGCATGATGCGCACTTGATGACTCTCCAGACACCGCCTCGTCCATCATCCCCAATCCCACAGAGCGCTCGAGGCAAGATCGATCAAATCGACTGGCTGAATGTGCTTCCATTCTTGCGCATCTTTGGCGCAGTGCCGGCGGGCTTTCGTCCATCGCGCGTTGCGCTGGCCTTTGTTCTTCTGCTGAGTGTCGTTGCAGCGGGAAGAGTTTGGGATGGATTTGCGCCCGCGACGGCATCGCCCGACGGTCTCTTCGCCGGACCGATACGCGAAAAACAATTAGTGGACGCACACAATTCAGTGCGCGCTGTACTGATGCCTGAATTGCTGCCAGAGCAGCGCGAGAAAGCGCACACTGCATCGCTGGATGACTTGGAGATTTTGCTTGCCAATGCACTGGAATTAAAATCGCAAGATGCCAGCGTGGCGGCGCGCTATTCATCTCTGATGCGCATGATCGACGCCGCGCGTCCGAGGTCTTCTTTCGAGGCGCTCAGCGAAGCGGTCCGAACATCTTTCTATGCGCTCATCGGCAGCGTCGGCCGTGCGGACATCGCGTCTGCGATCGGTGCCGCGCAAACGCTCTGCGCGGGTGTCGTGATCGAATCATGGGCAACCGCACCAGCTTTCACCATCTACTTCGCGCTTGTGTGCATCGTGGTCTTTGGATGGGGTGGTGGAGTTCTCGCGCGCATGAGTGCCGGAGATCTCTCGCACCGCGCTTGGACCATCGAGCAAGCCAACCAGTTCATCCGTCCTCGGATTTCATCGCTCATCTGCGCGCCAATGTTCGCCTGCGCGCTGGTCATCGTCTTGTGGATTCCAGCATTTTTGATAGGGCTATTAGTGAATGTCCCAGCGCTCGATGTTGTGGCGGGGGGGCTCTTTGGAATTGCACTCGCCACTTCGGCTCTCTCGGTCATCGTCGCAGTGGTCCTCGCCGTTGGCATGCCACTTCTCGCACCAGCCGTCGCTTGTGATGGGTGCGATGCGGTCGAGGCCGTGCAGCGAGCAGGGGCATATCTCTTCGCGCGTCCGCTGCATGTGCTGTGCTATGCGTTCTTGTCGCTCGTCACGATCGCGCTCGCAGCGATCGCAGCAGATTTCCTCGCCACTGGAGCGTGGTCGTTTGCGGTGCACGCCTATGTCTCGGCGAGCGGCGATCCCGCGATGAACGCAGTCGCCGCGCTTCGCTTCCTCGAGCCATATCAGCAAGCGCCATTACCCATGCTCGATGCGACACAATCAGCGACCGCATCATTCATCGACATGTGGCGAACAGTGCTGTGCCTGCTCATCGGCGCGGCCATCGTCTCAGTTGCTTTCTCATGTGCAACGCGCGCATATCTGCTTGCGCGCTCGGCGAGCGATGGCCAAGATGTGTGCGATCTCTGGGAAGATGGAATTACGATCGAGATTCCGCCCGCAAGCACGACACCGTAATGGCATGGATGGCATGGATGGCATGGATGGCATGGATGGCATGGATGGCATGGATGGCTGCACGCGGGCGCGTCCGTTGCAGCGACCGCGCACATGCGCCGTTCTCAGCCTCCGCCCAATCCTCCCTTGAGACTTTTTCCGCCACCGAATTTCGCTAGCAACTTGCGCATGCCCGGGTCTGACTCGCGTGGCGTAATTTCTTCGCCGCGATTGCGACCACCACCGTCGCGTCCACCCTGCCGCCCCGGCGATTCCTGTCGAATTGGCGCATCCGTGAGTGCTTTGATCGAGAGACTAATACGACGCCGCTGCGCATCCGTACTCAGCACCTTGGCTTGCACCGTATCGCCAATCTTGATCGCCTTGTCGACGCTGAATACACGGTCGTGAGAGATTTCCGAGATGTGCACCAGACCCTCGACTCCAGGGGAAATCTCCACAAATGCGCCGAATTCCATCAATCTTCTGACGACTCCCGACACAGTGGCGCCCACTTCAAGCGATCCGAACGCTTCCTCGACGGGATCGGCCAGCAATCGCCGTCGGCTGAGCGTGATGCGTGGAGGAACGGATTCGAGATCGAGTCGAATGACTCGTACTTGCACGACATCGCCCACCGACACCGCTTCGGATGCGCTTTGCAGCATGCCGTGAGCGAGTTCGCCCATGGGAATGAGTCCATCCACACCGCCAATATCTGCGAAAGCTCCAAATGGTTGCAGGGACATGATCGTCGCAGTCCGCGTCTCTCCAACTCGGATTTCATTCAGCAACGCATCGCGCTTCTCATAGCGCTCGCGCTCGAGCACTCGTCGACGACTCAACAACATGCGCTCACGATTGCGGCGCAATTCAACGATTTCACATTCCAACTTCTGCCCTAAGAAAATGGAAATGTCGTCAATGTGCTTCAGATCAACTTGCCCCGTGGGCATGAATGCATGATGGTGAGCGACTTCCATATCAAGCCCACCTGCGTTCATTCCAACGCATCGCGCTTCAACAATTTGCCCAACCTTCAGATCGCCCCACTGCGCTTTGGTCACCATGCCTTCGCGGGCAAGAATGAGCACACCTTCAAATGGATCGAGCCGCTCGACCACAAAGTCCATCTGCTCGCCAGCAGTCGGCGGAGTTTCGAAATGAGTCACCGGGCAAATGCCATGGCTCTTGGGACCAAATTCGACATAGATATCTTTGCCGCGAACATCCATGACTCGTCCAGTGCGAAGCTGTCGCCCATTGGAAGTTCGACGAATCGGATTGAGTCCCGAAATGCGCGCGGTTGGTCGCGGTGTGTTGGTGGCATCCAGAATATCTTGCGCGTTCATTCCCCCAAGCGCTTGCTCGATCTCCGCATTCAGCGCGGCATTGATATCAACGGAAGGGACAGGAGTCGTTCGCCCAGCGGCGTGACCATCGGTTTGGGGAGCGTCGGGATGCATATTCGGTGAGGGTATCGCATCCACGCTTGTTTGCGGGCGTATAAGATATGACGATGGTCTCCGTGAGACTACCGATCGATTGGAACTGCCTCGTTGCGCATGAAAGCCGAACCTGAACATTAGGAGTTATTGAAAGATATGCAACCAGTCAAAGCAGCATGGGGAATTGAATTGGGCGAATTTGCGCTCAAGGCTTTGCGTCTCCAACTCGTCGGGGACCAGGTGACCGTCACCGAATTTGCCGTCATTCAGCACCAAAAGGTCCTTTCTGATCCAAGCGTCACCGATCGAGCTGGAATGATCCGCGTGACACTCGGCGCATTCGTGCAAGAGCATGCCGAACAACTTGCCAACGAGCCGATCGTTATGAGCCTGCCAGGAAATGTTGGGTTCGCGCGATTTGCGACGATGCCAGCGGTCGATGCCAAGACTTTGCGCAGCATGGTGGAATATGAGGCAAAGCAGCAGATTCCGTTTCCAATTGAGGAAGTGGAATGGGACAGCCATGTGTTGCCGGCGGATGAAAATGGCCAGTGCGCGATTGGAATTTTCGCAGTGACGAAGGATCGTCTGATTGAACTCTTGACACTCTATGCGGACTGCGGAATCGAGCCAGATATTCTGACATTGAGTTCAGTCGCAGCTTACAACGCCCTCACATACGACCTTGACTTGTCGGAGTCGTCCGATCCGATCGCTTGCCTTGACATCGGCACAAACTCATCCGATCTGATCGTCATGGCTGGCGGCAAATTTTGGATCCGAACATTCCCAGTCGGCGGATCCCAATTCACATCAGCGATTGCCGAGGCCTTTGCAAGTCAGAATGTCAATTACACCCGGGCCGAGAAGATCAAAGTTGATCGGAGTGCAACCGAGCAAATCCTTCGAGCTCGAACCATGGCGATGCGCCGCGTGACGAGCCAACTCGTTGATGAAGTTGGTCGGTCGCGCGAGTTTTATCAAGCGGCCAATGAAGGCGTGGAACTGAAACGACTGTACGGCGTCGGATCAACCCTCAAGATTTCTGGCCTCCGGACCAAGATTGCGGGGGATTTACAAGTGACATTCGACCGTCTTGAGGAGTTCAAGCGCATCCAACTCAATGGCCCAGACGCAGCGGACTTTGCGGCTCATTCGATCAACCTCTTGACGGCGCTTGGACTTGGATTACAAGGATTGGGTTTGGCGAAAGTCGAGCTCAATCTCTCGCCGATGGCCAGAATTCGCCGCAAGATTTGGAAATCCAAGACTCCGTGGTTCATCGCCGCGGCGGCGATATTGATCGTGACATCTGTGGCGCTGTTCTTGCGAGTGGCACTCGACCAAATTCAACTTTCGCAGATGGCAGATATTGCTGGCAAGGCGGACAACACGATCAAGCAAGGCGAGAGTTTGGTCAAACAGTTACAGGCTTTACAAGTGGCGAATGGGATGAACGCATCGGACGCCAACGCGTTGGCGCTCGTCGGTGAGCGCAATGTGTGGCCGTTTCTTGTCAACGACACATACTCGGCTCTAAATGCCGCTCGTCCAGATGCGGTCGAGCTTGGAAGTGACCCCACGGCGATCATGAAGATTCCAGTTGGTAATCGCAGGCTCGTTCGCTTGGAAGAATTTTCTGGAGTCCACTCGGTCAAGCCCGAAACTGGTATTCGGCAAATTGTGGTGTCGGCGCGCATCACACTGTCAACATTACTTGGACCAACGGACAAGGATCCCACGCGCTTCTTCAATGAGGCCAATGGCGTCTTGGAATGGCTCAAGGTCAATCACGATCGCCCGGATGCCCCTTACACCATCGAAGCTGAGTCTTTGGTGATGCCGAAGTGGTCTGAAATTATTGGCGATAAGCGTACGGAGCAACTTACGCAGGATGATGGTGGCAACGGCGCTGGGCTGAATGATCAAATGACCGATCAGCCACCCGCTTCCACCACGCAAAAGAGCGGCGGCGGTGTCCTGAGCAAGGACCGCACCAAAGGACCAATCGAAGATACTTCAGGTGGTTTTCGCCCCAACTTGGGTGCTGGAGATCAAGCAGCTGGAGGAGATAGTGCGGCGGGTGATGGATCGAATCCAACGGGTACCGCGAGCGGCGGTAGTCGCAGCCCAAGGACAATCGTCGTATCTGCCGAAGAAAAATTGCCTTCAGTCGATCTGGAAAAGGAGGCGCCATTTCCCCAAGAGCCCAAGTTGATCGGATCAACAGAAAAGAAGTTTGAGGGAGTGTTGACCTTCCGTGTGACACTGAGATCGTCGGCCGCACCACCACAGAGCAGTGAACAATAAATCCCACAAGTTTGAGCCCCACAAGTTTGAGCCCCACAAGTTTGAGCCCCACAAGTCTGAGCCCTACATGATCGACACCCACTTCATTTGATTAGAGACTTTACGACGAGCATCACACATGAACCTTAAATTTGACATCAAGAGTCTGCTGAAGAAGAAACCCGCCGTTTCCGATGGTGGCATTTCGTCATCACCTTCTCGCGGTAGCGAGCAGGTGCGAAGTGCAGTGATCTGGGTCAAATCAAATCTCCTTGTGCTTTCTTTGGCGACGGTTGCCTTCTTGGCTCTGGGAATCGGGTACTACTTCAGTTCGGAGATGTTCGCCGCGAATGAGCAAGCGGCCACTACGCTTGGTGCCAAGGTTGAGGCACTCTCGAAACTTCAACGAAGCCCTGTCTCGATCGTCATTCCTGGCAACGATGCCGTCACGGGCAATGTTGTGGTGAACAGGAAATTGGTCGATGCGGTCAAGGTTGGCATGGCGACGGCAAATAGTGCTGGGAGCGGCTCTAGCACTATCATGAACAGCGCTGTCAAACACAATTCAAAGGGGCATGCTCCCATCATGTCGCTGCGCCTGAAACCAAACGACCAGCAGTTGGCACAAGTTCATCTCGATATGTTTGACAAATTGCAGGAGCGTTACGCCAAATTGCTCGAGAGTTGTCGGGCGACGCTTCCTCCGTCCGAGGAGGATGTCCGCGTCGAGTTGCAGCGGGCGAAATTGCGCTTTATTCAAGCCGATCTGAGCAAAAATGTTGATATGCCGTTGACGCCGCAAGAACAGGCGAAATTGGTCGAAGACTTGAAGAGTCGTCGGCTTGCGGCGTACTGCGATTGCGCAAAAAATGCAGGCTTGTATGCGGACATGTTCGACTTGGGCGCACCGCGAGTTGCACCAGTTGAGGATAATGCAGACAAGCGACTTGAAAAACTGTGGGACTTGCAGTGGAAGTTCTGGGTCGCCGAGGACATCGTTCGCGCGTTTGCGAAATTGAACGAGGGCGAGTCGATATCAACTGGCCCCGTCAAGCGTATTGTTGGAATCCATTTCTCTGGCCGAGTCGTGGGCGCCGGGCTTGCAGGTGTAGAAGGTCAAGCCCCGCCGGCTGAGGAAGTGCCCAGTGAAAGCGGAGAGCCTGGGAGTGAAGGCGCTGTCGTAAGCACTGGAGCCTTCATCGACACAAGTCAAGTCGTGCCAGTCTCAGATTTTTCCACATCATTTCAAGGCTGGTCGAGCAATCAGTTATACGATGTCTACAAAGTCACCTTAAGATTTGTGGCGGAGACTTCGAAGATCCCAAGCGTGACCAATGCGCTTGCGAGGCAGAATTTCATGGCGATCACCAACATAAGGATTGTTCCAGCCGACCAATTTGAGGCGATTCGATCTGGTTATTTCTATGGTGTCAATCCTGTTTCGGTGGTCACGATGAATCTGGAGTCAGCGTGGCTGAGACAATGGACCGGCCCACTGATGCCGGATGTTGTGCGACAGAAATTTGGAACAACGGGTCAGGTTGCGGCTTCGACCAGGCCAGATGGCGCGGCGAATGGCGGTTGAGAGTCATTATTGAGGAGTATCTATGTCAGTAAAAAAAGCAAGTTTCTTGGAATTGCACTGCGAAAAAATAGTGGTGGCAGTTGTTGCATTGGGGCTCGTCGGCGTGGTGGGGTGGCAGATTCTTTTTGTCGCAGTCCAAGTCAAGGTTGGAAACGAGACGCTCTCGCTCAATGAGCTGTCGGAAAAACTTGCAGCAAAGGAAACCGATCTCGCTCGTAAACTCGAGCCAGATAATCCATCGCCGATTGAACTCCCCGAGGCCAAAGGTGAGTCGACCTCTGAGATCTTTCAGAGCAAGTTGGCCGCGCAGATCGCACCGAGTGCGACGCTGATGCCAAATCAGCCGTCATTTGGAAAGTTGCTCGTCGGAGATTCGCGCCCGGCAAATCAGTGGTTTTACCAGCCAATTTTCGGCGCCAGCGAGATGCACGGCACGGTCGTTACAAGTGACGCCTTGGATGAAGAGCAGATTGACGAGGAAATGCGAGGGGCGATAGAGAAAGTTACGCCAGGATTTGTCTCTCGATTCCTGACATCGAGCGCTTCTGATGTGACATGGACGACGCCGTGGGCGGTCGTGAACCTTGATGCACTTCGTTTGGAAGTTGCGAAGTCGGATAACGCCACGAAGCCTGCTCGCGAGGTCATACCAAGACCGTGGATCAATAATGATTCCATCTACATGGTCGATGTTGTCTTTGAGCGCCGCGAAAAGAAATCCGATGGAACATGGTCAGCTGCCCTGGTAATCACTCCGGCACCTGGTCAAGATTCATGGCGAGGACAAATCGCCCGAGCAGACGCCAATGTGTCCACGCGCGACACGATCTTCGTCAACTTAGCGGATTACAACAAGCAGTTGGATGTCGTGCAGCCTCCGTTGCTGCCGATGAAGGGCGGCAATTTCGTACCACCTTCTTTGGGGTCAGACCCTGGTGGCGTGCAGGTCGATCCAGAGCTCGTGGAGCGCCAGAAGGCGGAGCGAAAAATTGATAGTGCACAAGCCGCGCTGGCTCGCACCGATGCGGACATTGAGAAAGCCGGCGGCCGATTAGAGCCTCCACCGAGTGGTGGCAGCGGCAGTACCGCTGGCGACGATTCTGGTGGAAAGAAAGACAAAGACGGCGGATTTGGAATGGGTGGCGGCGGCAGTATGAAAAAGGGAAACAATGGAGTGGATATTGACGGTGAATCGCAAGCGACCAAGAACCTCCGCATTCGCCTGACGAAAAAATCGAAGAGTGCTTCGCGAGATCTGCAGAAACTCCAAGAAGCATTTGCAAAGAAGTTTCTAGCAGCGGATGCTCAGATCGATTCTGCGAAAACTCCAGAGGCGCTAGCTCCATCATTTAGCAAGATGGATAATGTCGTGATGTGGACACACGACTTCGATGTTCGCGAAGGCGCGACATACCAGTACCGAGCAACGATCCAAATTTACAATCCATTCTTCACGCGCCAAGCGTTGCTTGTTCCAGACCAGCAGAAACTTGCCAACGGTGTGGCTGTTTCTTCAGAGACTTCTCAGTGGGGCGAAGAGGTGACGATTCCATTCACCACATCTTTTTTCGTGACGCGTGGATCAGGGCGTGACGGCATCGGCGGTCGAAGGGTCACTGTAGATCTCTTTCGCTATGTCAACGGCGAATTGAAATCCACATCCGAAGATGTTTCTGTGGGCGATCCTGTTGGTAAAACCGTTGGATCGAAGACAGAGCGCATTGACTATTCCACGCCGTGGTATCTCGTCGATATTTTCGATGATGCCGCAGGCGCAAGCGAGAGTGGGGGAGTGATCGCAGTCTTTGAACAGCGCACGAAATCTGGAGAAATCCTGCAGGAAGTGCGCACGCTGGCGGACAAGGATTCAGAAAAGTACAAAGAATTTAAGAGCGCAGTTGCGCCCACGAAGAAAGTCGCAGCCAGGGCCCCTACGGGCGGCTGAAGATGAATTGGTTTTGTGGTTTGCCCCAGACCTTGCGGGTCTTTGTTATGTCAACTCGTTGATTGTAAGTGCCTGTCTCGCAGTGCTTTCCAACACCGATTTGATTATAGGACCTCCAGTCCAACGGCTCAACCATCTGCGGCCAATCAACATTTGATCAAGCCACTTGACAAAGCACAAAGGGCGTATTATTCTTGCTGTTCTGCGCAGTCATTGACTGTTCAGCGGGTTTCGGCCCGTTCTTTGACAAGTGAGGATCTGATGTCGCATGCTGAAATGACTGGTTTTCCAGTGGTTTCAGCAAGCAAGTGAAGTAACTTAATTTGAATTGAGTCAAGAATCATCTCGAGTGTTTAAAGTTTTGTTTCAAAGTTTGAAATGAGCAGCCTGAGGGCTGGTTGCGTGCTTCCGTTTCGGTGAAAGCCGGAATCCGGTAGGCGTGGCCAAGCTCGGAAGGGCACACGGTGGATGCCTTGGCGTCGAGAGGCGATGAAGGACGTAGGAACCTGCGATAAGCCTAGGGGAGCTGGTAACCAAGCACCGATCCTAGGATCTCCGAATGGGGCAACCCAACCCGCAAGGGTTACCTGCACCTGAATGTATAGGGTGTAGGAGCGAACGCAGCGAACTGAAACATCTCAGTAGCTGTAGGAAAGGAAAGCAATTGCGACTCCGCAAGTAGCGCCGAGCGAACGCGGATCTAGGTAGAAGTGTGATGAAATGTCTGGAAAGACACACCAAAGAAGGTGATAGTCCTGTATTCACATGACTGCTGAATGGCCTAGAGTAAGGTGAGACTCGTGAAATCTCGCCTGAACATGGGGGGACCACCCTCCAAGCCTGAGTACTCCTCGACGACCGATAGTGAACCAGTAAGGCGACTGAACGGTGAAAAGAACCCCGATAAGGGGAGTTAAAAGCACCTGAAACCGTGTGCTTACACAGCGGTCACGGCCCCGACGCAAGAACGGGTTGTGGCGTGCCTTTTGCATAATGAGCTGGCGAGTTACTCTATACGGCAAGGCTAAGCGGTTCCGCCGCGAAGCCGAAGGGAAACCGAGTCTGACAAGGGCATCAAGTCGTATGGGGTAGGCGCGAAACCGGTTGATCTACCCATGGGCAGGTTGAAGGAGGGGTAAAACCCTCTGGAGGACCGAAGCCGTGAACGTTGAAAAGTTCTGGCATGACCTGTGGGGAGGGCTTACAGTGCAATCATAACCGGAGATATCTCGTTCTCCTCGAAATAGTTTTGGGACTAGCCTCGGTGAGCAACACGTGGAGGTAGAGCTACTGAATGGATTTTGAGGGCCTACCCGGCTACTCGGTCCAATCAAACTCCGAATGCCACGTGCCAAGTCCCGGGAGTAAGTCTGCGGGCGATAATGTCCGCGGTCAAAAGGGAAACAACCCAGACCATCGGTTAAGGTCCCCAAATTAATCTAAGTTCTTAAGGTAGTCGAATTGCTATGACAGCCAGGATGTTGGCTTAGAAGCAGCCACCATTTAAAAAATGCGTAACAGCTTACTGGTCGAGGAATTTGGCGCCGATAATTATCGGGAATAAGATTAATACCGAAACCATGGACCGTCTTTGACGGTGGTAGAGGAGCGTCGCTGTCAGCGTTGAAGCTTTCCCGTGAGGGTTGGTGGAGCGACAGCAAGTGAATATGCCAGCTTGAGTAACGATAAATGGAGTGAGAATCTCCATCGCCGAAAACCTAAGGTTTCCTGGGCAAGGTAAATCCGCCCAGGGTTAGGCGGATCCTAAGGCGAGGCCGAAAGGCGTAGTCGATGGACACACGGTTAATATTCCGTGCCCGATGTATAAGGTTCGAAGCGTGCGTGACGGATTCCAAAGTTCCACGGGACTGTAAAGCGTCCAGGCCGTATGGCCGAAGTGGGGTGGCGGAGTCTCAAGAAAAGCCGCAACGCTACAAATGCATCGTCCGTACCAAAACTGACACAGGTGGGTGTGGCGAATAGCCTCAGGCGCTCGAGAAAACGGTCGTGAAGGAACTAGGCAATTTAACCCCGTAAGTTCGCGATAAGGGGGCCCTACTCGTTAAGAGAGGGCGCAGAGAAAAGGCTCTGGGAACTGTTTATCAAAAACACAGCACTGTGCTAACTCGCAAGAGGACGTATACAGTGTGACGCCTGCCCGGTGCTGGAATGTCAAGGAAGCCGGTTAGCGAAAGCAAAGCTGGCGACCGAAGCACCAGTAAACGGCGGCCGTAACTATGACGGTCCTAAGGTAGCGAAATTCCTTGTCGGGTAAGTTCCGACGCGCATCAATGGCGTAATCACTGGAGCCCTGTCTCCACGACCGACTCGGTGAAATAGTAGTGGCGGTGAAGATGCCGCCTACCCGTGGCAAGACGGAAAGACCCCGTGGACCTTTACTGTACGCTTGCAGCGATCATGGATTTGAACTGCGTAGGATAGGTGGGAGACTTTGAAGTTCCGCTCTCGGGCGGGGCTGAGTCATTGGTGAAATACCACCCTGTTTGAATTCGTGGTCTAACCTCGATTCCCATGAAGCTGGGCGAGGGACACTGCATGCCGGGCAGTTTGACTGGGGCGGTCTCCTCCAAAAAAGTAACGGAGGAGTGCAAAGGTTGGCTCAGTGCGGTTGGCAACCGCACCTAGAGTGCAAAGGCATAAGCCAGCTTTAGTGCAAGCCATACAGGGCGAGCACTCACGAAAGTGGGCCTTAGTGATCCGGCGTACCCGTGTGGAAGGGGCGTCGCTCAACGGATAAAAGGTACCCCGGGGATAACAGGCTGATCGCTCCCGAGCGTCCATAGCGGCGGAGCGGTTTGGCACCTCGATGTCGGCTCTTCGCATCCTGGGGCTGAAGGCGGTCCCAAGGGTTGGGCTGTTCGCCCATTAAAGCGGAACGCGAGCTGGGTTCAGACCGGCGTGAGCCAGGTCGGTCCCTATCTGCCATGGGCGTAGGAATATTGACGGGATACAACCCTAGTACGAGAGGATTGGGTTGGACGTACCCCTGGTGTGCCAATTGGACCGCTCGGTCCATAGTTGGGTAGCTAAGTACGGCAGGGATAACCGCTGAAAGCATCTAAGCGGGAAGCCCCCCTGAAGATAATTATTCCATGTCGCAAGACGTAAGACCCCCGGTAGACCACCGGGTTGATAGGCCGCATGTGTAAGCGAAGTAATTCGTTGAGCTAAGCGGTACTAACGGTCGAGTGCTTGGCCTTGTCTACCAGATTCCGTATTTCTGAATCGCAAGATTCAGTGGAAACTGCAGCAATGTCAACTAGCTTTAAGGTTGTTTGTTTCAAACTGAAAATCACTTGTATTGATCATGTCTTGTTCGGCCATGCGCCGTTCAAGTTTGATCATGCGACATCGGACCTCGACTTCCTCCCTGAGGGTCCTAGCGGATTCTGAGGGATTTGTCGGTGACGATAAGCGAAAGGAAACACCTGTTCCCATCCCGAACACAGAAGTGAAATTTTCGCTGCCGATGATACTGCTCAGCGGGAAAGTAGGTCATCGCCGACTTCATGAGCCCTGCTCGGGTAACCGGGCAGGGCTCTTTTTAGTTTGGTGACCGGATCGATTGCATTTGGGTTGACCATCGCTTCGATTTGGACTTGAAAAATGTTTGTTTTTGTCCGTTGCATCGCCGCCAGTTCTGTGGGTACTATGTTGTTGCGCAAATTCAAACCGGGGTAGTTTGATGACTCGCTCATGTTCAAGATTTACATCGGAAATTTAGAAAATAGTGTCACACTCGATGAGATGAAGGAGCTGATGGCTCCATTCACCGACATCGAAGATCTCGTACTGGTGATGGACCCGCAGACGGGCGAGAGCCGCTGCTTTGCAATCGCGATGTTTCGCGATCAAGTTCGCGGGCAATTGGTGATTGAGACAATCAACGGGCACATCCTGAAAGGACGGCCGATTGTCGCCAACGAATCAGTAAAAAAGCGCAAGGGATTACCACCCAAGAAGGCTCCTCCATCACGCGGTGGGGGTGGTGGCATGAGAGGCATGTCAGGCATGACGGGATTGCCAAGCCAAAGCGGCGGTATGAATCGTGGCATGAGCAATCGCACCGGCATGGGTGACGGACCACCGCGCATTCCAAGTCGACCGCCATCGGGTCGCCCATCGAGTCGGCCAACGAGTCGAGGCAATGTTCGCCGCGACTTCGGCAGCGCCGCCCCAGGCGTCCATGGCTCAGACCTTTCAGGCTCACCCGCTGGTGCAAACTATCGCTCGCCTCAACCATTTCGTCCGGGTGGATCATCTGGATTCTCTCGCACTGGATTGCCAGTTCCAGGCGCTCCAGCATCTCCGCCCTTGCCGCCACCAGCGAGTTCGCCTGCGGATGTCAATCGGGATGCCGATCCAGATATTAAGCCGGATATCAAGTTGGATGCGACGCCCGTTGCACCGACCGCACGGACCAAAACCCCCAAGCCACCGAGTGTTCGCAGAGCGGATTCACCCGCAACAAATTCTGCGCCCAAGGAAGATCCATCTTCGGGAAAATGAGTCGCAATCGGTTGTCACGCCAGTGGGGGATGTTGCGTGGATGATCCATTTGCAATTCTTGGATTGACCCGCTGTTTTGCAGTGAATTTACAGGATGTGATCACGGCGCAAACGACCGCGGTGTTGCGCTGTCACCCCGATCGGCAGCCGGATGGAATCGCCCGCGAATTGGCGATTGGCAAGTCGGCGAAGATCAATGCGGCAGGCGCGACATTGGCCGATCCACTCTTGCGTGCGGAGGCTCTGATCGCTCTCGAAGATCCTCATGGCCGAGCCGTGCCGCTCGGTGCGAAACAATTGATGGAACTCCTTGAGCGCCGCGAGTTCATCGAAGACGGTCATGATGCGGCCGCAGTCTGCGAATTCGACCAATGGTTGCGCAACGAACGGCGAGGTGCGCTTGATCGCCTTGCCGCTGCATGCGCAGTGCCAACCATCAACTGGATCGACGCTCGATCGGTGGCTGCATATCTGCGCGCGCTGATGCGGTTGGCACACGAGGCGGATCGGTTGCGCGAATCTCGCCGATCGGAGCACGGACCATGAACGGCTTGAATGAATCGATGATCCTGCTCATGCCGATCTTCCTCTGTCTCGCCGCAGTCTCCTCTGCCTCGGAGACCGTCTATTTTGGATTGACCGCCGACGATCGCTGGCGATTGCAACGCGAGCGCCCGAGTGCGAGTCGTGTGATCGAGAAATTGCTCGAGCATCCTCGTCGCCTCTTGCTCACCGTGCTGCTTGGAAGCGTGACGGCCAATTCGCTCTATTTCGCGGTCGGCACTGTCGCGCTCGCCGCGACGAAGTGGTCCGTCGAAGTCAAGTTCGCAGTCGGCATCGCAGAGGTGATTGCGCTCATCGTGCTCGGTGAAGTTTTGCCAAAAATGCTGGGCAATTCGCTGCGCTTTCGCATTGCACCGATCATCGCACGGCCGATCCTTTTGATGTGTCAAGTGGTGACGCCGATTCGCGCGGTCATCGAGTGGGTGGTCTTCGTTCCGCTGCAACGACTGACCGCTCCATCCGTCCCACCTTCTGGTCCGACAGCTGAGGAATTGCGCGAGTTTGTGGCGGTCGCGCGCGTGGGTGGCGATATTTCTGTGGAGGAAGAAGAGTTGCTCGGCAGATTGTTGATCCTTCGACGCGCCCGCGTGCGGGATGTCATGACCCATCGCACAGAAATGTTTTCGCTTGCGCGTCGTGCACCGCGCAGCGAAGTTGTGCGGCTCGCTCGCGACAGCGGCTTGAAGCGATTGCCCGTCTATGAATCCACGAAAGATCGCATCGTTGGCATTTTGGATGTGCGTCGATACCTGCTTGACTCCAAGGGGGAGGACGCTTCATTCGAACCGTACATGCAAACGCCAGTGATCGTGCCGGAAATCGCGATGCTCGAGCAGTTGTTTGAACTCTTTCGTACTCGCAAGGTCAGCCTCGCAATCGTGGTCGATGAATTCGGCGGCACAGCGGGGGTGGTCGCACTCGAAGATGCGATCGAGGAAATTGTCGGAGATATTGTCGCGCCTGACGAAGTTGCGCCAAACGCTCCGCAGCAGATCGATGCACGAACCTCGCGTGTCGATGGAAAGATGTCGTCACGCGCATTTTGTGCACATTTCGGCGTGTCGATTCAACTCACCCGTGCATCGACGGTGGGGGGGATCGCTCTGGAAGCGCTTGAAGATCTGCCCAAGGTCGGGCAGAGTTTCGAGTTTGGATCGCTGCAACTGCGCGTGGTCGAGGTCGATCGCGGTCGCGCTCGCACCCTCGATGTCGTACGCAGCACAAGTGATTCGGATGATCCGAGCGGGGAGCATTCCTAATGGTGCTTCCAATCGTCATCGGAGTCTGCGCGCTGCTGATCTGCGGATTGCTCGCTGGTATGGAGACTGGCATCTACACGCTGAACCGCGTGCGACTGGCGGCACGCGCCGCGAAGAACATCCCGTCCGCCAAGCGCTTGCGCAGTGAGCTGCAACATCCCAACCGATTACTCGCAACGCTGTTGGTCGGCGTGAATCTCGCGCACGCTGGATTGAGTGCTGCGACCACGGCGGCCGTCGAATCGGTCTCGCACGATCCGATGAGTGTGGCGTTGATCAACACTGTCGTCGTGCTTCCGCTGGTCTTTCTTTTCGGCGATGCGCTTCCCAAGGAACTCTTTCGGGTCTTCACCAATTCATGGACCTATGCGTGTTCGGGCATCCTCTTGGTGTTGCGCATCCTCTTGACTTGGACGGGCCTTGTTCCAGTCGTTCGATTTCTCAGCGATTTCGCCTCATACTTGCTGGGGTTCCGTGCAGATCAGGATGCTCCAAACCGTCAGCGCATCCTGCAGTCGCTGCGCGATGGAATCGAAAGCGACTTGATCAAGACCGTTCATCTTGAGATGGCCGATCGTCTCTTCGGACTTGCTGAGCGGTCGGTCGCGGACTGCGCTGTGCCGTGGAGCCGTGTGATCTCACTGCCTGCAAGTGCGTCGGAATCCGAGCGCGCAGCGTTGTTCTCTCAGCAGGCATTCAGCCGTGTGCCGATCGTCACACACGAGAATGGCACCGTATCGGTGGTCGGTATTGTCTCGACGCTCGACGCAATTCTTCAGCCTTCGGTCTCGTTGACGACGCTCGCACAGGAACCGTTGATCATCGAACCCAAGACACTCGTGATGGAAGCCGCGCGCCGTATGCGAGCATCGCGCCGAACGATGGCGATTGTTGCTGACGGCAACGGCGCGCAACCCATCGGCATCATCACGATCAAGGATGTCCTCGAACCCATCTTCGGTTCCACTCCGGAATGGTGAGGAGAGCGGCAGATTCGTCGAGCGATGGATGGTGAAATCACTGCCGCATCAATGCGCGCGGAGCGACGGCCGTGCGGATGAAAGTGCTTTGGCTATACTCGTTCCCCCTTGCGCCAGTAGCTCAGCTGGCTAGAGCACACCCCTGATAAGGGTGAGGTCGATGGTTCGAGTCCATTCTGGCGCATTGCGTGCGGCGGGTCCCACAGCGGGGTCCGCCGCTTTGCATTCATGAACTCGCATGGGGCACGACGGCGGGAAACCATGCGTCGCCCGATCGCTATGATCTTGACCCTTCCATTCGCAACCTTCACGGAGCATCAATCATCATGCGTCGCGCCAAAATCTCAATCATCGGAGCTGGAAATGTCGGATCAACCTGCGCCCACTGGGCAGCAGCCAAGGAACTTGGAGACATCGTGTTGTTGGACATTCCCGATCGAGTTGGTGTCGCAAAGGGCAAGGCCCTCGACTTGGCATGCTGCGGACCGATTGAGGAATTTGATTCGCGCGTGACTGGAACATCCGACTACGCCGACACAGCAGGCAGCGATGTCGTGGTCGTGACGGCTGGCATTCCGCGCAAGCCGGGTATGAGCCGCGATGATTTGATCGCAACGAATGTCAAGATCGTGAAGGAAGTCGCCGAGCAGGTCGCGCAACATTCGCCCAGCGCTGTGATGATCGTCGTGAGTAATCCGCTTGATGCGATGGTCTATACCGCATGGAAGGCATCGAAGTTTCCAACCAACCGAATTCTCGGCCAGGCTGGATGCCTCGATGTGGCGCGTTTTCGCGCGTTCTTGGCGATGGAAATCGGCTGCTCAGTTGAGGATATTCAAGCACTGCTCTTGGGCGGACACGGTGACGACATGGTTCCGCTGGCGCGATTCACTAGTGTGCATGGAATTCCCGTTGAAATGTTGCTCTCGGCTGAGAAGATCGAGGCATGCACCCAGCGCGCGAAAGTCGGCGGCGGCGAAATCGTGCAACTGATGGGAACGAGTGCTTACTTCGCTCCTGCATCTGGCACGATTCAAATGGTGGAGTCGATCATCAAGGACAAGAAACGAATTCTGCCATGCGCGGCGTACTGCGAGGATGCGTTCGGTGTCGCGCGCGGACAGAAGGGCGCTGGATATTTCGTCGGTGTTCCATGCGTTCTGGGCAGCAATGGAATGGAGCGCATCGTCGAGATCAAGTTCAATCCAGCCGAGCAGAAACTCTTTGATGAATCTGTCGCGCATGTCAAGGACCTGGTGGGAATCGTTCGTAAAAGTTTCCCAGATCTGGGTTAGGATTTCGGTTGGCGACTCTGTTTGCAACTGAGTTTGCAACTGAGTTGGCAATTCGCTTCATGCTTTGCTGCGTCGCTCTGATCGCATGACTGACATCAATCAATAGGAGAGATCTCACAATGAACATTCTTCACTCTTCGCCTCTTCGTAGTGCCAGCGGACCTTGGAGTTTGGGTTCGGGTGGCTCCAATCCATCAGGCTCCAATCCACCCGCCGCCAATTCTCCAGCAGCTGCCGCAGGCGCTGGAGCCGCGACCAATCAGGCGGGGCAGATTCAACTCACGCGCCATGAAAAGCGTTCCTTCGTTGGGCAAACCTTGCATCTGGCGGGGAATGCTTTCGTCGACTGCTCGTTCGATTCATGCACACTGGTGCTGACCAACTCACCTTTCATTTTCTCGGGGCAGTGCCGTGTTCAGCGTTGCAATTGGCGCATCGAGTATGACATTCTCTGGGGTGCGCCGGCCATGCGTGCACAACTGCGCCAGATTCTGGACTCGATGGATTCCACCACCGAAGCTCCCCCAGCAGTCTGAGGCTGAGAATCCTCAACAGAAACGGCGCAATCTGCCGATTTGTTGAGGATGCGCGTGTCGTTGCCCTTCTTCAATCCTGACCCGGGGTGGCTTTTTCTTGTCGGTGGCGTTGCGCTGATCGTGTGCGCTGCTGTCATCCCCGAGGCTGAGAAGGTGCACTCGATGCGCAATCAACTTCAGACCATTCGATGTGCCGAACAACACAACTTTGCTCGCATGTCGGCGTGCTCTCGTTTTCTCGACGACTTGAAGGCGGGTGATCAGGGACTCGTGCGGCGCTTGGCCGCGAGTCAGTTGAACCTGATGCCGCGCGGAGAGACCGCACTCTTGATCGCGACTTCGATTGATGCAACGCCGAGTGATTGGATCGAGGCGAGCGTTGCTCCGCCGAATTATGAGGTTGATCCATACCCTGACACATTGCTGGCACGCTGGACGCTTGGTTCGCAGCGGCTTTGGGTGATTGCTGCTGGGGCTTTCTGCGTTTTTCTGGGATTGATCTTCGGTCCCGCTCTGCCGATACAAGAAAAACCGATCTGATTTGAGAAATCGATTGGCAGTGACCTAGGTTGCCACCGAGGTCGCATATGCCACGAATGCCTGATGAATTGAACGATGGAACTTTGCGCTGCGCTGAGGCGCTTGATCGAGCGCCTCGCGCATGGCGTGCGGCTGTTGCACGAGCGGGAGGGCTCGATGCGCTGGCGTTGGAAGCCGCCCGTGGTGGAACATTGCTCGAACAATTGTTGGAATCCGTCGAGCCGGGCGCGAGCAAGGGTGCACCGCTCTTGCGCGAGCGGTTGGCTCGCAGCGATCCCGATGCACAGAGGCGAATGATGGAACCGCTTGGCGCTGGATTGATCGTGCTGGGTGATCGAGATTATCCATCGATGTTGGCGGCGAGTCAGGATCCTCCAATCGTCTTGTGGATTCGCGGAGAATTTTTGCCAAACGATGCGTGGTCGGTCGCGGTTGTTGGATCGCGCCGCGCGAGTGCGTACGGAATCGAGCAGGCGGGGTATTTCGCGGGTGTTCTGGCGTGCAGTGATGTGGCCGTTGTCTCGGGTGCGGCACGCGGCATTGACGCTGAAGCTCACCGAGGTGCGCTGCGTGCCGAAGGGCGAACCATCGCAGTCATCGGTGGAGGATTGAGGGAACCATATCCTCTTGAGCACATCGAGTTGCTCGATGAAATCGTCGCGTCTGGTGGTGCTGTTGTGAGCGAGTGTCCGATGCAGGCTCCGGCAACTCCAGACCGTTTTCCAAGTCGCAATCGCATTCTCGCAGGACTGAGTTTGGGCACGCTGGTCATCGAGGCGGCGACGAGGTCTGGCGCGATCATCACAGCGAACATCGCCTGCGAAATCAATCGGTGTTGTATGGCGCTGCCAGGACCTGTCCATTCAGGTCGATCGGCCGGTTGTCATCGGTTGATTCAGGAAATGCATGCATACCTTGTTGAAACACCCCAAGATGTGCTGACCCAACTTGTTGAACATGCGACAACGATTGAAGGAGCGCAGCTGCTCGATCGCGCTGGATTCGACCCGCCGCGTGCGAAGAACGCGAAGCGGATTTGAGAGCAGCGGGAATGATTCGTACAGTGGGTTGCGAGGCTGAACTGGATTAGTTCAGCCCAAGGCTGTAGAAGAGCGCAGAGAACAACAAGTCGCACACCACAACGGCGACTGTGGTTTGGACCACAGTGTTCGTTGTTGCGCGGCCGACTCCGGCTGCTCCGCCTGTGACTCGCAGTCCGTTGGTGCAGGCGATCAAGCCTAAGAGGGTTCCAAAGACAACTGCCTTGACAAGTCCGGTGTTGAAATCAACGAGTGTCAATTGACTCAGCGTGTTTAACTTGTAGACCTCGTATGGGATTTCCAGCACAAAGACTCCCACCACACCTCCAAAGAACACCGAGCAGATATCGCCGAAGATTGTCAAGATGACCAAGCTGACCGTGGTTGCGATGACGCGGGGCATCACCAGAAATCGGATGGGGTTGAGTGCCATCGCGTCGAGTGCTTCGATTTCCTCGCCGACTTTCATGGTGCCAAGTTCTGCGGCGATGGAAGCTCCAGCGAAACCAGTGAGCACAATCGCTGCGATCAGTGGACCGAGTTCGCGCAAGACCGCAACTCCAACCAGGTTGGCGACCTTGTCGACTTGCCCAAACTCAGCCAAGCTTGGCGCGGTCTGGAGCGCCAAGATGATGCCGATGCAAGCCGAGACGAGCAGCACGATCCCGATGGATTTCAGTCCCACGCGCACCATTTGCACAGTGAGTGCGCGGATGCCAAAGCGTGTGCGCCGAAGAATGACCGAGCGAATGACCCATGTCATGACATCGATCATCAAGCTGGCCCAAGATCCGATGAGCCCCAGAACATCCGTCCAGATATTCCAGTATTGATCTGGTAATCGCTTGATCGAGTTCACGGTGCGTTGGCTCAAGGATAGATGGTCGGCGTTGCTCATGCGTTGCTCATGCGTTGTTCAGGGATATCGATTTAGATTTTAGCTGCGTCGTCGACCGTTGCGCAAATGTTGAACATGGTGATCAGCTTGGTGATTTCAAATGCGCTGCGCACCTTGGGACCGACTGCGACGAGGGCGAATTTCATCTTGTTGCGTGTCGTCATTTGAAGTGCTTCAATCAGCGTTGCGATACCTGAGGAATCGAGATATTCAACCTGAGCCAGGTCGATCACCATCTTTGCGGGGCGCAACTTGACGACTTCGGCGATCGACTTCTTCACGGTCGATGCGCGCGACATGTCGATGTCACCCTTTGGCCGAAGGATAATCATGTCTCCGATGGTGCTTTGTTCGATAACGAGTTCGTGATTCACGGTGATGTGTTCTCCGATTGGGTTGATGACAAAGCCTCGAGTTCTTGCGACGAAAGCCATTTCACCAGGGTCAGCCTCATGCCGCCCTCGGGACGCGCTTCCCAGCGTGCCTCGTTCATGGTTTCTTTGATGATGTGAACGCCAAGTCCGCCGGGTCGAATGTCGGCGATATCGCGTCCCTTGATCTTGGCTGGATCAACGGACTTGCCAAGATCATCCACGACAATGCGTAAACCAGGTGGATTGCGAACTCGCCAGAGATTGATCCAGATCATGCCGTCGGTGCGCTCTTCGTATCCGTGACGAATGACATTGGCTAAGGCTTCATCGACCGCAAGAGTGAGCAGTGCTCTGGACTTGTCATTGAACCCGACATTTTTGGCCAGCGCATCAATCGTGGCGCGAACGGTCGCCAGCAGATGCGGATCGCTGCAGATGCGAATGCTGAATTCTGGCTCGCGCTCCATGTTCGTTACCACTGAGGTCGCGGACGCGATGGTGGATAGATCGTCGAGGAATAGGCCTGTTCGGGCGGGGCAAGTTTCTGATCAATCGTCCACTGCCGCCACCGCTCATACGCCACAAATCGCAGCGGTTCAGGATCATCAAATTGGTAACCCAAATCTTGCCCAGTCATGCGTTGCAAGGCGCCGATGGACAAGTAGCGCAACAGGTCATCGTCTGCGCAAAGGCATTCGACGATTTGCGGTATCTGCTCGCGGCGGTTGAACTTGACCGCATCTTGGATCGCGTAAACGCGTGCCCCTGGGGATGGATTGGAAAAACCGCCCTCGGTGGCGCTTGGCGCACAGCCGTTCAAGACCAGTGTCGCACTCGCACTGATCACCGCAACACCAATCGACGATCGGATCATGTGCGTCAACAATTCTCGCGGGTTGGTCGTGATCAAAAACATTTGCACCCACGCGAGGATAGCGTAATCGCCGTTACTATCCCTCCCTCGGATTTGCGATATTCCCATGAATTCTTCGAGCGCCCATTCTCAACCGTCACCGACGGAAACAGTCCTGATCCTGGACTTTGGTAGCCAGTATGCGCAGTTGATTGCTCGGCGCGTGCGCGAAGCGGGCGTCTACAGTTTGCTCGTTCGACCCGACGCGCCAGTCGCGGAATTGTTGGCGCACAAGCCCGTGGGAATTATTCTCTCGGGTGGGCCATCAAGTGTCGCAGACGCAGGCGCACCGCGCTGTGATCCGGCGCTCTTTGGGTTAGGCATTCCGATACTGGGAATTTGTTATGGAATGCAATTGACTGCGCAGATGATGGGCGCAAAGGTTGAGGGCGCGGCGACTCGAGAGTATGGCCGCGCCACTCTGCAGGTGCGCGATGCAAGCGGTTTATTGCTGGGGGTGCCGTCAAATTCGACCGTTTGGATGAGCCACGGAGATCAGGTTCTGGAACTTCCCAAGGGATTCGAAGTGCTGGCGTCCACGCCGACATGTCCGTTTGCCGCGGTGGGCGATGTCAAGCGGAAAATTTTCGGCGTGCAGTTTCATCCCGAAGTCACCCATACGCCGCACGGCATGGACATCATTCGTAATTTCCTCTTCCGTTCTTGCGCGTGTCGCGGATCGTGGCGGATGTCGGACTTTGTCGTCACGGAATGCGCACGAGTGCGCGAGCGGGTTGGCGATGCGCGAGTTCTCTGCGGGCTTTCGGGCGGCGTGGATAGTTCGGTTGTTGCGGCGTTGCTGGCTCAGGCGATCGGTCGGCAACTGGTCTGCATTTTCGTTGACAATGGTCTGCTGCGAAATGGCGAGCGCGAACTCGTTGAGTCGACTTTTAAAGATCACTTCGATGTCGATCTTCGTGTCGTGGATGCACGGGCCGATTTTCTGGCCGATCTTGCGGGGATCAGCGACCCTCAAGAAAAGCGCCGACGCATTGGTCATCGATTCATTCAAGTCTTCCGCGAAGCTGCCAAGAGCATCGAGGGCGATGTGAAGTTTCTCGCGCAGGGAACTCTCTATCCCGATGTCATCGAAAGCGGTCACGGGCATGCGGGTACAGCCGCCAACATCAAACTGCATCACAATGTTGGTGGATTACCCGCGGATTTGGGGTTCGAATTGATCGAACCACTACGCCACTTGTTCAAGGATGAGGTTCGTACTCTCGGCGAGGTGCTTGGTTTGCCCGCGCACATTGTGTGGCGCCATCCATTTCCAGGACCGGGGCTTGCTGTGCGATGTCTTGGCACAGTGAGCGAGGACCAGCTTGTCATCTTGCGCGCATGCGATGAGATATTGCTTGAGGAAATCGTCGCCGCCGACTTGTATCGCAAGACCGATCAGGTTTTCGCTGTGCTTCTGCCTGTGCGCAGTGTGGGCGTGATGGGCGATGGACGGACATACGATTCCGTCGTCGCATTGCGCGCGGTGACAACGCAAGATTTCATGACCGCCGACTGGGCGCGATTGCCATACGAAGTGCTTGCAACAATCTCAAGCAGACTTATCAATGAAGTGAAGGGTGTCAATCGAGTTGTCTATGACATCTCGAGTAAGCCGCCCGCCACCATTGAATGGGAGTAGGGGATTTGTATTTGGGCGTGCGGTGGATCAACGCATGATCAGGCATGTCAGGCATGTCAGGCATGTCAGGCATGTCAGGCATGATCATGCATGCTTGAGCAATCCATCATTGAACCATCGCCTTTGTCCAAAGCTGTCTTTAAAAATCAGCGTCGACCGTCGCCTGCGCCGCCTGCGCCACCCGCGTCGCCCGCGCCACCTGGCCCATTCACGCGACCCGCACCGCCTGGTCCACCAACTTGACCTGCGCCGCTGGGTCCGCCAACTTGACCAACGCCGCGCGGTCCACTCGGTTGGCCCGCGCCGTTTGGAAGTCGCGGATTTCCGCGTGGATTCGTCCGACTCCAAACATTGTTGAGTCCATTTGGTCCAAAGCCGCTGGCCCCGAAGTCTGTTCTAGAAGGGTATCCATAGAGATCTGGATAACTGTCAGAGTAGGAGTTGTAATTGGTGCCGGAGTAGTAACCACTGCTCGCGCCGTACGCACCTGGGTAATACCCGCCCTGAGCTCCTGCGTAATTCCATGGAGTGTTGACACCATTGACATTTGGCGAATTGATTCCGACACCACCAGAACTCGAAATATTTTGATTGTCGGAGTCGGCGGGATTTCCACTTCCGCCTTCATTTGGTCCAAGCCCTTGGCTGAAGCCATAATTGAAGTCCTCTCCAGTTCCGTGGGGCTGCTTATCCCACTTCTGATGCAAAGCGTCGAGGTGGCTGAGGTAGGCCTGATATTGTTGGTCGGATTGTTGATTCTCCGCGGCATAGCGAGCCGTGTTTGCCGCACGCTGCTGGGCTGCATGAGCGGGTGCCCATTGTTGATAGGCAACGAGTTGGTTCTTGGACTGCAGATAGGCCGAAAGAACAGAAACATTCTGGAAGTTTTTGTTCTGCGCGTTCCAAGATTCTTGGGCCATCGTGGTGGTCGCCGCGACAGTGGTGGTCATCGCATCGAGATCCTGCGTATCCAGCTTGGGTGTGCCAAGTTCTTTCTCGTTGGCCAGCGCAACTTGATAGCCACTGTTGAATGAAGTCCCAGTGGGGAGGTCTTTCGTGGCAGATGAATAGGTGTACCAGCCGTCGAGCAGATTCTTTTCTTTCATGAAATCCATCATCGCCTTCATACGGTCTTCGGAATTAACGCGCGCGTTGCCGATGGAATGCATGAGTGTGTGCAGTGCGTTCAATTCGACTTGCATATTGACCAACGCCTTCTGGATTTGTGGATTGGGCGGCGAACTTGCCGCGGGCGCTGCTGCATCTTGCGCGAAAGCACCAGTACAGGAGAGGGCGATGGTCGAGATTGCGACGATAAAGGAAAGCTTTTTGAGCATTCTCCAAGTCTACCCACAATGGAACTCGTTATCCTCATTGTTTCAAATTTCGATCCCGCAAGCTGGAGTCCTTATGAACAATGAACTCTCTCGGCGCTCCGTTGTGCAACTGCTTCTTCTTGGCGCGGCGGCGACAGTTGTGAAGCAAGCCGGGGCGCACGGCCATTCCCAAATCGACACGACGGCAGCCGCATCGCCGGCGCTGCCGCCCAATCGCATCAGTCTCGCGCAGTGGTCCTTGCACAGAATGATTCAGCGCGGCGAACTTGACCCGCTCAACTTCCCGCCATTTGCACACCAGTCATGCGGCGTGATGGGGGTGGAGTATGTCAGCACCTTTTATAAAAATTTGCCCTTGGACGGGAAGTGGGTTGAGGATCTCAAGAAGCGCGCGACCGACGCTGGGGTTGTGAGTTTGCTCATCATGTGCGATGGCGAGGGTGACATCGGTGATCCCGATGTCGCGGCGCGGCGCAAGGCGGTCGAAGCTCATCGCAGATGGCTCGATGCCGCTTCGGCGCTGGGATGCCACTCCATTCGGGTGAATGCGCGCAGTGTTGGCACTCCCAGCGAGCAAGTCCCATTGTGTGCGGATGGTCTGAACCAACTCTGCGCGATCGCTGCGCCGATGAAGTTGAATGTGATCGTAGAAAATCACGGCGGACTTTCGTGCGACGGACAGTGGGTGGTGTCGGTGATTCGAGGATCCGCCGCGACGAATTCTGGAACTCTGCCAGACTTCGGTAATTTTAAGTGTGCCGATGGAACGATCGCGGATCGATACGCCGGAGTGAAGGCGATGATTCCCTTCGCACGCGCGGTCAGTGCGAAGAGTTTTGAATTCGACGCCGCAGGCGAGGAAACGACCATCGATTATGCGCGAATGATGTCCATCGTGCGGGATGCTCGGTACCGCGGCTGGGTTGGCGTCGAGTTCGAAGGCGACAAGATGGGCGAGGTGGCGGGCTCGATTGCGACGCGCGAGTTGCTGCTGAAGAATGGCTGCGTTCTGTAAGCCAACCGCATCCATCGCCGATTCGATTATCTTGGGAACGAATGTTGCCAAAGAACCAAACGCATACACCGCACGCATCACTAACTGGACAACAGCGAACCACGGCGATTCTCGTCACGGGAGCTGGTGGCGAGCTGGGGCACGGATTGTTGTGCGCGCTGAATGGCGCTCGAGAACAGAGTGGCAAGGACAGTCGCGTCGCGATCATCGCCGTGGACATTCGCGCACTTTCGCCTGAGATTCGCCAGCACTGTGATGACGCATATGTCGGCGACATTTGCGATCACGCACTGCTTGAGCGTCTCTTAGCGATGTATGAGATCACCGAGATGTATCACCTTGCGGCGCTCCTTTCGACACGCAGCGAATTCGCACCTGAAACGGCGCATCAAGTGAATGTTGGCGGAACACTGAATTTGCTGCATCTCGCCGCCGAGCAGGCGCGCTCGCATGGACGAACGGTGCGATTCTTTTTTCCAAGTTCGATCGCGGTCTATGGTGTGCCAGATTTGGCGACCAAGCGCAAGGCAGGTGCCGTCACGGAGGGTCAGTTCTGCGAACCGCACACGATGTATGGATGCAACAAACTCACTGGCGAACATCTCGGTCGCTATTACGACCATCACTATCGCAAACTCGCCAAGGATCGCTTTGAACATCCAGTCGACTTTCGTTCGATTCGATTTCCAGGAATCATCTCGGCAGAGACGATGCCGTCGGGCGGCACGAGTGATTACGGCCCTGAGATGATTCACGCCGCAGCTGCGGGGCGCGCGTATCGATGCTTTGTTCGTCCCGATTCTCGGATTCCATTCATGACGATGCCCGAGGCGATTGATGCGACGGTGCGGTTGATGCGCGCTCCCAAGTCGGCGCTGACCCGCTCGGTGTACAACACTGCCAGCTTTTCGCCGAGCGCCGAGGATTTCGCCACACTCGTTCGTCAAGCCTTCCCCAAGGCGGATATTTCGTTCGAGCCAGACTTGGGCCGGCAATCCATCATCGACTCTTGGCCGCAGGAATGCGACGATTCTGCCGCACGCGCCGATTGGAGCTGGACCGCGACATACACGCTTGAACGAGCGTTCAGCGAGTATCTGTTGCCGCGCATCGCAAGTCGATACGCCAACTCGGCCACGGTCTGAGATGGCGTCCGTCGCTCGCGCCGCCGCTGGCACGGGCCGCGATATCCTTGCGGAATGACCGCAACCTCTGCTGTGACATTTCCATCGCGCACGCGAGAGATTCTCGAATCGCTCCGCACATCGGGCCAGCTGAAGCATCTGCAGACCATCGAAGGACCGATGGATGCGACGGTTCGGTTGCGTGGGCGCGGCGAAGTCGTCTGCCTTTGCTCCAACAATTATCTTGGACTGGCCAATCATCCTGAAGTGGTCGAAGCTGCGCACGAGGGAATCCGCAAGTATGGCGCCGGCACCGCGAGCGTGCGATTCATCTGCGGCACATTCGATTGTCACGAGCGACTTGAAGAACGCATCGCGCGTTTCTATGGAGTCGAGGCGGCATACTCATTCACAAGTTGTTGGAACGCAAATGAGGCGATTTTCCCAACGCTGTGCGAGCCCGGCGACATCATCATTTCGGACGAGCTGAATCATGCGTCGATCATCGATGGCATTCGACTGGCTGTCTCGATCAAGAAAGGCTTGCTGCGCGGTGTGTATCGCCACAACGACATGGCAGTTCTGCGCGAGAAATTGGTGCAAGCGCGTGCGAATCCTGACATGACTGGCACCATGTGGGTCGTCACCGATGGAGTCTTTTCAATGGAGGGCGATATCGCCGACCTTCCAGCCATACGCGCGCTGTGCGATGAATTCGGCGCACTGCTGATCGTGGATGATTCACACGGAACTGGAGTGATGGGCGAGACTGGGCGTGGAACGCACGAGCACTGGTTGATGGCGGCGACGAAGGTTGACTATTTCACTGGCACGCTCGGCAAGGCGCTTGGCGGCGCGGCTGGTGGATACATCGCAGGTTCGCGCTCGGCGATCGATCTGCTCATTCAGCGAGGCCGACCAACGCTCTTTTCCAACGCTCTGCCGTGTTCCGTCGCGTGCAGTGCAGACAAGGCGATCGAGGTGCTGATGCGCGAGCCGCAGCGGGTGCAGAAACTGCGCGACAATGTGACCTATGCGCGCGAGGGAATACTCAAGACTGGATTTTCCGTCCTCACAAGTCCGACAGCGATTT
>Ga0209702_10001952_pt1 | contig 37455 bp, 33 predicted proteins | sample FRY01_FD_187210 | JGI IMG/M metagenome (GOLD analysis project Ga0209702, IMG submission 187210) | Freshwater microbial communities from Lake Fryxell liftoff mats and glacier meltwater in Antarctica - FRY-01 (SPAdes) (version 2) | ecosystem: Environmental > Aquatic > Freshwater > Ice > Glacier...
TCCGCCGCCCCAAGGCGGCCGAGAATTCGGCACGTATTCGCCGCTTGATCCGGCAGATCCGCAAACATCGGCCCAAGACCGAAATCCTGCCGCGCGCCGACAGCCCCTGTTGCACGCCACTGGGTCCGGATCGGTGCGACAGGCTCGGGCTGCGCCATGTCTTCGGTCTGGCCCAGAACAGCCGTCGGTCCGGGAACAGCCGTCCGGCCGGGAACAGACTGCCTCCGGAGGCGTCGTCTGCAGCGCGATGCGCGCAGTTCCGGGCAAAAACTGCGCCGCTTCAAGACCTTCTCCTCCGCAACCCGGCCCTGGTCAGAGCCCCGCCGTGTCGCGACGCGTGTAGAGGTCAGCCCCGGGGGACGGGACCCACGCTGCACCGCCACCCATCTCGAGGGCGGGTGAGGCACGCATCTTCCTGAAAACATCCACTCCGCCCGCAGTCAGGCCGAGACCCGCATCAAGGCGTGGAAGGCCCATCTTGCCGCTGACCGGATGTCGGGCTCGAAGGCCAATGCCAGTCAGATGCGCGTTCGCCGGGCCTGCGCGGGCCCACCGAGGCTACGGTCCCGGCTTACTGTTGCAAGGCTACGCCTGCCGGATCCGGCGGACGCTCCGCCCGGCCTGCTCGAAGCGTTCCCCGTGGCGCAACACCCGGTCCGACACGCCCGGTCCGACAGGCTCTGCCTACCCCTCGTCAAGTCGGCGGCCACTATCGTCGAGAAAAAAACCCGAATTTTGGTGACGCTACCGGCGTCCTGTCCCCGGCAAGGACTGCAGCACATGCTCTTCGATGCCCCCGGCTCACCCTGACCCGCTTCACGATGACGGGCCTACCATGACATGCCCTCCCATGACCGGCCCGACGCAAACGCCCCGCAAGCCCTGAAACCCCAACCCGCATGCCCAAAACCACAAACCGTGCGGACCTCACAATCCGGACGCTGGACCCGTCGGTGCAGGAACTCCACCCAATCCAGAAAACAGCCCGCCGACGGAGAAAAGCTGAACATGGTGGATAATGGCGGGTTAAAACGCGCAAAGCTGGACTTTGATTTTCAGCGCCGATAGATGGCTTGAGCGGCGACAAGTTCGACCAGAAACGAGGTTCACGATGGTTTCCCGCGTCATACCAGTTGATGCTTTTGACCTGGTTATCTTTGGTGGGACCGGCGATCTTGCACGCCGCAAGATACTTCCGGGTCTTTACAGACGGTTTTTGTCGGGACAAATGCCCGACAGCGCCCGGGTCATCGGCGCGGCGCGTGGCGAGTTGTCCGATGAAGAGTTCCGCGACATGGCCGCAGCCGCGATTGCGGAATTTGTACCCAAGGCACGTCGCGACGCGGATGTGATTGCGCAGTTCCTTGAGCGGCTGTCGTATGTGCCGATCGACGCCACCGGTGAGGGCGGCTGGGCGGCCTTGCAAGCCAAGATGCGCAACGGGGTGGTGCGGGCGTTCTATTTTTCAGTGGCGCCGACTCTGTTCGGCGATCTGGTTGAACGGCTGCATGCACACCGGATTGCCGGTGCAGACTCGCGGATCGTCGTGGAAAAGCCTTTTGGCCGCGACTTGGCCAGTTCGCGCGCTTTGAATGGCGTTCTGGCGCAGCATTTCAGCGAAGCGCAGATTTATCGTATTGATCACTATCTGGGCAAGGAAACCGTCCAGAACCTTATGGCCGTGCGCTTTGCAAACATCCTGTTCGAGCCGTTGTGGAAATCCGAATACATCGACCATGTGCAGATCACGGTCGCTGAAACTGTGGGGGTGAACGGGCGCGGGGCCTATTATGACAAATCGGGTGCTATGCGCGATATGGTGCAAAACCACATGATGCAGTTGTTGTGTCTGATCGCAATGGAGCCGCCCTACCACTTTGACCCCAATGCAGTGCGGGATGAAAAGCTGAAGGTGATCCGGGCGTTGCAGCCGGTTGGCCCCAACGACATCGTGCGCGGGCAGTATTTGAAGGGCGGTGGCGAGGGCAGCTATCTGACCCATGCCGGAATCCCTGCCAGCCGGACCGAAAGCTACATCGCGATGAAGGTGCAGGTCGCAAACTGGCGCTGGCAGGGCACGCCGTTTTACCTGCGCACCGGCAAGCGGCTTCGGGCGCGGACGTCCGAAATTGCGATCACCTTCAAAGAGCCGCCGCATTCGATCTTTGACGATGCCACCGGCTGGCGTGAAAATGTACTGGTGATCCGGTTGCAGCCGGACGAGGGCATGAACCTGATGGTGATGATCAAGGAACCCGGTCCGGGGGGGATGCGTTTGATGCAGGTGCCGTTGGACATGTCCTTTGCCGACGCGCTTGGTGAAGAGGCCGAGGATGTGCCAGATGCGTATGAGCGGTTGATCATGGATGTGATCCGAGGAAACCAGACCCTGTTCATGCGCGGTGACGAGGTCGAGGCAGCCTGGGCTTGGACCGATCCGATCATCGCCGCTTGGGAGGCAGAGGGCGATCGACCACAGACCTATGACCCCGGATCATCGGGGCCGGAAGATGCGTTGATGTTGATGCACCGTGACGGGCGGCGCTGGCGCGAGATCCGCGAATGATCCTGCAGGACTATCCCGACCGCGAAATGATGTACCTCGCGCTATCCAATCTGATGGCGGAACAGCTTTCGACCGAGATCCATGCAACGGGCCGTGCCACGTTGTCTGTGCCGGGCGGCACGACGCCCGGACCGGTGTTTGACCTGCTTTCGGGCGTCGATCTGGGGTGGGGCGAGGTTTCGGTCGTGCTGAACGACGAACGCTGGGTGCCCGGGTCCAGCCCACGGTCCAACACCGCCTTGGTGCGGGCTCGGCTGTTGCAGGGGCTAGGCGCAGGGGCGACCCTGTTGCCGCTTCATGCCGATACGCCCGAACCCGAGGCGGCGTTAAAGGCGCTGTCCGACGCAATCGCACCGCATCTGCCGATCACTGTGCTTTTGCTGGGCATGGGGACCGACATGCACACGGCCAGCCTGTTTCCTGGCGCCGATTTGCTGGCACAGGCCATGGCCCCGGATGCACCGATCCTGATGGCGATGCGGGTACCGGGTGTGGGCGAGCCGCGCATAACGCTTACGGCGCGCGTGCTGCAGGCGGCCCAGAACACCCACATCCTGATTACCGGTTCGGAAAAACGTGCGGCACTTGATCTCGCGCAGACCCTGACCCCTCAAGCGGCCCCGGTGCGGGCGTTCCTGAACCACGCAACTGTTCACTGGGCGGAGTAAGACGATGCAGCATCTTTGGCAGGCTTTGCAAGATCACCACGCATCCGTGCAGGATCGGTCGATCCTCTCCTTGTTCGACCAACCCAACCGCGCGCACCAGTTCAGCACGCGGGCGGCGTCGATGCTGCTCGACTATTCAAAGACGAATATCGACGATCTTGCGAAGGCCCTGCTGGTCGACCTCGCCGCGGCGGCAGGCGTTGCTGCGCGCCGCGACGCGATGTTTGCAGGGGCAAAGATCAACGACACCGAAGGCCGCGCGGTGCTGCACACCGCCTTGCGCGCCCCAATAGGCGTGCAGGTGATGGTCGATGGCGCCGATGTGGTACCTGGAATTCACGCGACACTGGCCCGTATGGCCGTCTTTGCGCAAGACGTGCGCGAGGGGCGGTTCACGGGGCAGGGCGGGCGGATCACCGATGTGGTGAACATCGGCATCGGCGGGTCCGACCTTGGCCCCGCAATGGCCACGCTGGCCCTGGCCCCCTATCACGATGGGCCACGCGTGCATTACGTTTCCAACGTCGATGGCGCCCATGTCGCGGACACTTTGGCGCTGCTTGATCCGGTCACGACGCTGGTGATCGTGGCGTCCAAGACCTTCACCACGATCGAGACGATGACCAACGCCGACACAGCCAAACGCTGGATGACGACTGCCGTGGCCGACCCCGCCGCGCACTTCGCCGCCGTGTCCACTGCGGGCGACAAGACGACTGCCTACGGCATCGACCCATCCCGCGTGTTTGGCTTCGAAGATTGGGTCGGCGGGCGCTATTCGTTGTGGGGGCCGATTGGCCTGGCCCTGATGCTCGCCGTCGGACCCAAGGCGTTCAGCGACTTTCTGGCTGGGGGGCGGGACATGGACGAACGGTTCTGCCATGAGCCCCTGATCGACAATATGCCGGTGATGCTGGCGCTTACGGGCATCTGGCACAACCAGATCTGCGGCTATGCCTCCCGCGCTGTGCTGCCCTATGACCAACGGTTGTCGCGCCTGCCTGCCTACCTACAACAACTGGAGATGGAGAGCAACGGCAAGCGCGTGGCGCGCGACGGCTCTGACCTTGCCATGAACTCCGGTCCGGTGGTCTGGGGAGAACCCGGCACCAACGGTCAGCACGCCTTCTACCAGATGATCCATCAGGGCACTCGCGTGGTTCCTTGTGACTTTCTGCTTGCCAAAGAAGGGCATGAGCCTGATTTGGCGCACCAACACCTTCTGCTGGTTGCCAACTGCCTTGCCCAATCAGAAGCGCTGATGCGGGGACGCAGTCTGGCAGAGGCCACCGCGATCATGGCGACCAAGGGCTTTGAGGGCCCCGAACGCGACCGTCAGGCCCGCCACCGCGTGTTCCCCGGAAACCGGCCTTCGACCACGCTGGTCTATCCCAAACTGACCCCCTTCACGCTGGGCCAGATCATCGCGCTCTACGAGCACCGCGTGTTCGTCGAAGGTGTGATCCTTGGGTTGAATTCCTATGATCAGTGGGGCGTTGAGTTGGGCAAGGAACTGGCACTTGCCTTGCAGCCGATCCTTGAAGGCAAAGCGGACGCTCAGGGCAAAGACGGCTCGACACAAGCCCTGATCGACTATTTGAAGCTCTGACCCTTCATCTGTTCACAAATATCCCACGGGGGTGTGGGGGTGTGAAACCCCCACTCTTCGCAACGGGTGTGGGGGTGTCAACCTCCCCTTCGACACCCGCAATCTGGTCTAATCGCGGAAATATCGGCTGTCCTTGATCTGGTCCCAGGCCCAGACCACCTCTTGCAAGCGGTCCTCGTCACTGCGGTCGCCGCCGTTCATGTCGGGGTGAAGATCCTTTACCAGGCTTTTGTATTGCTTGCGAATCTCAGCTTTTGTCCATGTGTCGCGCGCATCCAGGATTTCCACCGCCTTGCGTTCGGTCGCAGGCAACTTGCGGGTTGCGTTCGATACCGGCTTGCCCGGGTTCTGCGTCGCGTTCGACCCAAGGATCTCCAGCGGATCATCGACCCCCAACCGCTGCCATGCCCGACCGTCATCCTTTTTCGAGAATGGCTTGGTCTCGCGTTCCCACAAACGGTCCTTTTCCAGCAGTTTCTGGAATTCCTCATCGGTAGCCGTGCCAAAGAAATTCCACTTCAGATTGTATTCACGCACATGATCGCGGCAAAACCAGAAATACTCGTCAAGATGATCGGGCGATTTGGGCGCACGGTAGGCGCCTTTCTCCTTGCATCCCGGATAGTCGCAGGCCTTGGTCGACGTGTCGAACGCCCCGGACATGCCTCGACGCCCGGTTTTGCGTTTGGCTTTGTCCGAGGAAACCCGGATGTCGAATTCAAAGGGCGGGCGGGTGGACATGAACGAAAGCCTCGTCGCTTGGGTAGGGAGCCTTTCCGACTCGGGGCTGTAAGGATAGGGGTTTATGCAGGAACCGAAAGAGGGTGAGACGAAAATGACCGTGAATGACGAAATGAAAGCGCGGCTCGAGGCGGCTTTCGCCCCAGAGATGATGGAAATCGTGAATGACAGCCACCGCCATGCCGGCCATTCGGGCGACGATGGGTCGGGCCACAGCCACTACAGCGTCAAACTGCGCAGCGCTGTGCTGGCCGCAATGCCGCGCGTCGCAAGGCACCGGGCGGTGCATGCGGCCTTGGGCGATCTGAACACCCGTGTTCATGCCATCGCGCTGGATTTGGGCTGACAGGCAGATACTGCTTGCGGGGCGCGTTTAAGGGCCGGTGCTGTTGACCGGCCCGGACCGGACAGGCACGGCTTGCCGACTTGCCCCCGCCGAATGTGTCGCGCCGGATGTGTCGCGCTGGATTTCGTGCTGCGGCTTCGTCGGGCCGAGTGTGTCGCCTCTTGCCGGAAACTACGGCGCAGACCGAACATCGGATGCCCAGCCAGCGCCGGATGCGGGACCGCCGCCGCGGTTGGATGACCGCCTATTGTGCAACCCCTAAGCAGGAGCTTTATCATGGGGATTGACCCAGAAAGCGACCTGATCCTGACAAAAGAAATCAACGCACCGCGCGAGTTGTTTTACGCCTGCTGGTCCATTCCCGCGCACACGTTTACGCGCTGCCCAAACCGAAGCGGGTAACGGCCTGCGATCTGAATGTCCGTCCGGGTGGCAAGTTCAACACTACCTAAAAGGTGGGCGGCGTGACCCTCCAGAACAATGGCGTTTTCCTTGAAGTAATCTTGAACGGAAAACTCGTGTTCACAATAACTTGCACCGCAGGCTGGAAGCCAGATCCCAAACCCTTCATAGCCGCAATCGTGACCTTCGAAATTGCAGGCCAAAGCCGGACCCGCCATACGGCTATCGCGCGTCACCGGTCAAAGGACGCGGCAAACACCCACAAGCAGATGGGATTTCATGACGGATGGGCAGCGGTCGCCACCCAACTGGAGGCCTATGCGCAGGGTCTGCAGACCTGACCACACGCCGTACCGCGGGGTCAGACCTTGCGCTGCGGCTTGTTGGTGCGGCAGCGGTCGGAACAGTATTTCACCTCGTCCCAAACCTTTTCCCACGCCTTGCGCCAGACCATCGGGCGTCCGCAGGTTGCACAGATTTTGACAGGCAGGTCGCCCTTGCGCCGCATCTTCACAGGTCAAGCGCCAGTTGTGATGTGGCGGGCGGGGCCGCGCGGCGCCTTGGCAAACGATCGTTCACAAACCGCGCGTCGGCCCGGCTTGCATGTTTCTCGATCACCTCGGCCACTTCGGCCTTGTGTCCGGGAGCGCGCCGCAAGCCCCACAGCGCCTCCCGTGCCGCGCGCTGTGCCGTCGCCAGATCGACCAGCGGTTCGGGATAGCGTCGCCCCAGCAGACCCTGCGCGCCGGGCCATTTCCATGGCTCTTGCAAAAACCCGTCCGGCACGGCTGCCAGCTCCGGCAGCCAACGGCGGGTAAAGCTGCCGGTCGGATCGTGGTCAAGCCCCTGCTTGACGGGGTTGTAGATGCGGATGGTGTTGATGCCGGTGACGCCGGACTGCATCTGCACCTGCGGCCAGTGGATCCCCGGATCGTAGTCGGTAAACCGCCGGGCCAGCACGGGCCCGGTGTCGCGCCAATCCAGCCAAAACTGATACGATGCCACTGCCATCACCATCGCGCGCGCCCGGAAATTCAACCACCCCGTCGCGATCAGAGACCGCAGACAGGCATCCAGAAACGGCACACCGGTCTCGCCCCGCTCCCACGCGGTCAGCCGCGCCGCGTCGCCGCCCCTTGGCCGCAAGCCTTCGGTGGCGCGGTGCAGAGCGCGAATCTCGATTTCGGGCTCGTCCTCCAGCTTTTGCGCAAAATGATCCCGCCACGCGAGCCGCGATTCGAAACTGGCCAGCGACCCTGCCCAAACACCACCAGGGCGTTCCGCCACCCTCGCGGCCGTAGCCTGCGCCACTTCGCGCCCCGAAAGCGTGCCCCAGGCCAGATGCGGTGAGAGGCGAGAACAGGCACGCTCTCCGGTCACGGGCGAGGACAGCGAGGACCGATACCGCTCACCGCGTTGCCTCAGGAACGAGTCCATCAGCGCCTCGCCTTGCGCGCGGCCCCCGCCCTGACGGTTTGGACAGCGATCTTCGGCCAGACGCAGCGCCCGCGCCGAAGGGATGACGCCCGGCTCGACGCCCGTCACGGCGCGAAGGGCGGGCGTTGGGGCGAGGTCAGCCGACATGAACCCGTCCCGCGCCCGCGCCCAGCCATTACGACCGGCCAGTTTGCGCACAACTCCGGTATGTGGCCGCTCAAGCCATTCCACCCCAGCGCCCCTCGCCCATTCCGCAACCCGCTTGTCGCGGCCATAAGTCCACAGGTTCCCAGTTTCTTCGTGACTGATCAACGCGCCAATCTTATTGGCGCGGCACAATCGGTCAAGCACCGAAACCGCATCGCCCACCCGCACCACCAGCGGCGCGCCAATCCCTGCCAGGCTGTCGCGCAGCACGTTCAACGACTCCGCGACAAACTCCCACTGGCGGGCCGAGCTGTCAGGCTGCGCCCAATATTCGGGTTCCACGATGTAGACGGGCAGCACGGCCCCCCGCGAGGCCGCCTCGGCCAAGGCGGGATGGTCGTAGATGCGCAGGTCGCGCTTGAACCAGACGAGAACATTCATGGAACACAGAAATAACCGAAGCGTGGGATTCGTAAAGCCCCCACAGTGTCCAAACCCCGCAGGATGTCGAACGCCTCGCGGCGCCCGGATCAGGGTTGTGCCGGAGGGTTGACCGGTGCAGCTGGGGCAGGCGAAGGGATTGCCTCGGTCGGAGCGGTTGGCACCGCGTCTTCGGTCGGAAGTCCGGTGCGCCCGTCTATCGAACCGCCCTGGCTTTCCACGGGTGTTCCTTCGTATGAGGTTTTCATCATCAGAAAGAACAACGCGGCCAAGGCCAGCAGGACCACGACCACCATGCCGATCAAGGGGCCGAGGTGGCGGCGCTTCTGTGTTTCGATGTTGGTCTGGGGTGCTGACATGGCTGTCTCCTGACATGGCGTTGAACTACAGTCTGCCGGAAGGTAACGTGCGGCACCTCGACGGGTTCCCCAATCGGCAGGATGTGATGACCAACGACGCTCCCCAGACCATTTACTTGTCCGACTATCAGCCGTGGACCCATATTGTCCGGTCGGTGCATCTGACGTTCCGGCTGCACCCCACGGTCACGCGAGTCGTCACGACATTGCATCTGGCACCCAATCCTGACCGCCCCAAGGGCAATGATCTGCGGCTGGATGGGGAGAACCTGAGGCTGATCTCGCTGGCGCTGAACGGGGCCGCGCTGGCGGTCACGCCCGATGCGACCGGGCTGACGATCCCTGCGTCGTTGCTGCCCGACGGGCCGTTCACGCTCGAGACCGAGGTGGAAACAGCGCCCGAAGGCAACACCGCACTTGAAGGGCTTTACATGTCGCGCGGGCTTTACTGCACGCAATGCGAGGCGGAAGGGTTCCGCAAGATCACCTTCTATCCCGATCGCCCCGATGTGATGTCGGTGTTCCGCGTGCGGATCGAAGGCGACCAGCCGGTGCTGTTGTCCAACGGCAATCCGGTGGCGTCCGGTCCGGGCTGGGCGGAATGGGACGATCCCTGGCCCAAGCCCGCCTATCTTTTCGCGCTGGTGGCGGGCGACCTTGCGGCCTTTCCGGCCGGTTTCACCACGATGTCCGGGCGGGACGTTGCGCTGAACATCTATGTCCGTCCGGGGGATGAGGACCGTTGCGCCTATGCGATGGACAGTCTGATCCGGTCGATGCGCTGGGACGAACAGGTGTATGGCCGCGAATACGATCTGGATGTGTTCAACATCGTGGCGGTCGATGATTTCAACATGGGTGCGATGGAAAACAAGGGGTTGAACATCTTCAACTCGCGCCTTGTGCTGGCAAGTCCCGAAACCGCGACTGACGACGATTACAACCGGATCGAGGGGGTGATCGCGCATGAATATTTCCACAACTGGACGGGCAATCGCATCACCTGCCGCGACTGGTTTCAGTTGTGCCTGAAGGAAGGTCTGACGGTGTTCCGCGATCAGCAGTTTACCGGCGACATGCGCAGCCATGCCGTCAAGCGGATCGAAGATGTGCTGACCCTGCGCGCCCGGCAGTTTCGCGAAGATGGCGGGCCGCTGGCGCATGCGGTGCGACCCGATGCGTTCATCGAGATCAACAATTTCTATACCGCCACCGTCTATGAAAAAGGCGCCGAAGTGATCGGGATGCTGAAACGGCTGGTCGGGGACGCCGATTACGACCGGGCGCTGACGCTGTATTTCGACCGGCACGACGGCGATGCGGCGACGATCGAGGATTGGCTTCGGGTGTTTGAAGACACCACGGGCCGCAATCTGTCGCAGTTCAAACGCTGGTATACCCAAGCCGGCACGCCGCGCGTTTCGGTGTCCGAAGTGTGGGACCCGGCGGGCAGGTTTACCCTGACCTTCCGGCAGCATAACCCGGCCACCCCCGGCCAGCCGCACAAGGATCCCAAGGTTCTGCCGATTGCCGTGGGCCTGTTGAACCCCAACGGGGACGAGGTGGTGCCAACGACGATCCTCGAGATGACGAAAGCCGAACAATCTTTCACGTTTGAAGGCTTGGCAAGCAAACCGGTGGCGTCGATCCTGCGCGGCTTTTCGGCCCCCGTGGTGCTGGACCGCGCGGCGTCCCCAGAAGAGCGCGCGTTCCTGTTGGCCCACGACACCGACCCGTTCAACAAGTGGGAGGCGGGCCGCGCGCTGGCCAAGGACGTGCTGACCCGGATGGTTACGACAGACGCGCAGCCTGGGCCGGACTGGCTGGACGCGCTGGCACGGGTGGCGTTCGACGACAGCCTTGATCCGGCCTTTCGCGCGCTGGCGCTGCGGTTGCCGGGAGAGGATGACATGGCGCAGACGCTGGCGTCGCAGGGCCACATTCCGGACCCTGCCGCCCTGAATGCCGCACGGCGGCGGATGGCGCAGGCGCTGGCCGAACGGCTGGCCCCCGGTCTGCCGGGGTTGATCGCGCAACTGGCCGAACCCGGTCCGTTTTCGCCCGAGGCGCGCGCGGCTGGGCGGCGGGCGTTGCGGGGGGCGGCGCTGTCGCTGATCAGCCGCACCGATGATGGGCGCGCGGCTGAGGCGGCTTTTGCCGGGGCTGATAACATGACTGAAGAGTTGGGCTCGCTGGCCTGCCTGCTCGACATTGGGCGCGGTCAGGCGCAAATCGCGGCGTTCGGGCACCGCTGGGCTGCAGATCGCAACGTGACCGACAAATGGTTTTCGGTGCAGATCGGTTATGCCGCCCCCGATGCCGTGGCTGGTCTGACAGAAACGCTGACCCGGCACCCAGCCTTTGACTGGAAAACCCCGAACCGCTTCCGTTCGGTGATCGGGGCATTGGCGGGCAACCACGCGGGATTTCACCACGCATCGGGCTCGGGCTACCGCCTGCTTGCCGATTGGCTGATCCGGCTTGACCCGGTAAACCCGCAAACCGCCGCGCGGATGTCCACCGCGTTCGAGGTCTGGCAGCGCTATGACACGGGGCGGCAAGCAATGATCAAGGCGGCACTTGCACGTATCCTCGCCACCCCCAACCTCAGCCGCGATCTGGGCGAGATGGCGGCACGGATGCGGGCAGACTGACCACCACACAGGCTTGGCCTGCCACTTCGCTTGCCCTACCGCAGCCGCTTGCCTAAAAGACCGTGAACAGACCGGAGGTTTTCATGCTCGACCTGACCTACACCGCCCCAACACCGAAAGTTATCGCAGGTGCCACCGGTGACTGGGAACTGGTGATCGGCATGGAAATCCACGCGCAGGTCGCCAGCCGTGCCAAGCTGTTCTCGGGCGCGTCCACCCAAGTCGGCTCGGAACCCAATTCGAACGTCGCTTTCGTCGATGCCGCAATGCCGGGAATGTTGCCGGTGATTAACGAGTTTTGCATCGAACAGGCCGTGCGGACCGGTTTGGGGCTGCGCGCACAGATCAACCTGATCTCGGCCTTTGACCGCAAGAACTATTTCTACCCCGATCTGCCGCAAGGTTATCAGATCAGCCAGCTTTACCACCCAATCGTCGGAATGGGCGAAGTGCTGGTCGAACTGTCGCCCGGTGTCGCACGTCTGGTGCGGATCGAACGCATCCATCTTGAGCAGGACGCAGGCAAATCGATCCACGACATGGACCCCGCGATGTCTTTCGTCGATTTCAACCGAACCGGGGTCGCCCTGATGGAAATCGTCAGCCGTCCCGATTTGCGCGGGCCGGAAGAAGCCGCGGCCTTTGTCGCCAAACTGCGCCAGATCCTGCGCTACCTGGGCACCTGTGACGGCAACATGCAGAACGGCAACCTGCGCGCGGATGTGAACGTGTCGGTCTGCCGTTCTGGCCAGTACGAGAAATATCAGGCCACACAAGACTTCGGCCATCTCGGCACCCGGTGCGAGATCAAGAACATGAACTCGATGCGGTTCATCCAATTGGCGATTGATCACGAGGCCCGTCGCCAGATCGCCATTCTGGAGGATGGCGGCAAGGTGCATCAGGAAACCCGGCTCTACGACCCCGACCGCAATGAGACGCGCAGCATGCGGTCCAAGGAAGAGGCGCATGACTATCGTTATTTCCCCGATCCCGACCTGCTGCCGCTGGAAATCGAGCAGGCTTGGGTGGATGACATCGCCGCCAGCATGCCGGAACTGCCTGACGCGAAGAAGTCCCGCTTCATGGGTGATTTTGGGTTGACCGACTATGATGCGAACGTTCTGACCGCCGACCTCGATTCGGCGGCGTTCTTTGAAGCGGTGGCTTTGGGTCGCGACGGCAAGATAGCGGCGAACTGGGTGATCAACGAGTTGTTCGGGCGGTTGAACAAGCAGGGCCTGTCGATTGCCGAAAGCCCGGTAACAGTCGCGCAATTGGGCGGCGTGCTCGATCTGATCGGATCGGGCGAGATTTCGGGCAAGATGGCCAAGGACCTGTTTGAAATCATCTGGACGACGGGCGGCGATCCGGCCGCAGTGGCTGCTGCACAGGGCATGAAGCAGGTGACCGACAGCGGGGCCATCGAGGCGGCGGTCGATGCGATCATCGCGGCAAACCCGGAGCAGGTGGAAAAGGCCCGCGCCAATCCGAAACTGGCCGGTTGGTTCGTGGGGCAGGTGATCAAATCCACCGGCGGCAAGGCCAACCCCGCTGCTGTGAACGAAATGGTGACGCGCAAGCTGGGCCTTCAGGGGTAAGGTGCATGATATCACGCACCCTACGCATGCGGACCCTATGGTGCCTTGATCCGCGCGTTTCCCCGATTTGAATTTCCCGGCTTGGACAAGGGCTTCGAAGTCCGTTAATGGTCTGGCCGGACATTCCCTCGAGCGGTGATGGGGTTCGGTGATGGGGGGCGATGATGCAACGGTTTGAGTTCAAGGTGGTGCCAGCGCCGCGCCGCGGTGAAAAGGCGCGCGGGATCAAGACGACGGAAGAGCGGTTTGCTTATTCCCTGACGCAGGTTCTGAACGAGATGGCGCGCGATGGCTGGGACTATGTCCGCGCTGATGCGCTGCCTTGCGACGAACGCGTGGGCCTGACCGGGTCGAAGACCAGTTTCCAGAATATGCTGGTGTTTCGCCGGGTCCTTGAGGCCGATGCGGCACACCCGGTGGGGCGATTGATGGCGATTGATCTGGTGCCTGCCGTGGGGCCGACGCAAGTTTTGCCAGCACAAGCGGGTCCGAGGATCGGGTCGGCCGAGCCGCCGTCTGGCCCGGCACCGGCACTCGGGCCGGCCAAGGGCGGTGTTGCGGCGGGGTGATCAATCTGCGCGGCGCAATGCTTCTGGCAGAGCCGCCGCAAAGGCCGCGAGGGCGGTGGTATCGCCCAGACTGATGCGGATGCAGCGATCCAGCGGGGCCACGCCGGGCATCCGGACGAAGATGCCAGCCTCGACCAACCCGACCAGCACGCGGCGGGCAAAGTCGCCGTCGCGCCCGCAGTCGATGGTCACGAAATTGGTCGCAGAGGCCAGCGGCTCCAACCCATTGTGGCGCGCGATCCGCCCGGCCTCTGCGCGGGCCTTGATCACCCGACCCTGCACTTTGCGCAACCACATCTGATCGGCCAGCGCCGCAAGCACCCCGGACTGCGCCAGCCGCCCTACTCCGAAATGGTTGCGCAGCTTGTCGAACGCCTGTGCCAGCGGCGGGGCCGTCAGGGCGTAGCCAACCCTGAGCCCTGCAAGGCCGTAGCCTTTGGAAAACGTCCGCATCCGGATCACCCGTGGGTCATCGGGTGCGATCGCGGGTGCTGTGCCGGGCGGGGCGAGGTCGATATAAGCCTCATCCAGAACCAGCAGGCAGCCATCGGGAAGCGCATCGATCATCGCGGTGATCGTGGCCGCCGGGTGGTGACTGCCCATCGGGTTGTCGGGGTTGGACAGGTAGATCAGCTTGGCCCCGGTGTCGCGGGCAAGGGTCAGCAGCGCCTCGGGGTCCTCGAAGTCGCTTTTGTAGGGGGCCTTGTGCAGCGTGCCTCCGAAGCCCGCGACATGGAAGTTGAAGGTGGGATAGGCGCCGTTGCTCGTCACGACGGCATCGCCAGGGCTGATCAGCAGGCGGACGAGGTAACCCAGCAAGCCGTCGATGCCTTCGCCAACCACGATATTTTCGGGGTGGCAGGTGTGATGGGCGGCGAGGGCAGCTTTCAGGTCGTGCAGTTCTGGGTCGCCATACATCCAGACCTCGGAGGCGGCGGCGGCCATGGCGACGACGGCGCGGGGCGATGGGCCGAACAGGCTTTCGTTTGCCCCGAGACGGGCGGCAAAAGTACGCCCCATCCGGCGTTCCTGCGTTTCCGGTCCGACGAAAGGGACGGTTGACGGCAAAGAGGCGGCGAGCGGGGTAAGTTTGGCTGTCATGTTGCAGGTTAGCCTCGTCCGCAGGCGAGTGGCAAGGGGGCGGGCCCAACGCGGAGCCAAAATTAGTCATTTGTATTCAGATGTTTGAAAAGTAAATTGCATAAGCTTGGTGATTTAGCTCTTAGATCGCTGGGTTTGCGGGAAACTATCGGGTTCTGTGAAGTCGCGGGGCGCTGAGGGTGGGGCTGGCGCTGTGTGCGACCTGATTGAAGCCGGATTGAGCTGACCCGCTGACGCAGGTGCGGGCTATGAGATCAGTGTCGCGAGGCCGGATCGCGATTGGCGGCTTGGGGTGACACAATGCTGCCATCTTGGTGAGGGCTATGCATCAACATCATCGTTGACCAAGGTGACTGGCGCGTCCTTCGGCATTTTCGGGCGAGCCTGGCGCGGCGATTTGACACTTTGGATCCGTCGGCAAGGTCTTGGGGATGGGGGTTTCCCAACTCCATCGATGCTGATGTCGGGCCGTTGATAAGGTCGATGTGGGGGCGAAATTCCATGGCCATGAGGTATCTGGTTACGGCTGTGACGGCGCGGAACGCCATCGCGGCAGCGTGACAGTGACCCGCAGAAAACCACCAAGGCACGGACAGACGGTTGGGCCAAAACGCGGGAACGAGCGCGTCGTTTCGCCCGTTGCGGCGGTTCGATCCGGCTTTGTCGTGGCCGGTAGCTGGCGCAAAGTCGCGATCCGGGTCCGGCGACAGCCATTGGCGGGTATGACAGAGTGGCGGATGCGATGAAAGCCGTCGGGCAGACTGCGCAAGAGGAAGCCGCGGATGACCCCGTGCGGATCGAGCGACATCAGCCTGAGCGCGTTGCCGCGACGATAATCACGCCAGCGGAACGTCACGCTGGTATCGTTGGCGCGGATCCGGCGGCTTTTGGCCATGGCAACCCGGTGAGTGTAGTGGCCGAGATAGGCGAGGACGTGTTCGGAAGAGGACGTCTTCGGGCGGACCGAACGGCGGCTTCGGACAGACGACCCGGTGCTTGCGACGCAATTTCCGGGTTACGGCCTTGGATGCCTCGGCGTCACCAAGGCTGTCAAGTCCGCCAGAGAAGCGTAATTGTCCGGCCGCATGTGCCGCCTGAAGTCGCTCGAGAAACAGCCGCTGGAACCGGCGTGAGAGGACGCGGATGGGCAGGAAGAAGTTCGGTCGGCAGCCGAGTAAGCGTCCATCAGGAGAGAGAGCGCCGCCCGGAACGAGGCAATGAATGTGCGGATGATGGGTGAGCGCCTGACCCGGCAATCCCCCCCCGAAAGCAAGGGGCTGCGGAAGTAGGATTTTCTCGGCATTATGCATGAGGAGATTTCAAATGAAGATGGCAAGATACAGCGAACCCCGGATCCTTGCGATCCTGCGGCAGGCCGAAGGCGGTGTGCCGGTGGCCGAGCTTTGCCGTGAGCATGGCATGAGCAACGCATCGTTCTACAAATGGCGAGCCGAATATGGCGGCATGGACTCGTCGATGATTGCCCAGACCAAGGCGCTCGAGGATGAGAACCGGCGGCTGAAGAAGATGTTTGCCGAACTCAGCATGCAGAACGAACTGCTGAACTGCGAAGGTGAACGCCATTGGTTCGAGAGAACCTGAGCAGGCCCTCGGAAAAAAGTAGTTGGGCCATCGCAACGCCGGGAGATGGCCGAGAATGCCGTCGCGCGACGTGGAGCGGGCATCGCCCTGGCCTGCCGAGCATTCGAGGTGAGCGAGACCTGTTATCGCTATGGCCCGAAGCTGCGCGCCGAGACCGAAGAGATCGCCGATCTGCTGGTTGGGCTGACCGGTGCCCGCAAGACTTGGGGGTTCGGGCTGTGCTTCGTGCATTTGCGCAACGTGAAGGGGTATCCGTGGAACCACAAACGTGCCTGCCGCATCTGCTGCGAGCTGGAATTGAACCTGCGGATCAAACCTCGCAGGCGGTTGAAGCGGGACAAACCCGACGCGCTGGCCGTGCCGGATGCACAAAACATCACCTGGTCCATGGATTTCGCTGCGCGGACCTTCGGTTCATGGCGGATCGCTTGGGTGACGGTCGTGCATTTCGGCTGCTGAATGTCTCGGACGACTTCAACCGCGAAGGGCTGGGCATCGAGGTCGATTTTTCATTACCAGCAGAACGGGTCATCCGGAGCCTTGATCGCATCATCGAATGGCGCGGTAAACAGAGCACCATCAGGGTGGACAACGGTCCCGAATATATCAATGAAAAGCTGAAGAAATGGGCGTCGAGGCACGGGGTTGCCATCCAGCATGTCCAACCCGGCCAGCCCCGGCAGAACGCCTGTATCGAGCGCTACAACCGCGTTCGCCATTGGGCTCGAACCAGTGGCGCCTTCAACGGCTCACTCCGGCATGAATGGCTGGATCAATACATTATCGAAAGCATCGAGGAGGCACAGGATCATGCCACACGCTGGTTATGGACTTGCAACAACGAGCGCCCCAACATGGGCATCGGCGGCATCACACCCGCCCGGAAACTGAAAATGGCCGCGTGAATTCTGCGAACGCACCCCGTTAAAAATGGGGGGATTACCCCATGTGCTGTCAAGGCCGCGTAACCGCTTCCCCGCCGGGATGCTTGCCTTTCGTCACAGCATTGGCGACTTCATTCGCTTCGGTACGACACCACACACTAACATAAAATCTACGTCGGGTTCAAGAACCCGTCGAGCCCCGCCCAAGGCCGATGTGCGTCCGGAAAAGGACATTGCACCAAACTGACGAAGGGCAAGATCGAAGGTGCCTCTTTCGGATGGAAGCGCCAAGTTTACGGTTTGGTGCTAGGTCAGGCAATTTTCGGGTGCCTGTTGCGGCGACCTTTGGCTTTGTCCTTTGCAGGAAATTTATGAACAATGAACATGGCTTGGCCCGAACGATCAGGCCAGGTCCTTGAGGCGTTGGAGGGCGGCGAGGAGTTTTTCGGCTTCGTCCTGGCGGGCCTCGAGATTGGCTTTCGCCTCGACGACTACATCCTCGGGAGCGGAGGCCGCGAAGTTGGGATTGTTCAAGCGACCTTGCAGGCCATTGATTTCTTTGGTGAGTTTGTCGAGCGTCTTTTGCAGGCGGGCCTGTTCGGCGGCGATGTCGATGATGCCTGCCAGTGGTATGGCGAAGGCCGCGCCGATGGCGGGGACGGTGATCGCCCCCTTGGGGGCCTGATCTGCCGGGGTCAGGGTTGCGATCCGGGCGAGGCGTTTGATCAGATCCTCGTTGTTGGTCCATGCGGCGGTGGCGGCGGGGTCCATGGCGAGCGCCAGCATGTCGAGTTTGAGGCCGACGGGGACGTGCATCTGGGCGCGGGCCGAGCGGATATCGTCGATCAGGCTGGTGACCCAAGTGAGTTCGCGGTCGGCGTCGGCGTCGATGAGGTCCGCGCCGTAGCTGGGCCAGTCGGTGTGGCACAAGAGTTTTGCACGGGCCCCGGTGGTTTGCCAGAGTTCCTCGGTCAGGAAGGGGCTGATCGGGTGCAGCAGGATCATGCACTGGTCCAGCACCCAAGCCATGGTTTGCCTTGTTTCGGCGGCGTCGGGGCCGTCGAACAGGGGTTTGGCAAATTCGACATACCAGTCGCAGACGCGGCCCCAGATGAAGCTGTAAAGCGCGCTCGCGGCCTGATCGAAGCGGAAGTCGGCGAGGGCCGTGTCCACTTCGGCGCGGGTTTTGGCCGCCTCGCCGATGATCCAGCGGTTGACGGTGGCGCGCGGGTTTGGCGGGGCACTGGTGGCGTGGCCGTCCCAGACGCCGTTCATTTCGGCAAAGCGGGCGGCGTTCCACAGTTTGGTGCCGAAGTTGCGGTAGCCTGCGATGCGGGCGGTGTCGAGTTTGAGGACGCCGCCGAGGGATGCCATGGCGGCGTTGCCAAAGCGCAGGGCGTCTGCGCCGTATTCGTCGATCACATCGAGAGGATCGACGACATTGCCGAGGGATTTCGACATCTTCTTGCCTTTTGCATCGCGGACGAGGCCGTGCAGGTAGACGGTGTGGAACGGGACTTCGTTCACGACGGCCAGTTGCATCATCATCATCCGGGCAACCCAGAAGAACAGGATGTCGGCCCCGGTCACGAGGACGGAAGTGGGGAAATACCTTTCCAGTTCGGGGGTTTGTTCGGGCCAGCCGAGGGTGCCGATGGGCCAGAGGCCGGAGGAAAACCAAGTGTCGAGGACGTCGGGGTCGCGGGTGAGCGGGATAGTGCCTTGAAAGTCGCTGCCTTGAGTGCCGGGCTTCGGTTCAGCACCAACGCCAACCCAAATTCCTGTCCTCCGGCCCTTGAAAGAGGGCTGGGCGCCATCAAACAATGCAATAATCACGTTTGCATCTTTGCCATAGTAGGCTTTTGCCAACGCTATCGCAGATTGCTCAGTAGAAGCGCAGAACGGTTCGAATGATCCGTCACTGCTAAGGCTTCCATCTGGGAGCTTTTTCGGCCCATACCAAACCGGGATCTGATGCCCCCACCACAACTGGCGCGAGATGCACCATGGCTCGATGTTTTCCAGCCAGTGGAAATACACCTTCTCGCCGCTTGGCGGTATGATCCTTGTCCGCTCAGACCGCACCGCCTCCAGCGCGGGGCCCACGATCTTGGCAGTGTCGACGAACCATTGGTCGGTCAGCATCGGCTCGATCACAACTTTCGAACGGTCGCCGAAGGGCTGCATGATCTTTTTGGACTCGATGACGGGTTCCAGCGTCAGGTGTTCGCTGCCGGTGTCTTCATCGAGGGATTTCACGAGAGTGGTGACGGCGAGGCCAGCGGCGTTGATGTCTGCGACCACCTGCGCGCGCGCCTCGGTGCGGTCGAGGCCGCGGTATTTTTCGGGGACTAGGTTAAGGCTGTCGACCTCTGCCTCGGTTGTGGGGTAACCTGCGGCGATATCACGGGCGCGGATAACGGCCTCGGCGTAGGGGGCACCATCGGTGCGCATCGTGCCGCGGGTGTCCATCAGGCGGTAGCAAGGCAGGTTGTTGCGCATCGCCACAGCGTAGTCGTTGAAGTCATGCGCGCCGGTGATCTTGACGGCACCCGAGCCGAACAGGGGGTCGGGGTAGTCGTCGGTGATGATCGGGATCAGGCGGTCGCACAGCGGCAGGTGGACCATCTTTCCGACGATGGGGGCATAACGGGTGTCGGAGGGGTGGACGGCCACCGCACCGTCGCCGAGCATGGTTTCGGGACGGGTGGTCGCGATCGAGATGTAGTCGCGGACTTCGCGGAATGTCACGGCACCCTCAGCGTCGCGTTCGACGTAGTCGTAGGTCTCGCCGCCCGCGAGGCGGTATTTGAAGTGCCACATGTGGCCGGGGACCTCGATGTTCTCGACTTCGAGATCCGAGATGGCCGTCTCGAAATGCGGGTCCCAGTTGACCAGACGCTTGCCGCGATAGATCAGTTTCTTGGCATACATATCGACAAAAACCTTGATCACCGCGTCGTGGAAGTTGCCTTCCTCGCCTGCGGGGGCATCCGGTGCGCCCGACATGGTGAACGCCTCGCGCGACCAGTCGCACGACGCGCCAAGCCGTTTCAACTGACCGATGATCGTGCCGCGCGACGCCTGTTTTTGCTGCCAGACGCGGGCGGTGAATGCCTCGCGCTTCATTTCGCGACGGGTTGGCGCACCTGTCTTGGCCATCTCGCGTTCGGTGACCATCTGCGTCGCGATCCCGGCGTGGTCGGTGCCGACCTGCCACAGCGTGTCATGCCCCTGCATCCGGTGCCAGCGCACGAGAATGTCTTGCAGCGTGTTGTTGAAGGCATGGCCGATGTGCAAGCTGCCGGTGACGTTGGGTGGTGGGATCATGACGGAAAACACCGGCGCGCCGGGGGCCGCATTGGCCCCGGCGCGAAAGGCGTTGGCCGTGTCCCACAGGGCAGCGATGCGGGCCTCGGCCTCGGCGGGATGATAGGTCTTTTCCATCGGCATGACTTTGTTCCGTCGGTTGGGTTGCGCGGTGTTTAACCCGCGTATCGCCCGAGGAAAAGCGCTTTGCGGAAAGGCCGGGGAACGGTGTGAAAGGCGGTCTGGTTGGTGAGCAAAGAAGGGGCATTGCACTTCTGTGTGTCGCTACCTGTGCTGGCAGGGGTAACTTCGGAACCTGAGGCGCGATTTTGGGTCTGGCTGCTATATCGCCCGGTCGATGCGGGTGGACAGGTGGATCAGACTTTCGGACGATTTCACCCCGGTCAGCGCGCCGATCTGGTCCAGCACCTGATCCAGCACCTGAGTGTTCGGGGCAGCGATCTGCAACAGCAGATCGAACCGGCCCGACGTGGTGAAGACCCGTTCGATTTCCGCGATGGATTTCAGGCGGGTCAGGATGGCGGCCTGCGCGCGCGGCTCGATGGTCAGCAGGACCGATGCCCGGATACGGCCGACTTTTGCCTCTTCGCCCAGCTTCAGCGTGTAGCCCGCTATGATGCCGGTTGTCTCGAGCCGTTCAAGCCGGGCCTGCAACGTGCTGCGCGCCACCCTCAGCCGCCGCGCCAGAGTCGCGACCGACATCCGCGCATCTGCCCCAAGCAGGCCCAGAATGGTTCGATCCAGCTCATCCATGCAAAGTGACCTGCTTTTTGGTCATTATAACCAGATTATCCGACATTTATACTGTTTTATTCGGTGAAATTGTCACTCATATACCCCATCCTGGTTGCAGGAAAAGGGCGGCTCATACGCACCTGGCCTGGTTGTAAAAACCACGCAGGTGCCATCCGTCCGAGCAACGGGAAGGGGCTTGCGTCTTGTTGGCAGAAAGGATCACGCCGATGGGACTGTCCAAGACAATATGGACCAACCCGACCGAATACCTGCGCAATCAGCAACCAGAACATCCGGTGCTGTTTTTTTCGCCCGAGGCGGTGCAGGCCGCCGGGCGCCGTTTCATCGACGGCTTTCCGGGCATGGTGACCTATGCGGTCAAGTCGAACCCCAGCGAAGAGGTGGTTGAAAACCTGATCGCCGCCGGGTTGCGCGGCTTTGACTGCGCCTCGCCGTTCGAGATCGACCTGATCCGGCGGCTAGCCCCGGATGCCGCCGTGCACTACCACAACCCGGTGCGGTCACGGGCCGAGATTGCCCATGCGGTTGCGTCGGATGTCAAATCGTGGTCGGTCGACAGCGCCTCGGAACTCGCCAAGCTGATCGAACTGGTCCCAAGCGAGGGATGCGAGATTTCGGTGCGCTTCAAGCTGCCGGTATCGGGGGCAGCATATAACTTCGGGGCCAAGTTCGGCGCGACGGCAGAGGCAGCCGTCGGGTTGCTGCGCACGGTGGCGGAAGCCGGGTTCATCCCGTCGATCACCTTCCATCCGGGCACGCAATGCACGGACCCCGAGGCTTGGGCGAGCTATATCGTCGTTGCCGCCGAGATCGCACAGCAGGCCGGGGTGACGATAGCCCGGTTGAACGTAGGCGGCGGGTTCCCCAGCCACCGGTTGAACGGCGTCTTGCCAGACTTCGAGGCGATCTTCGACACGATCGGCCGGGTGACGGAAGAAGCGTTCGGTGCGGATCGCCCAATGCTGGTGTGCGAACCGGGCCGCGCACTGTGCGGCGACGGCTTTGCGCTGGCGGCGCGGGTCAAAGCGGTGCGCGACGACACCCATGTGTTCCTGAACGACGGATTGTATGGCGCGATGTTCGAGTTCGGCCAGATCGGCGTGATCGACCGGACCGACGTGCTGGACCCGCAGGGTCATCGCCGCACGGGCGCGCTGGTGGGCCGCATCGTGTTTGGCCCGACCTGCGATTCGGTGGACCGACTGCCGGGGGACGTCCTGTTGCCGACCGATCTGACCGAGGGCGATTTCGTGATCTGGCAGGGGATGGGATCCTATTCTACCGTCACCAACAGTCGCTTCAACGGCTTTGGTGAACTGGGACTGGCGACGGTTCTTTCGCTCAAATTGTAATGACGAAATGAAGATGTGCGAAAGGCCATTCGGGGTAAGATGCCCTGAGTGGCCTTTTGTTGTTCAATCGGCCACCATTGGGAGAGCCAGGCTTTGTCGCTGCAAGACCGCCTGAAACGCTTTTGGAACGGCCGGACCGCGGTCCAGACCGAAGCCGCGACGCCAGCAAAACCGGGCTTGGTGCGCGGTGTCGTCGATCATGTGATCATCCTCGATGGTACGATGTCCTCGCTGGAACCGGGGCGCGAGACCAACGCCGGCCAGATATTTCGGCTGCTGGTGGCAAGCGGGCAATCGGCGCAGCGAACCGTTTATTACGAACAGGGCCTGCAGTGGGAAGGATGGCGGCGGCTGATCAATGTAGCCCAAGGCAAGGGCCTGAGCCGCCAGATCAGGAGGGCCTACGGCTGGCTCGCCAGCCATTATCGCCCCGGCGACCGGATTTTTCTGATTGGCTATTCGCGTGGTGCATACGCGGTGCGGTCGTTGGCAGGGGTGATCGATCAGGTCGGACTGGTCAAACGCGAACATGCCACCGAACGCGGCGTGCTGCTGGCGTGGCGGCACTACAAGCTGAACCCCGACAGTGCGGCAGCACAGGCATTTCACCGCAGGTTTTGCCATCAGGACGCCCCGATCGAGATGGTGGGCGTGTTCGACACCGTCAAGGCGCTGGGATTGCGGCTGCCGTTGCTGTGGATGCTGACCGACAAGCGCAACGCCTTTCACAACCCGCATTTGGGGTCGGGCGTGCGGCACGGCTTTCATGCGCTCGCCCGCGACGAGACGCGCGTGGTCTACGCGCCGGTGCTGTGGCAAAGCCCGAAGAACTGGCCGGGCAATGTGGAACAGGTGTGGTTTCGGGGCGCACATGGCGACATCGGCGGACAGATCGGCGACCGTACCGCGTCCCGGCCCCTGTCAAACATCCCGCTTGTCTGGATACTGGACCGGGCCCAGATGCTGGGCCTGACCCTGCCTGACGACTGGCGTGCCCGGTTCCCCTGCGACCCGACCGCACCGATGGTCGGAACGTGGAGCGGTTTCGGCAAATGCTTTCTCTACCGCCGCCGACGCATCATCGGGGCGGACCCGTCGGAACGGCTGCATTCGTCGGTGCCTGCCGCCCTGCCAAAATGGCGCTTTGCGCTGCCTTCCCGGAGGTAGCGCGTCTCTTTTCATCTGTTCAAAAATATCCCACAGGGGGTCCGGGGGACGTGAAGTCCCCCGGCTTTTCCGCAAAAGGAACCTCTCATGCGTCAGATCACCCTCGCCGCCACTCAGTTCGCCTGTTCATGGGACCTGCCTGCCAATGCCGACCGGGCCGAGCTGGTGGTCAGGGATGCCGCCGCACAAGGCGCGCAGGTGGTGCTTGTACAAGAACTGTTCGCTACACCCTATTTCTGCATTACCCAGCGCCCCGAACATTTTGACCTCGCCCAGCCGATGGACGGGCATCCGTTGATCGCACGGTTTGCAGGTCTGGCGCGTGAATTGGGGGTGGTGCTGCCTTGTTCGTATTTCGAACGGGCAGGGCAGGCGTTCTTCAACTCGGTTGCGATGATTGACGCGGATGGGCGGGTGTTGGGAAACTACCGCAAGACGCATATCCCGCAGGGTCCGGGGTATGAGGAGAAGTACTATTTTTCGCCCGGCGATACCGGATACCGAGTCTGGGATACCGTTTTTGGCCGGATCGGGGTCGGCATTTGTTGGGATCAGTGGTTCCCGGAGGCGGCGCGCGCTATGGCGCTGAAGGGCGCTGAAATGTTGCTGTATCCCACGGCAATCGGGTCAGAACCGGACACTCCACACTACGACAGCCAGGCGCACTGGGAAATGGCCATGCGCGGGCATGCAGCGGCGAACATCCTGCCCGTTGTCGCATCAAACCGGATTGGCGTGGAGCATGCGGAGGGGCGGCAGTTGACGTTCTACGGCTCCAGCTTCATTGCCGGGCCAGACGGTGGGGTTCTGGTGCAAGCGAACCGCATCAGCGAGGCTGTGATCATGGCAACTGTCGATCTCGAAGCGATTGCACAGATGCGCGCGACCTGGGGACTGTTTCGGGATCGTCGTCCGGAGACTTATGGCGCGGTGGCCACGCTGGATGGCTTGGGAAGATAATCCGGGAGGGCGCGTTCGGGACAGGCGTCCGGGGCGCCGCCCCGGGCCCCGGGATATTTTTGCCAGCAGGAAATTGGGAGGCAGCACCGCCCCTTTGGGTTCGGTCAGCGGTTGCCAACCGGGACATAGGCCCGGCGGGTTTCACCGATATAAAGCTGGCGCGGACGGCCGATCTTCTGGTTCTTTTCGGTGATCATTTCTTTCCACTGCGAAATCCAGCCCACTGTGCGCGAAAGTGCAAAGATCGGGGTGAACATCGCGGTTGGGAAACCTATCGCTTCCAGAATGATGCCCGAATAGAAATCGACGTTGGGATACAGCTTCTTCGAGATGAAATACTCATCTTCCAGCGCGATCCGTTCCAGCTCTTTGGCGACCTGCAACAGCGGGTTGTTCCCGATGCCCAAAAGATCAAGCACTTCGTCGCAGGACTGTTTCATCACCGTGGCGCGCGGATCGAAGTTTTTGTAGACCCGGTGACCGAAACCCATCAGTTTGATGCCGCTGTTCTTGTCCTTGGCTTGCGCGATGAAATCCGGGATCCGGTCGACCGTGCCGATTTCGCGCAACTGTTCCAGCGCCGCCTGATTGGCACCCCCATGCGCGGGCCCCCACAGGCAGGCAATGCCAGCGGCGATGCAGGCAAACGGGTTGGCACCCGATGATCCGGCCAGCCGCACGGTCGAGGTCGAGGCGTTCTGCTCATGATCGGCGTGCAGCATCATGATCCGGTCCATCGCCTTGGCAATCACGGGATTGGCGACGTAATCTTCGGCCGGAACCGCGAAGCACATGTGCAGGAAGTTCGCTGAATAGCTTAGCGCATTCTTCGGATAGACAAATGGCTGGCCTACCGAATATTTGAACGCCATCGCGGCAATCGTCGGCAATTTGGCGATCATGCGGATTGCGGCCACCTCGCGCTGCCACGGGTCATTGATATCGGTGCTGTCGTGATAGAACGCGGCCATGGCACCGACCACGCCGACCATCGTGGCCATCGGATGCGCGTCGCGGCGGAAACCCCGGAAGAAATAATGCATCTGTTCATGCACCATTGTGTGGCGCGTCACGCGAAATTCGAAGTCGGCGAGTTGCGCGGCGGTCGGCAGTTGCGCGTACAAAAGCAGGTAGCAGACTTCAAGAAAGCTGGACTGTTCCGCAAGCTCTTCGATCGGGTAACCGCGATACAACAACTCGCCCGCGTCGCCATCGATGTATGTGATCGCGCTTTCGCAGGCGGCGGTCGAGGTGAAGCCTGGGTCGAAGGTAAACACGTTCGCTTCGGTGTAAAGTTTGCGGATGTCGATCACATCGGTGCCGACAGTCGGCGAATAGATCGGCAGGTCATAGGACTGGTTGTTCAGTGTCAAGGTTGCGGATCTGGTTGAATCAGGCATCTTACATTCCCCAAAGGTGCCCACGATACCGGAGGTCCGGATCGAGGCCGTGTCATATTCCCATTGCCCCGGAGGGCGCGGCGGCTGGCCGATCAAGCCACGTCCTTAAGCCGCAAGATAGTCTCATCCTGCCCCAGCACCAGCATCATGTCATAGACAGATGGCGTTGCGGTGCGTCCTGCCAACGCTGCACGCAGGGGTGATGCCAGTTTGCCGAAACCGATCCCGTGCACGGCAGCTTCGGCAATCAGGATGGATTCTAAATCTGCTTTCGTCCAGCCAGCATTTCGCAGCCGCAGCGTCAAAGATTTCAGTATGCCACGGGATGCAGGATCAAGCGCCTTGGCCGACGCCTGGTCGGTCGCAATGGGGCGTGATGCGAAGATAAACTGTGCTTTATCAACAAGTTCTGGAAATATTTTCGCGCGATCCTTGACGCAATACATCCCGCGCAGAAGCGTTTCGGCCTGCTGATCAGTCAAGGCAGGTCGCTGCGTCACAGCAAGAAACGCCTGCAGCTCATGCAGCAGCGCAGCATTATCGCCCATCGCCATATGGTGGCCGCAGGTGTTTTCCAGCTTCTTGAAATCCAGCCGTGCGGCTGCCTTGCCGATGCCCGAAAGGTCGAACATCTGCATCGCCTGATCGGAGGTGAAAATCTCGGCGTCCAAATGCGCCCAGCCAAGCCGGGTCAGGTAATTGCGCATCCCGGCTGCCGGATAGCCCATCCCCTGATATTCTTCGACCCCAACCGCGCCGTGGCGTTTGGAAAGTTTCTTGCCGTCCGGGCCGTGGATCAGCGGAATATGCGCCCATACGGGGATATCCCAACCCATCGCGTCGTAAACCATCTGTTGGCGAGCTGCGTTGTTCAGGTGGTCATCCCCCCGGATCACATGCGTCACGCCCATGTCATGGTCATCGACCACCACGGCGAGCATATAAGTCGGTGTGCCATCCGATCGTAAACAAATCATGTCATCCAGCGTCTCGTTCTGGATCGTGACATCGCCCTGCACCTTGTCCTCGATCACGGTCTGTCCGGTTTTCGGGGCTTTCATACGGATCACATAGGGCTTGTCGGGGTAGGTGGCGGGATCGGCGTCGCGCCACGGACTGCGGAACACAGCGTAGCTGGTGTTTGCCTTCGCGCGGAATGCCGCGAGTTCTTCCTGCGTGCTGAAGCACTTGTAGGCAGATCCTAGAGCAATCATCTGATGCGCTACTTCGGCATGGCGGTCCTTGCGGTCAAACTGGCTGACCACGTCACCGTCCCAGTCGAGCCCCAGCCAAGTCAGACCGCGCAGGATGGCCGCGGTGGCTTCGGGGGTGGACCGTTCGCGGTCGGTATCCTCGATCCGCAGCAGGAACTTGCCGCCCCGACCCCGCGCATAAAGCCAGTTGAACAGTGCGGTCCGGGCACCTCCGATGTGCAGATAGCCGGTGGGCGAGGGGGCAAAGCGGGTGACGACAGGTTTGGCGTTCATGCGGGCGGGCTTTCTGACGGATGTTCGGTTAACCTTTCGGAAACCATGAACCGGCTAGGATCGAATGCAGCAATAGGGATTTGGCGGAGGCAAGACAAGGTGGGCGGCGGGCTTGGTGCAGGGCTGATCGGATGGCGGCCCCTTTTGGCGATTGCAGAGGTGCGTGCGCTTTTGTTCCCCTGGACTCCGCTGTTTCTGGCTTGCGGCGTGACGGCGTGGTTCGCCTGGCCGGTCGAACCTTCCTTCAGGGCCTACCTGGCCTTGGGCATCGGGTTTCTAGTGGCGCTGTCGCTGTGGCGGTGGGGGCCGGAACTGGCGCAGCCTTTGGTGATCGCAGTGGCCTGTGTGTTGGTTGGGGCGTTGGCTGCGGGGTTTCGCGCGCAGGGGGTGGCGGCGCCGGTGCTCGATTTCCGCTATTATGGGCCGGTGCAGGGACGGGTGGTTGAAATCGACCGATCGCAGAAAGATGCGCTGCGGCTGACGCTTGACCGGGTGGTGCTGAACCGGGTTTCGCCGCAGCGCACGCCGCACAGGGTACGCGTGTCATTGCAAGGCGTTGAACAAATAGAGTTTTCGCCGGGGCAGACGGTGATGTTGACCGGCAACCTGTCGGCCCCCCAAGGCGCGTCCGAACCGGGTGGGTTCGATTTTCGTCGGATGGCATTTTTCGACAGGCTGGGGGCGGTCGGCTACACCCGCACGCCGGTTCTGCTGTGGCAGGAGGCAGAGCAGGGCGCGCAGTGGATCAACCGGTTGCGCAGCACGATGGGTGCCGGAATGCGGGCGACGATGCCCAGTCAGGCCGGGGCGTTTGCTGCGGGGGCGATGACCGGGGATCGGTCGGGAATCAATCAAGACACCGTGCAGGCACTTCGCGATTCGAACCTGTCGCATCTGCTGGCGATTTCGGGGATGAACCTTGCATTTCTGATCGGGTTCACTTTCGGGCTGATCCGCTATGGGGTGGCGCTGGTGCCGCCCGTCGCGCTGCGTGTGGACAGCCGCAAGGTGGCGGCGGTGATCTCGCTGGGGGTGGCTGCGTTCTATTTGCTGCTTTCGGGGGCCAATGTGGCAACAGAACGCGCATTCATCATGGTTGCGGTGATGCTGGGTGCGATTCTGCTGGACCGCCGTGCCCTGACAATGCGGTCGGTGGCGATATCGGCGGTGATCATTCTGCTGTGGAAGCCGGAAAGCCTGGCTGAAGCGGGGTTTCAGATGTCGTTTGCGGCCACGGTCGTGCTGATTGCGGGGTTTGGCGCGCTGGACGGGGCGGTCTTGCGGGAACGCCTGCCGCGCTGGGTGATTCCGCTCTTCACGCTGGTGCTGTCGTCGGTGCTCGCGGGGTTTGCGACTGCACCCTATTCGGCAGCACATTTCAATCGGTTCACCGATTACGGGTTGCTCGCGAATCTGATGACAGTCCCGATGATGGGTTTGGTCATGGCCTCGGGCGCGGTAGCGGCGCTGGTGGTGCCTTTGGGGCTGGACTGGCTGCCGCTGTGGGTCATGGAACAGGCGGCGCGGTGGATTTTATTTGTGGCGCATTGGGTTGCGGGGTTGGACGGGGCCGTGACGCCGGTGATCGCACCCGGACCTTGGGTCATTCCGTTGATCACGGTGGGGGGGCTTTGGGCGGTTCTGACCAGAGGGCGTCTGCGGCTGGCGGGGGTGATGCCGCTGGTGCTGGCGTTCGGATTGTGGACCGAGGCAAGCCGTCCGGCGCTGCTGATCAGCAGCGATGGGGCACTTGCGGGGTTGATGGGGCCTGCGGGGCGCGCACTGTCGGCAGCCAAAGGGGCAGGCTTTGCCGCAGAGAACTGGCTGCGGAACGACGGCGATCTGGCGGTGCAGGCAGAGGCGGCAGCAAGGCCCGGCTTTTCGGGTCCAAAGGGCGCACGCCGGTTTGAACTGGCGGGGGTGCGGGGGGTGGTTCTGACCGGAAAGAGGGGTGTTGCGCAGGCGGCTACGGCATGCGTTGAGGTTGAAATTGTAGTGATGGCGGGCCGGTCCGAAGCGGCAGTGCCGGGCGATTGCTTGTTGATCGACCAACACTTCTTGCGGATCAGCGGCTCGCTGGCGTTGGATGTTTTGGGCGGCGCGGTGCGGATCACCCCGGCCCGCGGTGCGCCGCGCATCTGGGCGGGCCGGGGCGAAGTCATGGCGGCAACGGTCGTCATGCGGCCTGGGCCGGTTTTGGCCGAAGCCGATCAGTAGCTACGGATCAAGCCCACCAAACGACCCTGCACCTTGACCATATGATCGGGAAACAGCCGGGTTTCATAGGCCGGATTGGCTGCCTCGAGCGCAATCATGCTGCCCTTGCGGCGAAACCGCTTCAACGTTGCCTCGGCATCCTCGACCAGCGCCACCACGATGTCACCATTCTCGGCCGTATTCTGCTCGCGGATCACCACGATGTCACCGTCGTTGATCCCGGCTTCGATCATCGAATCGCCTTTGACTTCCAGCGCATAGTGCTGGGCATTGCCTGACAGCATCGATCCCGGCACCGCCACGTTGTGCGAGGCATGGGAAATCGCCTCGATCGGCACACCAGCGGCGATCCGCCCCATCATCGGGATTTCAAGCGCATAGACGGCCTCGACAGGCATTGCCCCTTTGGGCGCATCGGCACGATCGCCGGCGACGACCCGAAGGGTGAAGCCGGGACGTTCCATTGCCTCTGGCAGTTTCAGGATTTCCAAGGCGCGGGCCCGATGCGCCATGCGGCGGATAAAGCCCCGCTCCTCAAGCGCTGTGATCAACCGATGGATGCCGGATTTCGAGCGCAGATCCAACGCATCCTTCATTTCGTCGAACGACGGTGGAATGCCGTCACGGTCAAGCCGTTGCTTGATGAAATCCAGAAGTTCCAACTGTTTGCGCGTCAGCATAGGGGCACCCACCCGTTGTGATCTGCCGGACCTGCCGCCCGGTGTTAATACAATGTTCTGCCCATGTTCCCGGTTTGTGTCAAGCCTTTTAAAGAAACACAACCTATAGCGGCAGATAGGCCACTTGCGTCCCCCGGACCTGGGGGCCGTCACCCAAAGGTCGGATCAGCAGCGCTCGGGCTTCGGCCAGAACGCCCAGAAGAGCGCTGTCCTGACGGTCAAACGGGGTGATCAAGGGCAAACCATCGGCGAAATCCAGCCGGGCGCGCATGTAGTGGGTGCGCGGGCCAGTCGGCCCGACATCTGCGCTCAGAACGGCCCGGCGCGGAAGGGGTGCGGGGTCGGGATGGCCCAGCATCGCGCGCAGCATCGGCAGCACGAAAAGATGCGCACAGACGATCGCCGAAACCGGATTGCCGGGCAGGCCCAGCATAGGCTTGCCGGCCAACCGCCCCGCCATCAGCGGTTTGCCAGGACGCATGGCGATGCGCCAGAATGCCTGCTCCATTCCCAGACCGGCGGCAGCCTTGGCAACCAGATCATGATCGCCAACAGATGCCCCGCCGATGGTGATCACCAGATCGGCCCCTTTGGCGAGGTTCAGGATGGTGGTCAGGTCGGCCAGCGTGTCGCGCGCAATCGGCAGGAGGCGGGCGGTAGCGCCGTTTTGTTCGACCAAGGCGGCGATGGCAAAGCTGTTGGAGGCTACAATCTGGTCGGGGCGAGGGGATTCGCCGGGCATCACCAACTCGTCGCCGGTAGCGATGACCGCGACCACGGGGCGGCGGATTGCTTGCACCGATTCGATGTTCATCGAGGCGAGCAGTGCGAGGTCATTGGGGCGCAGCAGGCGCGCAGAAAGCGTGTCGCCTGCGCGAAAGTCCTGACCGGCAGGGCGGATGTGAGTGCCGACGTCTGCACCGGGCTTCACCGTGATTTCGGCATCTTGTCGCTCGACGTCTTCCTGAATGATCACCCGGGTCGCACCAACGGGGACAGGCGCACCGGTGAAGATTCGCAAAGCCTGACCGGGTTCAAGATTGCCGGTATAGATGTGTCCCGCACCTGCTTCACCAACCACCACAAAGCGGGCTCCGGCGGCGGGATCGCCCTGCACCGCGTAGCCGTCCATCGCCGATGCGGCGAATGGCGGCTGGTCTCGCAGGGCGGTGGCGGGGGTGGCCATCCAGCGGCCTGCGGCATGGCGCAGGGCGACGGGTTCGTAGGAAAGAGGGGTGACAAGGGCGAGACAGCGGTTAAGGGCCTCTTCAACCGTGATCATTACTTTGCCTCGTAACGCCCTGATTTTCCGCCATCTTTGAGGATGACCGAAATGCCTTCGATCATCATGGATTTCTCGGCGGCCTTCAACATGTCATAAATGGTTAGGCAGGCGACCGAGACGGCGGTCAGCGCCTCCATCTCGACCCCGGTCTGGCCGGTGGTTTTCACTGTGGCCTCGATGCGCACGCCGGGCAGGGACAAGTCTGGCGTCAGCGTCAGGGAGACGGCTGTGATCGGCAGCGGGTGGCACAGCGGGATCAGGTCGGCGGTGCGCTTGGCGGCCATGATGCCTGCAAGGCGGGCGGTGCCCAGAACGTCGCCTTTTTTGGCGGTGCCCGCCTGCACGAGGGCGAGGGTTTCCGGCAGCATCCGCACAGCGCCTGTGGCAACTGCGATGCGGGCGGTGACGGATTTGGCTGAAACATCAACCATATGCGCCTGACCATCGCTGTCGAAATGCGACAGGGTCACAGCCCGCCCTGCGCGGTCAGCGGTTGGGCGAGGATGGCGCGGGTGGCGGCGGCGACATCCGCTTGGCGCATCAACGCCTCGCCGATCAGAAAACAGCGCGCGCCGTAGGCTGCGATGTCCGCGAGATCGGCGACGGTGTAAAGGCCGCTTTCCGACACGATCAGGCGATCTTCGGGCACCCGTCGGGCGAGGTCGCGCGTTGTTTCCAGCGTCACCTCGAAGCTGTGCAGGTTGCGGTTGTTGATGCCGATCAGCGGCGATTTCAGCAAGGTCGCGCGGTCGAGTTCGGCGCGGTCGTGCACCTCGATCAGCACGTCCATCTTCCACTCGATCGCTGCCGCCTCCAGTTCCGCCGCTTGTGCATCGGACACCGAGGCGAGGATGATCAGGATGCAATCGGCATGCAGGGCGCGGGATTCGGCAACCTGCCAGGGGTCGTAGAGGAAATCCTTGCGCAGGCAGGGCAGTTTTACGGCGTTGGAAGCGGCAAGCAGAAAGCTGTCATCGCCTTGGAAAGAGGGGCCATCGGTCAGGACCGACAGGCAGGTGGCCCCGCCTTCCTGATAAGCGCAAGCGAGGGCGGGCGGGTCGAAATCGGCGCGGATCAGGCCTTTGGAGGGCGAGGCTTTCTTGATTTCGGCGATCAGGCCGTAACCGATGTTGGCAGCGTCGCGCAGGGCGGCGGTGAAGCCGCGCGGGGCCGGGGCGGCGCGGGCGGCGTCCTCGACATCGTTCAGCGGCCGCGCGGCCTTGCGCGTGGCGACGTCGGCGAGTTTGTAGGTCTTGATGCGGTCAAGGATTGTGGTCATGGGGCAGGATTAGCGGTTTGGGGCGCGGAAGGGAAGTCTGGCATGGGTCAAGGCGGCGAGTGCTGTGACTTTGGCGCGGGCGGCCCCGGTATCAAGGCTTTGGGTGGCGAGGGCAACACCGTCGGTCAGGTTGGTCACCCGGTCTGCGACCATCAGGGCGGCGGCGGCGTTGAACAGGACGGCGTCGCGGTAGGCCCCGGTCGCGCCGTCCAGCAGCGCGCGGAAGGCCAAAGCGTTCTGGGCCGGCGTGCCGCCGAGGATGGCGGCGAAGGGATGAGTGGGCAGGCCTGCGTCGGACGGGCGCAGGGTGAATTCGCGGATCTGGCCATCCTCCAGTGCGGCGACGGCGGTGGGTTCGCTGATCGAGATTTCATCGGTGCCGTCGCCGCCGTGCACGAGCCACGCCTTGTGCGAGCCCAACGCTTGCAGGGTTTCGGCCATCGGGCGGATCAGGGTGGCCGAAAACGCACCGGTCAACTGGCGGGTGACGCCTGCGGGGTTGGTCAGCGGCCCGAGGATGTTGAAGATCGTGCGCGTCCCCAGTTCGGCGCGGATCGGGCCCACATGGCGCATCGCGGGGTGGTGCATCGGGGCCATCATGAAGCCGATGCCTTGTTCGGTCAGGCACCGCTCGACCAGATCCGGGCCGACCATGATGTTCAGGCCCAACTCGGTCAGCACATCGGCGGCACCCGATTTCGACGACAGATTGCGGTTGCCGTGTTTGGCGACCGGCACGCCTGCGCCCGCGACGACAAAGGCCGTCGCGGTCGAGATGTTCAGCGTGCCCTTGCCGTCGCCGCCGGTGCCGACAATGTCGATCGCGCCATCAGGGGCGGTGACGGGCAGGCATTTGGACCGCATCACCGTGGCGGCGGCGGCATATTCATCGACCGTCTCGCCCCGTGTGCGCAGAGCCATCAGGAAGCCGCCCATCTGTGCCGGGGTCGCTGACCCCTCGAACAGCGCGGTGAAGGCCGTGACGGCCTCGGGCCGCGTCAACGGGCGGGTGGCCGCGATGCCGATCAGGGTTTTGAAGCTGTCGATCATGCCGGGGCTGCAACCTTTGCCGCGTCAAGGAAGTTGCGCAGCAGGGCGTGCCCGTGTTCGGAGGCGATGCTTTCGGGGTGGAACTGCACGCCTTCGATAGGCAGGCTGCGGTGGCGCAGCCCCATGATCGTTCCGTCTTCAAGCCATGCGGTAACCTCAAGGCTGTCGGGCATCGTCGCGCGGTCCACGATCAGGCTGTGGTAGCGGGTGGCGGCGAACGGCGAGGGCAGGCCTGCGAAGACCCCCGCGCCTGCATGATGCATCGCCCCCATCTTGCCATGCACGATTTCGTGGCAGCGCACGACATTGCCGCCGAAAGCCTGTCCAATGGTCTGATGGCCAAGACAGACGCCCAGCAAAGGGATGCGCGCTTCGGCGGCGGCCAGCGTCAGCGGCAGGCATATGCCCGCAGCCGCAGGGTCGCAAGGACCCGGGGACAACACGATTGTCTGGGGATTCAGGGCCATAGCCGCCTGCACATCCAGCGCATCATTGCGCACCACCCGCACATCCGCGCCCAACTCGCCCAGATAATGCACGAGGTTGTAGGTAAAGCTGTCGTAGTTATCGATCAGAAGCAGCATATTGCAGGGCCTTGGCGGATAGGGGATGAAGGGCAGGCACGGTCCGGCTATACATGGGACCAGCGCGATCGGGGCGTCAAGGGGACGTGTCGCGGCAAAGTGGAGGGATTCGGGTGATCCGGGGTTTTCTGACAGGTGCGATTTGGGGGGGCGTGGTGGCCGGTCTGGGGCTGGCGGTGATCTCGCAGGTTGCTCCGGGACCGGGGCCGCAGGGTGGGATCGTGGCTGCAGCGGACGCGCTGCCAGAGTCTGCGCGACGGCCAGCGTCTGCGCCAGCGTCTGCGCCAGAGTCAGCGCCAGAGCCAGAGCCAGAGCCAGAGCCAGAGCCAGAGCCAGAAGCTGCGCCAGCGTCAGAGCCAGAAGCTGCACCAAAGCCGTCGGCAGAGCCTGCGCCAGCAGAAAAGCAGCCCGCGACGGGCGAGCCGGTCGTTGTGCGTGATGCGCCTTTGGTGCCGCCTTCTGTGCCACCCGCGGCCGAACCGGTGGCACTTGCCGAACCTGATCCGCCTGCGGATGTCGTGGCATCGTCGCAAGCGCCTGATGCGCCTTTGGATCAAGCGCCTGCAGCACCTCTGGATATCGACAATGTTCCCCGCCCGCAGGTCCCCGCGTTGGCTCAGAAAACGGACCCGGCCACGGCCGCGCCGGGTGTGTTGTTGACGCCCGTTCCGGATCCTACGGCCGCACCGACCATGGATGCCGCCCTGCCACCGCCCGAAACGGAGGAGGCGTTGCTGCTACCTGCGCCTGAGCCAGAGCCCACCCGGGCTCCTGCGCGGGTCGAGATCGAGCAAAACCCTGCGACCGGGGACGCCCCTTTGCCGCGCGTAACCCTGCCCGCGCCGGACAATGCCCCCGACCTGCCACTGGCCAAACCGTTGCCGCTGCCGCTGCCCGAGCCTGAGCCTGAGACGGAAACGGCACTTGCCGTCCCGCAAACGCCGCTGAACGACTTGCCCGCCCCGGTGTTGCAACCTGTCAAGCCGATCATTGTCGAGGATGCCCCGCGCACCCTGGCCCCCGATCAAGGTCTGCCGGGAACGCAGGGCGTCAAGGTTGGTCGGCTGCCGAAGATCGGCGGGGATGCGGGGGCGCAGACGCCCGCTGCCGACGCACAGATTGTCGATGGACTGCCGGTCGATACCCCGCCCGTGCAGCGCTTTGCCCGGCCGTTTGCAAATCTTGAAGGCCGGCCGCTGTTCAGCATTCTGCTAAGAGATACCGGCGAGGCCGATCTGGACCGTGCGGCTCTGTCGCAGATTTCGTTTCCGGTCACCTTTGTCATCGACCCGATGCTGCCGGGTGCCGCAGATGCCGCAGATATCTATCGCAGCGGTGGGCAAGAGGTGCTGATGCTCGCGACGGGAATTCCAGCCGGGGCGACGCCCGGCGATCTTGAACAGACCTTTCAATCTCTGACCGGAATCCTGCCCGAGGCGGTGGGTGTGATGGATCAGGTGACGGGCGGGTTTCAAAACAATCGTCCGCTCGCCGCCCAAGTCGTGCCGATCCTTGTCGAACAAGGCCGCGGTCTGGTAACATTTAATGCGGGTCTGAATGCGGCGGATCAGGAAGCCCGGCGTGCGGCCTTGCCTTCGGCGATCATCTTCCGCCGTCTTGATGCCGCCACAGAAAACACCACCACCATCCGGCGCTATCTGGACCGGGCTGCGTTCAAGGCAGCGCAAGAAGGGCGCGTCGTGGTCTTGGGTGACACGCTGCCGCAAACCATAGCGGCGCTGCTGGAATGGGCTGTCGAGGGGCGGGCAGCATCAGTGGCTCTTGCGCCGATCACAGCGGTGATGGCGCTGCCCTGAGCCGGGCGGCTGCACGTTGCGTTCGCCTGATTAGGAGTTTCACACCCCCACACCCATTGCGACGGGTGGAGGTTTGACACCCCCACACGCCCATGGGCTGCTTAGGGTCAAGTTTCAAGTGCGACACCGACAGCCCAGAGGGCATGGGATATTGCGATGGAGTTATGCTCAGAGGTTGGTGACGCTTGATTAGGCGGCAGTTTGCAGTTGGCGGATCGCATCGCGGAAAACCAATCCCCTGGATGATCTCGGGCAGGCGATTTTGGCCGTCGCGTTTTCGCCAGATTTTCAGCGCCGACGTCATCAGCTTGAAGACCATGGCCAGACCCGTCTCGCGGCTGAGACATCCCCTGGTCCGCTTCGTGCGGTGCCGGACGGTCGCGAATGTGCGCGCAATCGGGTTTGACGCCCGGATGTCCGTCCGGTGTTCCGCCGGACGGTCACACAAAGGTCGGCAGCGCGTCCCGGTCCTTGACCGGTTTGGCGACGGCCTTGTTCCCTGTCACGCCGCAAATCTCGGCGACGATGTTGAGTGGGGCGTTGGCCGTGGCTTTTGTGCGGGCTTGGAGGATGTCGTGCAGATGGCCTTTGGCTTTGGCCTGCACGGATTTCGGCATCGCGCTCAGCACGTTCACCGTCTTGTGCCCCCGGCAGTGGTGATCCTGCGATGTCGCGAACCCTTCGCGCAGGGCGGTTCAGAACCCCGAGGCACCGTCGCCATTGGCTGGTTTCGGGTCCTGTTTCAGGCCACGCCGCTTGAGATTGCGCCGCTTGAGATCGCGCCGCAATTCCCGCCGGTTTTGCGTACTTTCGCGCAAGCCGCCGGTCCTCGCCGGAAGTATCCGTCTTGATCAAGCGGTTTTTGGCGTCCACTTGCGATCAGCTTTGACGAGTGCATTTGCCATTTCGATGAGCTTTCGCATGACGGCCACGATGGCGACTTTGGCGGGTTTTCCTGCGCTGC
>Ga0209702_10001953_pt1 | contig 37446 bp, 31 predicted proteins | sample FRY01_FD_187210 | JGI IMG/M metagenome (GOLD analysis project Ga0209702, IMG submission 187210) | Freshwater microbial communities from Lake Fryxell liftoff mats and glacier meltwater in Antarctica - FRY-01 (SPAdes) (version 2) | ecosystem: Environmental > Aquatic > Freshwater > Ice > Glacier...
TTGATAAATTTTCTTTGTTAACACTTGAAACATCAATATATATAAATTCTTTTTCAGGATTACTAGAAGGATTGATATTTTTTGTTTTATGTATAACTTCACCCAACTTTTTCTCTTCCCAATTTTTCCCTGTATTTTCAAAAACACTTTGCAAATACGATTCAAAAAGCTCTTTGGAATTTGCTAGATTTTTCTCAGCATTTTCTTTCGCCTTCGCAACATTTGCAAAAACCTCATCCAAAACTTTCACAATTCGGTGTTGCTCGGGGAGGTGTGGGAGAGGGATTTCAATTTCTTTTAATTTTGTCCCTGAAAGTTCTTTAAATGTAGTACCTTCACCTAAGTCATTTAATAAATCAACAGAATTTTTAAGAAAATAAAAAATAAAATTAACATCAAGATTTTTTTCTTATTTATAGCAAGATACCCGATTGGCGCCCGTGTAGATAAAATAATAGAATCAACTGGGAGAATTTTTGCAGAAGAATTTTTTAATCCTGATTCTGTAATTTTTCTTGTAGTTTCTGTAACAAAAAAAGAATCAAGTTTTCCCAAATCTTTTGGAGTAATCCACAAAATATTACCACCCCAATATTTCAAGATGTTTGTTTTTGGTGTTCCACCGTTTACAATTTCACAAACCTCACCGAGTTTTTTTGTTTGCCAATTAGTTTTCATAAAATTTTAAAATTGTTCTTTGACTATTGAAATCTTTGTATCCATAGATAATGAAAATGATCGAAATAACAAGCAGTATGACTAAGATTACATAAATTGGATTTTTAAAATCATCCCAAGTTAATGATTCTAACTTCTTAATCACAGTATTTATGCATAAAATGAAAAGTAAAATTGAAGCTATAAAGAAGATGGAAACGCCAATTATTAGGAAGGGATTTGAAATTGACTTAAAAACTTGAATCTCAAGACCAAGATATGTAATTAAACCAACAAAAACCCCAATAAGTGTGATCAAATCAAATTTACTTTTTTCAAAATCATCTTTTAAAGACGAAATTTTATTTTTTTCAGTATTAAGCTCTTCTTTAAGTTGTAAAAAATCTTTCTTTAAACTATCAAAGGTTTCCGTATTTACCGTACTCTGAATTCTAGGATCATCACTTATTTTTGATGAGTCTACTTTTTTTTGAAATGTATTTGTATTTTTTTCAGTCATATTAAATTTTAATGCTAGGTAGAATAACCTTTAAAGCAAAGGTGTATACTCGGCCAGATGTATTCCCGACAATACCAACAACAGGTATACTTGGACCACCGATAATTACATTATTAGAGATTTCGCCCTGTAATGCGATAGTCATAAACCCATCAATTAAAGTAAACCCATCTTCTCCAGTAATTGGTGTTTGCGTTAATTTCTTCTGCAAAGCTTTTTCCAGCTCTGCTTTTATGTTTGAAAATTTAATAGTATTCATAATTTATCTTTTAGATTTTATTGATAATAAAATCTTTAACTTTCCTCCTTTAAGTTTTTATCTTTTCGCAACAAAGTACTTACTTTTTTTGCCCGCAAACTCTTGGCATCTTTAGCATTTACAATACTTTCCCCCGTTTGCTTTTCAATTTCTAGCCTTGCTTTTTTTGCTACAAACCCGCCTTTACGTGCTACACCTTTATTTTGTTCAAGTCCTTTTGGAGTTTGTTTTTTAGATATTTCCGCTGTTGATGCTTCTGCCAACATATTAAGCACTAGTTCCAAATTACTCATGTTATCTCGCAGATTTTCTTTTTTCAGTCCTTTAAATTTTTTATAATCCTTAACGCTTTTATCAGCCCAAGCTTTGGTAATTTCGTCTGTCAAAATAGCATATTCTAAGCCTTCTTTCATCCCTCGCTCTTGCCATTCATCCGTCAACTCTTTTCTGACTTCAATGCTTTTGAGCCGTTGATTGATCCACTCTTTGGAATAACCTTTTTTTAGATAGGTTTTCATCGCGCGGTCAAAAGCCAATTCCGGGTCTTCGGTTTCTTCAATTCTTTCATAACCAACTTTTGCCAGCCACAGCTTAAATGGTTCTGCTTTTGGCGAAGGAACTGATTGAATTACACGCAATAAATCCTCCGTAGAAAAACAATCAGTTTCCCTTTGTTTTCCATCAGAAGCAATCATTTTCAATCGTACGATTTTTTCGTACACTTCACTTCCTTCGGTTTTAAGTTTACCTTTCAAATCACTCCAATATCGTTTTGGAATGCTTGAATCAGTTAAAATTTCAATTACATCAATAACAGAAAAATACCACTGCTCTTTTGCTTCATCCCAAATCCTACGAACTTGTTTTTCATTGAATAAAATTATTGAATTTTCTTTTTTCATAATTTTTATAAAAATAATTTGATACTATCCAAAACCTCTCCACTCTCTTCATCTAACTTTTTCATCTCCTTTAAAATATTTTTCGGTTCTCGCAAAATCACCTCATCGTTTTTGTTTGGATTTTTTACAGATAAGTCGAATGTTTCTTGATTAATATCGTTAATATCTATGCTCCAAGAATTATCAGAGTCTTTTTTATCCTTTTGAAGTTCTATAAATTCTGCTAAGTCTTTTTCGTTTAAAGAATTAGTTTTCCCAAGGTTTCTGTCTAGATTAAGTTGATAAAACCATACTTTTTTAGTTGAAGAACCTTTTTTAAAAAATAGTACTACTGTTTTAACTCCTGCCCCTTGAAAAGCTCCGCCTGGTAAATCAAGCACTGTATGTAAATTGCAAGTTTCTAAAAGTAATTTACGAAGACTAACCGTTGCATTGTCTGTATTGCTTAAGAATGTATTCTTGATAATAATGCCAGCTGTGCCACCTGCTTTTAGAATTTTTATGAAATGTTGAAGAAAAAGATTGTCTGAAGAGCTAGACTTGATATTAAAGTTTTGCTGAACTTCGGTACCGATCTTAGCTCCAAAAGGTGGGTTAGCTAATATTACATTAAAACGATCTTTTTCTTGAAAGTCATTAATATTTTCGGATAAAGTATTCATGTGTCGAATATTAGGTGCTTCAACTCCATGTAAAATCATATTCATAATGCCAATAATGTAGGCTAATGACTTAATCTCTTTGCCATAAAATGTCTTAGTCTGCAAAGTTTCCATTTCACCTGAAGAAAGTTTTGTTTTATCTTTAGTTAAATAATTAAATGCTTCAACCAAAAAGCCAGCACTACCGCAAGCTCCATCATAAATAGTTTCACCAATCTTAGGGTTAACGACTTTAACTATTGTTTTAATAAGTGGTCTTGGAGTGTAATACTCTCCACCATTTCTACCAGCGTTACCCATTTTAGCGATTTTAGCCTCATAAAGATGGGATAATTCGTACTTTTCTTCATACAGCCTAAAATGCATCTCATCAACAATGTTAAGAATGTCTCGTAGTTTATAACCACTTGCTAGTCTATTTTTTAGCTCACTAAAAATCTCACCTATCTTATACTCAATTGTGTCTGAATCATCAACTCTAAATTTTTTAAGATAAGGAAACAATTTGATGTTAACAAAGTCTCTTAAATCATCACCAGTTAAGGCTTTATTATAATCAATCTTGCTATCTTTAGTCTTTGGACAAGCCCAGGAATCCCATCTAAACTCTGGTATTAAAATATACTTGTACTGTTTACCTGCCAACCTACTTTCAGTTTTTCTAGTCTCTTCTAAATCATCTAAGTATTTAAGAAATAAAATCCAAGATGTTTGTTCTACATAATCAAGTTCAGTTCCACAACCAGAATCGGTATGCAAAATATTATCGATATTTTTAAATGCTTGTTCAAACATATTTATTTTCTATCTCCTTATTTAAAAGCTGTATACTATGTGCTGACCTCTGCACATTTCCCTATTATAGTTGTTTTAGTTAATTATCCCAGCAATTTAAAGTTATTCTTGTGTTTCTTTTAACAAAACTATTCAATTTTCTTTTTTTTCATAATATTTTTATCTCAATTATCAATTTATTCTTTGCTCTATTATAGTCACTTTAGTCAACATTCCCAATTTTTGCATATGTTGTTTGATTTGTAATTGTGTAAAGTTCAACCGATTAAAAGATTTAAATTATTTATAGATTCTGGATCAAGTCCGGAATGACGAGTATTGAAAAGTGGATAAATTAAATTGGCGGAGGGAGTGGGACTCGAACCCACGGGCCGCCGAAGCAGCACGGTTTAGCAAACCGTTCGATTAACCACTCTCGCATCCCTCCTAGTTAATTTATATATTATACCTTATAGCTAATAATCTATCACTATTTCTAAAAACTCTGTTTTCCTAGGTAGAGGTAGTTTTGGTTTTGTGGGTATATATTAATAATATCTGACTCTTTTATAACTACATCGCCCATAAAGTGGGGAAAGGTTTTATTTAGATTAAAGTACTTTATATTTTCTCGTTTTACTCCTTCTCTTTCAAAGTAATATATTACCCCAAAGTACTTAATTGGGTCAGTCGTAATTACTATTTCAGGCTTTTTTTCTGAATTGTTTATAGTTTCGTATGCTAAATATCCGTACCTATAATTTGTAGGATGATTAAACGCGTAATAATCTAAGCATGTATACCCGGCTATTATCAAAATAAAAATTGTTATTAGGAATAGCTTAAGTGTTTTTATCTGACTATCAATTAGACCTACAAAAAATAAAAGTAAAAATGGAACTGTAAATATTAAGTACCTTGTTGTAAATATTGGTGAGAAAGTTGAAATTAAGACTACTAGCACAACTGGGGTAAGCCCAAATACTAATGAGATTTTTAAGATATTTGCATTAATTTTTTTATACCCAAACCCAATTATTAATGCAAAACATATTAAAATTACAAGGGTAAAAGATATTGGTATGTAATTTAATCCTGCCAAATATGTAAATGTTGCGGTGAATATCTCGATTACACTTACCTTTTCAAGCCAAAACCCGTTACTTTTGCTTATTGTTTGTTGTATTAAGATTGGTACCCACGGAAGGTAAAATAATACAGGTAGTATTAAATACGGCTTTGCAACAAGAGCAAAAACATCTGTGGCTAGCTGGGATACGTTCTGAAATAATATTTGAGATCGGTATTTTTTTAAGATACTTAAACATTTGTATAGAAAAAACATTAAATAAAATATTAGGTAGTAGGTGTGCATATATAGCCCTAGTATGTTTGAGATTACAAACCCAATCTTATTTTTAGAAAAATAAAAGTAGATTGATAAGATACTTAAAAAGACCATTGCTGAGTATGGCCTTAGCTCAAAGGCATAATAAAATAGAAAGATGTTGGTAAGTACAGCGAGTGAATAAAGTATGGCGCTTAATCTTGTTGTAAAAAGTCTTGCAAGTTTAAATGCCATTACTGCACTTAATATATGAAATATTAATGGAATCTGCCTTAGGTAAAATGATGAAGTACCAAACGTAACTATTAATAGTTTTGTAACCAGATAATATAAAGGTGGATTAAAATCTTTTGCAGTAAGTAATATTATCTCTAGATAACTTTTCTGAGATAGAAATATTGTAAATATTTCATCACGCCAATAGTCTTGTGTCCAGAGTGTATATGATTGTTCAATAAAATTTTTTATATCCATTTTTTAAGCAGTTTTAGGGGCTGTTTTATAGCGTATTGTTTTACCAAACAGTAGTCTTGTTTGTGCATCTAAAGCTGGTATACTGCCAAAAACTACTGATACTAATGGGAATATTATCCACTTTGCATAATGCAATACTGATCGATATAATTTCCATTTTGCTGGTTTTTTTGGTGATAATTTTTGAATTATTATAAATAGCACAACAAATGAAAACAGTGTTAGAGTTAACATTCTGCTTGTTAATATGGGGATATTAAACGCAATCGTGCTTTGCTTATAATCTTGGTTTAACCATTCTGGTAAAAAATTCCCAACTCCTAATATAATTGGAAGCATTACCCACTCTACATTTTTTCGTACCTTAATAAACAGCTTTAATAACTTATTTGACCAAGGGATTGCCGTATCTTTTAACATATTTATAACTACAAACTTTGTCTCAGAAATACCCCATGCCCATCTTCTTATCTGATCGTACTGTGCCATTAGTGTTTTAAAATAACCTTCGGTTATAATTACTGATCCAAATATTGGTAGAAATAGGGGGATAACCTCTACCTTTCCTTTTGTATAAAAATACATCTGCCAATAGAATCTTTCATCTTCTGGGATTATATCTGCAGCCCAGTACCCTGCGTTATGTACACTCTGTAGGCAACTTGCATAAACTGCAAAGTTAATAAAATCAAATGGCCTGTGTACTAGACTTAAAAACCACTGTACTCCAAAGCTAGAGATCATATGGGCAGGTGCTGCTGTCTCCCACATTCCTGTTAAGTTCATTGGGATTGGTTGAAAAACTTTATTAAATCTATCTTCTTTTGCTTCTAAAAACCTATATGTAAGTAAGCTTAAATACTCTTTATCAATTAACATATCACTATCTAGTGATGTTAAAACAACATTTTTTGGATCAAATTTTTCTAATTGTAAAGTTTTATAAAGCTGTCTTGCACCATTGTTCTGATTGCTTGCCTTGCCTATAATCTCACCTGCTATTAAGGTGTGTGGGAAAACATATATTTTCCCAAAGCGATCTTTATATTTTTCCTGTAACTCTTTTGCCATTTTTACGCCACTCTCGATTTTCATTTCAGGTGCTAGTGCTAAGATTTTTTGTTCTGTAGGGTAATTTGAATCTGCGATTTTTTCTATTGTTTGTGAAAGTATATCTTCACCTTCGTTTGCAAATGGGATTAATATTGCCTGATGTATGTTTTTGTACTGATTGCTATGCTCAGCCTTTAGCTTTTCTAGCCAGTTAGTTTGCATTGCTATATCAATCTTTTTTATTGAGATTGCAGAATGTCTAGCAACTGTAATGCTTTGATAAACCCAGTAAACCACATACAAAGTTACTGCTCCTGAAACAACTATTGGAAAATACCTTGCACAAAGCAATAATACAATTAAAATAAACCAGTTTGCTCCTCCAGCAATAATGTCTATTATTCTACCAAGTTTTTGCTCGTTTTTAATTTTCATCTGTAGTATTTTATCGTGTTTTTGGCTTTATTCCAATAAAAATCAAATCTTAAAAAATGTATAAGCATTTAATGTTGTCTGTTTTATGACATTTTCTACAGATTCACCCCTAACATCTGCAATTTTCTCGGCAATGTAGTAAATATTCCAAGGCATATTTAGCTTTACTCCTTGTTTTCTAAGTGGTTCTGGTGTTAAAAAAGGACCATCTGTTTCTATCATATACCTATCTGATGGAATGTATTTAATAACTGACCCTAAATCGCTAGCACTTTTATACGTAATTATACCTGTAAATGATATGTACCCACCATAATTAATTACCTTTTTTGATGTCTCTAAATTTTCAGTAAAACAATGCCATACAAATTTTACATTGCTACCAAAGCCTTTAATCTGCTCTAACATATCTTCTGTTGTCTCTCTACTGTGTAGGATTATTGGTAAGTTGTGTGCGTTTGCTAGTTTAACCTGAACATCTAGCCAGTTTTTTTGCCAATTAAATCTTTCAGTAAACTGTTTTTCGGGTAGATCTTTTATATATGTTTTATCAAGCCCTACCTCACCTACTGCCACTACTGATTTTTCTGTTAGTAAATTTTTTAATTTTTCTATAGTCTGGCTGTTTATATCTGAATTAATTTCCTCGGGGTGTATACCTACTGTGGCATAACTTAGTCCTTGAAATTTTTGACTAAGAGCTATGGCTGTTTGACTTGTGTTTATATCTGTAGCTACGTTTATTACACATTTAACGTTGTGCTCTTGCAAACTGTTAATAACCTTTTCAGGGTTGGTGTAGTAATTAGTAGAGCTAAGATGAATGTGTGTATCTATCACTTATTTATTATTAAGACAGAAAATATTAAAAATACCCATGCAAATGCAAAGTTGATAAGCTGAAAATCTATAAGTGCAACAAATTTTTCTTGCATTGTTTTTACACTTTTACCTGAAATATAAATCATAATTATTAATATCCCTATAGAAAAACCAATTAATAGATTGAGAAACGGAATTATAATTGTGCTTGTAACAAATGTTTTAGTAAGAAAAACTAAACCTAGAACCACTAAACTTACAATTAAAGGAAGAAATAAAAATTTATTAACAAAAGCCATAATAAGTTGTACTAGGCTAAATATTACTATTAAACTTAAGACTAGAATTATGACAGGTGAGTTAAACATATTAAGTTAATCTAGGAAATAATACTTGCTCACTCTCTTTAGCACTTTCTGCAAATGTATGGTTAATAAATAAGCTAGTATTAGGCATAAATGGCGCAAGATTATACCCAATCTGTCTAATGCTTTTTACTACTGATTCTATCTTGGTGCTAAATTCTTCTCCCTCTTTTTCCCATAACTTTTCTTCGCTAATTTTTAAGTTGACTTTGGAGACATGCATTAATATTTGTTGTAATACTTCGTGTAATTTGTATTCGTTAAATAACGGCTCTAATTCAGAAAAATAATCTTGCTCTAGCTCAAAATTTTTAATCGTATAATCTTTCTTTTTTATAAGACCAACTACTCTGTTTACTAAGTTTCCTAAATTATTAACTAAATCTGCTGTGTAGCGTGTATCAAATTTCAAGTACCCAATATCTCCATCATCATGATAAGGCAGTGAGGTAGCTAATAAGTATCTAGCCCCATCTACACCATATTTCTCTACTAGGTCAGCAGGTCTAATTACATTACCTAACGATTTACTCATCTTTTGCCCATCGATCGTAAAATAACTGGTTGCAAAAACCTGCTTTGGAAGCTCTTCTTCACCTGCAAGTAACATTGAGAGCCAGATAGTAGTATGAAACCACAAAATATCTTTCCCGACTACGTGTAAATCTGCTGGCCAAAACTTATCGTAAATATCTTTCATCTTTAATGCTGAAGAGTAATTTAAGAGTGCATCAAACCAGACATATATCGCATGTTTTTCATCCCAGGGAATTCGTATTCCCCAATCTAAATTCTCTCGACTAATAGATAAATCAGGAAGCTCATTTTTCTCTATTGCATCTCTTAATTTTGTTACAATCTCGTGTTTTTTTTGTTTTGGAAGAATCTGATACTCATCATTTTCTAATATCTCTAGTACTTGCGTTGCATATTTTGTAAGCTTGAAAAAATAATTTTCTTCACGTTGAAATACTGTTTGTTCAGGTCGGTGTACTGGACAATGTCCCTCTATTAGGTCTCGTTCGACCTTAAACTCCTCACACCCTATACAGTAATAACCCTCATATTCCGACTTATATATATCACCTTTTTGGTAAACCTTATTAATAAACTCTTCAACATTTTTTTTATGCCTAGGGTCAGTAGTTCGGATAAATATATCATTAGATACATTTAGTAATTTCCATGCTTTTTCAAACTCCTTGGCAACTGAATCTACAAACTGCTGTGGTTCTTTACCCTCACTTTTTGCTTTTAGCAAAACCTTTGCACCGTACTCGTCTGTTCCTGTAAGGAAAAACACCTCTTTCCCTAGTGATCTTTGATATCTTGCAATAATATCCGCACAAACCGTAGATAATGCATGCCCAACATGTGGCTCGTCGTTTACATAGTATATTGGTGTAGTTATATAGAACTTATTTTTATCCATTAGGTTAATTTTATCATAGTTACCGGTGCTTAATTATAGATAATCCTGTTTTGTATATTATATCTATTTAACCTTGCCTGATCTTAATGATGCAATTGACACAAAAAAAGCGATTAATAATATTAGGGTAACAAGATCTAATATTTGCAAAAGCTGAAAGCTTAATATTAATGTAACTAATAAAGAGATTAAAAAAGAATTAAACAAACCATTACGATATATAGATCTGTACTCATATGGAAAAATTATCTTGTTTTGTTTTAAGTTATAGAAATAATAGATAATAGAGCAGATAAGCGCAAGAAAGATAAAAAATAGAAAACATACTACAATAATAAAGATATTAGTAGGTCTGTAGTTATTAATCACATACCAAACACCAAAACCCGAAAGAATCACGAAAGAAACGATTGTGTATATAAACCTAGACATGTTATTCTTAGCTACAGTAAAGTTATTACGAGTAATTAAACCTACACTACTATGATAGAAATTATCTTAATATTTATACTAGCCCTAATTTCTGGGAGCTTAGTTACCTACATTATACTAATAAAAAAGGGCACAAAGAAACCTGATAATGATTTATTACAAAAAACCGTATTCGATAGCATATCTTCGTTAAACCAGAATATCAATAGTACCTTACTAAAAACAGTTGAGCAGATGGATAAAAGAATTGCAGAAAATACCAAACAGGTTGCAGAAAGCCTAGGTAAAAATGTAAAAGCAATTGATGAATCAAAATCATTTATTACAGAGCGAGTATCGCAAACTGAAAAAACTGTTAGAGAGGTTACAAATCAGCTCTCAAAACTAGAAGAGGCAAGCTCAAAACTTTTAGTCACAAATAAAGAGATAGTAAATTTTCAGAATATGCTAAAAGTTCCAAAAGTTAGGGGTGGATTTGGTGAAATTCTACTTGAGAATATGCTTAGAGATGTCCTCCCTTTTAATCGATATAAAACTCAGTTTACATTTAAAACTAACGGCGAGATTTGTGATGCAGTAATCTTTTTATTAGATGAAAAAATAGTTGGAATTGACTCAAAATTTCCATTAGATAACTTTGAGAGATACTTTAACGAGAAAGATGAGGTAATAAAAGAGACAAATTACAAAGTATTTATTAGAGATGTAAAAAAACGAATTGATGAGATAGCATCTAAATATATATCACCACAAGATAACACCCTTAACTTTGCAATGATGTATGTGCCTATGGAGAGTATTTATTACGACATTGTTGTAAAACGAGATGGTAACGCTGATAACATTTGGGAATATGCACACAAGAAAAGGGTTATCCCTGTTTCTCCAAATAGCATTACATCGTATATCTTTACTATTTTAGAAGGGTTAAAAGGTTATGAGATTGAAGAAAAGGCCGAAGAGATACTTAAAAAGCTAACCCAGCTTAGAACAGATTTTACAAGATTTAGCGATGACTTTGAGATATTAGGCAAACACCTAAATAACGCAAGATCAAAGTACGAAGATACAACACGCCGATTTGATAAAATGTCTACGAAAATTGAGGTAATAGATAGTAATACTGATTTACAGATTGAGTAAAGTGGAGATACAAGATAAGGTAAAACTTAATAAGAATCAGCTAAAGGCAGTTCTTGAGATTGATGGTCCTACTATGGTAGTTGCTGGCCCTGGGACAGGCAAAACGCAGGTACTAACTGCAAGGATTGCTAATATTTTATTAACTACCGATACACCTCCAGATTCAATACTAGCATTAACCTTTACAGAAAGTGGTGTTCATACCATGAGGCAAAGGCTACTTGATATTGTAGGGCTTGAAAGTTACAAAGTTCAGATTCATACCTTCCACTCATTTTCTTCGGATATAATTCAAACCAATCCAGGCAAATTTATTATTTCAAGTGAACTTGAGCCACTTGCCGATGTTGAGAGTGTAAAGATATTTAAAGAGGTACTAGATAGCACTGACTTTAAGCATATCAAAACGTATAGATCACCCTACTACTACTTAAAACAGATCCAATCAAATATTAAGACCTTAAAAAGAGAGGGTGTATTACCAGATCAACTTGAAAAAATATTAAATTCAGAAACTGATGTAGACGAAAAAATCTTACAAAAAAATAAAGAGCTGGTAACAGCATATAAAATATATCAAGAAATTCTTGCTAAAAAAGGCAGGTATGATTTTGAAGATATGATTAACTGGACTGTTGAGGCACTAGAAACTGATGAGGATCTTTTGCTTGATTATCAAGAAAAATATCAATATATACTAGTTGATGAGTACCAAGATACAAACAATGCACAAAATCGACTTATAAAGTCATTGTCAAATTACTGGGGAGAGTCTGCAAATGTTTTTGTGGTAGGTGACGAAGACCAATCAATATTTAGATTTCAAGGAGCATCGCTTGAGAATATATTAAGCTTTAAAGAGTGGTTTCCTAGCTCTAACATCATTACACTTACCGACAACTACAGGAGTACACAAAATATTTTAAATAGTGCAAAAAGTGTTATAGAACAAAATAAGCAGAGGTTAAATAATAAAATAGAAAATATAGATAAAAATTTACTCTCAAAAAGTGAGCTAACAGAAACAAAAATTAAGGTAGCAAAGTTTGCAAATAATTACTCTGAACTTAACTTTATTATTAAAGAGATCAAAACCCTAATACAAAACGGCACAAAACCTAACCAGATAGCTATAATTTATCGAAATAATTATGATTCTATTGATATTAGCCAAGCTCTTTCTAAGGAAAAAATACAATTCTCAACTGAGGGTGGTACAGATATATTAAAAGACCCTACAATAAAAATGCTTATTAAGTTACTGTACGTTATTAAAAAGCTAGACACAGCAGAGGATGATAACGATTTATTTCATATCTTAAATTACGAGTTTTTAAAGCTTAACAAGGTTACAGTATTAAAATTTGTTAGGTTTGCAAGTAGAAAAAGGCTAAATTTATTTGAAGCCACAAAGCATAAAGACATATCAAAAAAGGTAGGAGAGATTAGCGAAATATTAGAATTTTTAGAAAAAGTTGAAAAATGGCACACACTTGATAAACAGAAAACATTTACAGAGGTATTTGAGATAGTAATAAATCAGAGTGGTTTTTTAAACTGGGTGCTTACCCAACAAGATAAAATTAGTTTAGTTAATAAACTAAGCACACTATTTAACGAAGTTAAAAAGCTAAATAAGACAGATAGCGACTTAAATCTTAAAAGTTTTTTAGACAATATAGAATTAATGCAAAGCTACTCAGTCGCAATTAAAGAAAATGAGCTAAACCTTGGGAAAAATGGTGTGGTACTTACAACTGCACATAAATCTAAAGGGCAAGAATACGAATACGTATTTATTGTAAAAACAACAGATAAAAAATGGGGGAACAATGTAAAAAGAGAGCTGTTTAAACTACCAACCTCAATATTGACTTTTGATAAAGATGAAAAGAAAGATACAAACGAAGATGAACGAAGGCTATTTTATGTTGCAATGACAAGGGCTAAAAAACAAGTTTATATTACCTCTTCAGACATTTACTATACTAATGGAAATTCAAGAGAGGTTATGCCCTCAATGTTTATAGAAGAGATAAACAAAGAACATATAGAGCAAATCGATACTGAACAATACGAAATAGATTTAGCTCAATTTTTAGAAAAATCACTTACACATGTTGAAAAAAATAATGCTTCTGAAGAGGAAAAAGAGTTTTTACAAGAGGTTTTTAAAAACTTTAAGCTTTCAGCAACCTCTTTAAACCTTTATTTAAAATGCCCCTATAAATTCAAATTAAAAGAGGTATTTAGAACACCTCAGTATAAAAATAAGGCACTATGTTTAGGCTCTGCAATTCATTATTCACTTGAAAGGTACGGCAAAGAAATTCAACTAGGAAAACAACCAGATGTTAAATTTTTAATTAACCGATTTAATGATTCTTTAACTCAAGAAATTTTGGATAAAAAAGAGTATACAGAAACTAAAGAGTACGGAGAAAAAATCTTAACTTACTACTTTAATGCATATAACGATAACTTTATTAAACCATTATTTACCGAGCTTAGGGTTGGCATTGCAACAAGTCCAACACCATATTTAGATGAAAATATTAGGTTACAAGGCGTAATTGATAAAATCGAACCAACTGAAACAAAAGGTTATGTAAAAGTTGTAGATTACAAATCAGGTAGACCAAAAACTGCAAATGAGATTGAGGGTAAAACAAAAAATTCTGATGGTGATTATAAAAGACAGTTAATATTTTATAAGCTCCTATGCGATCTTGATACATCTTTAAGCTTTATTGTTAAAGAGGCAGAAATTGATTTTGTTGAATCTGCAAGCTTAGGTAAACCAAAAAAAGTCAGCTTTGAGATTACCAAAGAGCAGGTCGAAGACCTAAAACAAACAATTAAAAAAGTAATGAAAGATATATTAGATCTAAAATTTGGAAGAACAACAGATTACAAAAACTGTACTAACTGTGAGTTTATTGACCACTGCTGGCCTGAAGGCGTACCTTCAGGCCAGATACAGCTATCTATTTAAATAACTCGTTTACCTTATCCCAATTAACAACCTCTAAAAAAGCCTGAATATATTCTGGACGTCTGTTTTGATATTTAAGGTAATAGGCATGTTCCCATACATCTAAACCTAAAATTGGCGTTCCACTATTATCCATTAATGGATTGTCTTGGTTTGGTGTTGGAACAATTTTTAATCCATCATTATTATCTTTTACTAACCAGATCCAGCCACTTCCAAAAACAGTTAAAGCAACGCTTGTAAACTTTTCTTTAAATGCTTCTAATGATCCAAAACTAGAAGTAATAGAATTTAATAAATCTTGAGATGGCTGACTTTTAACAGGGCTTAAAATTTCCCAAAAAAGTGTGTGGTTAAAATGGCCTCCACCGTTATTTCTTACTGCAACCTTTATATCTTCTGGCACTGTTGTTAAATTTTTTAATAACTCTTCAACGCTTTTATCCTGTAACTCTGGGTACTTTTCTAATGCTGTATTTAATTTTGTTACATACCCACCATGGTGTAAATCATGATGAATTTTCATTGTCTTTTCGTCAATAAATGGCTCAAGTCCATTATATTCATATGGCAAATTACTTAGTTCAAACATATTCTCACTCCTAAATTAATTACTATTATCAAGTATCAAACCTGTATCTTTTGGAATCTCTTTTACCTCTGCTTCTGCCTCTCTGGTCTCTTTCTTTAACCTTTCTTCTTCTACTTTTAATATATTTCTAATCTGTTCTTGTTTATCTACCTCTTCTGCCTTTAACGATTGTCCTTGTTCCATTTTTAATATATCAGCTGGGTTTGTCGTAATTAGTTGGTGCTCGTCTTCACTTGCTACGACTTTAATTGCAACGTGATTTGTACCTGCAAAAAATATTCCTTCTCCAATTCCTGCTGATAATAACAATCTTTTCTCTCCTTGTGATAAGTAAAAAACCTGACTAACATCATCAATTGCAGCTGGGTGTTGTTTTAATAAAATCTGTATCGAAGAGTTTGTAACAATTGCCTTTCCATGGTCGGTGTGTAAAAAATCTTGCACGTCTTGTGTTACTGTTGTTAACCCTAAAAAGTATTTTCTAGCTCTCTTTGCAATTCCATACATAAACAAGGCTGAATCAGGGTATTTCATTAAGTACCACGCCTCATCAACAATTAAAATTCTTTTCTTCATATCTTTCTTAATTCTTGTCCAGATATAATCAAGAATCAGAAATATTGCAATTGGCCTTAACTGATCTTCTAAATCCCGTACTGAAAATACTGTAAATGAGTTGTTTAAATTTACGTTCGTTCTTTGGTCAAATATTCCTGCAAGTGAGCCTTTAATATACCTTTCCATTCGTTCTGCTAAACCGTGTGCTTCTTCATCTTCCATTGTTAGTAACATCTTGTATAAGTCTTCCATTAAGGGCGCCTCTTTGCCCTGTGTAGAAGGGTCTGCGGTAATCCCTTTTAATTTATATGTTGCAACTAAAGCCTTATCTAGAACAGCCTCTTCTGAATTTGTAATTTCATGACTAAATAAGATCTTAAATAATGTGTGAAGACTTAATATCTTAAGACCAAGCTCGTTAACACCTTCTTCGTAAACTCCTGATATATCAAATGGGTTTATCTTAACTCCAGATGAAGGTGAGAAATTAACATGCTCTCCACCTACAGCCTCAGCTAATCTTTCATACTCATTTTCAGGGTCAATAATAATAACCTCTGTACCAAACATTAAAGATCGTAGCGCCTCAAGCTTAACTAAGTAAGATTTACCAGCTCCAGATTTTGCAAATACTACAGAGTTTGCATTTTCCATTGAAAACCTATCAAAGATAATAAGCGAGCCATTATGCATATTCATTCCATATAAAATTCCCTCAGTTGATGTTAACTCTGAAGAGGTAAATGGGAACGTTGTAGCAAGTGATGTTGTATCCATGTTTCTTGTAATCATCAACTTGTCTAAACTGTATGGAATTGTTGACTGAAAGCCTTGCTCCATTTGCAATGAGGCATGTTTTGTAATTAGTAATAACGAACCTGCTGTTGCTTCGACTCTTTTTGTAATACTGTTTAATTCTTCAAGGGTATCTGCACCAATTGTGATATAAAATGAGAACTGAAAAAACCTTTCTACACCTTTAACAAGCTGATCCTGTAACAATTTTGCATCTTCTAATGCTGCCTTAACGCGAGCGTCTACCACCTTGCCATGCTCAGAATCTGAATTAATTGTTGCTTCCATCTCTGCAATCTTTCTTCGTAAATCATCTAAAACTCCCTTTGATGAAACTGGATAGTAAAACATACTAAGATCAAGTGAGTTATCAAAATTGATTAATGGCCCCAACCAATTTGCACTAACAAATCTAGGGTAACCTGAAACAAACAAGGTTCTAGTATATCTTCCACCAATTTGCAAATAATCAAACTCTACCTGTATTGCAGATGGTGCAATAATATCTATACTCTCAAGCATTCCTTTTGCAAGTGCATTTTGTGCATTTTCTGGGGTTAGTGTTTCAGACACCTCTTCTACCATAGGTTGTGGTTGATCTGTTTTTTTTGGTTCTTTATCTTTTTTCTTAAAAAAATTCATTATATATTACCCTCTGGCACCAATGGTTCGACTAATGGTGTTGTATAGTCATTACTATCTAATTTAATCCTCTGATTTCTAGATGTCTCTGTATTATAAATATCGTAATAAAGTTGTAACAACTCTTTTGAGGTTAGTTGCTCTGCTTTAATCCCTACTCTCTTAAACTCTCTTATTAACGAATCTCTTTTTGGATATAGGTTAGTTTTTGCAGCTTCTAAAACTGAGTCAATATCTACATGTATTCGTTTTTCTTTAATTCCAAAAAGCTGTTTAAATGAAGACAGAGGAGAATTTGCTCCAACTAAATTAATCTGGCCATATGTTAATACTACATAAAACTTTTTATCAAGAACGTCATTTTTAGTAATTAAATCTTTTATAAAGAGTTTGTATTTTTGAGTTAACTCTCTTAAATTCTTGTTTCTCTGTTCTTCCATTTTAGTATCTACCCATTCTAAATACTCTGTAATATCCATTCTTTTTGATCTAATAACAATCTGTGTCTGAAAGCTTAAAGAGTTTAATAGGTTTCCGTATGCTGCAATCATTGCATCTTGTTCACGTTCAGATAATAGATCAAAATTAACTGCAGTAGTCTTAATTACTAAAGATGCTCCGCCATTCTTTAATACAACAATATCATCTTTAATCGAAGATATATCTAAGTGATCTTGTGTTGTAGGAACGTTCGTCATACTATTTTTCCTTTAATAAGCATAGGTACCATAATACTTCCATCTATGGTTACTGAAATTATATCAAACTTATACCCTTTTTTTATTATTTCTATAACATAATCTCCATTTGTAACAGGTGTTGAGATTATAAATTGGCCTAATTCGTTTGTTTTAAGCGCTCTAACGGGACTATCACTTTTATCCTTTATTATTACTACAGAACCCTCTATAAATTTATCATTATTATCTTTAACAATACCGTTAATAATATTAGGAGAGTTTGTTAACTGTAACTTTAACTCTGATCCCGTTGCAAAACTTGGTCTAACAACTTCAATAACCTTTACCTCCTCTTGTTTAGGTAAGTTACTATCTGTGACATTAAAAATAACTTTTTTTTGATCTGAATTCAAAAGGTCATTATTTGATTTAGTTGTCCGGCTAAAAATTTCACTCTGAAATTTCTGTTTTTCAGCCTCTAACTCCTCAATTCTTTTTTTAAGGCTAGTATTTATTTCCCCATCACCTGAAAAATTTAATAACTTTTTCTGCTTACTTAGCTCTTTTTCTAATGTCTCATTCTGCTCTTTTAATTTTCTAATCTCTTGTCTAAATTCGTGAATATCAGTTGTTAAAGCATTTTTAGTATCTAGTTTATCTATATCCTCCGCCTTAAAACTGATTGCCTTTAGCTTTCTGTCTATCATCTTACTCTCTTGTTTAAGCTTTATATCATCTCCAATCTTTCTTCTTTCCTCATTTGATTTTTCAAATATTTTTTTGTAATCATTTTTTAATCTTTCCATTAAACTTTTAAGTTCAGCCATCTGGTTATTAAGATCAAGGTGTGTTGGCTGTAATACAACACTAATCTGCTCTTTTGGCTTTGAACTTATTAAGTTTGACTTTTGAGGCAGAACAAACGAATCCTTAACACTCTTTTCTACCCTTCCCTTTTTTTCTGCCTGATTTATACTCATAATTTTGTTTACCTCATAATCTTCTGGATACTCGTAAAGTGTAAAATCATCAAAATCTTTAACATCTTTGTTTAAATGTTTCAAAAACTGCTCTTCGCCAGCTAAAAATGGATCATACTTAGTATTAAAGCTTGAGTTTAAATACTCTGAAACTTTTTTTCTTGAAGCACTTGGTGTAATTGCAACTAATTCTTGTTTTACAACACGTGCATAATCTGATAAAAAATATTCTGGGAGTTGTGGGTTCTTTCTCCAGACTCTTTGTTGAGGCGAAAACACTGATGTTAAAAAATTCTTAATCCACTGATCAAGGCCACGATCCTGAATAGGTAAAAACGCCATACCTATACCACCTAATAAAAATATACCTGCAATCGGATACCTAAAAAATACTGGTAAACCAAGCCTATTTATTAAAAATGAGATAATAATTCCACCAGCCAGATAAGAAAACTGCCTCACAGTTAACTCTCCAATAAGCTTAAACTCCACAGACATTATATTTTGTGGAACAGCATGTTGCTGACTAACTTGTTCTCTCTCTTCACGATCTGCCATATTAAAGTTTTATCGTTAAATTACTATCAAGCGTTTTTGTATATTTATATACCCCTCCTTCATTCTGAAAATCTTGTAAACTAAATCTAGATGGGTCAAGTGGTCTAAATTTAAAAGTAAAATTTTGCGTTTTTACATTTCCAATTTTAGGGATCATTAAATTATACCCCGACAAAGCAGGTTTTGTTAATCTATAAGTAATAGTTACTGTAATAGATTTTCCGGGGTTAATAATTGTAGGAAATGAGATTAGATTTGTATCGTACTTATTTTTAGATAACTGATACTCAATATTCTTTTTCCATAAGCTACCATCACTCCTAACATCAAACAAAGTAGCATTAGCAGGAAATAATAATTTAATATTTCCCGAAAACATACCCTGTTTAATATCGTTGTCCTTACCTGTATGTAATACTGTTAAGGTTAAACTTGCTAAATAATTATCCTTATTTTCTATCAAACTATATACAGAATTTGTAATTAAGTACGAAGCTGAATCTGTTCCACCTGTATTATCCATATTTAATACGATAAAGTCAGCACTATCAGAAAAAGCTAATACAGGCGTGATACCAAAATCACCTGCAATATTAACATCAGACAATGTAGAAAAAAATATTAAACGTCTTTCTTTAATAGCTTTAAGAAGGTTATCTACACTAACTTTATTCTCTTTAACAACTGAGAGCGCAAATTGAAATGGTGTGGTATTTTGCAAAACTTTGCTATCAATAAACAGCACCCCACTTATATCACCACCCAATTTTATTTTTGCTTCCTTAACATATTTAGTTGCATATTCTGCAAAGTCTATATCTTGTCCATCCTCTACAATAATCTCTGTTTCAGTTACATCTACAAAGTTATAGTCATTAACTCGAAGTAAGTATTGTTTAAGTGGTTGGCCTAAAAAATATTCCGATTTGGAGCTATCTGTAGTAATGATTAAATACCTCTTTTCACCACTAAAAAGCTCTGCAGTATTATTTGCAAGTTTTAATAGATTTATATTTATCTGTTGTTCTTTATCAATATTAAGCTGTGCAGTTTTGTCTGTAATACTTGATTTATATAACAATAAATATCTGTTTGCTGCCTCAATCTTTGCAATTGTAGAGCTAACTCTTATTAATTCACTTTTATTATCTTGTTCTGAAAAAATATTGGTATAAATTTGAGTTAATTCGTACTTAGATTCACTAATATACTTTAAGTAATCTACCAAATAATTTTGAGAAAACTGATCTTGGCTTGTTGCTTGATCACCAAACATTCCGTCTGAAAACCCACTTTTAGCTCCATCTATACTATCAATAATCTCTTTATATCTTCCATTGCTATAACTTTCTAAATACTGTGAAATGTCATTTTTTGGTGGCGTTAAAAAGATTTTTGATATAATTTCATACCCCCCAACAAATAAGCCGGTTAAGGTTAAAGTCAGGAAAATAATTAACAATAGTTTTTTAACGTTCTTGTTAATCTTTATTACAAACTTTTTCTTATCCTTTACTATTGGCTTTTCGATAGTTTTTAAAACCATTTGTGAATTAATTATAGATTCACTCTCCATTCCTTTACCAAACCATTTAACTGTCTGTGCTATTCCATCTTTAAACGAGACCTTGATCTCGAAACCAATTTTTTTTAAAGAACTTGTATCTATTTTTTCAACACTTGGTATTACTTCAACATTCTTTGCTGGACGAAATAGTATATCTAGCTTTCCTGCAGACATATCTTTCAGTAGATATGCTATCTCAAGTGGTGTTGTTAAGTTAGGTACCAAAGGTAAAATCAACCCTCTACCTACCTCATTAAATACACTCGTCTCAATTAAATTGATTGCATCAGAAATATATGCATAACGCTCTTTGCTAAGCCCATCACCACTTACAACTAAATCTTGATCATGTAAAAAGTAATCTAGAGATACTCCTAATGAAGCACTACTTTTTAAACTCATTCTAGGACCATAAACCTCTGATAATCTAATAATTCGGACATCTAGATCATTCTTTTTATAAAATTGCCAAACTAACGCCTCTGCAAATCTTTTAGCTTCTGAGTAAGAAAATGCTCTTTCTTCTTCTTCAGAAGATCCAAAGTAATTTTCTAAACTAATACTAGAAACAAACCCCTGATAAATCTCTAAAGAAGAAACTAAAACAAATTTTGAGTTATTTTTAGATGCAAACTCTAATAAATTTTTTGTCCCTATGCTATTTGTAAGTAATATCTGATACTCAATATCATCATTGTTATCTTTTGTATGTGATTCAGACGAAGCAAGGTGAAATACATAATCATACTTAACATTCTCAATATCTTTTGAGATGCCATTATTAAGGTCATTTTCAACAAAATTAAAGTTAGAATTTTTTAGGGATTTTTCTAAATATATCTTTTTCCCCGTAGAAAGGTTATCAACACCCGTAACAAGGATGTTTTTTTCTAATAATGATTCGACTAAATGTGATCCTATAAACCCTGCGCAACCTGCAACAAGAGCGCGAGGCATTTTTTTTATAACAGGCATATTTATCTTAATTATACACAAAAATTTAAACTTAGTTATAATTATGTTATATGAAAAATACTTTTACATTACACACCGATGGAGGGTCTAGAGGAAACCCAGGCCCATCAGGAATAGGTTATGTTATTACTGACCAAACCGAAAAAGAAATTGCATCTGGCTCAGAGTACATTGGTAGTAAAACTAATAACGAAGCTGAATATATTGCATTAATTAAAGGGCTAGAGCAGGCCTTAAAATTAGACATAAAAACTTTGAATATTGTTGCAGATAGTGAGCTGATGATAAAACAATTAAATAAACAGTACAAAGTTAAACAAGATCACCTTAAACTTTTGTTTGAACAAGTTGTTGTATTGGCATCTAAGTTTGAACAAATATCTTATTCACATGTAAAAAGAGAGTTTAATACAAAAGCCGATGCACTTGTTAACCTTGCTCTTGATAAAAAACATTAACACTTTATAAATAAAATATAGTTTTGTGAGGGCTTTCGGGACAAGTGCCTTCTCCGTTAGGAGAAGGCACTATAGAAAGTTACTAAAGGTCTGTATCATCCGCCAGCTGGCGGATAAATTCCACCAACAAAAGGCTTTGCCTTTTGGACGATCATCTACATCATGCCTGGCATTCCACCACCCATATCTGACATTCCCATTGATTTTCCCTTTTCAGGGACCTCTGTTATTAATGCCTCTGTCGTTAACACCATTCCTGCAACAGATACGGCGTTCTGAATTGCAGATCTTGTTACCTTAGCAGGATCAATTATTCCTGAATCAACCATATTTACAAAATCCATAACCATAACATCATATCCAATCCCTATCTCTCTTTGTTCTATCTCACGAACAACCCAACCAGCATCAACCCCTGCATTTTCTACAATAAGTCTTAGAGGCTTTTCTAAAGCTCTAAAAAGAATATCTGCACCTACCTTTTCATTTACATTAAGATCAAGTGTAGAAATTGCCTTTCGTGCTACAAGTACTGCAATTCCCCCTCCTGGTACAATCCCTTCTTCTACCGCTGCTTTTGTTGCGGCAACTGCATCTTCAATTCTAAACTTTTTCTCTTTAAGCTCTACCTCAGTTGCTGCACCTACATTAATAACAGCAACACCACCTGCTAATTTAGCCATTCTTTCTTCAAATGATTTTTTATCATAATCTGAATCTGTTTCTGTAATCTGTTTTCTAATCTGCGCAATTCTATCTGCTAGCACTTTTTTATCCCCTTGTCCCCCAATTATTGTTGTCTCGTCTTTACCTGAAATAACTTTATCTGCTTTTCCTAAATCCTCAACAGTAACTGTATCTAACTTTCGACCAAGATCAGCTGAAATTACTGTACCACCGGTTAATATTGCAATATCCTCAAGCATTGCCTTTCTTCTATCACCAAACCCAGGTGCCTTTACCGCTAACGCATTAATTGTTCCTCTTACCTTGTTTACAACTAAAGTTGCAAGCGCTTCACCATCAATTTCATCTGCAATAATTACTAGATTTTTAGTTTCTTGTACTAACTTTTCAAGCATTGGAAGTAAATCTTGCATCGAAGAGATTTTTTGATCAGTAATTAAGATTCTTGGAGATTCAACTACCGATTCCATTCTGTCAGAATCTGTAACAAAATAATGTGATGCATACCCTTTATCAAAAACCATTCCATCTGTGTACTCTACCTCTACATTTAAAGATTTTCCTTCTTCAACCTGAACTACACCCTCACTGCCTACTTTTTCTAAAGCTTCAGAGATAATATCTCCATACTCTTTTGATGCTGAAGAGATAGTTGCAACCTGTGCTTTTTCTTCTTTAGAAGAAACTGGCTTAGACATTTTTCTAATCTCCTCAACAACAACATCTCGTGCTTTTTCAAGTCCCACCTTTAATTCCATTGGATTTGCACCTGCTGTAATGTTCTTAAGCCCTTCTTCTATAATAGCCTGAGCCAAAATTGTTGCTGTACTTGTTCCATCACCTGCTACATCAACAGTTTTTGTTGCCGCCTCTTTTAGCATCTGGGCACCCATATTTTCAAATGGATCTACAAGCTCGATCTCTTTTGCAACAGTAACACCATCGTGTGTAACAGTTGGTGCACCATATTTTTTATCTATCATTACATTTCGACCTTTAGGCCCAAGTGTTGTTCCTACTGCCTTTGCTAAAGCATCAACTCCAGCTTTAAGCTTTTGTCTTGCCTCTGCGCTATACATTAATTGTTTTGCTGACATAATTTTTTTCAATAATTTAATACTACTCTGTTACAATTGCTAAAATATCTGTATCTTTTAATATTAGTAACTCTTCTCCGTCTACCTTTACCTCATCGCCACCCCAATTTTTAATTAAAACAATATCACCTACACTAACATTAACTGCTACTTTTTCTCCTTTTTCGTTAATTGCACCATCTCCAACTGCAACTACCTTTGCTTGCTGTGGCTTTTCTTTTGCACTATCTGGAATAATAATTCCCGATGCTGTTCTTTCTTCTTTTTCCAGTCTCTGAACTAAAACATTATTTTGCAATGGTTTTAATTTCATATTAAAAACTTTCTCAACTTACTACTACTAAAATACTTAACCTAAAACCAATCATTTATTAAAAAGATACTGAAACAAGTTCAGTATGACGAGCAATAAATAGGCAGGAGGGATTGCTTTTTGGCAAAATAACCGAAGTTTTACCAAACATAATTTAAGAGATTATGGTTTTTATGTCAAGGGTTTATTAATGCCTTTTCTCTCCTGAAGGAATAATACTTCCGTCGTAACCAAACATATCCTCGACCATTTTTGGAATTTTTGCAGACCAGAAGATTACAATAATACCCATTGCTATATGTAAAAAACCAGCCCCAATGTCATGTAATGCTACATTAGGTCCATCTGTAAGTATAAGCATAACTCCAATTTTAAAAACCATATACATCAAAGGTAGTGCAAGCACATTAGCAATAATAGCCTTAAACCAGTGCCCTATAAAGTGCCCTTGGCCTGGGATTGCACCAAATAATAAGATAATTGGGGCTAGAACTGTAAGTATTATAAGTTTGGCAAGTCTTTTTATATATTCAATTCCATACATAATCCATCCAAGTAGAAAAGATAATAGAAAAATTAGAAATACTATCATTAAACTAATACCAACTATTGGTGCTATTGCTGATACAAAAAAGACTTGAACCAACCCTATAATAAAAAGAACTAAAAATCCGCCTAAAGTCCCATTTACACTTCCAAGGCTTCCAACATCTTTCAATGCACCGTACAATGGTCCAATAGAAGCAACTGCTAGTGATCCAATTCCATAACTAAATGTAATTAAAAGTAATACAATAAAAAAGTTAGGTATTGCAGATTGAACAGTAACTACTGTTCGAGGGTCAAGCTGTTTTCGAAACATAACCATAAACCCGACTGCAATAATTACAACAACAAATATTAAGTAAGCTAAATTTCTAAAATATTGCCAAACGCTATACACAACATCAAGAGCCCCACCACCAAACGTTACAGCATATACAGGCTTACTTAGTAAATTATTGTTTATAGTTTTATCAACATAATATTCAAACGAAACAGGTGGGGTTAAATATTTTTCTGGATCTTCTATTGTTTTTAATGCATATTGTAGTAACCCTGTAGAGTTTGCAGCGGTTTTACAAACTTCTGCATCTGGATTGTCTTTACATGTTGTACCTACCTCTGCAAGTTTATTCATTGTCATTGAGGTTGTACTTGTAGTTATCATATTGGTCACTGTTCCCAAGCCTATGCTACAACCCCACCCTACAGTACTAGATGTTCCTGTATCACACCCCTCACTAATGACATTATCAAAATCGATACTACCCGCCCCATATGCAACAACACCAGAAGAAATTACTGCAAATAAAACTAACCATGTAAATATTTTCTTAAATCTTTTCATTACCCTTATTATAATTTTCTTTTTACCTCCTAGCAATCATTAAGTCGAAAATGTAAAATAACAGATGAATATGTCTAAACCGTTTAAACCGCCTCCACTAGAAGACCAAATATTAAACACTATAAACCCAGCAAATTGGTTTAGTGGCTTAATTGTAAGCAATCTTAAAGCTGACTTTGATTATCTTTTAAGCGCAAGGGACCATAGTAAAATAGAAGCTCTTCCACCAATCACACCAATCGATGTCCAAGAATCTCCAGGTTTTGGACAAGCTGCAATTTCTATTGATCCTAGAAAATATTTTAAATATGGGCTTGCAAATGGAGTATGGGGACAGGTTCGCAATGTTTTAAAACTTAGCTTATCTTCATCTGATTTTGACGCATATTCTGACTGGACCGAGGGCTGGAAACCAAAATTAACTAAAGGAAAAGCACCCATACACGGGCATGGATCTGATATTACTCTTGTTCAAGAGGTAAAAGGAGTTACAGGAACAATTTTAGAAGGTTGGATAGATTCTGGCAGTGCCTCCGAAGATGAAAAAAATTCAAGGTTAGAACTTTACAATAAATTGGAATGGTGGACAAAAACAAGCGATATAAAACCATACAGAGATATGGCATGGACAAACATAATGGAGAGTGCTATTGAGGCTACATATTTTACTGCTAAAAGACAATACGAAGTTGACCGCACACTTACCAAAGCAGAATTTGACAAAATAGAATCAGAATTTAATAGAGTTGTTAATAAAAACGATGAAACTAGTTTACGAAAAAAGTTAGATAAGGCAAAAAACGAAACAGGATATATTGATCCTAAAACAGGAGATAAAAAAGGAAGGTTTTCCACAGGTAAAAGTAAGCTTAGTGACATACTTGATGGTAAGAAAAAATCAGCCGTAAATGAAGCGATTAGAAAAGACCAAAACTATAACCTAGAGCTTCATCAGATTTTTACATCAATTGTTACAGAGGATCGTGCCAAGCAATTAATTAATCTTGGGCGAGATACAGATGGACAAAGGTTACTTGATAACCTTAGAACATTGCACAAAGGTGAAAGCCATTTTGCTTGGAAAGACTTTTTAGAAAAGTTTGACCAAGGAGCAGCAATAAGAAATATGATCTGGGACTCTGTTACAAGTGCAGATGCTATTAGAATTGCAGAACCAATTTATGCAGTATTAACAGGTGGTAAAACCATGCCACCTACAATGTATAAAAGACTTGCAAGTATAACTCAGGTAGGACAAAAGTTTTACCCACTAAACCCTGCATTATTAATGGCTAGTGCACTTAATTATACTGGATATTTTGGACTCTCTAGTCATAATAACTTAGTTAAATTTCATAATTTTGCATATCTAGAATTTAAAGAGGGAAGATTTGGTGCCGCTGGTTTTGGGGCAAAGTTTACTGCCAAACAATTTGAAGGATTACTGTGGAGTTTTAGCAATAAGAAAGACTCTTTATATGGAACAATCATGGGTTTAAAGGTAAAACCTACTTCAAAAACTGGTGATTACTTTGAAACACTATCAGAATTTGAGATTGGGGCAATTAGTCAAAAACTACTAAACCCTGATGAACTACTTGCATACCTTACGGGTCTTTTGGATCCATCAATGAGCATGAAAAATAGAGGAGACAAGATAGCGGAACTTACTAAATTAATTGATAAATATAAGTATTCTGAATCTTTAAAAACACTACAAACCTTAGTGACACAAGGTAAGTTAAAAGATTTTGAGTTATTACAATTTGTTGGCTTTGCTGACAAAAAAGGGCTTGGAACTGAATTTCAAGGACTTGTGGGTAGATTATCAAAATACCCTGCCCAATTACACTCTCGTTTACTCACCTTATCAGGGAAAGCATGGAAACTTCCTGTGATAAATAAATTTTATGGGGCTTGGTCAAAATATAAATTAAACAACCTATTTTTTAACAGCAAAATTCCTCATTTAATAGAGGGTTGGATTTTAAAGGCTTTAGGAGCATCGGTTGGAGGACCGCTTGGAGTAATTGTAGCCTATATTGTTGAAGATTTAATTCATAAATTTACCTCTAACCTTTGGGCAATGTTAACTGGAGGCAAAACACATGCATACATAGGCGATAATACAAAAAAAATGTTTATTATTGGTTGTGGGTGCCTTATTGCACCTTTTGCTTTAGTAATTTTTATAATCGTAATTGTTATAGGTGGGGCTTTTGCATGGCTTGGGGGTCCAGTCAATACTAATGATACTACTGTTGCTAATCAAGACGTAGTTGTTATTGTAAAAAACATAGATTCACCAATCTCTACAATTACAAACTCTTCAACTGAAGAAAAAACTACTTACGATATTACAGTTAAAAATAATCTTGATACAGCTATAACAATTTTAACTGCAAGCATTACAGAATATTCAGAAGAAGCTTACTGGCAAGGATCCAAAACCCTAACAACATTTGATACACAGTTACTTAATGGTATTGATATATCTGCAAATGCAGAGACAAATACAAGTGTCACCTTACCTTATTTTAACGCTGTAAAAAATGCTGAAGAAGGAAGAATAATACGATTAACTATTAATGTTTCATATATTCAAAAAGACAAAGGTGCAGGAGGAGCAACAGGAACTGGGGTTTTAGTACTTGGTAAAATTAAACAACCGATAGGCCTTCCAGTTGAGCTTGGTGGTTCAAATCATATTACTAATTGTCATGGGGATATACAAGAAGGAAGTGGCAGACCACACGTAGGGGTTGATATAGGTGTACCACTAGGCACACCACTTAGAGCAACGCTTGCAGGTGAAGTAAGAGTTTGCAACCTGTATAATAATGTTGAGGAAAGAACAAAAGATATTTGTAGTGCATACCACATCAAATATAATATAGATGAGATCGAATCTTCTGCATATGGAAACTTTATACTTGTTACTGATGGTCAAGACTACACTACACTTTATGCTCACCTTAGAGATTTAAATTTTGGGCCAAGTACTCCACCAAACATTGTAGACGGAGTTTTTGTAAATGTTGGTGATGTAATAGCATATGCAGGAAATACTGGAAATTCTACTGGGCCACACGTCCACTATGAAGTAATAAATGGTAATTTTTATGGAGCTAGAGTTGATCCATGGAATTTTGTCTCTGGGAGTACATGTAAAATAAACTAATATTATGAAACTAAAAACTTTTTTTATCATTTTAATAACAGGATCACTTTTGTACTTACTATACCTATTTTTTACCAAACCTGAAGAAAAGTTTGGGGAGGTTACAATTACACCAAGTAAATATACTAACGAGATTAAGAAAACCCCAAAGCTGGTTTTTAAAACAAATACAGATATATTTAACAAAAATGTTTTTGTATACAAAATTGATAAAAAGTTAATAAATATATTAACCCAACCTCAAGCACAAGATATTGCAAATATTATTGGTATTAATAGCTCTGTTAGAATAACAGAACTTGGGAAAAACAAATTGTATACTTTTACTAATGGGGATAAGATTGTTGGTGTATTAAGCTATGGCTTAATTCAGTACTATCTTAATGTTAACGAACCTACCAAGGTATTTAACGAAAAAGCAATAACTGAACTTATTACACAAAGTGGATTAAACAAGATTGTACCAATACCAGTCAACTCTGTTGTAAAAATTAACAAATCTGAAACAGATGGGTATACATCTGAAGAGTCAAGATATATTACAACTTTTTCTATTACCCCAAAGATTGAAAATATCTATAACTACAGAGGAGAATTAGAACAATCTTTATACTATGGCAGTATTAAGCCAATTGTAGATTTAAATACAAAAAATCTTACAGGGTATAAAATAGAGATTAATACTTGGTATAGCCTAGTTTTTGATATTACAGACTCAACAACTTATAAAACTATCTCACTTGATAATGCTATTAAAGTTTTAGAAACAAGCCCTGACAAAATCATTGTAGAGCTAGATTCTGAGCAAGTTCATAACCCTGTAATTGATACCAATTCACTAGATATAACTAATGCTAGTATTGTTTACTTTATTAAAGAAGATATGCTAATTCCTTATTATCATTTAATGGGTGACAATGAATTTAACCAGACTGATAGGGGTATTGTTAACATTTACATACCTGCTATTTAGATAGCGAGTTTATAAACTCATTCCCAATCTTTGTAATATCTGTAAGCTGTTCTTGATTTAGGTTGTCTTGTTGATCTTTTTTTACTATATATATTGTGTTTAAAACCTTATCATTATTATTAGTATCTTCTGCTTGTAACCCTATTAAAAATGTTTCAGTTGGATAGTTATTAATCTCATCTAATGTTTCAGCAACTTTTGTTGGATCAACACCTGTTCCAATTGTTGTGTTTACATAATTTGAGTACATGCCTTGATCTTTTGGCCATTGGCTAATACTTGATCTATACCCACCTGTAATTGCAAAAACGTTGTACTGTTGTGGCTCTATTAATAATATCTTTGCCGTATCTGACCCAAAACTATTAATAGTGTCTCCTGTCCAATCAGTAACTGTGTTACTTAGTGGGTCATTAATATTCTCTTTTTTCCCAAAAAAAGCTATTTGTTTTGCTTGGTCTAAACTATATACAACACCTGTCTTTTTAACCTGATTATCTTCTGTAGGTTGTAGTGTATTTGCCCAAATCTTACTTACAGGGCTAATTATCGAGGCAGTTAGAGGTTTAAAGCTGTAGCCATTATCTGCAAATGAATCTATTACCTTTGCCTGTCTTAATACAACACCACTTGGATAAATATAGTAGTACTCTGCTACTTTGTACAGTCTGTTATTACCTGGGTTAGTGCTATCTGTAACGTAATATACCCACTCAATTACTACCTCATCGGGTTTATTCTTTAATATATTTACCACTGAATTTTCACCTTGCCTTCCGTATTGATTAACCAATGTAATATGCGGAAGCTTTCCGTCTAAAAATCCAAAACTTACTCCCATTGTTGTTTGTTTATTTGTAGCTGTGTTTAAATATGGCAACTGGAAAAATGGAACATTAGCTCTCTCTCTCCAAAACACCAACTCTTGATCTTCTGCTTTATTTTTTGTTTTGGTATCTCTCCAAATTACCTTTACTGCCTCGTTGGGGTTTCCATCTGCATGCGGAGGTGTCGGACTAAATTTACCTGTGTAACCACCAAAGTTATAGTTAAAAATACGTGTTGCATAAACCTCAACTCCATCACGAATTGTAATAGTTGTTGGGATTTTAGGCTTATCGATTATGGTCTCAAGCTTACAGTTTCCCGAAGTATAACCATTACTAAATGTTGCCACCGATTTGTTTGTGTAGTATCCAGCTCGACCTGATAAGTACTGGTTATCAACTAAATCTCTCTGAACTGAAACTCCTGTACCTGTAACTTGTATATTATGTTTCCCAAGTTCAGTGTTTGTATTTATAACTACCTTGTAACTTGTATTATACTTAAAGTCTGCCGAGATAAAATCTTTAAGCAACATATTCCCAATATTATATTCGTTCTCTCCATCATTTCTATATATATACAGACCTTTTGGCTCAGTAAATTTAATTACTGCTAAATACCCCTTTGGATTAGCCTGGTTATCAATAATCCCATTAAAAAATACACCTGCATACTCTCCACTTTGAGCCTGAATACTTACCTGTATCTTCCCACTCTCAAGTGAACATAAATCACTTGGAAAATATGTAGAGTTTTCTGCATTAGAGTTTATCTGTGCAACACCACTGCCACCAAACACCCAATCATTTTCATCTCCTACTATTACATCTGGTCTTGTAGGTGGAACAGGAATATTAGGTTTTACTGGATCGGTACCTGGTGATTGGCTACCTTTTTTCTTAATATTTAATAAATCGTTTTGTACCCAGTCTATAAGGGCTATAACATGCCCTATCTGTTTTGGAAAAACCTTAATTCCATTTTTTACCTGATCAAAACATCCATCAATAGTGTAATCAGTTCCATCAACCAACTTTCCTCCTGGTGTTCCTGTTGTAGAATCACAGTACCTAACTGCCGTACTTGTAACACCTGTTAATATTGGATTTTCCTCTTTATTAAACTCTGGCTCTAAGCCCTGTACTGCAAAAATATTATTTAATACTCCACCCTTACCTTGTTTTGAGGCTAGCGAGCTAAAAATTTTATCATGCTCTGCAAACTTAAGCTCTAACCACATTTTATAGGTAGTGGTTTGTGCTGGCTTACATGAATAGTTACCATTTCCATCGTTTTCAATAGTACAAGAATAATCTCTATTTCCAAATGCCCCCATCTGATTATTCTCTATATCAATAGAGTCGTTGTTTTGTGTTGGGTAATTTGGTGGAATTTGTGGAGGTTGGCATACAGGTGAGCCACCAATAACATTTGATAAACAAGAGCTTGTGCCATCTTTATTTACCGTACAAACAGCATTTGCATTTTGCCCTCCTGAGTTATTACATGCATCAATTCTAGCTGATGCAAAAAGATCTATTGGCAAACTTGATGAGTTTACTGGCCCATAACTATTATTACTAGTAGCACACCCCTGAAAACCACTAGAACAGTAGACAGCAGGGCCAGAACCTGTTGGCCCCCATCTAGAAACACCTGTATCTTGACCATTTGGTAATCGAAGTTGAATATCAGAATATCCTGGATTTACAGCCTGGTTTCCTTGTATCATCCACTCTATTCTGTACCCACTACCCTCTTTATTAATCTGCACTTGCATATTTAAGTTTAACTGACCACAAACAAGTGGGTCCCAGTTATCATCAAACTCTAGTGTTCTAACTGGATAGGTTTGTGCAATTATTTTTGTTGTATCTTCTTCTTTCAACCCAATCAATCTTTTTAATTTGGGAATAATATTTAACGATTCTAATGGTTTTGAGCTAGACTTTTCACTGTAAGAATAATCTGTATTTTCTGATGAATTTGAGGTCTTTGCACCAGCAGGTGGTGAGCTAGTTATAATTACGCCGTCAATTGGTCCTTTAGGAACTTTACCAGGATATTTTTGTGCCCAGTCCTGCCAAACACCATACCCGACATCAACAGCCCAACCTCTAGAAAACAAATCACCAATATCATTTTTCCCTGCAACATCAATAACCTGATAAGGCCCTTCGTAAATATCTGAAAATGGTAACTTTATATATACCCTTCGGTTTAAATCACCCTCTCTAAGCAGTGCAACAGAACCTATACATTCGTTACAAATATCAATATCTCCCCAGTTTATTCTATTCTGATAAACATTTTCCATTACGCCTGATCCGTAATACATTGCTTTACCCTTTGCTGGTAATGGGCTTGCGCTACTGAAAGGTGGTGTTAATTGCTCCCAAGCATTTTTATCACCTTTGTATTTTAATGGGTTATCTCCTTCTAAAAAGTCTTTAAACCCAAAATATGAATTAAGTGACTTAATATCACCAATACTAAAAGCATCGGGTCCTGTATATTCTACTATTGGCGAAGTTTCATTTCCCACTGGTCCACTAGAGGTAAACCCTTGAGATTTACTACCTGTCGAGTTAAGCATAAGGTTTAACGCATTAGTAACATTATTCATTCCCCTAACTTGATGTGCTACAGTTCTAACTAAGGTAGCCCCAGATAAACTCTGGCCTGTTGCAGGGTCACACCCTTTGATAAATGCAGCCTGATTTACAATAACGTCAGGATTATCAAATAATGGTATTTTATTCCAGTCTTCTTTGCATGTTTTTTCCCAGTCTTCTTTTGTGCCACATTTATTAATACATGCACTTGACCTTGTAGGAGTAAACAGCTTAGGATCTTCTTCTGAATAATCTAAAAGTTGAGGAGGGGGGCAAAAGGTTGTGTACCTTTCCATAGAACTTGTAATACACTCTCCTAGCAAATAGGTACCTGATGCACATTTAACCTGATAATCAAACCTTAAATAGTTAGACCAGGGTTCTGGAAATAGGATTGATGGTCTTGCCCCTTTACTAAAATCACTAGGTAAACCTGTTGGCCAAACCCCTCGTAAGCCCTTACTAACCACACCTCCTCCAAACCTAATTACTTCATCGCGGTCAGCTGGGTCAGTTAAGTTAGATAATCTAAAATGGCCTCCTGAAAATAGGTTAGCAGACATCTGTTTTCCTACATCACCTGCACCAAAAATTCCACCTATCTTAAAAGTTTCAGCTAAATCAAATGTCTCAGAATAACCAACCTGGCTAGAGGTTGCCTGTACACGACGTTTTAATAATCTATTATTCAGTGCACTACCAGTACACAAATCTGTACGCCCCTTTACTACAACACCACAGCCATCCGAACATTTTTCAAGCTCACCTGATGCTATTAATCCTTCAATTTTTGCTGATAATGTTGTTTGATCTGTCGAAGAGCTCTCGGCTGAACCAGATTGCCTTATTGAACGGTAAGCAGCTCTTGTTTCTGTCGAAGTACTGCCAGTAGTTAAGTCCCACTCCACAGCATAATGTGGGTCATAGGCAAAAATCCCAAACATCTTAAAATTACTGTCAGCATTAAATATTGGGCCTGCCCTTCGAACAAACTCTGCTGTTTCTTTATCAAGATATTGCACGCGACCATCTACTATTGCACCACTTTCAATAGCATAAATTGGTTTATTAAATCCATTTGAATTTGCAAGCTCCCTATATTTACCAGCATTACGATTTTTGGCGTCTCCTCCTTCGTAGGTTAAGGCACCACCTGGCCCTCTAAGATCATATAAGTTCATACTTATTCCATCAAAGTTATTAAAATAAGATGATCCTCCAAGCGCACTTATCCAGCTCCCATAGTTTCCATTGTGCTGATCTATTGATGGAGAAAGAACAACAACTTTTGACCCTCTTACACCATACTTATCAAGCTCTGTTAAAAGGGTGTCGGTATACTCTTTTATTACTGCTGGTGTGTGATTTTGACCATTTGCATCAACCTCCTGAGGGTTATTTGGCTCATTTACAGGCATAAAAAAAACCTTATGCCCATTTGTGTCCATATTAGCTAAAGTTGCTGCCCAACTTTTAGCTAAATCTGGCTCTAAAGTAGTGTTTGGGTAATGCCCTCGAATTATAATATTAACGTTTCCTGCCTGGCTAAATATATTTTCGTAGCTAGCACAATCTCCAATCTGCCCTAAAACATACACCCAACCACCAGGACCAACTAAATCTGCTGCACCTGCAAACATATCGTAATTTGGACCAATATTTACCCCTGTTACATTGCCAGCAGCACAAGTTTGTAGTTTTGTAGGTAGTACAAAAAGAAAGTTAAATAATATATATATAGAAATTAAGACTCTAGCTATTTTTTTCACTAGTTTACAGTTGGACCAATTAAACACGGGTTAAATTTACTTGGATCATTTGGATCTGGTGGTGCTAAAGTTTTAATAATCTCGTCTAGCTTAAAATCAAAAACATTGTAATCACCACCTGCCCCATCTAATAAAATTGAGTTTCCAATTAAACTTAGTATTAACCAAGATGCAATTAAAAATGCAATACCAACAAATGCAAATGTTAGAGTGCCTTTTGCAGAGTCTAATGATTTCATATCTCCACCACTAGTTACATACTTAAACCCACCAACTAAAAGCATAACAAAAAAAACAAGCATACCTGCTGGAACTAAAATACCAGCCCCTCTTGTAATTAGTGTGGCAATATTATTTAACGGAACATACTCTGCGGTTTTATTACAGCCTGTTCCATCACCTGTTTGAGCATAAATTGTTGAAATTATATTCATCTTACTATTATATTACCATTTCTAGGTAAAAAAAAGAGCGGTTGTTAAACCGCTCTTTTTTTATATAAAACTTTTTTTATTATATTAAGGATTAGCTATAATTTTTCCTGTTGAGGTAGGTAGTGTTGGATTTAAAATACTAAGACCGAAAAATTGCTCAATCAATTTAATTATTGCAAATGAACCAATAACAATTACTAGGCCTATTAATGCATATGTAATTTTATCTCTTGCTGCTTCTGCTTGTGCTTTGTCTCCTCCACTTGATATGTACTGTATTCCTCCCATTATTAGATAGAAGAATACCATTAACCCAGAAATTACCATTGCTGCTATTATTATGTTTCCTATTAGTGTCCCTATATTACTAAATGACATATTTTGATCAGTCAAACCTAGACTACCAAAAGCATTATTATCTGTCCCTGCGTGAACTATATTTATCATATTAATTTTCTGCCCAAAAGAAAAAATTGATTACACACCAATTTTTATTTCTCGTTGTGGCAATTTTGGATTTAAAATACTAAGACCGAAAAATTGCTCAATCAATTTAATTATTGCAAATGAACCAATAACAATTACTAGGCCTATTAATGCATATGTAATTTTATCTCTTGCTGCTTCTGCCTGTGCCTTGTCTCCTCCACTTGTTATATACTGTATTCCACCCATTATAAGATAGAAAAATACCATTAACCCAGAAATTACCATCGCCGCTATTATTATGTTTCCAAGTAATGTCCCTATATTATCAAACGAAACTCTTCCTTCTAACCCTGTATTAATATTTGCAGCATTATTTGGCACTCCTCCACCATCACCATCTCCATCTCCTCCACCAGGAACAACTGCCAAAATAGTATTAATCATAATAAAAACAAAAACTTACTACGGTGTTGGAAACCTTGATTGGAGTATGTTTAGACCAAAAAAGGATTCTATTAATGTTATTATACCATAAGAACCAATAACAATTACAAGACCAATTAATGAATATGTTATTTTATTTCGAGCTTGCTCGGTTTGTACCTTGTCACCACTACTTGTTATAAACTGAACGCCACCCCAAACTAACATTAAAAATGTAATAAGACCTGCTAAAACCATGCCCGCTATTACAATATTTCCTACAAATGCACCAACATTTTTATATGGCCAATTAACAACTGCAGGTTGCTCACCAATATTGCCTATCGGTATTTTATTTGAAACTGTCTGAGCTAGAATCATAATTAAGCTATTCCCGGAAAGATCGGGTTTAATATATCAATACCGAATATTGCACTTAATAATACTATTATTCCGTAAGAAACTGAAAGAATTGCTAAACCAATAAGTGCATTTGAGATAATATTTCGTGCCTTTTCACTGTTTTTAGCATCGCCCATTGAGGTTATATAAACAAATCCACCATAAACTAAATAAAATAAAACAAATATTCCTGCAAATAAAAAGACAGATGACCATATAACTGCAATGTACGCAGAAAGACCTGTATTTGGAGAATTATTTACCGAGTCAGGTAAAGCCGGGTTTGTTATTGCATCAAGTGCTAGTTTCATAATTATTTATTGTGCAGGTGTTAATACTCCTCCTGTTCCTACTGCCCACCATACTGGATTTACTATATCAATTCCTAAAATCTGTCCAATTAATCTTACAAAAAACCAACCAACTACAACAAGTACAAAACCAATTAACGCATTTAAAATTTGCCCCCTTGCCTTTTCAAGCTTTTCAGCCTCACCACCTGCTGTTACCCAAGCATAAGCACCTGATATAAAATATAGTAAAAGTGATAATCCAGCAATTATTGTTAACGTTCCAACAATTGCAGAGATATAAACATTTAAGGTATTCGCAGAACCAACCAAACTTGGATCAGGATCAAACGAAAAGTTTTTTGGTTTGATTGTTCCAACATCGTACGTACTACCACCATTACCTGCTCTCGACAAAGGGTTGAATGGAGGTACCCCCTCTGTTGGATCAATTACGGGTGGTTGATTAGGAGGGCCCCCTAAAGATAAAAAATAATTCATATTTTATTTAAGAAATGGAAATACTGGAGATAAAAT
>Ga0209702_10001956_pt1 | contig 37421 bp, 27 predicted proteins | sample FRY01_FD_187210 | JGI IMG/M metagenome (GOLD analysis project Ga0209702, IMG submission 187210) | Freshwater microbial communities from Lake Fryxell liftoff mats and glacier meltwater in Antarctica - FRY-01 (SPAdes) (version 2) | ecosystem: Environmental > Aquatic > Freshwater > Ice > Glacier...
CCAAATATTCCAAGCAATCTAAATCCGTCTTGAATCTATCAGTAAACTCTAAAATGCTTTCTCCTGTAAACTTTTCCATAGCTAAAATTTTCAGTCACCAAGGTAAGTATTTATTTGTTCACCTCAAAAAGAAAAAATAAGTACAATCAATTACAATAAAAAATAGTTTTACATACTAGATTTATTTATGATCGATAAAGTAATGACGTTTCAATTGCCCACGGTTTAAACCGTGGGTTATGTTTGTTTTATAGCTTTCATATCTTCTGATTTTAAATAAAAGTAAAAAATAAGTACAATCAATTACAATAAAAAATAGTTTGCATACTAGATTAATTTATAATCAATATAATTATATATCAATTGCCCACGGTTTAAACCGTGGGTTATGTTTGTTTTATAGCTTTCATATCCTCCGATTTTAAATAAAAGAAAAAATAAGTACAGTCAATTACAGTAAAAAATAGTTTGCAAACTAGATTGATTTATGATCGATATAATTATATATCAATTGCCCACGGTTTAAACCGTGGGTTATGTTTGTTTTATAGCTTTCATATCTTCTGATTTTAAATAAAAGAAAAAATAAGTACAGTCAATTACAGTAAAAAATAGTTTGCATACTAGATTGATTTATGATCGATAAAGTAATGACGTTTCAATTGCCCACGGTTTAAACCGTGGGTTATGTTTGTTTTTTAGCTTTCATATCTTCTGATTTTAAATAAAAGAAAAAATAAGTACAATCAATTACAGTAAAAAATAGTTTGCAAACTAGATTGATTTATGATCGATATAATTATATTTCAATTGCCCACGGTTTAAACCGCGGGTTATGTTTGTTTTATAGCTTTCATATCTTCCGATTTTAAATAAAAGAAAAAATAAGTACAATCAATTACAGTAAAAAATAGTTTGCAAACTAGATTGATTTATGATCGATAAAGTAATGACATTTCAATTGCCCACGGTTTAAACCGTGGGTTATGTTTGTTTTTTAGCTTTCATATCTTCTGATTTTAAATAAAAGAAAAAAATAAGTACAATCAATTACAATAAAAAATAGTTTGCATACTAGATTGATTTATGATCGATATAATTATATATCAATTGCCCAAGGTTTAAACCGTGGGTTATGTTGAATTTGAAACAAAGAAAGCCTCACATTGCTGTGAGGCTTTCTATATTCAAAACGATTTAAAGATTATTTCTTTTTCTCGTTTTTTTCCATTTTGGCTTTCAAACCAGCAAGGATGTCATTGTTATCTCCAAGAGTTGCAGCTGGTGCATTCGTAGATGAATTAGATGAAGTGTTTTCAGTAACTGCTTTCACATTTTTGTCTTCTTCTTCACGGAAGATTGCTGTGTGAGATGCAACTACTCTTTTGAATTCTTTGTTGAATTCGATTACTTTGAAATCAGCAGATTCGCCTTTTTTCAATTTCTTACCGTCTTCTTTTTCAAGGTGACGTGTAGGAATGAAAGCAACGATATCATCTCCAAATTCTACAGTAGCTCCTTTATCAACAATTTCAGAAATTTCGCCTGTGTGGATAGTTCCAACTGCGAAAGAATCTTCGTATTGATCCCAAGGATTAGCGGTAGTTTGTTTGTGACCTAAAGATAATTTACGTCCTTCAACATCTAATTCTAATACAACTACGTCCAGTTTTTCACCAACATTTACAAATTCAGATGGGTGTTTGATTTTCTTAGTCCAAGAAAGGTCAGAGATGTAGATTAATCCATCAATTCCTTCTTCTAATTCTACGAAAATTCCAAAGTTTGTAAAGTTTCTAACGATACCTGTATGTTTAGAACCTACTGGATATTTTGCAGTGATATCAGTCCAAGGATCTTGTGATAATTGTTTGATTCCCATTGACATTTTACGGTCATCTCTATCAAGAGTAAGGATAACAGCTTCAACAACATCACCTACTTTTACGAAATCTTGAGCAGAACGCAAATGAGTAGACCAAGACATTTCAGAAACGTGAATCAAACCTTCAACACCTTCAGCAACTTCGATGAAAGCACCGTAATCAGCGATTACAACTACTTTACCTTTTACTTTGTCTCCAACTGCTAATTTAGCATCAAGAGCATCCCAAGGGTGAGCATTCAATTGTTTCAATCCTAATTGGATTCTTGTTTTCTCGTCATCAAAATCAAGGATTACCACGTTCAATACTTGATCTAATTCAAGAACTTCAGATGGATGGTTGATTCTTGACCAAGAAAGGTCAGTAATGTGGATTAATCCATCAACACCACCAAGGTCAATAAAGACACCATAAGAAGTAATGTTTTTAACAACACCTTCTAATACTTGTCCTTTTTGTAATTTTCCAATGATTTCTTTTTTCTGTACTTCAATATCCGCTTCAATAAGCGCTTTGTGAGATACAACAACATTTTTGAATTCGTGGTTAATTTTTACCACTTTGAATTCCATCATTTTGTTTACATATACATCGTAGTCTCTAATTGGTTTAACATCAATTTGAGAACCTGGAAGGAAAGCTTCAATTCCAAAAACGTCAACGATCATACCACCTTTAGTTCTGCATTTCACAAAACCATTAACGATTTCTCCTGTTTCGTTAGCCGAAATAACTCTATCCCATGATTTGATAGTACGTGCTTTTCTGTGAGATAACACTAATTGACCTGTTTTATCCTCACGGATGTCAATCAATACTTCTACTTTGTCACCTACTTTTAAAGCTGGATTGTAACGGAATTCGTTCAATGAAATAACACCTTCCGATTTTGCGTTGATATCAACGATAACGTCTCTATCGGTAATTCTAACAACTACACCTTCAACTACTTCTTCTTGATCTGTCGCGATAAAAGTTTTTGAAACTAGGTCTTCGAATTCTTGTAAGTTTTTTTGATCCACTGCATCAATACCTTCTTCAAAGTTGTGCCAGTTAAAATTTGCTAAAAACTCTTCTTGTGATTTTAAAATTTCAGACATGCTGATTAAAAATTTGTATTCTGTATTTTCTCGAGTTTCATAACGTGGTAGAAAACAACAGAAGTTGTTTGTATAAATAGGAAATACCTAAAGGAAACTCTTATTCACCAAAAGGTGTGCAAAAGTAATTCTTTTTTATTTATCTGCAAAATAATTACGAAGAGATAATGGATTGATTATTAGGAGCAGCCCTTTTTGTAGTTTTTAAGAACTCTGCTCCCGCTTTCCGCTGTATCTTTTATAAAGCACCCAGCCTTTTGAAGGCTGGAAGCTTTATAAAAGGATGCCGCTTCACTCGGGGCTAATTATAACTTTTAGAGGTTTCGAAACCTTTGGCAAAGGTTATTTTTTTCACAAAACCGCTTTTTTTAGGAAGAAAAACTATTTTGACAAATACACGCTAAAAACCAAATCTTTTTAAAGACACAACTCATTTTTCATTCAAAAAATCATTAAATAAATTGAAATAAAAAAGTACTCTTTGAGAATCCTTTAATTTCCAAATTCTAAATAGTTCTAATTTGATGTTTGTATTGTTTTCTTTAATTATTACATTATTAATCGAACGCCACCCAATTCAGAAACACGGTACGAAAAACGATCGCCGGGAGAACCAATGAACATAAAGTTTTTAGGAATATCCCATTTTTCTGATAATTCAGTGATAAGTTCCGGACCAAAAACACCTTCGATTTCTATGAATTCGATATGAATTTCAGGATAAGCGCGGTCAAGTACTTTTAAATCATCAATTAGAAGTTGATTAGAAGCGCCTTCTTTTTTAACATTGACAATTTTTAACTTTGTGGTCGTTTCATTTCCTTCAACATATTGCATCACTTTATTTAAAATAGCAATATCATCACCTTTAGTAAAAAAAACAAATTCCTGCGAATTAATTTTCAGATGCATTTTGTTCAAATAACGGTTGCTGAGAACGACCACTTTGCGTAAAGGAGTATAAAAATATTCTAAAGCATAAATACTAAATCGAATTAACAAGGAACGATTGAGCATAATTTCCACAAACAAAAAAGCTGGAATTAGATAGGAAATAAAAGTGTAAAACGAATGGGTATTCAAATTGACATTTCCGATAAATGCAGCAATAATAAATGCCACGGCAACCACCACCGATATTCCTCTTGCTTTTTCTGGTCGAGGCAATTTTTTTCGTTTGAATTTCAATAATAAATTACCAATACCGAACAATCCCATAACTGTTAAAAATGAAAAAGTATAAACGCCAGCTAACGATTCAAGACTTCCTTTAGTTACAAATAGAACAGAAACACATAGAATTAGAAAACTTATTATGATGCGATAATTAGAACCATTCTTGTTTTGTTTCAAAAAATAGTTAGGCAAAATCCGGTCTAAAGTCATTCGGTTTAACAATCCCGAAACCCCAACAAAAGAAGTCAAAACAGCACCACACAAAACTAAAACTGCGTCGACAGAGATTAATATTGCCAGCCAAGTACCGCCAGTGGTTTGCCCCAAATAAGCCAAAAGTGATTCTTTGTGTGCGCCAACTTCAGCCAATGGAATAATACAGATTAACAATAGGGCTAGAACAGGATTAAAAAAACTTACAATTGCCCACATATTTCGTAATGTTTTTCTGAAAACACCTTGCTCTTGTTCTTCAACAAAATTCGCAGAACTTTCAAAACCCGAAATACCCAACATTGCTGCCGAAAAACCTAAAAATAAGGCCGTAAGAATACTTCCAGACCCAACGGGCATTTTCCAATTGATATGGAAAGTGTCTAATCCGTTAGTGGCCAAAAACCAAATACAAATAATAACCAACAAGCTTAAAGTAAACAAATGAAAAATAAAGATAATAACAGCAACAAATGCCGATTCACCAATTCCTAATATGGCTAAACCTGTAAAAGCGACTAAAACAAATATAGTGGCGAAAGTAACGTTTACGGCAGGAAAAATTCCGTGCAAATAATGCATCCCTTCAATGGATGAAATTACTGCTGTAGCCATATAGGAAAGTACCGTTAATGTAGCAGCAAAGGACGCCAATCTTTTTGTGGATGCATTCAATAAAACATTGTAAGCTCCCCCGTTTAGAGGAATTGCACCGACGACTTCTCCATAAATTTTTCTAAATAAAAACAGCACAAAAGCCACGACCAACAAGGAAATCCAGGCAAATTGTCCTGCATACATTATTGTCAATGCCGATACGTAAAGACATGAAGAACTAATGTCGTTTCCGCAAATGGCAGTTGCTTGTAATTCATTTAATTTTTTGTGTACAACTGTTTTCATTTTTTATTCTATTAAGTATAAATGTAGCTTTTTTTAGTTTATGATTTTTTATTCAAACAAACCATTAGATATGCTAATAAAAAACCCGACAGCTTTCAAAAACCTGTCGGGTTTGAAATTTAAAAACAATTTCCTAGTGACTTACTTTAACTACTTCTTCTGGATTGTGTTTGTGTTTAAATAATAGTGCAAAAGCGATTGCAATTACCAATGCATAACCAGCAAAACTCAACCAGATATTGTGCCAATCCCTTACACCATTGTGGGTAAAAAAGGCATCTATTACTTGTCCGCTTATAATTCCGCCAAAGAAAGCACCAAAACCATTGGACATCATCATAAACAAACCTTGTGCACTGGAACGAATTTTTGGGTCAGTGGTAGTTTCGATAAACAACGAACCCGAAATATTAAAAAAGTCAAACGCCATTCCGTATACGATACAAGACATAATTATTAACGATGTTCCTCCAAAAGAAGGGTCGCCATAAGCAAAAAAGCCAAAACGCAATACCCAGGCCAACATCGAAATTAACATAACTTGTTTAATACCAAATCGCTTTAAGAAAAAAGGAATTGCTAAGATAAACGCTGTTTCCGAAAATTGCGAAATCGACATAATCAAAGTAGATTTTTGTACTACAAAACTATCTGCATATTCAGGTATTTTTCCGAATTCAGACAAAAAAACATCACCATACATGTTGGTCAATTGCAAAGCAGCTCCCAAAAACATCGAGAATATAAAAAACAACGCCATTTTGTAGGTTCCAAATAATTTAAAAGCATCCAATCCTAATTTTTGGAATAAAGAAGAACCTTTTTCAATCAATTTTTGTGGTGGACATTTAGGCAATGTAAAAGAGTAAATTCCCAATACAAAAGCGGCAAAAGCAGAAATGTAAAACATATTGGCGCTAGCCTTATTTCCAGATAAATTAGTCAACCACATCGCAGCAATGAAACCAATGGTTCCCCAAACTCGGATTGGCGGAAAAACTTTCACAACATCGTAATCGTTATTCTTTAATATGTTGTAAGCAACAGAATTTGACAATGAAATCGTGGGCATATAACAAAGCATTGCACCAAAAATTACCCAATAAAAAGTCTCCGGATTGTCAACTTGTGGAATATAACAAAGAGCCAAACCTCCTAAAATATGCAAAATTCCATATAGTTTTTCGGCATTGACCCAACGATCTGCTATAATCCCCGTCAAGGCAGGCATTATAATAGAAGAAAGTCCTAATGTTGAAAACACGGCACCAAATTCGGCGCCACTCCATTGTTTGGTTCCAAACCAATAATTTCCAACGGTAATCAGCCATGCGCCCCAAATAAAAAACTGAAGGAAGCTCATTAGCGTTAGACGATTCTTAATATTCATAGTGTTTAGCTTAAGATTATTCTTTTGCGTAAATCTAAGATTAAATTAAGAAATATAAATTAAAAACATAAAAAAATTCTCTCTAAATAAAAAAACCATCACGATCTGCGTGATGGTTCTTCTAACTAATTAACTAACTTAAAACTCAATGTTTTTAAATTTAGTAGGTTAGGTTTTTAAAGTAGATTGTGGGGCAAACTCTTTCAAATCCTAGTTTATGTTTTAATTAATTAGTAGGTTAAGTTTTTAAAGTAGATTGTGGGGCAAACTCTTTTAAATTCTAATTTATTTATATACTATTGTTTTTAATTCCTGAATCAAATATAATGATTTTATCGATTAAAAAACAAATAAAATCGATTAAATACACAAACTTATTTAAAAATAAATAATTATCTTACAAATTTATTAAATTTTAAGTGGGTTAATAAATTGGCGATAAAACTAAATAAAAATTATTTTAAGGAGAAAGCCTATCTATTTTCCAAGAATAATCTTTCTGCAAATGATAGCGAATCCTGTCGTGTAATCTGTTGGGTCTTCCTTGCCAAAACTCAACTTGAACTGGTCGAACCAAGAAACCACCCCAAAATTTTGGTCTTGGAATTTCTTTGCCCTCAAAATCTTTTTCCAATTGTTTCAAGTTCTCTTCTAAAACAGTTCTGGAAGGAATTACTTCGCTTTGATTAGAAACAATTGCTCCCAGTTTACTTCCGCTTGGTCTGGATTCGAAATAACCATCTGAAATATTTTCCGAAGTTTTCTCGGCAATACCTTTAATTATTACTTGACGTTCCATCGAATGCCAATAGAATGAAAGACAAATATTTGGATTATTGACAATAGCCCTACCTTTTTCCGAATCATAGTTGGTATAAAAAATAAAACCTTCAAAAGTGAATTGTTTTAAAAGTACAACGCGTCCCTTTGGAAAACCATCCAACCCAATCGTTGAAACAGTCATTGCGTTGACTTCATCTACACCACCAAAATCTTCTACTTCGAAAAACCATTTGTTGAATAAATTGATGGGGTCTTCTGGGATATTCGTTTCTAGAAGTTCACTTTTTTCATACGATTTTCTGTAATTACCGATGTCTTTCATTTGTTTGGATTAAATTTATTGGATACAAAATTACTATGTTTTAGACAGAAACTGATTTTTATTTCAACTAATCATTCGCGTTTAAAAAAATTAGCTTCTAACTCTGGGGTAAAGGTGTCTTTAAAAAAAATCAGATACAAATTAGACTAATTCTCACGAATCTCTAAAACAGATAAAATTCGTGCAATACAATTCAAAAATTAAATAATTTGTGCTAATTCGTGTCGAAAATGACTAAATCAAAACTCAAATGATTTTCCGTCATCAGCCAAAAGAATATTCGGGAAAATAGTTTCGGCTTGTTCTTTAAAAAGTTCCAAACTTTCGTATCGAGTGGAATAATGTCCTAAAATCAGTTGTTTGACATTGGCTTTCAAAGCGATAGTTGCCGCTTCTTTTGCCGTGGAATGAAGCGTTTTTCCAGCCAAAACCTCTTCTGAATCCAAGAAAGTGGATTCGTGATAGAGTACATCAACTTCTTTTATAATTGGAATAATATTTTCGTCATAAGCTGTGTCCGAGCAAAAAGCATAACGCAAAGGTGGAATTGGGTCAAATGTCAATTTATGGTTTTCAATAACACGACCGTCTTCAAGAATAATGTCTTTTCCGTTCTTGATGTTTTGGTAATAACATTTGTTGATTTCGTAATTTTGAACAGCATTCACGTTCAATTTTCGCTCTCTAATTTTTTCTTGAAACAGAAAACCATTGGTATAAACTCTATGTTTTAATGGGATTGTTTTTACAATAACCTTATCATCTTCAAAGATAACTTCACTTTCTTTAGATTCTAATTCGTGGAAAAACAAACTATATTTAGTCCAAGAATTTGATAATCGCAATTGTATTGTAATGATTTCCTTGATTCCTTTTGGACCATAAATATGCAAATCGGTTGTTCTATTCAACAATGCAAAAGTAGAAACCAAGCCCACCAGACCAAAGAAATGATCGCCGTGTAAATGTGAAATAAAAATATGATTGATTTTTGAAAACCTAATTTTGTTTTTGCGCAATTGTACTTGCGTTCCTTCGCCACAATCAATTAAAAAAAGTCTATTCCTAATTTCTAAAACCTGTGATGTGGGATTCGTAAATGTTCGTGGAGTTGCGGCGTAACAGCCGAGGATGGTTAAATTCATTTAAATTTTAGATTTTAGATTTTAGATTTTAGATTTTAGAATTATTCAGTTTAAAAATCTAAACTCTAAAATCAGAAATCTTAATTAGAATCCCAAATCGCGTTCTATTTCTTCCATTTCTATTATGTCGTGCGCTTCTTGCATCGAGCGAACTACTGCTAGTTTGTGGGAAATAGCATTGTGGTCAATGTCCGAAGTCACTATAACAAACGATTTTTTTGATTTTTTGTGTATTTTTGAAAGCGGCAAAAAACTGTCAATTTCTTTTACCGAAAGGTCTTTGTGCAAGCGAATATCAACAATAATATTGTGCTTTTGAAACGTTTTATATTCGTGCGTCAGTTTCAAACGAAATGAAACCAAATCACCCTGAGTGTCTTTTATGGCAACAGTATGTCCTTTTTGCTCTACTTTCATCACATTTAAAATTAGGTTATTGCTAATTTACAAAGAAAATTTGGGTTATGGCAAATTTTAGTAGTACAAAATTTACTGAATTTTTGATGCTAGCAAATAAATTACCGCCATTCGAATCGCAACGCCGTTTTCTACTTGGTTCAAAATCACTGATTGTTTCGAATCAGCAACATCTGAAGTGATTTCCACACCGCGATTAATTGGGCCAGGGTGCATAATTATTATTTCCTTGTCCAGCGAATCCAGTAAGGTTTTGTCTAATCCGTATTGTTGCGCATATTCTCGTGTTGAAGGGAAAAAATTCACGTCCATTCTTTCATTTTGAACGCGCAACATATTGGCTACATCACACCATTCTAAAGCTTTGCGTAAATTGGATTCCACCGTTACGCCAAGTGACTCAATATGTCTGGGAATTAACGTTTTTGGGCCACAAACTTTAACTTCGGCACCTTGCATTTGTAAAGCAAAGATGTTCGAAAGCGCCACTCTTGAATGCAAAATATCACCAACAATTACCACTTTTTTTCCGGCTACATCGCCTAGCTTTTCTCTAATAGAATAACTGTCTAATAAAGCTTGAGTTGGGTGTTCGTGTGCGCCATCGCCTGCATTTACGATACTTGCTTTCACGTTTTGCGAAAGGAAATGAGCTGCTCCGGGATTAGAATGTCGCATAACAACCATATCGACTTTCATCGAAAGAATATTGTTTACGGTATCAATCAGCGTTTCCCCTTTTTTTACGGATGATTGCGCTGCCGAAAAACTAATTACGTCAGCGGACAAGCGTTTTTGGGCTAATTCAAAGGAAAGTTTGGTTCTGGTACTATTTTCGAAAAAGATATTGGCAATGGTAATGTCTCTAAGCGAAGGTACTTTTTTGATGGGACGATTGATAACTTCTTTAAAATGGTCGGCGGTTTCAAAAATGAGGTCAATATCTTTCTTGTTGATATATTTTATTCCTAATAAATGATTTACACTTAACTCGCTCATTTTACTCTTATTTATTAATTAAATAAACGGCATCTTCCCCGTCTTGTTCTTTCCAACACACCTTTACTTTTTCGTCATTTATGGCATCTACTTGTCGACCACGATAATCAGGTTGAATGGGTAAATGACGGCTAAAACGACGGTCAATAAGTACCAATAATTCAATTTCCGATGGTCTTCCAAAGGATTGAATAGCTGTCAATGCGGATCGAATACTTCGACCTGTATATAAAACATCGTCTATAAAAACGACTTTTTTATTTTCAACAATAAAATCTATTTGGGTTTTGTTGGCTTCCAATGGTTTGTTGGTTCTGCGAAAATCATCTCTAAAGAAAGTGATGTCTAAATAACCCAACGCTATTTTTGGAATGTCATATTCTTTTTCCAACAAATCTTTTACTCGCTCTGCTAAGAACGTGCCACGCGGTTGGATACCAACTAAAATCGTATCCGAAAAATCAAGGTGTTTTTCGATTAACTGACAGGCCAAACGATGCAGAATGATATTGACTTCTTTGGAAGTGAGCAATACTTTTTGACTCATAATGAAGTGTTGTGTTTGGAATACAAATATAGGAATTATGAGTTATGAATTAGAAATTATATTTTGAGAATTTTTATTTAAAAAAAATCTTAAGATTTTAAAAAATAGAGATTGAATATTATAACAGCTCATTATCAAAAAAAATCAAAATTATATAACATATTCAGTAAATTTTATAACAAAATCTTTCACCATTATAATAGTTTTACATTAATTATAAAGGGACATAAATAGTATGAATAAAAAATTTAAAACCAAGAAATTATGAAAGACAAAATGACAAGAATAGTAATGCTTCTGGTAATATTAATATCAATCACAAGCTGTTCAATAGTTGAAGGTATTTTTAAAGCTGGGGTTGGTGTTGGCATTTTTATCGTAGTTATTATAATAGCAATTATTGTTTTTATAATAAGTAAAATCGTGGCAAAAAAATAAAAAATTACTTAGAAAAAAAAACTTGATAATAAAATTATAAAGGGCTGTAAATGACGCTTTTTAGATTCCCTATCGCTCCTAATATTAAAATTTGGAAAAGATTCTTGGAAGTCAAAAATTCAAAAATTAATAATTATATAACATATTCTTAAAATTACATTACATCAATATTTGAAGTATTTGATAATTTTGACAAATTGAAATTGATTACAAATAGTACTGTTCAAAAATTAAATAAAACATAAATTATGCAAGCGAAATTAACTAGAATAGCAATGCTTCTAATACTATTAATACCAATTAGCAGCTTTTCAATGGTGGACGCTTTAGTTAAAGCTGGAGTGGGAGCCAGTATTTTTGTAGTAATTACCGTATTGGCAGTTGTTGCTTATGTATTGAGCAAAATCGTAGAAAAAAAACAAAAAAACTAATAAAAATCCCGCTACATTGCAGCGGGAAATACTATATACAAAATTGCAATTCGGATGTTTAAGAATACATCTTCGTTCTCAATTCCTGTACTTTTTCATCATCAAGGTAATCATCAAACGTCATATAACGGTCAATGGCTCCATTTGGCGTCAATTCGATAACTCGATTTCCAACGGTTTGAGCAAATTCGTGATCGTGTGTGGTGAAAATTACCGAACCTTTATAGTTTTTTAAGGAATTGTTAAAAGCCGTAATCGACTCCAAATCTAAGTGGTTTGTAGGTTCGTCTAACATCAAGACATTTGCTCTTTCCATCATCATTCGAGACAACATGCAACGTACTTTTTCTCCTCCTGACAATACACGACAGGTTTTTAAAGCTTCTTCGCCAGAGAAAATCATCTTCCCTAAGAAACTCCGAATGTTAACCTCATCGCGTTCCTCTTCGGTTTTTACCCATTGACGCAACCAGTCTACAAGAGAATAATCACTTTCGAAAAATGAATGATTATCGCCAGGCAAATACGCTTGATTCGTTGTAACTCCCCAATCGTAGGTTCCAGAATCTGCTTTTTGATTTCCGTTCAAGATTTCGTAGAAGGCAGTTGTTGCCCGAGAATCTTTAGAAAAAAGTACAATTTTATCCCCTTTGGCCATATTTAAATCGACACCTTTAAATAAAACCTCTCCGTCAACAGAAGCGCTTAAATCTTGAACATTCAAAATTTGGTCGCCAGCTTCACGTTCTTGGTCAAAAATAATCGCGGGATAACGGCGACTTGATGGTTTTATTTCGGAAATATTCAATTTAGAAATCATCTTTTTACGGGAAGTAGCTTGCTTTGATTTGGCCACATTCGCAGAAAAACGACGTATAAATTCTTCTAATTCTTGTTTCTTTTCTTCCGCTTTTTTGTTTTGTTGCGCCCGTTGTTTGGCCGCTAATTGACTTGATTCATACCAGAAAGTATAATTACCTGAATAGTGGTTGATTTTACTGAAATCAATATCGGAAATATGTGTACAAACCGCATCTAAAAAGTGTCTGTCGTGAGAAACGACGATTACCGTATTTTCATAATTGGCCAAGAAATTTTCCAACCAAGCAATAGTTTCAAAATCCAGATCATTTGTAGGCTCATCCATAATAAGCAAATCAGGATTTCCAAAAAGAGCTTGCGCCAAAAGCACACGAACCTTTACTTTTCCTTCTAAATCGCCCATTAAGGTATAATGATTTTCTTCAGTTATGCCAAGATTTGAAAGCATTGAAGCCGCATCAGACTCGGCATTCCATCCGTTCATTTCTTCAAATTGTACCTGCAACTCCCCTATTCTATCGGCATTTTGATCCGTATAATCCAAATACAAGGCGTCCATTTCGGTTTTTACTTTATACAAAACCTTGTTTCCCATCATCACGGTTTCAAGTACAGTATGCGCGTCGAACATATTGTGGTTCTGGTTCAAAACCGACATACGTTTTCCCGGTTCTAAATGAATATGTCCCGATGTAGGATCCATTTCACCCGAAATTATTTTTAGAAATGTAGATTTTCCAGCACCGTTGGCTCCAATAACGCCGTAAATATTGCCATTTGTAAAGACTGTATTTACTTCGTCAAACAAGATTCTTTTGCCAAACTGAACCGATAAATTATTAACTGATAACATAAATTGTTTTATAAAAAATTTTTGCAAAAGTACAAAAAAATGTCGTTTTTAGGAACTCCAAAAGAACAATTGTTTGGCTTCATCTATCTTTTTATCCATTACAAATAAAGGATTCAAAAAAATAAAGGCAAGCTCCTTCATTTCTGATGAAAATCATATGTTATAGAACAAATACTGCTGATGGTTTATAAATTGCAATATTTATGCGGATTTTCCTTTTTTTATTTTACTTTAATAATACATTTGCTTAAAAATTTAAAAAAAAAAATTAAAAAAAAATAATTAACCAATTTAAATTATGAGTTCAGAAAATTCACAAACCAAATGGGGTCAGTTCATTCCCCTAGTAATAGTTTTCTTTTTTTGGGGATTTGTTGCTGCCAGTAACGACATTTTAATTCCAGTATTCAAAAAAGCGTTTGATTTAACACAAGGCCAAAGCCAGTTTGTATCCATCGCTTTTTACATTTCTTATACAGTAGGTTCCTTAATATATATGGGAGTTTCTTTATTGATGAAACAAGATTTAGTCAACAAAATTGGTTATAAAAATGGGCTGGCATTGGGATTGGTAATTTCTGCCCTTGGAACATTGTTGTTTTATCCTGCGGCCAATACAGGTTCATATCCCTTAATGCTTGCTGGTTTATTTACTGTTGGTTTAGGATTTTCTTTGCAACAGACTGTTGCTAATCCGTTAGCAATTGCTTTAGGGCCAAAAAAAACGGGGTCGCAAAGGTTGACTTTGGCTGGCGGAATTAATAATTTTGGTACAACGATTGGACCGCTAATTGTGAGTTTTGCTATTTTTGGTGCAGCTTCAACCGGAAACACTAATATGAGCATTGAAAGCGTTAAAATTCCTTATTTAATTTTAGGATTAGCCTTTATACTTGTTGCTGTTTTGTTGAAATTTTCATCCTTGCCGGAACACCCTGAAACAATCGTAGAATCTGTAGATGAGGCGAATTCTTCAAAAAATTCGGCATTGCAATATCCTCAATTGGTTCTGGGTATGATTGCCATTTTTCTTTATGTTGGTGTCGAAGTTTCCACGGCTAGTAATTTACCAGCTTACATGGAAACCAAATTAGGGTTTGCCATTGGTGATATCGCTCCTTATATTTCTTTGTATTGGGCGAGTTTGATGATTGGTCGTTGGACTGGAGCTGTAGAGGCTTTTACCGACAATATGAATACACAAAAAATACTTCGGTTTTTAGCTCCATACTTGGCATTTGGCGTATTCTTGCTTGTTAATGCAATAGCGAAACATGACTTGACTCCTTTTTATGTATATGGATTAATAATTTTGGTCTTAATTGCTGCTGATATGGCCAGTAAAGGAAATCCTGCCAGAATGTTGCTAATATTTTCTTCATTAGGAATTGTTGCATTATTTATCGGAATGGCAACCTCCGGAATGGTTAGTGTTTATGCATTTACCAGTGTTGGATTATTTTGTAGTACACTTTGGCCTTGTATCTTTACTTTAGCAGTTAGCGGATTAGGAAAACACACCAGTCAAGGAAGTAGTTTCTTGATTATGATGATTATGGGTGGCGGAATTATAAGTTGGCTTCAAGGATATGTTTCTGACAGCATTGGAATCCAGAATAGCTATATTATTGGTGTTTTTTGTTTTGCATATTTGGCTTTATATGCTTGGAAAGTAAGTGGAATTTTAAGAAATCAAGGTATCAATTTTGATAAAAAAATTAGTGGCGGTCACTAATCTCTAAAAAACAATAAAAAAAGGATGTGTCATTTTATTTTGACACATCCTTTTTTTTTCAAAGTTTCTTTACAAATTTTAATTGGGGAAAAAAGTCGTTTTAGAACTTTCATTAAAGACCAACTGCCTATCAGTTATCAGTACTTTTTTTGTATGGATTTAATGAATGCCAAACGAACAATAATAAAGAAATGTGAATTCAGGAAAAACCTTTGCAGGATGAGTTTTCTAATTTCATCAAAAGCATTGGGGTTAGCAAATATTTTCATTCTAAAGTGTAAATTTTGATCTCCTATATGGATTCTAAATCACATTCCTCGATTTAATGATTGTGCAGTTTGCGCCCCATAATCTCCTCAAAATTCACATAACAATGATTATCTACTTACAATTTTTTCGTAATTTGTGGTAAATTAATCCATTCAGTTGCTGGATTTAGCTTGTTCTTTTCCGTTCAAAATTACTTTTACAGGCATTTAAACCTTAAACACAGTTTGCCCAATAATACGAAAGATTTATGTCCTTGAATTTATATTTGAAAGCCGGAATTCTTATATCTTACAAATAATGCTAAAAATTTTACCATTAATAATTTATCAACTCTATCAATTCCTTTTCAAATCTTACTTTCGGTAAATACTGGTCTTCTAATGCTTTTGTAAACGGAATGGGACTGTCTAAACTCGCCGCGCGTTTTACCGGAGCATCGAGATATCTAAAACAATTTTCCATAATCAATGCCGAAATATCGCTGGCAATTCCACCAAATAAAGAGTCTTCCTGATAAATAATCGCTCTCCCCGTTTTCTTGACAGAAGCATAAATAGCTTCCGTGTCCAGGGGTTGTAAGGTTCTTAAATCTAATAAATCTGCCGCTATTTCAGGGTTCTTAGCCAAAGTTTCCAAAGCCCAATGCACTGCTGCACCAAAGGCTATAATCGTAACCCGAGTTCCTTCTTTCAATAAAGCCGCTTTTCCTAACGGAATCGTATAATAATTCGTTGGCACATCTTGGTAAACGCTTCGGTATAATTGTTTGTGCTCAAAAAACAACACCGGATTGGGGTCGTTGATGGATTCGTTCAACAATCCTTTGGCATCATATGGAAATGCAGGATAAACTACTTTCAATCCCGGTGTTTTGGTAAACCAGGCTTCGTTGGTTTGCGAATGAAAAGGACCTGCTTGTGTTCCGCCACCGCAAGGCATTCGAACCACGACATCGGCTTTTTCCTGCCAACGGTAATGGGATTTTGCTAGTAAATTGACAATTGGATTAAATCCCGTGGAAACAAAATCAGCAAACTGCATTTCGACAATTGCTTTATAACCGTTGATGGACAATCCCATTCCTGCCGAAATGACTGCGCTTTCACAAATGGGTGTGTTGCGAACTCGTTCTTTGCCAAATTGTGCCACAAACCCATCGGTGATTTTGAAAGCACCTCCGTATTCGGCAATGTCCTGACCCATAATCACCAAGTTTTTATGAAGCGCCATAGATTGTCTTAAACTGCTAGAAATAGCATCAATAAAACGAATATTACTCACTTCATTAGAAGGCTTAACTTCTTGATATTGATAGGATTTGTAAACATCATTTAATTCTTCGTTGTAAGAAGCTATTATTTCAGGTTCGGCATTGGCAACAGCCAGACTTTCATCAATTTCGGTCTTTATTTTACTTCTTAATTCTGCATCAAAATTATCCGAAAGAATTCCGTTATCAGATAAAAATTTCCTGTAATTTTCCACCGGATCTTTTGCAGCCCAAACATCCATCAACTCTTGGGGAACATATTTGGTGCCACTCGCCTCTTCATGTCCTCGCATTCTGAAGGTTTTGAATTCCAATAAAACGGGACGTGAATTTTCACGCATTGAAATTTTCAATTCCGATAATTTGTTGTAAACTTCAAGAATGTTGTTTCCGTCGATAATATGGCTTTCTATTCCGTAACCAATGCCTTTATCGGCAAGATTTTCGCAACGAAATTGTTCGTCTGTGGGTGTCGAAAGCCCATAACCGTTGTTTTCGATGATGAACATCACGGGCAATTCCCAGACTGCGGCAATATTCAAGGCTTCGTGAAAATCACCTTCGGAAGTTGCTCCTTCGCCAGTAAAAACGGCAGTGATTTTTCCGTTTTGCTGTAATTTATTGGCCAAAGCAATTCCGTCGGCAACGCCTAATTGTGGCCCGAGATGTGAAATCATTCCAATAATTTTATATTGTTGTGTTCCAAAGTGGAAACTGCGATCACGACCTTTAGTAAAACCATTGGCTTTGCCTTGCCACTGAGAGAAAAGTCGGTATAAAGGGATATCTCTTCCGGTGAAAACCCCTAAGTTTCGATGCATTGGCAAGATGTATTCATCTGTATCTAAAACCGCCGTAACTCCCACGGAAATGGCTTCCTGCCCAATTCCGGAAAACCATTTGGATACTTTTCCTTGTCGGATAAGAATCAACATTTTTTCTTCAATTAATCTTGGTTTTACCAATCTTTTATATAAATCCAATAATTGGTCATTGGAAAGACTTTTTCTGTCGAAATTCATTTAATTATCTTTTTTTGTTTTACTGGTTTTCTATGGAACTACAATTAAAATAAAAGTTATAAAAAATTTAAACCATTAAATTAAGGAAATTAAGTTTTTGCTGTTTTTATTAAAGTAACTTAATTTCTTAATGGTTTAAAAATAATGAAACTTTCAGAATTTTTCCAGTGATCATTTTTTTATTTCAGTTCAAAAGTATGAAAAAATAACAGTTTTGCCTTATATTGTTATATTATTTTGTGGCGTTTATAAAATCAAAGAAGAGTTTGTCCTAAACACAATCTGCGCTTTAATTCTAAAATAAAAGTTTGGTTATTTCTAGCAAATTCTTGATAGTTGTTCCGCATTTAATGAGCTTATCACTCTTTTTCCACCAAAAGCACTTTCCAAGATAATCTTGATAGCAGTGCCGTTTGTTATTTGTCCAATTATGGATGGATTTTGTCCTAAAGATTTAAAGATTTCCATTATTTAATTCTCTACAGATTTCGAAACAATACACACAAAAACACCTTTCTTGGCAACATTTAAAGGAGTGAATCCAAGAATTTCGCAAGCACTTTGAATTTGATCGCCAACCAAAATTTTTTCGTCTTCCAGCAGTATTCCAAGATTACTTTTGGTAGTAATTTTGAATAAAACTGAGGCTAATCTGCCGTAAGTGGCGTCTCTCAAAAAATGAATGTCGTCACCACATTAATTCATATATTTTCTACTGTAAAATTTAGATTGTTGGTGTCGCTGAGCATTTTCACTTTCAAATTGCAGTCTTTCCCTTTCGGATATAATTGCCATTCTGTGAAAAGCTATTGGCATATTGACATTTATAGAATCTCCGGATTGAATACAACTCATCTTGATGTTCGCCTTTTCGTGCAAATACCAAAACCTACCACAAACTAATAACAGGAAATACCGAGCTAAAAACTTCAGAAGTTTTTAAGCATTCGCCACAAGTTAGACTGTTGAACCACTCTCAATTTTAAACATAAAAAAAGGACTCGTTTTCACGAATCCTTTTTTTATTTAGCAATCAATCTAAACTGATTGTTCCTGTTTCTTTTTTGCTTTTCTTTCTTTATAAGCTTCCCAAGTTGCTCCACCAACCCAATAGGTTACGAAACCAACTAAAAAAAACATTAACCAAAATCCTATCGTAAGAACGGTTAAGAAAAGTAAAAAGCCTAAATACTGTGAGAAAGTAAACATTTTTTTCGGATTTTTTGAATGTAGCCACAAATATAAGTGTAATATTTTTTTTTACCAATAAATAGTTAATAATATTTTTTTAAACAGTCGTGATTCGTAATTTTATCATATATTGTTTAAGCCAACCCAATAAATTTAAGAATTGGGTTTGACCTAAAACAAATTGCTGTCTAACAAAAACCAACCCTAAAATGAAATACAGAATAGAAAAAGACACAATGGGCGAAGTTAAAGTTCCTGCTGACAACTATTGGGGAGCACAAACGGAACGTTCTAGAAAGAATTTCAAAATTGGCCCTTCGGCTTCAATGCCAAAGGAAATTATTGAAGGTTTTGCTTATTTAAAAAAAGCGGCAGCTTTTGCTAATTGTGACTTGGGCGTACTAATAATAGAAAAACGGGATGCCATTGCAGCTGTTTGCGATGAAATCCTTGCCGGAAAACTAGAAGATGAATTTCCGCTCGTAATATGGCAAACAGGTTCTGGAACACAAAGTAATATGAATGTAAACGAAGTAATTGCCAATCGTGCTCAGGTCTTGAAAGGATTTGCCATTGGCGAAGGCACGCAATTTATCAAGGCCAATGACGATGTAAACAAATCGCAATCCTCTAATGATACGTTCCCAACAGGAATGCATATTGCAGCATACAAAGTTGTCGTAGAATCAACAATTCCGGCTGTCGAAAAATTAAGAGACACCCTTTTGGCGAAAGCCGGAGAATTCAAAAACGTAGTAAAAATTGGTCGTACTCATTTAATGGATGCCACTCCCCTAACATTAGGACAAGAAATTTCAGGATATGCTGCGCAATTAAGCTATGGTTTAAAAGCAGTAAAAAACACATTGGCACACTTATCAGAAATCGCTTTAGGTGGAACAGCCGTTGGAACTGGATTAAATACTCCTGCTGGATACGACGTGAAAGTCGCTGAATATATCGCCAAATTTACTGGACATCCTTTCAAGACAGCTCCAAACAAATTCGAAGCTTTGGCGGCTCACGATGCCATTGTAGAAACACATGGCGCTTTGAAGCAACTTGCCGTTTCCTTGAATAAAATCGCGAATGATGTTCGAATGTTAGCTTCTGGACCACGCTCAGGAATTGGCGAAATCAACATTCCAGAAAACGAACCGGGTTCCTCCATTATGCCGGGAAAAGTAAACCCAACGCAGTGCGAGGCTTTGACAATGGTTTGCGCCCAAGTATTGGGAAATGATGTGGCTATTTCCGTTGGAGGAATGCAAGGTCATTATGAATTGAACGTTTTCAAACCATTAATGGCAGCAAATTTCTTGCAATCCGCAAGATTGTTGGGTGATGCTTGTAGGTCATTTGACGAACATTGCGCACAAGGAATTGAGCCCAATTACAAACGAATTGAAGAATTAGTAAACAATTCCTTGATGTTGGTTACGGCTTTGAATACTAAAATTGGTTATTATAAATCGGCTGAAATTGCGCAAACTGCACATAGAAACGGAACAACATTGAAAGAAGAAGCCATTCGTTTAGGCTATGTTTCAGCAGAAGATTTTGACGCTTGGGTTAAGCCTGAGGATATGGTTTAATATGGTGTTGTGTTATTTGTTATTGCGAAGAACGAAGTAGTACTAACTATTGCTTTCGTTATGAGATGGCACCCTTTCCTCGCAATGACAAAAATTAAATCAAAAGCAATTCATAAACCTGATGTGCAATTTCCAATTCTTCATTAGTAGGAATTACCAAAATTTTCGTTTTCGATTTTGGCAAATTGATTTCACGGATTTCTTTGGAACGGATTTCGTTTTTGGCTTCGTCTAATTCAATCCCAAAAAACTCCATATCAGTACAAACCAACTTTCGAATATAAGAAGAGTTTTCTCCGATTCCTGCGGTGAAAATAATCGCATCGAGTCCATTTAAAGCAGCTGCGTATGAACCTATAAATTTCTTGATTCGGTAGGCATTCATATCTAAAGCCAATTGGCAATCGACATTTCCTTTTTCTGCATTGGATTCAATATCTCTTAAATCGCTATAGCCTGTGAGGCCAAGCATTCCGCTTTGTTTTTGCAACATCGTGTTTACATCGGCAAGAGAATAACCCAACGAATTAACCAAATAAAATATCACGGATTGATCTACGTCACCGCTTCGAGTCCCCATAATCAGGCCGTTCATTGGGCCAAATCCTAGAGAGGTGTCGATACTTTTTCCATCTTTTATGGCGGCCATACTACAACCATTTCCAAGATGTATTGTGATGATTTTTGAACTATTATCTAAATAATCAATCGCTTTCTCCGAAACATATTTGTGACTTGTTCCGTGAAAACCGTAAACGCGTATTTTATTTTCTGTCAAAAGGTAATTAGGAACAGCATATTTATGTGCCACAACGGGAATCGTTTGGTGAAACGCCGTGTCGAAAACTGCCACTTGTGTAGCGGATTCAAAAATCTCTTCGGCAACGATGATTCCTTCAAAATTAGCGGGATTGTGTAACGGAGCCAAATCAAAAAGCTGTTTTATCCTTTCTTTTACATTATCGTCAATTATTGTTGTGTTCGAAAAATCATCCCCTCCATGCACTACTCGATGACCTACGGCATTGATTTCCTTAGTGCTTTTAATCACTCCTACTTTTTCATCCATTAATAAACGGGCAATTTTTTGCAATCCAATTTTATGATTAGCAATAGGCAAAATTTCTTCAATTTTGTTCGTATTGTTCGCATAGGTTAAATTGGATGTTTCCAATCCGATTCTGTCAATCATTCCGGAGCAAATGACTTCGTTGGACGGCATTTCAATTAATTGGTATTTTATGGAAGAACTTCCCGAGTTTATTATTACTATTTTCATTTGAATTTGTATTTTGCCACGAAGGCGCTAATTCACTAAGTTTTTATTTTATTTTTTTTCGCAAAAGCGTAAAGAATTTTAATTTTTAATTTCTTTTAAAATCCTTGTGCTTGGATAGCTGTAATTACGACTGTGTTTATAATATCGTCAACGGTACAACCTCTGCTCAAATCGTTTACGGGTTTGTTTAATCCTTGCAACATTGGACCGATTGCCAATGCTCCGGTTTCTCTTTGAACTGCTTTGTAAGTGTTGTTTCCCGTGTTTAAATCAGGGAAAATCAAAACGCTGGCGTGACCTGCGACTTCTGAATTTGGCATTTTGCTTTGTCCTACAGCTGGATCAACGGCTGCATCGTATTGAATTGGACCTTCAATTTTTAAATCGGGGCGTTTTTTCCTGACAATTTCTGTTGCAGCTCTTACTTTGTCCACCTCATCTCCCTTTCCGGATGAACCGGATGAATAAGAAAGCATCGCAATTTTCGGCTCAATTCCGAAAGCCAAACTAGATTCTGCCGATGAAATAGCGATTTCTGCCAATTGTTCCGCAGTTGGATTTGGATTGATGGCACAATCTCCAAAAACCGAAACGCGATCTTCCAAACACATAAAAAATATGGAAGAAACAACGCTCGAATTCGGTTTTGTTTTAATGAATTGCAAAGCAGGTAAAATAGTGTGTTGCGTGGTGTGAGCAGCTCCCGAAACCATCCCGTCTGCATGCCCTTTATACACCATCATAGTGCCAAAATAAGCGCCGTCTTCCATTAAATCCCTAGCGACTTCAAGAGTCATTTTCTTTTCTTTTCGCAACTCATAATAGGTGTTCACGTAATCATCATAATGAGAATCTTTTCTTGGATTGATAATTTGAACTTTAGAAAAATCGAAAGTCAGTCCTAAAGATGCCACCTTATTTTCGATTTGTTTTTTGTCGCCAATAATAGAAATATCCACTACGTCCATAGCCAATAATCTCGCTGCTGCCGTAATGATTCTATCATCGCTTCCTTCAGGCAGGACAATATGTTTTCGATGTTTTTTGGCTCTTTTTACTAAGTTGTATTGAAACATTTTTGGAGTCATTCCTTCGTTTTCAAATTTGATGAATTTCTCAACCAAACTATCTAAATCAACATAATTATCGAAAGTATTTATAGAGGTTAAAATCTTCTCTTTGTTATTGGCATAAATCTTTGGTTTAATAGCTCCTATTTTATTGGTAATGATATAAGTACCTTCTTCTACCGCAATAATTGGAACAACAGTTGAAAGACCTTCAATAAGTTTCAAAATACTGTCTTCTGGTATTATATTTCCTGTCAAGACTATCCCAGAAATAGAAGGATAATTTACGGATTCGTTGGCTTGCAATGCTCCTAAAATAATGTCGGCTCTATCACCAGGAGTTATCACCAATCCATTTTCTTTTAGATTCAACAAATAGTTTCGCAGTTGCATCGCTCCTACACTAAAGCTTCCAATTTGGTTGTTTAGGTATTCCGCACCAAATAATACCGTGGCATTCAATTCTTTTACAATCTCTTGAATTGTTGGATTTTTCAAACTTGAAATTATTGGAATCGAATTTATCATAACTTCTTCAGGCAAACTTTTTTTCAAACTGGAAGTTACCAATTCTAAATTTTCCAATTGCACTTTATTGGCAATTACTGCCAATACTTCCACCTCTTTGACCTTGAAAGAATCGTAAGCTAAATGAAGACTGTCGACTAATTCTTCCAGGGTTTTCCCAACTCCTGTACCAACTATAATGGCAGGAATCCCCAAGTTCTTGGCGATAAGCACATTCATATCCAATTCTATAACGGTTCCTTCTCCAGTAAAACTGGTTCCCTCGACCAATACAAAATCGAATCGTTCTTCGAGTCGCTTGTATTTTTCAATAATCAAGTCGATAACCTCTCCAATTTTTCCTTTGTTTTTTTTCTTAATTAATTTGCTTTTTGTGATGGCATAAGCATCCGGAAATTTAATATCCAGACCAAAATGGCTGATTACAGTTTCGATATGACTGTCTATTTCTCCTTCTTCAAAATCTTCGACGATGGGCCTAAAATAACCTACTTTAGCTGTTCTGCCAATAAGCAAACTCATTAAACCCAAAGTAATAATTGACTTACCACTATTCTCTTCGCTAGTAGCTATGTATATAGCTTTGTTCATTTTTTTATTATTTAAATTTCACTTTTATATATATTTTATTCTCACTTTTTTTGATGTATATAATTTTCCAAACTATCAAAACCAACGCCGTCTTTTAAAATAATAAATCATTCCTAAGACGATTAAAACCATACCCCCTACCACGGTGTAGTAACCCTGTTCGTATTCCAGCTCCGGCATATATTTAAAATTCATACCATAAATGCCGACGATAAAAGTAAGCGGAATAAAAATGGCCGAAACGATGGTCAGCGTTTTCATAATCTCGTTCATCTTGTGCGTTTGCGCCGAGAAAAAGAAATTAGAAGCACTTTCTAAAGAACCCATATCGGATTCTATTTGTTCTAAAAGTTCCAAACTTTTTTGATGCAATCTGGCAAAAAAAGTAAAGTTTTCGGTTGCAATCGCATCAAAAACATCGTCGTCTTTGATACTTTTTATATTATACAAAGAATCCCGCAGCGGAATGATGGAACGTTTTAGAAAATTAAAATTATCCCGGTGTCTCTCTATTTTTTCTAAAATAATTGGATCTGCGCTTTCTTTAGTGAGATCAATCAATCCCTCGATTTCATCTTCTTCATTTTCTATGGTAATATAGAAATTTTCCATAACGGCGTCCAAAAGTATATATAGCAAATAATCCGATTTTTTAGTCCTGACAATTCCAGAATGGGTTCTAATTCGTTCCCTGATATGCGTAAAAAAATCGCTTCGCTTTTCTTGGAAAGAAATCAAAATTCCGTCTTTTATCAAAAAACTGATTTGTTCTGCGCTGATATTATCTGAATTCTCAGAGGGCAACAAGGATTTAATATTGAAAAATAAAATATCCTGCTGTTCTTCAATTCTAGTTCTTCGGGTAGTGTTCAAAATATCGGCAAGCATAAAATTGTCGATTTCAAAATAGTCACTAATGGTTTTCAAAAAATGTAAATCATTTAGACCGTGAATATTAAGCCAATTAATTTTTTTTAAATCTACATATTTTCCCAAATCAGAAACATTGAAATCCTCAAATTCAATTAAATTAGCATCATCATAAACAAACAGCTGCATTTCTGAATCTGTTTTTTTATGAATTCCTGTATATTCCAGATTATAAGGTTGGATTTTTCTACCTTTCTTATATTTAATCTTTCTCATCCAAATTATTTTATGTAGTAATAGTACAAAAATATTTTTGCATACTTCTCCAAAGTGCAAAGTTAAGTATAAATAAAAAGTACTTTTATGAGATTAATCATTTGATAATTATAAAAAAATATCTTATGAAATAGCCAAAAAAGCCAATAAACAGTAATGTTTGCCTGAAATAGAACGAAAACTTACTGGAAAATTAGTATTGAAGAAAATTTAAAAAATAATTGCTATAAAACAAAATCCGACAGTTTTAAAAAAAAACAGTCGGGTTTGATAAAAAAAAACCGAACTATTGCTAGTCCGGTTTTTCACCATTAAAAAAAAAATTAAAAAAAAATTAGTCTTTTTGTGAATTAACAGCCAAACTGTAAATTACCAGACCAAATCCAATTTTATTGATTGCATCTGCAATATTGTAGGCCACATCAATATTTCCAGCTGGAATCAATCCGTTGTACCATCCAGTTGTTCCCATCATATATCCTAATGGATAAATTGCCCATCCAACTAGTACAAACCAACACAAAATTTTGTGTGCTTTTTGAATTTCTCCACCAGCTGCTGCAGCTAATTTTGAAGCTTCTCCTAACCAAATCTCGTACACAATTGCAAAGTAAGCAACTCCGGAAATGAATCCCCATAAAGCGGCACTGTCAGTGTAAACTACTTCTCCGAAGTACCCTGTAACTAACATTACGATGGAATAAATAATCATCTTCCATAGTAAAGATTTCTTGGCGCCAGCTACCTTTAATATGAGGTAAAATTCCAAACACATTAATGGCACAGTTAACACCCAATCCACATAACGAAAGAATGTTGGTGATTCACCAAATGAAGCCCAATAATCCCTCATGTAAAAATAATGCACTGCGGCAATAAATGTAATTAACCCTGAAACTAATACAGAAACACGCCACTTTTTGTCAAACTGGCTTAAAGATAAAAAGAAAAATGCTGAAGCGGCCATCATAGCCATACAGCCCACAAAAAAAGTAAACCCTACATAATCTGTTGGGGATAACTTTGACACTAATGCTGGAATAAACATGAAATTTGTCATAAAATTTTTTTTTGGTTATAAATTAGATAAATCGTTGAAACAAATATAGAAAAGATTAAACAAAATAAAAAATTTTTGCGTGATTTTTTTTTACAATTTTTAAAAAAAATCCAAAATAATCCATATTCATCAATAGAACCAAGCTTTTTATGACCTTTGCTAACTTTTTTTTATAACAAAATTTAAAATTATCCTCGGTTTTTTGTTTATTTTTTCCTTTGAAATACTATTTAGCGCAATCGATTAAGTACTTTTAAAAAAAATAAACGTCTCAAAAAGACCAATTTCATTTTTAAAATTGATTACATCCTATATATTTTTAGTTTTATTTCGGTAATCCTATTTGCAATCATTCCGTGGTTAGCATCATTTATATTTATTTTGGAAGGTAATTGTCATTTTGGAGAACAACATTGGCAAGAATTGCAAGTATATAAAATGCGAAGAATCAAACCTATTTATTATTTCAATTTTGGCATTTCCATATTATTATTATTATTTGTATTTTATATAGGAGAGGTCAAGCAAATTATTTTTTAGTGTAGTAAAGCTATGAAATGAATTAAATAACAAAATGATCTTTTGTTTACTATTTTTTAATTATTTTTGAAGAAATTAAATTCTGATGAAAAATTATTCCAATATTGCCATAGTAGCAAGTTTTTTCGGATTATGGATGAATTCCTATTTCTCTACCAAGCTCCAAATAATTTCTGGGTTCATCTTAATTTTTTCTTTTGGAATTTTACACGGAGCAAATGATTTGCAATTAATCAAGAACATCAATTCTGAAAAACAATCAAATTCGATGCTAAAAATACTCGGATATTATGTGGCGGTGGTTTTAACGGGCTTACTTTTGTTTTATGTTTTACCAGTAGTGGCTCTCCTATTGTTTATAATTGTGAGTGCGTATCATTTTGGTGAACAGCTATGGCAAAATTTACCAGATCAATTTCCAAAATGGGTTTTAATCCTCTATCAATTTCTCTATGGATTTGTTGTTTTATTTTTGCTGCTTGTTTTTCATACTGTTCAAGTGCAAAGCATCATCTTAATCATCACCAAAGTAAGTATTCCTATTGCGTTCTTTTGGATATTTCTGCAGATTTCAGGCATCGCTTTCATTAGCCTAAGTACATATATATATTGGAAATCGGAAACCATCAGAAAAAAAATTCTTTTAGAGTTCTTTCATTTAATTGTTTTTGCAATCATTTTCAAGTCCTCTAGTTTGATCTGGGGATTTGCCATTTATCACGTATTTTGGCACAGTATTCCTTCTTTAATAGATCAAATCAAATTTTTAAATGGATCTTTTTCTATTAAAAATTTTATTTTATATTGTCGTACGGCGGGAATTTATTGGCTGGTATCAATACTTGGAATCACATTTATCTATATTATTATTAAGGAAGAACAACTCTTCAACGCATTATTTTTCTCTTTTTTGGCTGCCGTAACATTTCCTCACGCCGCAGTTATTACAAGAATGTTTAGCGGCAAAAAAAGTTAAATTAAAAATAGAAATGCATAAAAAAACTGAGCCATTGCTGACTCAGTTTCCCCTATTGCAAAAAGTGAGACGCGATGAATCGCGTCTCTACCAATTATTTTACTTCTTCGAATTCAACGTCTTCTACATTGTCTCCTTGAGCTTCTTCTGCTTGTGGTTGTTGCCCGCCACCTTGAGCTTGTTCTCCTTGAGCGTACATTGCTTCCGTAGCTGTTTTCCAAGCCGCGTTGATTTTGTCAAGTGCCACTTGAATTGCATCGATGTCTTGAGATTGGTGCGCCATTCTCAATTCAGTTAAAGCATATTCGATAGCTACTTTGTTGTCATCAGTCAACTTCTCTCCTAATTCTTTCAATTGAGACTCTGTTTGGAAGATCATTCCATCCGCTTCGTTCAATTTTTCGGTTCTTTAACCCAAGTTACAGAGTAGAAGTCTATTCCAAACCAAAACTACTTCAAAAATATCATAAGTAAAATGGAATAGGTGAAATTTAAAAATGATGTAAATTGTACAAAAAAAATCTACACTATGTGGCTGAATAAAAATTAAGAAGTCGTTTCGTCAAAGCAAATTTAGACACGGTTTCTTAATTCTTGAAATGAAACGAATCGATTACTTTTGTTTTTTAATTAAAATGCTCTTTATTTAGTTATAGAAACAGTTAAACGGGATGTATAATCACTACTATAACCAAATAAACCTGCATACCAAGTTCCTGATGGAGGATTAGTAATAGTACAAATTTTAATTTCACGATTTGGTGTTTGACTCGTATAATCTGTAGTCCAAGTATATGCTGTCAAAGCTGTTTTCGAAACAATAGGAGCGCTTCCTTTTCTAACGAATAAATCAGCCAAATTTCGATAATTAATTGTTGGTTCATGTAATTTAACAACCAATTTTGTTACACCCGTAGGTACTGCAAAAGAAACAACTTTTAATTCGTATTTACTTCCTGTTACATCAACATCCTTTAATATGGTTTCTCCTGTTGAAGTTCCAGTGCCACCTGTTCCACCTGTTCCACCTGTACTTCCACTATTTGCATTTGATGCGACTACGTTATTTACATATACTGTAGGATTGTTATTCTGTACTGATATTTTAACTACGTTTGATGTTTTGTTAAACATTGTTTTAGGAATAGTACCAGAATAAGAGTTACTGGATATATTCCACATACTGCCCGTTAACGTGTACTTTTTCTTAGTATAAGATACAGAAACACTTGTAGGCAATGTCATCTTTGTTTCAGAGCTTGAAACAAGTTTATTGTTAATTACAATATCAGAGATGATATTGTAATTACTGCTTGTTTTATTTAAGTCTTCCGATAGTGCAGAAATTCCGAGCATTTCATCTATTGATTGATCAATTGAATCATTTAAATCGTCAATTTTTTCGCAAGAGGAAATTGATAAAAATGAAATTAAAGAAATAAGACAAATTGTTTTTTTTGAGATTTTAGTTTTCATAAATAATTGGTTTTAATTTTCAAAAATATATTAAGTTGAAATATTTCACAATACCCATAAATAGGTATTTTTTATTCAAGTTGATATGATTGAGTTTTAAAACACAAATTTTACCTACCAAATGATCACGCTGCTACTAGAATCAGCATAGACTAACTGAATTATGCCAATTATAATTATTTTGTAGTCCGAAATGTTCTGGTGTAATGCCGAGATTGTATGAAAATAGTCTAAATCATTAGAGTACATCGAATACATAATCGGTATTATTCGTTGAAAAAGGAATTATGTGCAATACAAAACTTTTACAATTTAGATTCCACTGGAAATTGTGTAAAAGTTGTAAACTTTAATCCTTGTAATTATTTTTAAACCATTAAGAAATTAAGAAGATTAAGAATTTTAATGACTGAATTAAACTCAATACCTTACTGGTAAATTTTAAATCTTGATGTTCCATACAATTTCCAGTAGAACCATAATTTTTAATTATCTACAAATAATCAGTTTTTATGCTTTCTGAAAGAGTACCAATAACACCAAACGAATTTATATCATAGTCCAAAGTGTACTTGTGTAATGCCGATATAGTATAAAATAGTCAAATTTTATTGGACTATATTGAATACATAATCAGTATAACAATTTTTTAAATTTTTTTAGGTGCAACTAAATTACTTTTTACTCATTTTGAATTTAAGCGATTTGGCTCTTTTGTGACTTGGATAAAATAAGTCATAAAAAAACTGAGCCATTGCTGACTCAGTTTCTCCTATTGCAAAAAGTGAGACGCGATGAATCGCGTCTCTACCAATTATTTTACTTCTTCGAATTCAACGTCTTCTACATTGTCTCCTTGAGCTTCTTCTGCTGGTGGTTGTTGCCCGCCACCTTGAGCTTGTTCTCCTTGAGCGTACATTGCTTCCGTAGCTGTTTTCCAAGCCGCGTTGATTTTGTCAAGTGCCACTTGAATTGCATCAATGTCTTGAGATTGGTGCGCCATTCTCAATTCAGTTAAAGCATATTCGATAGCTACTTTGTTGTCATCAGTCAATTTCTCTGCTAATTCTTTCAATTGAGACTCTGTTTGGAAGATCATTCCATCCGCTTCGTTCAATTTTTCGGCTCTAGATCTTGCGATTTTGTCAGATTCAGCATTTGCTTCTGCATCTTTCTTCATTCTTTCGATTTCTTCCGAAGTTAATCCAGAAGAAGCTTCGATACGAATATCGTGAGATTTACCAGTTCCTTTATCAGTTGCCGAAACTTTGATGATACCATTGGCATCAATATCAAAAGTTACTTCAATTTGTGGAACACCTCTTGGTGCTGGTGGAATACCATCTAAGTGGAAACGACCAATTGTTTTGTTATCAGCAGCCATTGCTCTCGCGCCTTGCAATACGTGGATTTCAACTGTTGGTTGAGAATCTGCAGCAGTAGAGAACACTTGCGATTTTTTAGTTGGAATAGTTGTGTTAGACTCAATCAATGTAGTCATAACGCCACCCATAGTTTCGATTCCTAAAGATAAAGGTGTAACGTCAAGTAACAATACATCTTTTACATCTCCAGAAAGAACGCCACCTTGAATAGCTGCTCCAATAGCAACAACCTCATCAGGATTTACTCCTTTAGACGCTTTTTTACCAAAGAATTTTTCTACTTCGTCAGCAATTCTTGGCATACGAGTTGAACCTCCAACTAAGATTACTTCGTCAATATCAGCAACAGATAAACCGGCATCTTTCAACGCTTTAGCAACTGGTGCCATAGAACGTTTTACTAAAGCATCCGTTAATTTTTCGAATTGAGCTCTAGTTAATTTTTTAACCAAGTGTTTTGGTCCTGAAGCTGTAGCCGTTACATAAGGCAAGTTGATTTCAGTTTCAGCAGAAGAAGACAATTCAATTTTGGCTTTCTCAGCAGCTTCTTTCAAACGTTGCAATGACATTGGATCCAAACGCAAATCAATCCCTTCTTCAGCTAAGAAATCAGCTGCCAACCAGTCAATAATTTCGTGGTCAAAATCATCTCCACCAAGGTGAGTATCACCATTTGTAGAAAGAACTTCGAAAACTCCGTCTCCTAATTCAAGAACAGAGATATCAAATGTACCTCCACCTAAATCGTAAACAGCAATTTTTTGATCTTTTCCTTTTTTATCCAATCCGTAAGCCAAAGCTGCAGCTGTAGGTTCGTTGATAATACGCATTACTTTTAGACCTGCAATTTCACCAGCTTCTTTAGTTGCTTGACGTTGTGCATCATTAAAGTAAGCAGGAACAGTAATAACTGCTTCCGTAACGGTTTGACCTAAATAGTCTTCAGCAGTTTTTTTCATTTTTTGAAGCGTCATCGCTGACAATTCTTGAGCAGAGTACAAACGGCCATCAATATCCACACGTGGTGTATTGTTGTCCCCTTTTACTACTTTGTAAGAAACTCTTTTTGATTCGGCAGTTACCTCAGAAAAAGAATGACCCATAAAACGTTTGATAGAAGCAATAGTCTTAGTTGGATTAGTTACCGCTTGTCTCTTAGCAGGATCTCCTACTTTAATTTCTCCACCTTCAACAAAAGCGATGATAGATGGTGTTGTTCTTTTTCCCTCTGCGTTAGGAATAACAACTGCTTCATTACCTTCCATTACAGAAACACAAGAGTTTGTCGTACCTAAATCAATTCCGATTATTTTACCCATTTTTACTATATTTAATTTTAATTATATACTCATTTTAATAACTTGAGTTGCAATAGTCAATCTTTGTGCCAAGACAAGGACAGTCTATAAATTGTCAGTTTATCTTAAATGTGGCGGATTTTTATATGACAAGTTGACATTTTAGGAGCTATTTCCTGCTATCCGCTATATCTTTCTCCCGCAAAAAAGCGGGAAAAAGGATGCCGCTTCTATCAGGGCTAGGCCATCTAGTTTCAAGGAGATTGATGAAACAGGGCATTCCCTTTTAAAATTTTTAAAGGACTATTTACCAAATTATTTTCAAATGCTAGGCTTCCGCAATGCCATAAAGTTAAGCCTTTTCACCGTCACTTCGAGTGGTTTTTAATTGTAATGCGACAGCTTTACTATTAAAAATTGTATCGAGAAGCCTACAAGAAGTCGCATTCTCGATACATCCCGCCCAAAAGCGGGACAGTCAAACAGACGAATCCTAAACTTAATGATATTGCACGCTTGTGAAGAACAGATTAAAACAATAATTAAAAACAAATGCCCTGCCAAATAACATACAAATCGCATTTCTTACCAAAAATTAATATCTTTAATTTTTCAATTATATGCTTATGAACTGGGAAGCTAAAATTATCACACACAAAAAAGAAAAGCGAATAGCCGTTTATTTCGAAAAAAATGCGGTCTTAATTGCTCGCATCAAGCAAATTGATGGCGCACGATGGAGCCAAACTCTAAAAGCGTGGCATTTGCCGGATACGGAAGAAAACCGAATTCGGTTTAAAATAAAGCCAGCATTTCATTCTTTGCCTTCATTGGAAGGAATAGAACAAATCGAGAAATTCAAACAATGGCTGCGTTCCAAACGCTACAGCCAAAGCACACTTTCGACTTATTGTGATGCGTTGAAATCCTTTTTTGTGTTTTATCGGGAGAAACCTATTGCCGAAATCAATAACGATGACGTAATTATCTACAACAACGAGTATATCTTGAAAAACAACCTTTCGGCATCCTACCAAAACCAGCTAACCAACGCTTTAAAATTATACTTTGCGACCATTCGGGAAACCAAAATCGAAATAGACAAAATTCACCGACCAAAACGTTCCAAAGTTTTGCCTAATGTATTGAGTAAAGAAGAAGTAAAATTAATTTTAGAAGCACACACCAATATCAAACACAAAACAATGCTTTCGTTGATTTATAGTTGCGGATTGCGATGTGGCGAATTATTAGCTTTGCAACCGGTACATATCGACTCGAAAAGAAACATAGTCTTGCTCAAAAACGCAAAAGGTAAAAAAGACAGGATTGTACCCTTGAGTCCCAAAATACTAAAACTACTGCGCGAATATTACACCGTTTGTAAACCAAAGACCTACTTGTTTGAAGGGCAATTTGCAGGAAAACCTTATGATTCTCGAAGTCTGCAACTCATCTTAAAACAAGCCTTGGTAAAAGTCAATATCAAAAAGCCTGTTACGCTACATTGGTTGCGCCATAGCTATGCGACGCATTTATTAGAAAGCGGAACCGATTTGCGCTACATACAAGAATTATTAGGACACAACAGCAGCAAAACTACCGAAATATACACTCACGTTAGTACGAAAAGTATTCAACAAATAAAAAGTCCTTTTGATGATTTGTAAGAAAAAAATAGTATATTTGATTTTAATATAAAGCGAAACAAACCTTCGCATATACACCCATTTCGGGTTAGATTGGCGAAGGTTTGTTTCGCCTATATACAAGTTACCTGCAAGCCTAACGAACGACACAGCAAGAAATGAACGACATAATAAAACAAAAACAAGTGAGTGGACAAATGAACCATCAGACAGCCGAACCAAAAGCCAACGCTTCTGTATTTTTATTTTTTTCCAAAGCACATTTTTTAAAAACAATTTTAGCCAGCCGCACAAATGGCACATTTGGTTTTGCCCGAAACACAAGCCGACCCTTCGCAAAACCAAAAGAGCCATTTCTTGCCAACGCTCGACAAAGAATTATAAAATATTCAAATAATATTATGAGTAAAATATTTGACCGAAACAGAACAATTCCGCTACTAGCATTGGCAGTCCTGATTTTCAACTTCTTTACAACAAATGCTCAAACTACTAATTTTTATGGCACTAGTAAAGTTCAATCAGATGGTTACACAGGTGCATTATATGATGTTAAAATTGATCGAAGTAAAGGATATACTTACGTTAAAATCCAGCAAGTGCCAACAAAAAATATGCGAAGAATGAATTCTGTAACACCATCATATAATGCAAAAATCAAATCTGGTAATTACGAAGCAGAATATTTAGGCGTATTACAAAACGATGGTACTTTTCGAAGAGCCAGCTGTAGTGATAATTGGGGTTGGGATAATGTTAAAACTGGCGAATTATCATACTTTATTACTTATGTTTTTAACGGAGCAATTCCACCTGGCTTAACGGACTTTTCTCTAATAGATGCAGGCTCGTATTCGGGTTGTAGTGGATACAAATTTAGCAATTACACTCTTAGCAATCCTGATAGTCATCCAAAAACCGGTCTTTCAGAATATTCACTCAAACAAAAAGTAGATGAACAAAATGATGGAATAGTAGGAATTTATGAACCATTTGATAAATCAGGTTATAAGCTAGGTTGCATAAAGGATGGAGAAACATATAAGCTTGTATATCTGAGCTATGGCGGTACTTATATGAGTTGGTGGAAAGTTGGGGATGTGAAAGCAACTCTACGACCAAGTGCAACAACAGGCGTATTTAAAGGGGATTGGTATATGGTAGACAAGTCTATAAATTCAGATGCATATATACTGTTTGACGGCAATACTTTAAAAACAGTAGTAAAAGGTGAAGAAAGTGGTTATTTAAAAATGTATCCAACTGGCAGTGGCTCAATCTCTTCAGGAAGTCCAAAATCATCAGGTACAGGCTTTGCAATTTCTTCAAATGGTTACATAGTAACTAATTATCACGTAATAGAAAACGCTAAATCAATAGAAGTAAAAGGTATTAATGGGAATTTCACTCGAAAACTATCTGCTAAAGTTGTAGTTTCCGATGAAAGAAATGATTTAGCTATAATAAAAATTGAAGACAGTAGATTTACCACCCTTGGCTCAATACCATATACTTTTAGAAAGGGAGTTGCAGATGTAGGTGAAAATGTTTTCGTTTTAGGTTATCCTATGACGAGTACAATGGGCGAAGAAGTTAAGCTTACTAATGGTATTGTTAGCTCTAAAACAGGCTACAAAGGAGACATTTCATTATATCAAATTTCCGCACCTGTTCAACCTGGCAATTCAGGTGGACCATTGTTTGATAAAAATGGCAATCTTTTGGGTGTAATTAATGCTAAACACTCTTATGCAGAAAATGCAGGTTATGCAATAAAAGTCAATTACCTTGTTAGTTTAATGGATTTATTGCCAATCACTATAAATCAGCCAACTTCAAATACTTTAAACGGAAAAAGCCTAACAGAGCAAGTAAAGATTGCATCTAACTATACTTACATAATCGTAGTTAATGATAAATGATGGTTATGAAAAGATTCTATAATATCAAAATAATTAAAAGGACGTTATGAATGAACTTTTCTTGACACCATATACCATCATTGAGAATAAAGACTATCCTGTTGATACCAAAATTATTATTAGGGGTTCCGATTTCTCAAATGTGACAATTCAAGACGGTAGAATTACTTTTAGTTTTATTGGTTGTAGGTTTAAAAAATTAGAAATTGAAAACACAGAGACCATTGATTTCAAAGACATAAGCATTCAATTCGTAAACTGTTTTATCAATGAAATTAATGTTGAAAATATCATCACAACAAATTTTTCGATCTACTTTGGGAGTTCAATTTTACAAGGTAGATTAAAGAATGAAAATTTAAGAAGTGTTGAAACTAACAATTGTCTTTTAAATAATTCATTGTTCCTGCTTGATTTAAAAAGAGCTGTTGTTTCGTACACGGAAGAAAATGTTTTTCCAATTCGTTGGAAGAGTCTACTAAAGTCAGTAGGTTCAAATCTTGAAAATTTACTAGCCGAAAAACATTCATTTTACATCTACGACTGCAAGGATATAGTTTTTACGTTTAATGAAAACAAAACAGAAAAAAGCGGTCTTTACAAAAGACTATATGATAAAGTAAATAGAATTGGATATTATTTAAGCGAAGAAGAAAAGCAGCAAATTAGAGTTAGTTTGAGTGTTCAGTATTCAGCAGACAAGGAACACAATTTGACTAAAATTATCAATGCCAAACTTTTGGCTTTGTCTATCAGTGGCTATTCAACAGGAGAATTGCTGATTGAAAATTGCAAAATAGATAGTTGGTATATCAGAAATTTTTCAGCACGATTAGGAGCTAATTTTTATGACATCAAACCTTTCAGAAAAGAAATAGAAGAAACAAAATTAGAAATATATAAATCAAATCTTGACAAAGTTTGGTTTGATAATGTAGCGTTTGATGACTATGCAACAATATCTCTTTATAGAAACAAATTTGGTCAGACGACTTTGACAGCCTGCGACTTTCCAAGCAAATACAAGGATTTTGATAAAATACAAACCATTGAAAATATTCACTATCCTGACAAAAAGGACAAAAATTATTTCAAGACACGTTACGAAACATTTTTACAATTAAAAAAACAGCTTGAAGCATCAGGGAATTTTTACGAAGCCCAAAAATTTCAGGCAATATCTCACGAAGCACTTAAAAATGTTGAGAATTTACCTTATTGGGATAGAGTTATTCTAAAAATTAATGGTTTATCAAACAATCACGGTCTATCAATAAAGGAACCATTTGTTGCTACAATAGTCTTGTCAATTTTATTTTACTTTCTGTATTTATGGAGTTTAGACAGAATGTTTAATAGCAATGATATAGATTGGAACTTATTTGGTTATTACTTTTCGTTCATTGACATAACTCATAGAATAGATTTTTTGGTCAATAAAGCTGAACTCAATGGTTTTTCTTTGACGATTGATTTTTTGAGCAAAATCATTGTTGGATTTCTAATATATCAGTTTATCGCAGCATTCAGAAAATATGGAAAGAAATAAGAAAGCCCACGCTAAAGCAAGCACATTTGCAATTCGCACAAGCCAGCACACAGACCAAAAATTGCAAAAGAGCTTGCTTTGCCAACGCATAGAAAAAATGTTTTAAAAAAAATTTCCAATGCTTCAAAAAAATAAAAATACACCGACACACGACCCGACAAATACAGCAGAGAATGACACGGAAACTCAATATTGACAAAGGATGCAGCGACACGAAAGAAGGAAGGCCAGCAGGTAACAGCACCTATAAGAAATTGGCGGTTCAGTGGTTAAATGAAGTTCAGTTTTTCAATCAAAGTTTCGTGCAGGTTGACAGTTTTGTGCTTCGAAATCGCCAACTTCTTATAGCTGCAAAACGTTAGCGGTCAGGCAACAAACGACTGCGATAATAAAAACGAGTTAACAAAAAAAAGTAAACCATATGGAATTCATCAACTTCAATTC